>ERZ1066136.179-NODE-179-length-66256-cov-12.385085_pt1 | contig 66256 bp, 79 predicted proteins | sample MGYA00382783_ERZ1066136 | MGnify/ENA primary metagenome ERZ1066136 (study PRJEB33369, sample SAMEA5778366) | biofilm metagenome | biome: Industrial cooling water; feature: Water cooling tower basin; material: Biofilm | place: United Arab Emirates | collected... | reverse complement strand
ACTGAGTATCGCCGAAGAACCTCGTCTATGTCTGCTCGGTTAGCCTTGGGGAAGGCTCGGTAGATAAAAGGTTGGTCTTCGTAGTCGAAATCAGTGCTGACCGCGACCAAGAAAAAGTTACCTGTGTCCTTGAACCAGGACTCAGGGAGTACCTTGTGCTTGGCAGTCTCTATTGCCTGAGCTACCTGCGAAGGTAGAGCTGCGAATGCTGCGGCTACCGCACCTAGCTGGACGAAGGTTCTACGTTTCATGTTTTTGCTCCTGTGCGCGATGCAGTCAGCCTTAAGCTCTAAGGCCAAGGTTTCGGATTACGTGACCTGTCTTTGACATTCGATGCTCTTGCCTGAACTCACTTTGAGCAAGGTCAGACAGCATCCATGTATCAATCTCGTCGAACCTGAGGTAGACCGAAGAGTCTTTAGACGCTCCGTAGTCAAAGCTCAAAGGTCGGACGAGAAGAATCTTGTCTTGTGGAACAACGATTTTCATCGGCTGAGTGACGATAGCAGGAGCGACACTCGCTGCAAGAATGCCGCCTAAGCCTAGAAGCAGTGAACGTCTCTGCATGACCGCTGTTCCTTTGAATGAAGGGCGAGACCGGTTCATTGCGCTTGCGCCTTAACTCGTCTAGCCTCTAGTTTTGAGTTAGGCTCAAAGAGTTGTTTGTAGAACGGACTCACAACAGCTAGGTGGTTGGCATAGAGTGCTCTTCTCTTTGAAGGCGCAGCACCCTCATCTAGATTTACCAGAAGTCCGCCAACAGTTCTTAAACCAAAGATGTCGATCAGTTTTGACTCAAGAGCTAAGGCTTGACGTTCGGTTAGTCTTTCGGCGAGCTTGACAACATGCACTTCCTTGCCTACAGAAGACAACATCTGTCTAACCTTTTTGTGCGTCTCGTTTCGCTCTAGAGATTCAAATCTGTTACCTACACCTTTTCCGATGTAAAAGGGCCAAAACTCCAAACCTAGCTCAGAGGCAAACCTTGCACGTCCGAGCCGTGAACCAAACACAGGTTTGGTAGAGTCACAGTGAGCGTACACATAGTGCTCTTTTCTGTCTGCGGCACAGTCGAATCCATACAATACCGAGATGTCGGTTGCTAAGATAGCTCTACACGCAACAAGTATAGAATCTTCTCTTTGATTCCGTGAACCGCAATCCTTAGACTTTAGGTTGCCTATGTCTGACTTTAGCCTGTTCAGCGCGTGCATCATGCTTTGCAGGCTAGAGGAATCGTACGTTATTGTTTTCACCTACGTCTCCTACAGACGCTGTTAGACAAGACAAGGTATAGGTTGCCTCAATGAGTTAACTTCGGTGAGGTCTTTCGACCCTTCATCCTCGTGCCACGTAACTACCTTTCGATATACGTGAAACACAAGGCACACGTCTCCGTGACCAGGCGTTGAGGCGCCTACCTAACCCGAGATCAGGCTTTCGTATAGCGACTTATCGATACGATCTTGCGCCGCGGGTTGCCCTGCCGTCTTAGGTATTCTCATTTACAGCCTACCGCTTAGGCACTGCTTGTCTCTTGAGCAACCTTTGCTTGAGCAGGTCGGAGTTCTGCGGGAAGGTTACGGTCAATCTCAGCAACACGCTGTTTCAACCAGCCGCTCGGCTCTCCGAAATAAGAGCTGTCGTAACTCATACAATAGCGGTATACCGAAATTTCAGCAGCTTGTCGGAGAACTTTGTGAACCTGCTCACTCTGAAGATCGAGACCTGCGAGTTGTTTCCCTCGTTCAACGCCTTGCAGAAAGGCTTGTTCAAGCGTCAGGTCAGAAAGATCTTTGTTGATGATGACATCCATGGTTTCTCCTTAGAGCCAATACACGTCTTTGGTAGGCTTGGATTCGATCAAGACCTCGTGGTCCGGGTTCTTCATCCACTTCATCAGCTCTTGACGAGCCTTCGCACGGTAAGGCACTTGCACGAACTCTCGAAGGAACCAAGAAGGTCCTCGAAAGTTAATGAAGCAGTCACCGCTGTCGCTCTGAAAGCGTTTGATAATCTTCTTCGCTTCCGGAGAATTGACGTCGAGGTAATGGTAAAAGTGCCAACCGACGTACTGTCTCAACAGGCCGTGTTGGCCGGTGATGAAGTAGCGGTCTTTTCCTTTGACTCGGCGATAGGTTCTACTCACAATCATGCTCCTGGTGTTAAACCTAAACTAGCATGATGTATCTCCTGATGTTGAGTTGAAACAACGACCTACTTGCCTGCAAGCATTAGGTCTAACCTAGGGGCTGGTTTGTCGAGACACTTATGAGACCACAAACCATCTTTGTATTTGACCTGAGGGTACGCGCCGAGAGTTATTCGGACTGAGTCCCTAAGAGAAACGCGCTTGGACCTAAATATGGCCCCGCGCTTGACCATTTCGTCTGTGACCTCGGCTATGGTTAGAGGTCTCTGTAGGTCAGAGAATATCTCATCAATGATGGCTCGGTGTGTCCTGATCTTTGGCTCTTTGGCTTGTGCCAGTTTGATGGCGACTACCTCAGGCGGAGCCGTTATCTCTGCGTCCCACCACAGACCTTGAGCATAGCTCACTCCTTCCATGTCTCGCAAGTAAGGAGTAAGAGCTTGCTTCGGATTCTTGCCTTTGAACCTAAAGCCTCGGGCAGTCAAGGCTCTGTAGATGTCATCCTTGAGCAGAGGCGACTGAGCTTCCTTGAAAATCTCTTTGATGTTCTTCTTGAGATTCGGATAGGGAGTAAGAGGGCGCACCTTTTCAATGTACACCGCGAGCATTTCGTCAATTCGACGAAGCTGCTCGTCGAGAATCTCTATCTCTTTCAGCAGACGCTTCTTTACGTTCTCTCTGCTCTGCCTATATCCCTCCAGCCGAACAACAGCTCTGGCTGGAGGACATCCTTCCTCTATCTCGAACATTAGTCACTCCTTACGGCAAGAGTATTTTGAGGTCTCGCTCAACCTTTCGAGCATGCCGTACTGTGGCCCATGTACCTGATCTAAGCTCTTCTTCTCGAGACTTCGGCGCTGCAAACATGATGGTGCAACGGTCGACGATGTCCTTGTTTCGAGTCAGAGGTAGCTTCTCGTTTTCTGTGACGTCGCTCCAGATGTTGCTCTGCTTCTTCTTGATGTTGCAAGGGTGTGCGTGCAACTTGAAGCCCAGTCTCTTTGCGATCATCGCCGCTTGTTCGTCAGCACCTATGCAGTTGCCATGATGGCACCAAATGTAGCCTTCAGCCTTCAACACTTTGAGCTTCTCCTCTAGCTCTTTTCGTTGCGACTGAGTCATTCCAATCTGTGTACCTGTGAATCCAACCCTCTTCGGGGCGTCAAACAAAGGCATTGTCTCTCCTGTTACGTTAGTACGTGGCCGTCAGATCCTACAGGGAGGCAAACAACGCTATCAGGCGTGAAGGGCATGTCCTTGTACCGCTCAGGTCCAGGCTCATGTTCTCCTTGCTTGTTCTTGCCCTGTAGCTTTCGTCTCAAGGCTCTTGCTTCGTAGGCCTCAAGGGCCCTCCGCAAATGCCAAGAAGCATCTTGTGTTTCTTCACAAGGTATGAGTGAGTTAAGGTAGTCCGTTCTGTCGATCAAGGCTCGAAGAACTTCCTGAGTGTTTGTGCCCTCTTGGTGTGTCTCGTGTTTCACCGTAGAGCTGTCGCGCTTGCAGAATTTGAGAACCTGATGGCCCTCGCTGCCGAGGTTGTCCAACAGATAGGTATGACCTTCGTCAACAACTCTCATGGCGATACCTCACACAAGTCCGAAACGGCGAAGAAGTTTGGTGAACATCGAAGGCCGATTCGCTAAAGCAGTTTTGTGCATCTCAGCGTAGCTTTCTGGCTCAGAGATCACCTGACCCGGAGCGTCATCAGGGTTGAATCGAAAACCTGACTCAGGATCTACCACGCTCAGTCGAAGTTTGCACGTAGGGCAGGTGATGTTCATCATGATCCCGCCAGTAGGGCCAGGTATGTACATCGAACCGTGACCGCAAGGCATCGTGAGGTCTCCGTAGAAGAGAACCTTCTCTTCACGAGTCATGTCACGAACCAATGAGTGAGTTTTTGTTTCCATTGTTCACTCCTGAGCTAATAGACGTACCGAGTATGTCTACAGAGAACGACTTGTTGGTCAACAGACGAAACTCAATGGTACGACCAACAATGTCTTGCGTAGTGGACCCTGGGTTGTTGGTCAAGAACCTAGCAACCTCGTGTTGTACCTTCCAGGTCAGAGCTGAAAGGCTGTACTCTTCTTTTGTCTCAAGGTCCAAGAGAAAGAGCTTCTTGATAGCAAGACCCCATTCGACTCTCGTTACCTGAAACCTTGCGATCTCCCTGTCCTTAAGATAGGTCAGAACCTTCAGTACCTGCGGCATTAGCCTCGTCCTTGTCTCTTTTGATTATTGAGGTACACTTGTCATGGCCGTGAGGACATTCGTCCGGCATACCTTCTGGGAAGGTGATGCAACAATCAGCACAGACCCAACTGCACAAACCTTTAGCGGCTCTCAACTCCCACTCTCGAGTTCGTTTGTCCAATTCGGTAAGAGCTGCCGGAAGGTCTTTTGACTCGAATATGTGAATGCCTAGCATGGTCTATCCTGTGGTGGATCCTGACGGGTTCGAACCGCCGACCTACCAATTTCTTTGCATGATAGGTAATTTGGTTAAACAAGCTGAGGTGTATCTGCTCTTCACCGAGGAATACGTTTTACCTCTCAACATGTCTTTTACCGTCAGCTTGTGAACGGTATATCGTTCAGCTATCTCAATTAAAGACGTACGTCCTTCTGCAAACTCTCGCCTTAGGCGCTTTACGTCTTCGTTTGAAAACAGAGCCTGACTGTTCTCTTCTGCTTTGTCTCCAGCTTTCAAACCAGTCTTAATCGCGTGCCTCTGGTTACCGCTGGCCGTAGTCATCTCAAGGTTTGACAACCGACAGTTTTGCTTGTTTCCATCTTTATGGTTAAGTTCCAAGTTAGGATCATCAGGCAAACCTTTGTAAACTATCCACACCAAGCGATGCAGCAGAATAATCTTGTGCTCGCCCTTGTGCTTGAAAGAAACATAACGATAAGCATCTGTCTCCTTCTGCGGGCCTAGCTCTTTCCCTGTCACTGGATTGAAAACCCGTCCAGACTTGGTGACCCTTAAGAGGCCTTTCCTAACCAACTTTAAGAACCAAATCTCTTTAGTAGAATTTGAGGTTGCCATTTGGTAGCTCCTGCCAGAGTCGAACTGGCGTCTCAGCCATGTAAGGGCCGTGTTCTAACCATTTAACTAAGGAGCTTGACCGCTCTACCGACTGAGCTAAGGATCCGTTGAACATGGTGCGAGGGACGGGGATCGAACCCGCAAGCTCTTTTACAAGCGGCGGAGTTTAAGTCCGCTATGTCTACCAATTTCATCACCCTCGCTGGTGGGACGACCCGGACTTGAACCGAGGACCGAGCGATTATGGTAGGTCGGGCGGGATTCGAACCCGCGATCAATGGCTTATGAGGCCACTGCTTTAGGCCACTAAGCTACCGACCTAATTTAGGTGTTTCCATGTACGCCCCGACAGCATCCAAGAGGCAGTAGGCATAGAGCATCCTACTTCTTTTACCACGTCACTAGCAGTGATTTTTCCTAAGGCGTAGAGTTTCCTATACCGAATAACGTCCTTGTCTTTAAACAGAGCGTTCGGTTTTCTTTCGCCTTTCGGATCAACGAGTAAACCTAACCTTCTTGCGTGCTTTAGGTTTTTTCTTGGTCTTACCAACTCTAGGTTAGAGAGGCAACACCGTTGTTTGTTTCCATCCTTGTGATTTACTTCAAGCTCTGCGTTTGGTGGAATACCTTTGAAAGCGCACCACACCAACCTATGAAGTTGTATCTGTCGGATTTTCTTTGTAGTAGGGTCCTGCCAAGATATTTTCCTATAACCTTTCTTGGAGGTTGTAGCTATTTCTTTGCCTGTGTTTAGGTTGTAAGCCTTACCACTTTTGGTGACGTATAGCTGGCAGTCAACTATTAGGTCTAGGAAAAACGCCTCGTTGGAAAGGTTAGCTTTCATGGTTAGAGCAAGGTGTTGTTGTTGGTTCGTAAAATTAGTGACCTACAGTCGCCTGCTCTAACCAACTGAGCTAACGTCCCTACCACTACATTTACAGTTTGGCTTATGCTGTAGCCAGGTTCTCGACGGTTGCAACCACGGTATTGGTTTGACGTACATCGCTGCCGTTTGCGTTGGTCGCAGTTACAATGCAGTAGATTTCATCGCCAGGTACAATACCACCTGAGGAAACCATAGCAGCTCGAGACACGTTGTATGCGTTCCAAGGGAAGGATTGAGGTTGTTCAACGTCGTTGACAAACCAACGGAAGGTCAGTGATGTTGGTTCAGGGAGGTAGAGAGTCGCACTAAACACTTCGGTGCTCCAGAAGGGATCACCGGGGTCAAGAACAAGAGGTTGAGTTGTCTTCGGGTACGGTCTCAAATTGGCAAGGTTGTTGGGACCAATCACCGCGGTTGTGGTGAACACTGGGTACACGTAAATGAACTGAGTGTAGTCCAGGTTGTAGATACCGATGAAGCCTTTTATTGGGAAACCTTCCGCTTCTGCAGGAATAGCTGCACCAACTCCGATGTTTTCTTCGTATCCTCCGCCGAAAGAGTAAATCGCATTCCAGTCAATCTCTGTATTGGGTGCAGGCGGATCTGATCCGTCGAGAGTGCCGAACACGCCAACAAAGTCTTGATTTTCACCTTCGGTGTAGCCCTCAATGCGTGCGTCAGTCACATAGTAAAGAGCACCAGCACTAGGATCGGAAAGAGTGAGAGAAGGTGCTCTAAGAATTGCAGGAAGGTCAGAAGGAAGCTCGCTGTCCTCTACCGTCACGGTCTGCAATGTGAACGTACCAATCAATGAACCGATTCGAGCTGCAACTCGAACAACGTAGGTTCCAGGTTCGGCGTATGTGTGTCCGTGGCTATCAGACCGAAGGTCTTTAGCGACGTTCTCGACATTGCCGTCTCCCCAGTCGATGGTAGACAGAAGAGCATTGAAGGTTGTCCGGTATTTCAAGGTCAAGCCTGACACCAGAACATCGAGGCCTTGGTCGCTGATGTTGAACGAACGAGCAGGAGCAACTGCACGACCATCGTCAAGCGCCTCTTGGAAAAGTTCGGCCGTCTCTGCCTCGTCTCCGAACGGAGAAATGTTTTGATAGGTAACGAAAATGAACTTCGTAGTGTCGTCGAAAATGTCGACAGACACAATTTGGTCTTTGACAATGTAGGTGTCAAGTTCCCCTTGTGCTGAGAGTTTGACTTCGCCGAATCGAGTTACTACTCGACCATTAGGGGAGAAGAGGATGATTGGCGTATTTCCGCCGTTCACCTTTACTCTCGCTGAGAGGTTGTCAAAGGATGTGGCGCCTTCCGGAAGAGGGAAGGACCGTAGAAGGCGAATAAGAGACATTGTCTGTTCCTCATGAGTTGGTGTGACCGACACATGAAAATAACAGCCGCAGTCTCTTATTGTCTCAATTCAATGAGAATTAGTCCGCCGGTCACAGACTAAAGGGTGAGCCTAGATTCGATGTGCGAGCTCACACCTTCGGTTCGATCACCTTTGCATGAACGACCTCACCACGAACATCAGCACAGTCCACGGTGTGAATACAGACCTTGCAACGCCCGTCGAATGATTTTGCGAACGCTTTTACGGCACGCTCAGCACTCTGCTTGGATGCAAAAGATTCCCCAGAGGTGGCAGTGATCTTTTTGTTTCGAGCGATGGTCCTCCAGCGATAGTTGGAACCAGAATCAGGGTACACTTGAAAGGTCACGGTCTTCATGGTCTACTTCCTTATAGAGGAAAGATTTTAGGTTTCCGTTCGGGATCATCTGCATCAAGCAGACACTCCTTTACGGCCTGGTAGTGCCTTACGGCGAACCCTATGCTTGGATCAACATGCACAAAGTTGTCTATGCTCAGAACCCTGTCGTCTACGACGGCGAACCTTTTCACTTCGAAGGACTTGACGAAGTCCTGAATCTCTTCTTCACGAGAGCCGAGGTAACCCGTAGTCTCGATAGCGTACTCTCGACGTTGACCAAGTTGCGGAGTTTGAGGCAGGCTATAGTAATAGTCTGTCATCAACGCCATCAGAGTGTGTACGCACTGCGGGTGTCGACGCAAAGTCGAAGTGATCGCAATGTCAGCATCGCACTCAAGGGCGGTCCTGCACACCATGTTCAAAGCCACCTGGTCGATAAAGAACCTGAACCCAAGTCGACCTGGATTGTAGGTCCCTTCTCTTTGTCCCACGGCAAGAATAGATCTCGGAGTTACCAGCACACCCTCAACGTCGAGGAAGATGGTTCTCTCGAAAGGAGCTCTAACCATAACAGCTCCTATCGTTGTTCGACGTCGTCGACAGAGTCTTCTTCATCTTCGTCGATTTCCATGTCGTTGTCCTCGGCCTCAAACCGATTGTCGATTTCCTCTTGAACGTCGTCGTTCGAGCCGAAGTACGTTTCAGTACGCACACGAGTGATGTAAGCCTTCACAGCCTGCGTCAGTTCGTCTTGGTACGCAAGTTCGTCGGTCATTATCGTGACGTAGTGACCACCGGTAGGCACGTCCTGCAGAATCGTCGGAGTCACACCCATGTTGACGAGCATGGCGTGCGTCGCCAGGTTGTAGCTCATGGAGAACCACAGTTCGTCGTCATCCGGAGACTCAGTCAGGTGGCGTGCAAGACGTTCAACGGCGATCATCGCACCGATGCGCTTGTTGAAGTTGTCGAGGTCTGAGCAGACGGCAATGCCGACGTCCGCAATGAGTTGACCGTCGACGATCTTGAGAAGGTACGCATAGGTAGCGCCGCCTTGCGGCAGAAGCTCGCCTTCCTCGTCGTATAGACGGATATGCACCAGACTCGGCGCCGGCAGGTTCAGTTCGGAATATTTCTTGGAGCTCATGATCTTCTTTCTTGGTAGTGTGAAGTTACTCGGTTACTTCTTTGACGTCAGAGAACGGGATGAATTTGGCGCTGACCTTGAAGTGCTCAAGGCTCAGTTTCTCGTTGTGATGGGCAGCCCAGCGAGCTGCGTTGAGCAAGAGCTTTCGGATAGACCGACCACTCATCTCATAGCGAGCTACGAGCTTGTCGATCATAGAGTCAGTCAGATCGTCGACCTTCAGCAACTCGCGCTGCACCTTCCAGATCTCCTTCGCGTCCTCTTTCGTAGGCAGACCCATCGGAATGACGGCGTCGCAACGATTGAGAATAGCGTCGTCAATGTCGAAGCCTGTGTCAGCGGTTAGCTGCTTCGACTTTGCGGACTTGGCTGTCTGATTGGTTGTGAAGATCAGCGTGCCTTTGAAGTACTCGATGAGTCGGAGAAACACACCAACAATGGCGTTCTGAGCAATGTCGACACCGCGCGCATGGATGTATGCGTTGGCCTCGTCGATCATCAGCACAGCGTCCCATCGTTCGGCTCTGCGAAGGACAAGCCTCAGTTTCTTCTCCAATGCACCGGCAGTGCCACCGAGTTGATCGGCTGGAATCTTGTACAGAGGCTTCTTGCTTGCTTCGGCCAGCACTTCGGCGGTAAGCGTCTTGCCTACACCCGGTGCACCAATGCAGGCAATCACCGTGCTTTGACTCTTGCCTTCGATGATGTCTTCATTCTCGAACGAGCCTTTGGCGCCACCGACAAGCATCTGCGTCAGGGTCTTCACCTCTTTCGGCAGAATCAGATAGCGACTGATGTTCTCTTTGTACTCGTACGGCCGTAGGTTGTTGACGTGAACGCGGTAGAACCTGTGCTTCTCCAGATGAAAGATGCTCAGCGTTGGGTGCAGAGGCGCGACTGCCTGCGCGCTCTCATTCCACTCTTGAAGTACCTGATTCTCAATATCTTCAAGCGCCACTTGGTCGAGAGGAATCTCTAGCTCTTCGATCGAGCTGAAGGCATCATTTGACTCGTAGCCCGACAGGGCCATAGAGTCGCCTTCGTCGTCATCGTAATATCGACTACTGTACCCTCGTCGGCGTGACGTCGGCCTACCTCCGCCCTTCTCTTCTTCGGAAGAAAAGCAAACCTGAGGTATGGTGTCCATGATGCATCGACCGGGTTTGCCTTCGGTGAGCATCAAGTCACCTTCAGAAGACGACGACCAGAAGTACCTGTGACTGACGGTAGACTCAGAGAAGCCGCGCACCTGAAACTGCTTACCGAACATCGGCAGGAATTTCAGATAGCGATCTGTCTGCTTCTTAGCCATCTCATGATACGTTGCGTTCTCCTTGAAGAACCCTGCCGCCTTGAATACCTCGTCAATCGGTATGCCCTCGGCACAGTGAAAGTCAACGATGCTTGCCTCTTCTTCGTTTCGATTCCGAGGCTTACCCATTACCTCTTTGACCGACAGGTCGAGCTTGCGCGCGAGCTCGATCATTTGGTAGGGACGAATGCTGAATGATGTGTTAGAGAGGGCACCCTTGTAAGTGGTGTAGGCCAGTTCAATGGAGACGTCTCTAGCCCTGTTGGCGTACATAGACGTTTCCCAAGAACCTTCTTCGGCAGAGACTTTCGTGACAACGTAAGGCACAATGGCTTTGTTGTCGCCGAGGCTGAACAGGTAGCCCTTGATGAAGTCCTTGCGCAGGTACTTGACGATGGCCGCCCGAACCTCTTTCATGTTGCGAACGCGAATGTTGTCCGTGCTCTTTGAGGCCTCATAGAGGAAGGCAATGTTTTGAGCGTAGCCCGCGTTCGAGTCTTTTGTTGCCTTGTAGAGAGCCTTCAACACCACAGGTGGCGTGCGAATACCGTCAAGAACCACGTACCGCTGCAGGTTCGAGTTGAGAATCTCTCCCCTGAGCCACTCGTTCTTGGTCGACTCAGCAACCTCATTCGCTATTGATGTTGGTATTTTGACAAGCATGAGTTAATCCTGTTCAGCGAGTTTTCCGATGAGAAAGGCCAGGTCAAAACATCGAAGAGTCTTTACGACCTCGAGAAGTTTGGGTCTGTCGAGCACACAGACGCATTCGTTGGTCTTTTTGTCAAAGAGACGCAAGCCCATTTGAGTGTCAACATGACACCGGTACATATCGTGTACGTACTCTGTTTTGTAGACGCGGTCTACCTCTACCGGTTGTTCGGCCTTCGGCTGTTGAGTCACCATAGGTTCATCTTCCTTCACAGGACGCTGTTTAGCCTTACGGGGCTCGAACCCCACGAGAACAAAACCTTCAGGTGCGTCGTAGTTGAGGGACACAAAGAGTTCTTCGTACCCATCGCCCTTGCGACGGCGATATCGCTTCACCTTGCCAAATCGAGCGCAAAGTGCCGCACGCATCGAAACAACACGCAGGTCATAAGACCTCTTCGTCGCATACATGATGTCCGAGATCGTTGCCGACCCCAGTAGGTCACACAGCGACACAATGGTAGTGTCAAGGGACGTCTTGTCAGATAACTCGTATGCGCGAGCAAGAGCTTCGATGCGAACGTCATTGATGGGCTGAGGCTCGGCTGCACGAGGGAAGGGATCAGCTTCGACTTCCGGTTCTGTCGGCGTCTCCTCTTCTGGCTCTACTGCATCGTCGTTGCTCTTGTCTACAACAGTGGGTGGCCATGAGGTGATGCCCTTGAGAGGTTCACGCTCGAGGTTAGGCTTCAACTGTGGGCCAGGTGCTATATGCACCCGAGTCTCAACAACCTTCTTGGCAGGCTGCTCTTCGACTTCGACTCCGTTAAAGTAGTCTGAGGCCGGAGCGTCGAGGATTGGGTCAGTGTTTTCTTCGTACGGTGACTGAGCGCCACTGACCCAGAAATAAATGGTAGAGGAGCCCACGACACGGCTGCGCTTCACATGCCCGAAAGCAAGCAAAGACTTGAGAGCCAAAGTGAGAGACTGAGTGCGCTTAAAATCGCTCGTTGCTCTGAAGAGCGCGTTAAGGTCTGACCGAGAGGTCGGGCCTTTTGTCGCAAGGATCGAATGCACCGATCTAGCGAGTTCGATCAGAGTCTCAGGTTGCTTTGGCATCTCACATCCGCCTTGTTGGTATTGATTATGCAGAGTCCCCTACAAAGTCCGAGAATTACTTCTTGGACTTCTTGCCCTTCTTGGCCTTCTTCTCGGGCTTGGCTTCTTTCTTGGACTTCGGCTTCTTGCCGGCGCTGTCCTTCTTCTTGTCCGTCTTGTCGGCTTTCTTGGCCTTCTTCTCGGGCTTGGCTTTCGCCTTCTTGTCGACCTTCACCTTCTTGCCGGTGGACTTCTTCGTCAGCACTTCTTCGTCAGCCGACTCTTCTTCCTTGTTCATGGCTTTCATCTCAGCCGCAGACGGGAAGTCCTTGACCTTGGTGAACGCCGCAGGAAGGAAGCGAGCAGGCTTACGCAGCAAGCGGTACTTGGGATCCTTCTTGTCGAGTGCCTTCGACTTGCCGTCTTTGCCTTCCTTGAACTTGATGTCCTTGATGGCAACCTTCAGAGCACCAGAGTCCCGATTTGCGCTCACACGCATGATCATCGTGGCCGTACCTTGAGGCAGACGCTTCGCTTCGTTGCGAACGAATGCAACCGCGGTGTAGCGGGCAAGCAGACGACGAATCGTGTCTTGGTCCCACTTCATCATGTCGACGATTTTCTTCTCGTCGTCGATGTTGCCGATGCCACCTTTCACGCGAGTAGCACGCATGTCGCTGATGAGGCCGTCCTTGTCGACCATCACCGAGACCTTCATGAAGAAAGGTTTGAAACCTTCAGGCGCTTTGAAGACCGGCAGGCCTTTCTTCTTCGCCTTCGCTTTGCCTTTCTTGCCCTTGTTGGCAGCGCGAGCGAGTTGTGCCTTCTGAATCGGCGTCAACTCTTTTTCGCCTTTGCCTTTTGCCTTCTTCTCTTTCGAGTCAGGCTTGGCTTTGCTTTTTGCCTTTGCCTTGGCTTTCTCTTTTGCCATGATGGTTTCCTTCACAGAGTGTTGGTGTTTGTGTGAGTTCACACTCAGCCATTTACAGGATTCGATGTAGATTCACTAGGTATCGAGTTCCCATTCGGCTCATTTTCTGATGAATTCGACGCGGCTTCGGTTTTCGCGACCTTTTGTAGCGCCGACTTTGCACCGTGTTGAATCAATGCTCTTGAGTGAGCCTTGAGTTCTTCTTCTCGTATCACCGAGATTGTTGAGGCCATTTGAGCTAAGACAACACGAGCCTCTGCAATTTTGCCTGAGTCGATAAGAAGAATCGACAGATGCATCGTGCTCAGCACAAGGTCGTCTAGGTCAACAGGCACGTTGGCAGCATCGGCTACCAGAGGTTTGCCAGTACCCGGTTGTCCTATTGTGAACTGAGTCATTCATCTTCTCCTTTGCGACTCTTGCCCTTCGTCTTCTCCTTTGCCTTTTTGTCTTTCTTTCCGAAGTCGACGATGTGGTCGTCAGGTGAGTCCAACACCTCACGAATGGCCTTACGGACTTTCACACCTTTCTCGATCGGAATGGTGATGCCTTGCTTTGCAGGCAACCAGGTGTCAGAACTTCTGGTCTTGTAGAACTTCCTCAGGTTCAGGTGAAGACCGTCGTCTTTGTCTTTGAAGACGCTGACCTCTACGCAAGTAGAGTCTGTAAGTTTAATCCGTGGCATTCGTGAGTCTCCTTGAACTCGTTGAGGTACTTGGTAACAGCATCGAAGTCGTTGATCGGCACTCGATACTCTTCCGCTTTCAAACCAGCAGCAACCGCCATCACGTAGGCAGCGTACTTCTCCTCTTTTAGAAGTGGAGAAGGCGTAGCCCACATAGCTAGTCTCTCTTTGGCCTCCTTGTCTCCTGCCCTAGCAGCCTTGCTGAGCTTGTGAACTTCCCGAACGGTTGTGCGAGCCAGCTTGTCGGCTTCGAAGCAGAAGTCGTGAACTCCCACTACCTCAGGGTGAACCGTTATGCCATGAACGGCACAGCTCATGGTCATGTCTTCTCCCTCTCTCGAAAGGTCGAAAGAGCTTCGAGACAAGAGCTTCGGACTACCATGCCCGTAGACCGCAGCGTTCACGTCGTTCTTGGTGTGCCACAGATGTACGTACTTTGTCTCGTCACCACGAGGCTCGTACATCAGAGCTGGGTTACTGTTGGGTATGAAATCGGCGTCAATGGCAAGAACAGAGCCGCCATGTCTCGCATACTCAAGAACCTTTGCATGGCCCTCACGTATGCTACCCGGGCTGGTAAGCAGGTGCACCTCCAAGCCCCACCGAGAGTACGCCGAGGTCAAACTGCGAGCCAGAGACTTTGCAGCTCCAATGCTCTCATGCTCCGATCGGAGAATCACTGCTGGGTACTTGTATCTGCGAGTCGTTGCCACCTTGTCAACTGGTGTCATAAGTTTCTCGCACAAGAGCTTTCGATTCTTGTAGGCGATCAGCAGGCGAAGGGCTTGGTAGCCTACATAGTAGAGACCACCGTGCGTCGTGCTCTCATCTTCCGGAAAGGTCGTCCTGTCTCTTTCCTTCGGATCGTTGGGCAGGCTTCCGACCTTATAGACGGTGATTTTGTCGTCAGGTGCTTTGGGCAAAGCGTCAAGGTCAATGTCGTCCAACAACCGATACCGACAGTCGATGAACCATTCACCTTTCTCGAACAGAGGCGCACCAGAGAAGACGAAAGCGTCAGACAGTTCCTTGTGCTTGGTTAACTGAATGACCGCTTTGTGTGGTGGGTAGTTTCCAAGAGCACCCGGCCAGGTTAGGTCGGTCAGCTCCGGACGAAAGACGTTTATGCACTGTTGAATGCTAGGGGAGGTTCCCATTGTTCTACCTCAAAGAAAGAGCTTGTTGGTTTGTGAGCCTGTTGCATGAACACTTTACAGGTCTTGGATTGAAGTTTACCGAATGACGGCACATAGATGTTGAACCTGCGACATACGTCTCGGAGTTCATAGATTCTCTCGTCTCGCATCACCTCGCCTTGCGATTGAACCGTCTCAAACATAGCGGCCAGAGTATCGTAGTCGACGATTTTCTCGTGCTCGTTTCCTGCGGGGCCTTCATTGACGTAGGCGAAGCCCATCAGAGCTCCTAAGATGGCCCATTCGCCATTCGGAACATCTCGGCCAAGAGATGCCCATGCAATGAATCGGGAGATGTTCAACTGCGTCGCTTGATTGGCTAGGTCGAACTTGTCTTGTGGCTTGCCTCCGTTGAGAGACATCTTCACACCCTCTCGAAAGCCTGCACGCCATGCTTGATAGGGACTGCCGGTGACGTCGGTCACACTCACAATGCCTGTCATCTGCACATAGCTCCTGTCCCAACAGAAGTCGACCTTCACCAAGCCTTCAGAGTTCTCGTGAGTGCGCATCGACCTCACCCACTCGATAGGCCAGAGCTTGAGGCCTCCGTTGCCGTAGCAGAGCGAGTTCAGAAGGTTGATGGCGCGCCAAGACAGAACTCGGTTCTCGTAGGTTTGCTTTGGAGTAGTCGCAAGCTCTTTCAGCAACCTACGCCACTCGCTCGGAATCAGTCTGTTGTCTCCGTCGACTGTGAAGAAGTGCGTCACCTCAGGACCACCCAATTCGATAGCTCGCTCTGCTGCAACCTTGTGAGCTAGGTCGAAGCCCTTCACACCGTGAACACGCCCTACGTAAGGTACAAGGTCCTTGAGTACTGCGTAGTTTTGGTCGGCCATCGGTTCATCGTATGAGATGAACACCACAGGGTACAACGGGTAAGGTTCTGTCATTTTGCTTCCTTGTCTTTGAGCTTGAGTAGTTTCTTGATCTCGGCTTTGGTTGTCTCTATCTTGTCTTTGAACTTGTCAGGGTCTACCTCATATCGCTTGAGCCTCACTCGCGCTGCGCGAAGTTTCCTGTTGGTAGGGTTCTCCATGTGCTTCTTGTATCGCTCTGCTCCAGACATAGCCATACCGACTCTGTTAAGCCGAGGTTTTGAAGATACAGAAGTAGGAGTGTAGGTGGAACGCAGGGACGCTGCAACCATGTTTGCCGAAGGAGTGAAGGCTGTGTCTAGTATTGGTTGACGCATCAACTTGTCGTAGAGAAGATGCATCACGTTGTTGTCAGGGACAATCACCAGAGATGGTTGGTGCGTTCGAGTGTTCCGCACGCTTCCTCTGCACACGCACTGAGCGCATACATCAGCGACATAGTCTCTGTCTGAGTTATACTCTGGCAGGTAGTATTTAAAGAACCGAGCAAGCGCCGGCTTAGGGTTGACCGCGGCAAGAAATACAACCACGTTATGCTCGTAGTATTGGTTTAGACCATGAACCGAGGTAGAAACATGAGTCCAGTTTGGAGCAAACTTTGCAGCATCTGCTTCGCGCTTCTTGTTGACGATCAACAAAGGAGACTTCTTGAGTTCAACATCATTGACTTCAGCCCAAGCATCAACTATGGTCTTTGCCTCACGAATGAGCCACTTTAGTGGATTGAAATGAATGTCTGTTTTGTTGTCCTTCAAGAGTCTGTTAGCCTTAAGAAACTTGCCTTTCAGCGTATAAGCATCCGGGTTGGTGTACTGCTCTTTTATGATCCGAAGGCTCTCGCGCGAGCTGAATCCTAGTTTGGCTAACTCTTCAAGTAGAGACAAACGTTTCTTAGAAACAAGAAACCCATCTAGGTTACTAACCGACAACACTCTGTCTTGGGCAAGCAGAGGTACAAGTGAGGTGGCCTTGTACCTGTTCAGAATGCGTGGGTACCGTCGGTCGTAGTTATCGACATAGTCCTTCGTCACGTTAATGAGTTTTACCCCTGCCTCTCTGAGAATGTGATACATCTGGCTATCTTCAAAGTAGGCAGAGAGCAACGTGACACTCTTGAAGCCTTCAAAGATCTTGGTAGGTAGGACTACCTCGAAGATTGAGAGGCCTCCTTGCTTATCAGAGAACTTGGCATAGACTTCTAGTCTTGGATTGCTCACGTTGTTGAATAAGACACTTAGTGCTCTGAGTTGAACAGGAGTCCAAGAAGTAGATTTTAGGTACTCCTTAAACTCTGCTTTGGTGCACCTCGGCTGTACTCTTTGATAGGGTTCACTACCCTTTTGCTCTAGCTTAACCAGCTTCTGAAAGATCTCTCTTTGAGCATTGGTAGTGAGTTTACAGCTGGTAGAGTTTGTGACGCACTTTCTGGCTTCGTCAAAGTAGACGTTGATTTTCTTCTGCTTTGGCAAGTTTTGTAGAAGCAAGAAGGCCGCATGAGTAACGAGAAAGACCGTCCCGGGCTTTGCCTTCTTGTAGGTGCGACCGTACCTATCGGTACCGCCTTTGATCGAGTAGACGATTGAATCAGACACCTTACCTACTCGGCCGTCTTTCGAGTCAAACATGATGACTCGCTTAGCCTGCTCGCCAGTAACCTGACTGACGATGTATTTCTTCACTTCCTTGAGCAGGTTGATAGTTGGCGCAACATACATCGCAAGGTCTTCTCTAGCGTTTATGCAGGCAACCAGTCTATCGACTGACCATTTTGTCTTACCTATGCCCGGCAGCGCGGATATGTAGTGTATTGTTTCCATCACTGAACTCTCAAGTTGTAGTCTCAACATTTACAGTCCTAGAGGAGACTACAAGGTCCGTCTCTGCACAAATCGTTTGCATGAGTTTTCGTGCAAACAGTTCCGTAGTCTTTATTTTACTAAAATGTTTGCATACAAGTGAAGATACGAAAGTATGCGATGCGGCGAATAGCCGCAGAGCAGGTACCTGAAGGGTACCCTATTCCAGGTACGTTCTCCGTCTGGCACTGAGTTCGGAACTTATGTCAGGCAAGAACGGAGAACGTACTTGTGATTACTCTGGTCGGCATTCCACTTCGCTGCCGCTTCGTTTCAGCCGACCGGAATAGATCGCCTTCGGCAGGGAACCTTGACGGCTTCGCCTTGGCTGAGAAAGACATCGTCCCTCACTCACACTGTAAAGTAGAGTACGTTTTCCTGTTCAACTTTGGAGGTTCAATGTCTTATCGTATCGCTGCTCTGGACATAGAGACCGCAAGCCTGAAAGTCAGAACTGCGATTCTTGAGGTAGGTCTTGTCGTCATAGACATTCAGGAGCCTGACGCCTACGAGAACATAGAGTTCCTCGAGGACAAGGCTATGAAGTTCAACTTTGTCCTTCCCTTGCCTGAACAACTCTTGCTGGGCAAGCATGTCGATCCCAACACTCTGAGGTTTCACCTCAACAACATTCGTAAGAGCGATCCGACCTACGAGTTTGGTCATACCATCTTTCCGATTGAGGTCGCCCCTCGATCTTCTCTGCGGAAGGTTGTGTCTGACCTTCAGGCTCACATTGCAGAGCTCGAGGTCAAAGAGCTGTGGGTCAATCACACCTCCTTCGATTGCAGTCGTCTGATCAGCCTCGCCGAAGACCTCGGAATCGAGAAACCTCTTTGGGGTTATCGCATCGAGCGAGACCTGGCAACCATTCGCACACTGGTTCCAAAAGAGCACAGGGACGAACCTCACACCGTCGCACATCGCGGTACTGAAGATGCTATGTGGAATTTACGAGAGCTTAGTCGAGTGATGAGTCTCCTCAAACCGAAGGGCATGCCATGATCAAGACTTTCTTCACCTTGAAGACGTACCCGGTGACAAAGCTAATCACCTTGGCCTTTGTTGCACTACTCTTTCTCGTGCCGCTCTTCTACCTCAAGTTTCTTCTGCTGGACTACCTCTACGACCTTTACCTGAGGATAGGCAACGGCAACCCTCTCTTCTTCTACCTTATAGGTATCACTCTGTTTTCAATCGCCATATTGGTCTCGTTCATCGTAGAATATCGAGTAGCCAAACGTCTAAAATCGAACGAAGGCTGACCTCCGTTTCTGCACATCGTAATTTGATGTACCGGACTTAACCGGGCTTCACCTTAACAAGGAGTTTCGATGCGCAGGTTGTTTCTTCTTCCTGTCCTATTTCTGGCCACAGTGCTGGTAATAGGCGCAATGCTTTGGCCTGCACAGGCTGAGGCTCAACAAACCACATTGAGGGCTTCACTACCAAAGTGTATTCCCTTGGTGAACGGTTATCCACTCGGCATTCAGATCGCTGAGTCAGACAGCTACCTTCACGTCTACTTGCTCTGTCGAGATCGAGGTGACACTCGCTCGTACTTTGAAGGGATCAGTTGCAACAAGCAGACGACCTGCAGTTACGTCCAGTTCTTCAAGTCGGCGTTGACGGTGCACTACGCCTCAGCAAAGGTGGGCACGGCGCACAGTGAATATCGCAAGTCGGTGAAGTTCGATTGCCGCGACGTGGTAAAAGAGCAAACCGACCGAGGTCGAATGTGCCGAGAGCGTTACGACATCCTTGCTGCCAACCTCACCGAATGGTTCCCTCAAGTTCCTGCCGGAACACCCCGCGTAAGACGTTCTAAGTTGTCCCTTGTTCCGCTGGCGTTGCTGGCGGAACCCTTGACAATATCAACAAGGTTCAGACCATGAAACTCAAACCTCTTCATCTGCTTGCAGCCTTCCTTCTATTGTGGGCGTTCACTGCCTACTTGATCTCAGACGCACGCGCTGAAACAAAATCAGCCGAAGCACGATTAAATTTTCGCGTCGTCATTCCTCCCTTTGTTCAAGCAACCGAAACGCGAGACTTCGACACTCGTGTCGTAACCTTGCGATCAAATCAGAGCATCTGTCTTTGGTACAGAGCTCCTGTCACTGGAGAGGCTCAGGTCTTCCGCATTGGCGGAACACTTGTCGATTCCTATTGCCTACACAACATTCGAGGCGAGCGTAAGCTGACCTTCACGCATGTTCCTGAGAGTGCTTACCTTCAACTGGACGCAATCTAACGTCTTGGTTCAAAGTGTAAATGCTGACGTAGACTATCAACACGAGGACCACTATGAACGTGCGGCCATTGACTCTAGAAGACCTTCCTATCATCGACGAATGGTCGGTTGTCTTCACTCCAGCTGACATTACTCCCTACACAGCGCCTGAGCAAATCTCTCAGTCGATTCACGGGCGTGTGTCGAATCATGCCAAGTTCTCTACAGGTGACTCGATCACAACAAACTCTCTTGTGGGCAAGCGTGAGATCGACGGTGAAGAGGTTGTGGTGACTCGCTCAGGTTCGATGTATCGACTGGGTGAGGTTCTGCCTGACTACGGCAAACAATTTCCAGATGCCAAGGCTCGCCTGTTCAACTCCATGCCTGAGGTGCAGGCGTGAAAGGAGACTACCATGAGCATCTTTCCTCACCCTTTGGGTGGTAAGCACGAGGATCTACCTCAAGCCTTCAACGGGTGTACCTGTAGCTGCCATAGAGTACCAGGTGTCTTGCATGTCAGGGCGTGCTGCTCACCGACTACACGTAACCCTTTGCACCCTCGTACAGAGACCACAGAGGACACAGGTTCTCGCTCACCTGGACCATCTTACCCTGAGCAACTAACTCCTGAACAAGAGGAAGCTGAGTTCATGAAGCATAGAGAACGGGACGCAGCGGTTCGCTTGCAGCGTAGACTCGAAGAACAGAGAAAGAAACGTGAACCCAAGGCTGAAAGGAAGAACGCATGAAAATCAAATCGGTGACAATGACGATTGATCGAAAGATCACCGACGGTGACTACGGGTCGTACGGTGCTTCGGTCACTCTGGAAGCTGAGGTCGAGAAAGACGACGACCCGAAAGAGGTACGTCAGAAGCTGAGGGCTACGGCTCTCAAAGAAGTAGACACAACTATCAAAGCTGCTCAAGAAAAACTGCCGAAGGCTAAAAAGAAATGAACACCCTTCCTCACATCGTAGTAGTTGGTTTGGGCTACGTGGGCCTGCCTTTGGCCAACGCATTTGCAGAGACTGGTTTGTACAAAGTCACTGGTGTTGACATTGATGCGAGAAAGCTCGAAGCCTTGCGTATGGGAATAGACCCGAACGGAGAAGAGAATCCGTCGAGCAAGTTGGACTTCTCTATACAGGTTCCTCCTGGAGCTGAATACTACATCATCACCGTGCCCACGCCTGTGCGCGAGCACACCAACGAGCCTGACCTGTCGCACCTGATCAATGCATCGACTTCGGTAGGCGAAGCTATAGCTACCTCTAAAAAGACGATCACAGGAGAGAAGCCTTTTGTCATCTACGAATCGACGGTGCACCCGGGTTGCACGGAGAACGAGTGCGTTCCTACTCTTGAGCGCACATCCTTCTGCAAAGCAGGTGACGACTTCTTTGTCGGCTACTCTCCTGAACGAGTAAGCCCGGGAGAGACTCATGTGACTGAGATCAAGAAGCTCGTCAGTACCAACAACGGGCCTGAGGCTCTTGATCGCATCTTCCGCCTGTACCAATCAATTCTCAAACACCCGCCTGTAGTGGCTAAGAGCATTCAGGTTGCAGAAGCCTCGAAGATCTTCGAGAACACTCAGCGCGATGTTCTGATCGGTCTGGTGAACGAGTTTGCGACCTTGTGCCACTCTATCGGCATTGACGTGAACGATGTCATCGACGCAGCGTCCACCAAATGGAACTTTGCTCCTCTTCGCCCCGGGTTCGTAGGCGGACATTGCATCGGTGTTGACCCTTACTACCTTCTCGACCTTGCCGAGAAGAAGAGTGTGAACATGCAGATCGTTCGACACACCAGAGAGCTCAACAATGAAGGTGTGCCCGAAACCTACGCTACTTGGATCAAAGGCTTCGCTGAAGCAAGAGGATACTCGTCTTGCCTTGTAGTGGGCTACACGTTCAAGCCAAACGTGTCCGACACTCGAAACACTGGCGTTAAGACATTTGCACGAGCACTCGTACGCCGTCGGTACGCCAACAACTCTGTCTTCAAGCACCTGTCGGTCTACGACCCGAAGGTCACGTTCACAAACGTCCGGCAGGTCTCAGAGGAGCTCGCGTCTGGCTCTGACTTCATTTACTTCACTCAGGACTACATGACGGTAGGTGAGGTCGACATGGTTGTGCTGGCAGTCAATCACAAGATGTTTGACGAAAAGTACCTCTATCACATGCTTACCACAACCAAGGCCAAGGTCTTCGTCGACTTGTTCGGCAAGGTCGACCCGAAGTCTCTGCCGCCTTCAATCGAGTACCTGAGGTATTGAGTTCATGGCTTCTCCAACGCTCAACATCATTGGACTGAAAGAGAGTTCCAAGCATTACGTCCCTCACTACTACTCGGTGGCGAACCTTTACAAGAACCTGCGCATTACCCATGTGGAGTCTAAGAGCGTGATGCACACAGCCGAGGCATTGAAGGGCCTTGACTTCTGGAACCTCGATGCGGACGTGTTTCTTGTAGAGGACTCGATCGGCTACACAGGTCTGATGAACTGCGGTGGCAACCACTTCGACTACTTTGCAGACAGCATCAAGATGTATCGCATCGCGCACGGGCTGTTTGAGAAGGACGACTTCGGAGCGAAGTGGACCAAGAACCTGGGGCACATTGCCGAGATCTACATGAACATGGTGGCCTCAGATATCGTCTGGGTGTCACCTGTTCTCAAGAGAATCCTTGGCCGTACCTTGCCGCAGTTGTTGAGCACCGAGCGCATCAAAGACATTCGGAACAAGCTGATGGTCTTGCCTCCACCTGACTACTACAAGTTGGGTGACGCTGAGACCGTCAAGCCGAAGTCGCTGGCAAAGGGCCTCTGCTTCCTTTGGAATCACAGGTTCACGGCGACCAAGCGCCCTAAGGCTTTCTTCGGTGCCGTCTCCGAGTTTCACAAACTTCGACCGAAGGTGCCGATCGAAATTCGCATCTGTGCTCTTGGTACCGAGCAAGAGGCGATGGCTCACATACCGGAGAACGTCCGCAAGTTCGTAACCTTTCGCTCGTTCATCTACGACAAGAAAGAGTACGAGGAGTTCATCGCTCCTGCGAACATCACACTCGGTACGTCTGAGATCGAGAGCTTCGGCGTCTCTGTTTTTGACGCAATCAAGAAAGGCATGCACTACTTGAACCTTGATTGCAACGAGGCGTTCAGCGTCATTGCCGGCGATCATTGCACCTTCAAAGAGAAGGAGCTGCCGGCCCTGATCGCTCGACTTGTTGACGCACCTGACTGGGCACGCAAGCAGCATCAGAAAACTCTCGAGGGTCTAAGCAATCTGCCTGACCTTCGAGAAGCTCGCCTCAAGTTCAAGGACACTTTGGTACAGGCTGTAAATTACAAGATAGAGACCGCCAAAGGTGATCGGTCCAACAAGGTTCAAGTGGCCTTGAAAGCCATGAGTAAAAAGGCGCTCACAAAAGAGCAGGTGTACACGGCAATGGGATGGCCCACGCCGAAAACCTGCCGCAATGCCTTCTGGCAAGAATACTACTGGGCTATGCGTAAGCGTGGCATGGTTACCAGAGTTATCAACGGGATGGTGTACTACACCACTGAAGCCGACCTGTTTGATAAGGTAGCGCCATCGAAAGCTGGCGTAAACAGTCGGTCCACTAACGTGGGCCTCTTTTCGTAAGGTAGACTCATCATGAAAACTCTCAACGAAATCTATTCGGCATACCCTTCCTTCAAAGACAAGTTCGACAACGACAAGTTGCACGCAGCTCTCGAATCAACCGAAGAGCGAGTTCGGCGGGCAACGGTCTTTCTGACTCACCTTGTTGCTGGCAACAAGATTCAACTCAGTGACCTGTACGTCGGACACAGTGGTGGCAAGGACTCGGTCGTCGCTCACTTTGTAGCGCGCTCGACCTTCCCTGCTTTCAACTTTCCGGTCGTTCACACGACAAAGGTTGAAGGTGAGCCGAACTTCACTCACCCTGAGACGGTCAAGTTTCTATACTGGCTGGCTCGTCACTACAACGTGATCTACCGTCCTCTTGAGTCAGAGGTTCATCCTGCTCTCAAGCAGACGGTTCAGATTGATGGCACGCGCCTGCTTGAAGCCGAACGCTCGGACGGTCGCTCGACTGACTTGGTGTTCAACGGTGAGGTCATCAATCGTAGGCACATGAGCGGGTACAACCCGAAGGGCCTCTTCGGGAAACAGTTCCTATACCCGATCTTCGACTGGACCGACACCGAGGTCTGGGCTGCCATCTTATGGTACAACCTTCCCTTCTCCGACGAGTATCAAGTCGTGAGCTGGACTGCGGAGTCGTAAAAATGAACAAGGTCATCTTAGCTCCTCACATCGACGACGAAACCATTGGTTGCTGGACGGTCATTGACGCTCATAGAGCAAAGCCTGCCGGAGAGCTTCATGTGGTTTGGTTCTTCGATCTAGATGAGGAGCGAAAGCTAGAAGCTCAGCGACTAGCCCGAGAGTACAACCTGACGCCTCACTTCGGTTCGTTCTTTCTGGATGACCTTAAAGCCATCAACCCGAAGGAAGTGTACGTCCCTGCGATCACGGACGCACACCCACATCACAAACTCATCAACGCTCACTGGCGTAGCAAGGCTACTCACTTCTACTCTGTTGACATGCCGAGATCGAAGCTGTTGAGCTCAGCTAATCAGAGGTGGAAGCGCGAAGCCCTATCCTACTACTTCTCTTCGCAGGAAGCTCTGTGGGCAAGCGACGCCAAGTATTACCTCTTCGAGGACATATCTGTTAGTGACATAGAGGCCACTGCAGAGTTTCTTCTCGACGACTACAAGATCACCGTCACCTACACCTTTCAGTTCACCTGTAAGCAGGCATGCGATGAAGCTCGCGTGAAGAGGAAAGGTAAGCTGACGCCTCGAGAAATCATCGACGCTTGCCTGTTTGCGACCAACGGTCAGGCTCATATTCGTGTGTACTGCGGCGAAACTCAATCAACTTGGAGCGTAAATTGAAAGTAGGACTAGAAGTAGAAGGTCGATTCAAGGGCATCCAAACACTCTTTGTCTCGGCAGAAGAGGCTACGCACTACTTTGGCGGAGACTTCGAGCACGCAATGAACAACCTGCAGAGCATTCTGGACTTCGGTGGTCCGAATCACAAGCCGCTGCAGGTGTACATCAGCGACCACGACAACGAGCTTGATTTCAGTTCCAGTGCTTTGGCGAATCTCGATGAGGTTGGACTCTTGGTCACAATCGAGATCACCGCTATGGACGAGTATCGTGAGCGGTACCCTGCTAACGTGTCGTTCATCTTGTCCTGCGTCGATACGGTCGAGCCCTCGGACTACACCAAGTCATTCTTTCATCTGAAAGAGACGGATCAGGTCAAGTTTTCTCAAGATCAATTTGTGTTTTGCGCGACTAAAGAGTCGTTCATCAAAACACAGCCGGAAGATTTCAACGCCGACGTTGAGATCGACACCAAAGCCTTGCAGGACTCCAAATGACAAGACCAACAATCTTCCTCGTTCCAATCGAGCCACTCGCAGAGCGATACACCGAGCAATGGTATCGCCGCATTCCCGAGTTCTTCGAACTCTTGAACTACAACACCGTCACCATCGACGGCATTGCTCTTGAGAACGAGGTCAAGGTTGGCACGTTCTTGGACATCAACAGCACTTGTCACTACAAGTCTACTCAGCTGCAAAAGATCGCATCGCTGTTTCATCAGCAGCAGGTTCCGCAGGGCGCCGTGTTTTTCTTCTACGACCTAGAGTTCTGGGGTGTGGAGCAGGTTCGCCTGTTGGCAGACATGAACAAGGTCGGCATCAGCATTGTCGGGTTCATGCACGCTGCCTCTTACACCAAAGAAGATGCGTTTGCGATTGCCGCGCCGTATCAGCAGTTCACTGAGGTCGGCTGGATTGCAGCATGTGACGCGGTGTTCGTTGGCTCTGAGTATCATCGTCAGGCCATCATCGAGCGACGACTTAAACCTCTCGGAATGGTGAACCTAGCCGACTGGATCTACAACACAGGCAACCCTGTGTTTGTTGACGAGTACAAGAAGTTCAGAGTCAAGCGGCGCAAGAAGTTTGTGCTGACAAATCGACCGGACAAAGAGAAACGTCCTCTAGAGACCCTTCAGTTGTTCGCCAAACTCAAGGGCATGTACCCTGATTGGGAGTTCGTGGTCACGACGGGTCGATCTACCTTCAGAGGTACGGACAAGAAGGCGATCGAGTACGCGCACGAACTGCAAAAGCAGAAGGTCATCACCATCAAGGCAGGTCTGACCAAAGACGAGTATCATCGAGAGCTTGCGAGCGCCATGTTCATGGTCACGCACTCGATCGAAGAGAACTACGGCTATTGCATTGCCGAGGCCATTCACTACGGCGTTATTCCTCTAATGCGCCGAGGCCTGTCTCATGACGAGTTTGTGGCATACGGTGCAGGTACAAAACGGCTTTCCTCTATAGGCTACACGTTCACCAACAGAGGTAAAAGCAAAGACATCTCCGTCGCAAGAAATTGGATCGAGTACGTTGAGTCTGAAGGTGACCTTGAGCCTCATCAGCTTTCTCTGTACACGGGTGCCTTGGACGAGATAGAGGCTCGTATTCGTTCTCTGCTTTATACGCCGGAGTTCATCGTTTCGGAAACAACCGGTTCGGCATGAGTGTAAATGAGTTGAGTAAAACAGAAAGGCAGCGCGGTGAGTCTACACTACGTACCCGCCGGTGTTGAGGCCTACTACAATCAAGGCACGCAACTACTGGTCTCAAAACACAGTGAGCCGAACCTAGTCGAAGAGACTACGGACTTTGGCATCAAGTACAAACGATGGAATACCCGAGAGAAGAAGATGGTGCTCAGTATCTTCTCTCCGAAGGGTGGTGTGAACGTCAAGGAGAAGTTTGACGTCTGCGTTCCGATCTTCAATGCGTCTTTCATTCAGGCGTGCGGTCTGACGAAGGTACTGGCGAACCCGGTGCACAAGCCCTTCAAAGGCGAGTCATTCACGACACGGAAGATCGAGACGATCATCGACTCGGGTGGCTTTCAGCTACTGAAGAGCACGGTCGATTTCGTCGACCCGAACGACGTGGTTCGTGAGTACAACGAGAACGCCAACATTGGAATGCCGCTTGACCTTCCTATGGAAGTGTCGATGGAGAAGACCTACTTCGATGCAGTGTCCAAACTCATTCGCGCCAACGACAAGTTCATCCTCGAACGCCTGAACAAAGGCGTGCACCTGGCCTTGATCTCACACGGTACGACTCTGGAGTTGCGTAAGCGGCGACTGGATGTGCTGGACCGTGAGACCGAGGCTATCGCCATTGCAGGTTTGAACATCGACCCACGCAAGGACGTCGACCACATACAGAACATCGTCGAGAACCTGATGTACGTTCTGCATCGCTATCGCAAAACGGCGCGGTACTTTCACGTTCTGGGCGTGACGAGCAAGATGTGGATGTTTGTGTACGCGGTGATTGACGCTCTCAAGTTCGTGCGAGAGATCGGCGCTGACTCTGTGTCGCATAGACTGAGTGCCCTTGCCGGCCTCTATGAGACAGAAGACTTTCGGACGATACAGCTGGCGAAGGATCAGAAGCACAGAGCTAGTCTCGGGTGCAACTGCCCTGTTTGCTTTGCCGTCGATGATCTGCGCATCATGAATCACGGCATTCTGCTCGAGGCACATACGCTCTGGGTACGTTCAAGGCAAGCAGAGTTGATGAGTGAGCTCGCACACTCGTACATCAAGGGGCATATCACTCTAAAGAGCGTTCACGAGTACATGCAACTGCGAGTGCCTCTGCACAAATTCTCGTACATCATCAAGTACGTGCAAGAGGTTGCGGCGAGCGGAAAGTACAAACCCATCAAGCCGATGCGAGATGGAAAGACTCTATTCGACGCAGTGAAGACGACATCCAAAGGTTCAGCAAAATCAGATCACGTCCACAACGTGATTAGGAAATATGAAAAGTTCCATCGCACGCGCTTCCTATAAGCGAACGATCTGTGGCTTGATCTTTTGGCACGATAAGGAAGATCGTGAGAAGACGGGCCTCAAATTCTTTCCCTCAATTCATCACTGGGTGACTGCTGGTGCACCTGACAACGTCGCTATTTACGATGCTGCTGATGTTCTACAGACGTGCGGCATTGTCATTTGCGACGCGACTCATTTCCGAGGCTTGTGGATTCGTACACCGATCCGAAAGCCTAAGACGGTAAAGGTCAAAGTTGACCCGAGAACCGTTCGTAAGGTCGGTCTACCTAAGGTCTACAAATCGGTCAAAGAGATCAAGGTAGCCGATCCCAAAGAGCATCACAAACTTTCATACGGATAAATCATGGGTACCATTCGCAACGAAGAGGCAACATCTTACTCTAGAGAGGAGTTCAGATCAATGGACAGAGAAGAGACGACGGAGATCTGGATCACATTCAAGGTGCCGGGCATTCATCGGTATCCGAATGCTCCTGATGAAGTGGCCTATTTGAGGCACGACCACCGACACCTGTTTCATTTCAAAGTCGGTATCACCGTATTTCACGACGACCGTGAGATAGAGTTCCATATGTTCATGAATTGGCTCAGGAGTCTCTACACAAATGGGACACTGCAAGCCGATTACAAGTCCTGTGAGATGCTGGCAAAGGATTTGCTATCGGAAATCTTTGCCAAGTATGCCTGTGAATTGACACGCAAGGTCACGGTAGAGGTCAGTGAAGATGGAGAATGTGGCGCGGTAGTGACCTCAATTCCTCGTGGTTGACCTGACCTGATCTAATTCAAAACCTAATTCACCTTTAATGGGCGCACGGTCTTCGGGCTTTGCGCCCATTTTTACCTTCTGGTCGGTTTAATTCTCTGCTGCGTGGTCTTCGATATTTGCATATTCCGCTGCAAGTGTTACTTTGATGTGTCGCCCTGAAAAGGCGATGTGTTTTATCAACCTACAACGGAGTTTGCTAGATGCCTACACCGTCTCTTGAAAAAGCTGCGGCAATCGCAGAGCTGGCCAAGAAGAACGGCGGGGTTTTCGTTTTTGCAACTCGCGATGCTGATCTCGTGCACCAAGAGAATGCAAGCGCAGAAATCGCAAAGACCCCCTTCGCGGAGTTCTCTTGCGCAAGCTGCGGTTCGCATGTTCACGGTGTGAAGGCTGACGGCATGACGCCTTTTTGCGTCGTGTGCGGTCACCACGAGACCAAACTTGTCGAGACGTCGAAGCCGAAAATCCCTTCGGACTCAGAAATGGCTCACTTGTCCTGCGCGTCGTGCGGGACTGTCCACGCGTTTGCGCCGGAACTGGCTCATACCGTCGGTTCGCATCTTCACTGCACCGTCTGCGGTACAGAAATGAAGACTCATGCGGATGTCGATGAGATGGACACAGGCCTGCCTGACGTGGATGACATGGAACTTGTCGATGTCGGTGACGACATGGACGAGGAGCTCTCAGAAACCACGATGGACGAGCCCTCGGACAAGGCCAGCGACACGCTGACCGAAGATCCGGTGGACACCAACACCACGACTCAAGACGAGCCGAACGCCAAACCTGACGAGGTCGAAGAAGATCCCGTCAACCCCGGTACCACTCAGCAGGAAGTGATTGCCGAAGGCGAAGAGGTGGATGTCGACATGATGGATGACCTCGACGGCGAGGGTGAAGGCGAAGGTGAGAACCTTTCGTTTGCATTCTTCGGCGAAAAGGCGGCCATTGTGGATGTGGAACGGATGCGAATCCTTGCCACGTTGACTCCCGCCGATGCTGGTGAAAACGCCAGCATGATGCAGACCCAGCACTTCGTGCAGTCGGTCGCTCACACCATCAAGACACAAGGTCTGAAGAAAGCCTGCGCCACTTACGGGTTCAAGCCCGCAAAGGTGAAGGTCAAACTGAACACCGTGGCGTCGAAGAAGGTAACTGCTTCGGTTGAAGCTCACACGAAGGCACTGGAAACGGCTCGCGCTGAAGTGATGGAAGACGTGGATCACGCTCTTCAAATCGCAACCGCAGGCTTTGCCGGCAACTTCTGGCGAAACAAGACCGATCCGCTGAAGGTCGCCCTGCTCGCAGAGGCCCGCGCCATCGGCCTGAAAAATCCTCAACAGTTCGTCGACCGACTCTTCAAGGAGCACTCTGTTGCTTCGATGAAGCAAGTTGTTGAGCTGGCTAAGGAGCTGCTCAAGAAGCCGACGGAAAGTCGCAACGCACTCGCAGAGGCTATCGAGCTTGCGTCATACCAACCCATGGTGACAAAGGCAGCCGAAGGCGAAGACGAAGTCGACGAAGAAGAAAACGACGAAGAGGAGTCTGCGGTAGCAACCATTGCCACCCCGGTCGCCGAAGTGTCGAACGCTTCCCATCGCCCTACGTTCCAGTCCCCCGAGCTCAACCAAATCCTTGGTGAGCGCAAATCTCTTTTCAAGTGAGGCACAGATGATCTACTTCCCGCAAACTCGTGCTTTCATCTCGCGCGAGCTTCCCGTTGCCGTTGGTTTCCAGTTGGAAGCTGAGGGCCAAGCAATGGTCGGCGTGACCGAAAACGGTGTGTTCGGCGTCAAGCCGTCCGCTGGTGATGCAGGCGAAGTTTTCGCCGGTATCGCTGTGAGCCGTCAAATCACGATCACGTCGAAAGCTCGTGTCGAGTCCTTCGTGGTGCCGGTCGGCCTGGCCGTGACCCTGGGTCGCACGCCCAGCGGTGGCACTCTGTCGGTGTTCAACAAGACAACCGCTGCGGTCATCCCGTCTGGCGGTGGCGGCTGGTCGCTGGCCGGTGACGTTCTGACCCTGCCTGCGGGCACTGCCGGCAACACGATCGAGGTCTACTACAAGTACGCCGTGACCGTGAAAGAGTCCCGCAGCCTGCAAGGCGACATCTTCCCCGGTGGCGCTGCTGGCTTCGAAGTGATGCAAGCTGGTCTGTTCAAGAACGGCGTGGTCTTCACCGATCAGTTCGACACGCTCGTGAACTGGAACGCCGCGAACCCGATCGTCCGCCTTGGCGCGAACGGTCAGTTCACCATCGGTGGCACTGGCACCATCATCGACTGCACCATCGTGCAGACCCCCAACCCCGAGAGCGCCTTTTTGGGTCTCGACCTGAACTACTGATCCAAGTAGTACAGGAATCTCAATCAACTGCATCAGGAGTGTTTGCATGAAAACCAAGACCCCGGCGCTCGCAACCGAGTACAAGTTTCAGGGCTCGACCGAACTTGCGATCGGCATGAATGGCGAGCTGAACGCCTCTTCAAAGCGCGACCTTCTCGGTCAGCAGGTCAAGCTGCTGAACGCCGTCGCTGCTGGCGAAGTCGAAACCGCAGCCGCTCGCGCTGACCGTGCTCGCAAGAACCGTGCGATCGTCGAAGCTGTGTTCAACAGCGACGTCGCTCACAAGGAAGTCGGCGAAGTGATGGGCAGCGACCTGTACCAGGCCGCAAACCGTCGCGGCTTTGCCCGCAAGTTCTTGGCTCGCCAAGACATCGTGAACGGTCAATGGCCGTCGGTCAAGATGCGTCTCAAGGACGCAACCGCTGTGTATTCGACCTCGCCAACCAAGGTCGAGTCGCAGCTGGTTCGTGACCGTCTGTTCACTCCTCCGGAGATCATCATTCAAGCTCGAATCTTCATCGAGCAGAATGAGCTGAACACCAGCGTCGGTGACGTTCTCGAAGAGAAGTACACCGAGGCGATGGAAGGCATCATGGTCGCCGAGGACCGCCTGTGGTACATGAGCGCGAACCAGACCGTCGGCCTGGCGAACGACCTGACGATCATCAGCGGCACCCTGACCCCGCTGATGCTGATGGAAGTGCGCCAACAAGTCGCTGGCTGGAACCTGCCGGTGCCGTCGCTGCTGATGGCTTCTGACCTGTACGTCGACATCGTCGGTGACAGCCAGTTCATCCAAGCGATTGAACCGGTTGCTCGTCACGAGCTGATCATGACCGGTGAACTCGCTGTGCTGTACGGCATGGCCATCACCTCCGACGCGTATCGCCACCCTGAGCACCGCGTGCTGGGCAAGGGCGAGTTCTTCGCTGTGTCGGATCCGGTCACGCACGGTCAGTACACAGACCGCGGCGGCATCGACACGGAGACGCTCACCGGCGCGACCGAGAAGCAGCCTGGCCGTGGCTGGCTGATGTTCGAGTCGTACTCGTCCGTGATCGCCAACGCCCGTTCGGTGGCCAAGGGCGTGCGTCGTTGATGACCCGAGGGCTCCAGTCTAACCGCTGGAGCCCTTAGTCACTAACACCACAACCAACCATCAACAGGAGAAGGCTCATGACAAAGATGCAGTACGTGCGAGCAATCGACATGATGCTCGCTGCTGCCTCGTTTCAGGCGAAGGGCGATTTCGACAAAGCTGCGAAATACCTTCAAGCCGCTGTGACCGACAAGAGCTTCAAACTTGCTGAAGCACAACTGTCGGCCTTGCAGTCCAAGCTGCTGGAACGGGCACGCGTCGAGCAGGCTTCTGCTCGCACCACACCCTTGGCAAAGGCACTCGAAGCCGCTGCTGCCAAGAAGAAGGTAAAGGCCAAAAAGCCGATGCCTACAAAGAAAGGCAAGAAAAAGGTCAAAGCTGATCTAGGCGATGACGCTTTCAATCAGACACTCGATCAAATGACCGAGGAAGCTGATGACGATGACATGGATCTCGATCTGGTCGACATCGAAGAAACCATCGGTGACGACACGAACGAGCTGCCTGTTGCGTCGGAAGGCGAAGAGGAGCCGAGCCCGAACCTTGACGGCGAAGGTCTGATGAACGACGACATGGACGAAGTTGTGTCCGAATCTGAGGATGACGAATCCGACGATGAAGAAGGCGACGACGAACCTGCCGAAGAAGACGCTGAGGCCGATGAGGACGGCGACGATGAAGGTGACGACGAAGGTGAGGAAGACTCGGAAGAGGAAGCCAAGCCTACGGTGGCCAAGAAGCAGACAGCGAAACCCGCTGCTACTGTTGCTCAGAAGCTCCCGGTGTCGAAGCAGCGCGTGAACCGTGCTACCGCCAACATCGCTGCTCTGCAACGCCTCGCTCAGACGGGCCGTCAGGGCAAGAAGTAAGTCCTCCGTTGACTTGACCAGTGGGTGGGCTACCGTCGAAAGGCGGCCGCCCACTCACTCTAAAGGTTTGGCATGGACACTTTGAAGCCTCTTGAGGCACTTATCGAAGCAGGCTTGGGTCAACGCTTTTACCAGGTCTTTGGCTTCGAATTACTCTTCACCAATGCACCTGATAGGAAGAAGGTATCAGCCGAAAGGTTGCGCCAGAATCCACAGAGCAAAACACCCTTCGCCTTTGCAAGTATTCAGACGTTCTCTAAGTCTGAGACACGCTACAGCCCACAGGCTCTCCTAAGACGAGGTCTGCAAGGCAATGCGACGCATGACAAGGTTCAGACGTACAGCCTACGTTTGATACCAGTTACCTCCACGTACCAAATCACTCTGATCACCACAGATCTCGACAGGCTCAAGCTGGCGTCTAAGCGCTGGTTGTTCTGCCATGTGGAGCGGTCACTCAATTTCTCTGTCACCTACGGCGTGTCGGACATTGACATCAGCGTCGACCTTGATGCTGAGCTGTCTATCCCACCAAGGTCTGGTGGTATCGAGGAAGCGCCCGAGTACGAAGCAACGGCAAATATTCGAGTCGAAGGTTTCATGAGCAAAGACTTGGAGCGAGCGCAAGCGGCTACCGAGGTTGTTCAAGAAGGACGTGTTGGTGACTCTGCGGCAATAGAGGCGGCAATTCGTACGGGTGACAATCGAGGGACAACTCAGTTCTTCGAGTTCAGACGACCTTGGGAAAACACATAACATCGGAGCAAGCTATATGCCCTCAATGTCAGATCGTGCGCTCCTGATGGAGTTGAATGTGCTTATGGTCGAGAACCACATACGCCGTGGGGTGTTGTCGGTTGCCGCGAACATTCAAGCCAGTGAGCAAGAAGTGATCGAACGCTCGAAGACCATTCAACCGAATGAGTCGTGGACGTTCGAGAGCTTGGACGTAAACAAGGGCACGATCATTCGTGCTCAAAACGGACCAATCAACGCAACAATAACAAAGGGTCTTGAAACGTGGACCACGGTGATCAACTCGTTGTTTGTTGTCACCGATGAACTAGGCGACATCGTATTCTCGAATCCCAACACTGCTACCAAGGCAGTTTTGGTTCGAGTGATTCAAACCTGAACTGGAGAACATAATGCTGATCAACAAGACGCAGATGCTGCAAATCGTGAAGATCATTACCAAAGAAGGCAAACGAGACTCAGTGAACCTGCAACCCAATGGTCGCCTTCACTTGCCTGCAGGTGCAACAATCGACCCTCGCATGTACGCCAGCTACTCGAAAACCATCAGCGGTATCGAGGCCTACGCACCCCCTGAACTGGCTGCCCAGTAATTTCATAGGCAGCAACTTCAAGCTACAGGAGAACCTCAATGCCAGGTTTGCAACCTCAATCAGCTGATGTACGCTTTCGCGAGATTGACCTGTCTCAGGTGATCCGGTCTCGTCAGTCGTCCGTCGGCGCTATCCTTCTGGTCTCCAAGAAAGGCCGCACGGGTCGCTATCCCGTGACTGACTCTCAGATGTTCAAGGCAGAATACGGTCTGCCGGACGCCTCAGTGTCTTTCGCTCCTTACTGCGCGCTCAATGCTCTGAACGAGATGAGTCGCTTGGAGTGCGTGCGTGTTCTGGGGTCAGGCTACGCATACAGCGCGGCTCTCATTCGTGACGACGGTACCGGTGTCACTGAAATTGAAGGCGTCACAGGTGGCATTGCCGATCCTGAGAACATAGACTGGAACTCACTCATTACTGGTGCAGAGGTTCCTCTGTTGCTGGTGACGCCGAAGTCGGGTCCGGGCTCTTACGCCGACTCACTAGCGATCGACATTCGTTCGCAGAACCTGGAAACGCCTGCAGCACCCACAGCCGATTCGGCGTTGACGGGTGGTACGCTCGCGAGCGGGTCGTACGAGTATCGCATCTCTGCCATTTCGGAACTTGGTGAGACCCTTGCGTCTCCGATTGTGACCGAGGTGATCGGTGGTGCGGTGACAACCGCGCTGGTGAACCTGAGCTGGGATCCTGTCCCGGGTGCTCGGGGCTATCACATCTACGGCCGTGTGACAGGCAACGTCTTCCGAATCGGTACTGTCGGTGCACAAACAACCACTTTCGTCGATGACGGCAGTGCAACGCCCGACACTGACTTCCCGCCGGTGACGAACCCTGCGCTGCTGCCTGAACCGACCAACGTGTTTACCTTGCGTGTGTTCGACACGGAAGTGAATGCGTCGGTGCCGATTGAAGAATGGGAACTGACGCTCACAGACTTCGTCGACGGCAACGGTGTGCAACTGGAAGCGGCTCAGCGAGTGAACGCCTTCTCGGAGTACATCAACATTGCGTCCTACGTGCCGCAACTGACTGCACCGTACCCTGTCATTCGCACCGTCGGCACCAAGGTCAACCTGCTTGACGGCGACTCGGGTACTGCTCCTACGAACGGTCAGATTTCACTGGCTTGGGAAGAGTACTTCGGTGACCCGGAGCAATCGCAGGTCAACATTCTGATCAACGGTGGCTACACAGACATCGGCGTGCAACAGACCATGTTGCGTATCGCCGAACAACGTGGTGACGCTACTGCGATTCTGGACGTGCCGTCGTCAATGCAGACGTCTGAGCGTGCAATAATGCACCGACAGTTGGAGTTGAACGCCAACACCAGCTACGGCGCTTTGTATTCGCCAGACATTCTGGTCGACGACCCGGACAACGGCAAGCGCCTGTATGTGCCGCCGTCAGGGTGGGTTGCAGCGGTCTACGCTCGTACCGATCGAGTTGCTGGTCCGCAGTTCCAGCCTGCTGGTCTGAACCGAGGCTTGATCGATGCACTGCGTCTGCGCAATGAGTACAACGAGCAACAACGTACAGACATGTACCTTGCTCAGGTGAACTACATTCGCCGCTTCCTCGGCCAAGGCACTTCGGTGTTCGAGGCGACGACTTTGCAGGCCAAACAGTCTGCGCTGTCGTGGGTGTCGGTGCGCCGAATGCTCAACGTGATCAAGGTCAGCGTCAAGGACTTCTTGATGTACAGCCTGCACGAACCAAATGACGACTTCACACGTCGTCAGATCGTGACTGCGGTCAGTGACTACCTGGAGTTCTGGAAGAACGCTCGAGGCATTCTCGACTATACCGTGATCTCTGACGAGTCCAACAACCCTCCGGCTCAATACAACCTGGGCATTCTGAAGGTCACGATCTTCGTCACGCCTGTCATTCCGGTTCACGAGATTCAGGTCGACATCGCGATCTTGAAGACCGGCATGTCCTGGTCGGAGATCAACATCTCCAACTTGGGCTAAGAGCTCGTCTCATCAAGGAGAAACTGAATGCGTACATCGCTGTCCGACGTCCGAGCATTGCCGGATCCGTTGATGACTTACAACTGGGACTTGATCGTGCCGATCATGCCCGGGACTGCCAACACTCGACCCTTCACCTTCAAGGCGTTGAGTGCGGTGATTCCTGGCAAGTTGCTCGAACAGGTTCCGGTGAACTTGGGCCCCGCAGAAGTGCGGTACGCAGGTCGAGAGAACAACAGTCACTCTTGGGCTTGCACGTTCCACGAAACGCGAGACACGGGCACTCGAGAAATGCTGCGTCGCTGGCAACAGCTGGCACGCAACAACATTGCGAACACCGGCACCTACAAGGATGTGTACGCCGTCAACGCCGAACTGGTGTTGTACGATGACATTCCGAATGAGGTGCGCCGATTCGTTCTGTTCGGTGTGTTTCCTGAAACGATCGACGACTCGTCGCTTGATCGCGCTAGTGCGGCGGTTCAAATCTCGGTGACGTTCTCGTACGACGACTTCACTGAGACCATCATCTAAGGAGTGTGAATGGGACTCGCAGAGTTCGCCTTAGGGCAAGCCAAGAGTCTCGTCAAGTCCAAGCTGAGTGGTCCTGTAGGTACGCTTGCCGATCTCGGTGAGCGCCTGTACGGTCGCTCTAAACTTGGACTCGGAGCGTCCAATGCGCCTCGACTGACACCAGCGCCTCGGCATTGGTTGAACGAGGCACGTGGACGCTCTGACCCATTGCTGAACGTGTTTTGGTACTGCGATCTTCCCTACATCAACGGGCCTGGTTCGTCGTTGCGGTGGTCGCATGTTGAAGAGGTGGTGCTTCCGTTCGTAGACTTCGATCAAGTGTCGAACTACCGTGGCGGTAAAAACCTGCACTATCCGAATCACTACAACATCAACACTCTGCAGATCAAGCTCTACGAGGACAGTCAGGCGACGGCTACTCAGTACATATACGGGTGGCAGGCACTGATGATGGATCGAGGGTCTGGTCTATACACACCGCCTAGCGTCTACAAAAAGACGGTTCATGTGACTGTCCTAAACGTGGCGATGCTCAGTGTGATGGTGTTCGAGTACACGGGGTGCTGGCCTCAATCTGTCGACAACCTGACTTTCACTAGCGGGAACTCGGAACGGTTGACGCCAACTCTCACGCTCAGCGTTGACGAGATGAACATCAAGTTCGGCCAGTTTGAAGCTGGTCAGATTCCATCGTTGATGGACAACGTAGGCAAGGACTTTCCTGCCTCAATGCCGAAGCTCCCTTCTGCTTTCCCGGAAGTGTTTTCAAACCTCGGTCCTTTCTGATCGAGTAACGCCCTAGAGGTCTACCATGCCCAAGACGCAAATGCGCCGTAAGGGGCCCGCGGTACGAGAAGTACTGGGTACCCAAGAGTTCACCTTCCCCACTCGTGGCCCTGCAATAGGTGCTACGAATCCTACTTCACCCATCACCCACGGTGCTCCACTAGCTGCACCAGGGCACCCAGGACTGGCGAAGATTCAACAACAGGCAGCGGCTCAACCGCTAACGCCCAAGAGCGTAGCCGAAGTGAATCCCGAGTACGTCAGCATCAATCTTCCAAGCCTGTTTACGTTTTACCCTTTCAAGAGTTTCAGCCTCACTACCTTGAAGGGCTTGCACATCAGCAAGTTGCATAGAGCAAACAAGGAGAGCAGCCTGCGTGCCCTTGTTGAAGCCATCGGTTCGACCTTCGAGCCAGGCATCAGTGCGATGGACCTGATTCCCGCAGACTTCTATTACATCATGTATTGGCAGCGAGTCAACTCGTACTCGAAGACGCCACTGATCGTCGAAGTCTTGTGTACGGACATGAAGCACCAGACCGCAGTGGTTGAAGGGTGGCGAGACCCGGTGACAGGTGAACTCAGACGAGACGAGAACAATCAGGTCATCAAGCCCTCTAAGGAGAGCCTGACGATCAAAGAGTACCTCAACTCTACGACGCTGGACGTTGTTGACTACACGCCGATCGACTACGACAAGTTTGCGGACCTTGATTCGCGCTACCCGCTTGGCTTCGAGCGTATGCGTGATGTCGTTGAGATCTCGGAGTACGTCGCTGAAGCAGATGACGCTTCTGAGTTCACGTTCCTTGCGTCGAAGGCTGCCTTCCTCTTGCCAACAGACGCAGCGCGTACTCTCAAACAACGATGTGACCTTGTAGCATCCATGTCACCCGATGACCTGGCTCTGCTGTCAGACTACATCGACGCCATCACAAACTTCGGCGTGTCAGAGTTTGCCAATATCAAATGCAAGGAGTGCGGCGCGTCCACGAGAGTAAATATCTCGTTCGACGCGCTCACGTTTCTTCCAGACAATTGATGAGCCGAACCTACTCAATCGCATAGACAAGGTGATGGAAGAGACAGGTGTTCTTCTACCCATGACTATGGAGCTTCGGTCCATTGTGTATCTCTCCGACAAGGTTGAAGAGCGAGTGTTCAAGCGTCAACAAGAAAAGGCCAAAGCAGAAATGATGCGAGCACGGCGTTGACATAAGGAGGCCAGTCAATGGCTAAGAAACCTGAAAAGGGTACTCGAGACCCTTTTCGTAAATGGTCTGGTACTACAGAGGCCTTTGCCTCAATCAACACACCCTTGGCTGCCGCGAAGGACCTGCTCTCTGACCTCAACCGTCAGATGGCTAGTCCGGGACTCGGTCGCCAGGGTCGTGTCGTTTTGGCGAAGGAGATCGCACGTGCTAAGGCTGACGTTGCACGGCTTGAGAAAGAGGCTAAGGGCGTTCTCAAGACCATGCACGATCAGCAGAAGATGCAGCTTGACATCATCTACAAGCTCAACGCTCTGCGTACACAGGTTAGCCGTAAGGACCTTGACCCTGAAGTCACCAAGCTGTTAGCTCAGAACGAGAAACGCCTTGAGCAACTCTTGCTGAGGACACGCAACGTCGACCTAGAGTCGATTGGTGAACTGCTTAAAGAGATTCATGAGTCGCAAAAGTCGATTGAAGAGCTGCCTGAAGAGCTTGTCGATGCTCTGTCAAGTAACGACGTGGTGCTTGAGAAGATTCTTGAGCGCCAAGAAGAGGCTCGGGCGTTTCTACAAGAGCAAAAGGACTCCTTCAAGAAGTTCCGCAACGACATCAAGAAGGACATCGTCAGCTTCGGTGTTAGAGTTGCTGACAAGATTGGTGTCGGTCCTCTTACCTTGGGTAACGTCGGTAGAGCCGTGCGTGGTGCGTACCGCGGTGCTAAGTACGGTCTCAAGACGATCAAAGCCATTCGTGACTCTCGCCTAGACCCACAAAAAGAAGCAGAAGGTGTAGGTCGACAAAGCATTGCCGACAAATTCTTCGAGTACGTCAACAGTACTCGACTGTTTCAAAAATGGGTCATGCGATCTGGCGACAAGAAAGACGCAGCCAACAAATCGTTGTTCTCGTTTCTACCTTCACTCAAGGGCTTGCTTGGTGGCCTAGGCAAGTTCTTTGGGGCCGGTGGTGTCATTGGCAGTCTCATAGCGACCTTAGGTGGTGCGCTTGGCAAGAAGGTGCTGCCTATGTTGGGCGGCCTTCTGCGTGGCGGCATGCGAGTATTGGGTCCCCTTGGCGCTGTGGCCTCGGCGTTTGCTGGTGGCCACTGGCTCGGTACAAAGATCTACGACATGTTCTCTGAGCCGATCGGAAAGGCTGTTGACTACTTCTTTCTCAAGAACCCTGAAACAGGCAAGACTGGTTTGCAGGAGTCTTTTGAGGCGGCCATGAATAAGGGCCAAGAGATCTACAAGAATACCACAGAGGCAATCAAGGCTGGCAAGGACAAGGTTGTCAACGCCGTCTCTAGTGCGTGGACCGGCGTCAAGGACTTTGCAGGTACTGCTATCGATGCAGGTCGGTCGGCAGTCAACACGGGTATCGACACGGCCAAGGCTGCTGGTTCTGCCGCTGTTGGTGCAGTAACCTCTGGTGCTGCTGCGGTTGGTTCTGCTGCAATGTCAACTGCGGGTAAGGTGGGTGACACGGTTGCCGCCGGAGCCGCATCTGTAGGTAGTGCCGCAACAGGCTTGGTAACGCGCGGTGTTGAGGCAGTTGCTGGTGGCGGTAGTAAGGTCAAAGACTGGATCGGCAAGATCTTCTCTGCTGGTGGCAACGTGGACGTGGATGGCCTGAATCCTGCAATGCAGAAGAACATGGTCTCCATGGCACAAGAGTACTACGAGAAGACAGGCAAAAAGTTGCAGCTCAACAGCGCCTACCGTAGTCCTGAGAAGCAAGCCGAACTCTATAGAAGGTTGCCCAAGGGGCGTGCTGCGCCTCCCGGCAGGTCGTTGCACGAGTACGGCTTTGCGTTCGATACGCAGAGCACACAAGGTGAAGAGTTGGCCAAGATGGGCTTGCTCTCAAAGTACGGCTTCGACCGACCAATCAAGAGTGAGCCTTGGCACGTACAGCCGAAGGGCATGAACATCACCGCAGCAAAGGCAGGTCTGTACTCAGCAGATTCGCCTGTGCATGAAGGTGGTCAAGCTAACGCTACACCGGTTGCTCAGACAGTAACACCGACCGAGCCTAGCATTCGCAATCAGCCTATTCCTTCAGGTGTTCCGGCTGGTAGTCAAACTCATGCAAGTGGAGGCAGCAAGACGATTCAGCCGTCGTCACGTATCAGCGTGTCGGACATTCCTTCTTACGACATGTCCGACGGCCACTTCCTTGCAGCTAACTTGGGCCTTGCAGCCTAACGCTCATGAGATTCCTGAAACCCGCAGTAGGTGAAGAGGACATAGGCTCGGTAAAGCCTGAACTGGTTTCTACCGGTGAAGTCCTGCTGCGGGTAATGCAGGAGGACAACAGGAGTGTCCAGAACCTAATCAAGGGCGACCTAGACTCTAAGTCGTCCGGTAAAGGTTTTCTGTTTGGTGGTCTAGCCATCGTTGGCTTGCTTGCCGCAGGGCCGGTTTTATTCAGTCTCTACAATAAACTCAAGGACTGGGGTTCGGACGAAACGAAGGAGGTCGATGATCTCATAGGTGATGTTGATGAAGCTGAGCAGAGCGGCCTGAATGAAGCAGGCATTGCCAACGACGAGAAAGAGACCAAGTCATTCGTCAAGAAGACCTTTGGGGACTTGACTGGCAAGCCTAAGGAGGCGCCTGAAAAGGTGAAGTCAGGCGTACAGAAGGCTGCGCAGGTATCTACAGCCAAGGGGCTTGCAACTCCTAGCGCCGAAGTTGATGCTGCTCTTAAAGCCGTTGCCGCAAAGACAGAGATCGACTATCAGACATTGTACGCCTTGGCAGGCACCGAAAGCTCGTTCAGAGCGGATGCGAAGGCTTCAACATCGTCTGCTACAGGGCTCGGTCAGTTTCTTGATAGCACCTGGGATTACCTGACGCAAAAGCGGTTTCCTCAACTCGGCTACACAAGAGAAGACAGAACCGATCCCTACAAGTCGGCTACGGTTGCTGCTTTGTACCTGACCGACATCAAGGCCAGCCTAACCAAAGCTCTTGGCCGTGAACCAACGATCGGTGACAAGTACCTCGCCTATTTCATGGGGCCTAGTGGAGCTATCAGGTTCATTAGAGCTCTCAAGAAAAACCCGGCAGCTATAGCGGCGCAACTGTTTCCTAGCGCAGCAAAGGCTAACCGCAATCTGTTCTTTAAGGGCAGAAAGGCACTCACACTACAAGAGACCTATGACAAGATCACAGGCAAGATTCAGAAGTACTATACCGCCGCAATAGAGAGAACCGATGACTCTGAAACTGTTGCCGCTGTAGCCGCTCCTGTGTCCTCGTCCTCTGGGTCAACGAAAGAAGGCGGCCACGGTAGAGACGAAGCACCTCCAGCTAAGCCTGCAAGAGTTGTGCCTGCAACACCAGCAAGTCGTCCACCTACCGAGGTGATTGCAAAGCAAGGTGAAGCCAAAGGCAAAGCCAGTGCAGCACCAATGACTCTGACTCCGACACAGCCTAGGCCGCGACCTGTCGCTCCCGAAGAAGAGACAGTTACACAGGCAGAACCTAACTCTGACCCTACCTTTTTGCCTGAAAGCAGAACAAAACGCTTAGGTGGCCAAGACTTCATTCGTACACGTAGTGGTTTGCTACTCTCAGTTCCAAGCTAAAGGACTACCATGGCATTAGATCCGTCAACCTTTGCAGAAAGGTTCAACCAGCCGATGTCGACGGCGGCAGCCGATGTTGACAGACGTACTGGACGCAGTCCTCGCACGCTGAAGGAACTGGCGTACAAGGCTTACATCGTCGCGCAAGAAGCAGAGTACCAAGGTGAGACAGGCATTATCATTGAGGCTTGGCTACCAGAAACTCTCGCAACCGACGTCAACGCAGCATACGAAGCTCCATACGCTCAAGGTCTGAATCAGATGTCGCCGAACCTCGGTGCAATGGCTCGCTTCCTGGGTGTGAACCTCACCACGCAAGCTCTGACGGCTCAGATCTGGCAAGGTGGTGGCTTCATCGACATGAGCATACCGTTTATCTTTCAGGTCGATTCGAGTGCGGCTGAAGATGTATTGGAGCCACTCAAGAAGCTCTACACGTTGACCATGCCTAAAGATCCTTCGGGTGGTGGCCTTCTCCGAGCGCCAGGTCCTCGCATTGATATAGACCGTCTGCTCGAGAGAACGGGCGACACGGTTAAAGACCTTGGTACAGGATTGTTAGGTCTCTTGTCCGACGGTGGGTCAAGTGGTCTAGATTTTGCCAAGAGTCTGGCCGGCTTGAATGACTCTACGTCTTCAGTCAACAGCAACCGTACCGGCTTTGCCAAGAAAGCAATCGACAGAGCTGATGAGGCGGCGCGTACTGTGTCGAAGGCGATTGTGAACTCCGTCACCAACAACATCTCGTTGTACCTCGGCCAGTTTCTCTACTTCCCGTCTGTTGTCATCACAGACGTGAACCCCACATTCGACGTGGTGCTAACAAACGACATGAACCCGGGGCGATTGACCGTAAACGTCAACTTCCGAACATTCTACACGCCGACGGACCGTGACATTGAGATCATGTTCCCGCGTACTGCAAGCCGTCGTCGTAACGCTCAAAATCAGGGATGATGAATCATGGCAACCGTTCTCAATCTAACTCGTAGGGCGTACCTCAAGACTGGCCAACAGATGAATCGGCGTAGCCTTGACTACTTGAGTGCCAAGTACATCAACATCAAACAAATTCTCACGCCTGAACAGAGCTATGTTGTAACTCAGTCAGACGAGGCTAACGCGCCAGGCCTTGCGTTTCGGTTCTATGGGGACAGAGGTTACTGGTGGGTATTGTGCCTCTACAACGGCATTCTCGATCCTATCACAGGCTTCGAGCCAGGCACCGTCATTCAAATACCTAACCTTGCTGACATCAATGCTCTACTCTCGTCTCAAGATGAGCAACAACTTTTGGCGTCAACGGTGACGATCTAACATGAGCTACGGAGTACAGGACCGCCTATTTCTTCAGCTACGAGTCAATGGTGAGAACGTACCTCTCGAAGACTCGAACCTGATTGAGTACCTACACATTGTAGAGAACGTCCGCGTCTACGTCCCGATGCTATCGTTCAGGTTCAAGGATGTCATCCAGTTCTTTACCAAGAAAAACCTGTTGGTTGATGGGGCTACCCTGGAAGTCACCATCGAGGCGGAAAAGGTTCGGTCGGTCTACTATTTCCGTCTCTTCTCTTGTAAGGAATCGGTTGACCTCGGTGTTGTGACCTACCACGTTCAAGGCTATTTGGATGTGCCTAGATACTGGGCTGAGTCTTCTCTCACCATTCTTCAAGGTTCTGTTAGCAAGGCACTGCAAGACATTTGCAACTTCTGCCGCATTCGGTATGACGGTATAGTGACTGCCGACTCTCAGGTCTGGGTACCTAACAACAATCGCTATTGCGAAATGGCTAGGGACATCAGCGAACATGCTTGGGTGTCTTCGAGCAGTTGTTGCGTGATGGCGCTTACCGCCGAGAAAGAGATGCGTCTTGTTGACGTATCGAAGATGGCTACCTTGAATCCTGTTCAATACTTCACCAACAAGGACAACTCAAAGGAACAGCAGGTTATCAGCAGCTACGAGGTCATCAATCGGTCTGGCTTCTACAACACAGCTACAGGCTATCGACACACCAAGGTCGTCCAGTCTCTTGTGGGCCAAGAGTCGGAAGAGTATTCCGACCTGACCTTCAATAAGAACACCGCAAAGTTGATGATGAACGATCAGGTTCACTCTGCTTTGGGGCAGAGTAAGGTGACGTTTGCTCCCGTCGACGTAGGCAACGTATCTGAGACATATGAGCGTGCAGTCTACCAGAACAGGCGTCTGGCTAACCTGTTCTGCTTTGGTCTGAGCATCTCTACGCCAAGGCAAGTGCGTGCGCGACTGCTAGAGACGGTGAACGTCGAACTTGCAAAACCAGGTATTGACGGCATTGAGAGTTACAACGGTAAGTACCTGTTGACGGAGAAGGTGACCTACATCGTCGGCATGAACCTCAAATACAAGCTGGAGTTGGTACGCCACGGTCTCAACACTCAGCAAGAAAACACTCAACTGTGAGGTGCAACGATGCTAAAGTCACTCTCACACATCGACAGAAACGACATTCGAGGCAGGTTGTTTATAGGCACTGTCGTCGTCAACAACGACCCAAATCAACTAGAGCGTATCAAGGTTACAATACCAAAGCTCTTCGAGACTTCTGACCCCGGGCAGTTGCCTTGGGTAGGTCGTAGAGACGGTGGACCTATAGCAACCGCTGCTGGGCACGGATCGTTCGGTCTTGTGCCACGTATAGGCGACAAGGTGTGGGTTGAGTTTCAAGACGGCAACCCTTTGTTCGGCTTGTACTGGCACGCGCCTATCCTGAATGGGCTGCGAGTTCCAGAGGCCAACGTCAACTACCCTAACAGGTACGGCTGGAAAGACCCGGCTGGAAACCTGTTCATGGTAGACACGACCTCTGGTCAGAACACCATAACGATTCAACACGCAGCAGGTACCACGATAAGAATCAACAACGACGGTTCGATAGACCTGGTTGCTGCAGGTGTTATAAACAGCTCGGCACCTGAGTGGAATCATACAGGGCCCATCAATGTTGAAGGCCTGGTAACTGTTAGCGTAGACGTCATAGCCGGTTCTAACGATGTGTCTCTTGTGAATCACGTTCATGGAGGCGTTGACTCTGGGCCTAACAATACGTCTCCGCCTCTGTAAGGATTTCCTATGTCAATTCCTGATTCAGCGATCCCTCGCCCGTTGCAGCGAACCGTCAATGTGGTGTGGCTGGATGTGAACTCAAGGCTAGGTCAAGACAGTAAGCCTGACCTTTTGCCTAACGTAGCCGCAATCAACAACAGCATCTACAACCTGTTTGCCTGTCCGATCGGCGCCCGCGGCCCTATCTTTCAACCAGAGTATGGCACAGCGTTGTTGAGCTTGCTTCACGAACCGTTGGACATCTTGACCGCAAACAAGGTTCGTGCGTACACCATTCAAGCCATTCAACGGTGGGAGCCTAGAGTGGAACTTGATCTTGCCAAGTCATTTGTACGGCCTGTCCTAGAACTTCCTGGGTACGAAGTTCGGATAGCCTACACCATTGTTGCCACCAACGAGTTCGGCATGGGTTCGTTCAACCTATCTCTCAACTGACACACGAGACTAGACCATGATTCAACTGTCAAACATTGCGCCAGATTTCGACGATCTCGTTACTCAGTTGACTGTCCAACTGCAAACGAAAAACAGTTGGAAGGACCGACTGACGACTTCGACTGGTCAGACACTCGTCGAGTTTTTCGCCGCCATCGGCGCATACTCGCAATACAGCATCGAGAGCGCCTTTCAAGAGAGCTACCCGGAGAGCGCCAAGAACAACAACAGCCTCTACGCTGCTGCCAACTTCCTGGGAGTTCGATTCAATCGAAAGCTGCCTGCCTCGGTACAGGTCTCGATGTCATCCCCCATTCCTGTCACCGTACCTGTGAACTCGCAGTTCAACGGTGCTGGTACGTACTGGTTCAACCGTGAGGCGCTGTCTCTCAGTCCTGTCCCTACGACGGTTACTTTGCACCAAGGCCAACTGATTCGCAATCAGATGTTCGGCCTCGGTACTGACTTTCAGGCGTTCGTCTCTCCTGAAAAGGAGTTTGTGGTCAGCGACGTTGACGTCTTTGTCACCATCAACTCTATCTCTGTTGAGACAATTCGCGAGGGCTTGTGGACACGGCAGAGCCTTGACGGTGTTCAACAATTCACTCTGCCTTCGGGCCAGTTGATTGTGCTCTTCGGTAACCAGGTGTACGGTTCACGTCCAGCTCCGACAGACCTGTGCGAGATTCTCTACGTTGTTACCTTAGGTGCAGATGGTGCTAACGTTCCTACGCTAAATAAGCGGTTTTCTCTTGAGACAAACCCGGATATTACCGGCCTCGGAACGTCTCAAGCGAGTGGCGGTGGCAACCAGGCAAACCCTCTTGTCTACAAAAACGTCACGCCTGCGCTCTTCGGTTCATTCAACGCCTCGGTCACAGCTTCCCAATACAAGAAGCTGCCGTTGCTCTACCCGGGTGTGATTGACGGGTTCACGTTGGCTCAGCGTGAGGTGAACCCACGTGCGCTGACGTTCATGAACGTGGTGAAGGTGGTTCTGCTGACACAGACACCTTGGACTGATCCTGATTGGGCGGCGTTTGAGGAATGGTTTCTCAATAGTACCATGTACTCTACTCGCATCATTCGAGAAGATCCTGTGCCTTCGCCTGTGACGGTCACAGCAACCATTCGCTGCAAAAACTTGGCCAACCTTGGTCAGGTGCAGCTCAACGTACAGAACGCACTTGACCGACTCTTCGAACCTAGGCAAGGTATTATCGGTCTCGACATCTATCGGTCAGACATCATTGATGCCATTCTTGAGTCTGACTCGAACATTGACCACGTCATTCTCGACTCGCCTGCTAACGACCTTGTGCTCTACTCGTTGAACGTAGCCGCTCCTACGGTCACGGTGTTCCCTTCTGGCGGTACGCTTGGCCCTGGCCAGTATGACTACGGTATCTCCCTGGTGTCAGTGCTTGGTGGCGAAACAGCTCCTGCAAACTGGACTACGGTAGAGATTGCTAGCGGCACGACCAACCGAATTGAGGTCACGTGGCCTTCAGTTCCGGGTGTCGTTGACTACAAGGTGTGGGGTCGTCAGACACCGGGCGACTTGGGTCTTTTGGCCACCGTGCCCAATAACGTGTTTCTCTACAACGACACAGGAGCCGACACTCCGACAGGGACGGTTCCGGTTCAGAGCACGGTCAGCAGTTACTACCCTGACCTGATTGCCAAGAACCTGACTCTGGTCTACACCAACCGTGACCTGAATCCTGTAGGCTAAGATAGGACTACGAAATGCCGACTACACCAGATCGTTCCGTACTATTGCCGCCTTACATGCAAGAAGAGGCGTGGGTAGAGCTAGTCAACTCTATCGATGCGGTTCTCAAGTCTAAGATCGACGACCCCACGGTATGGCTTTCACGCCAGCGTGACCTGTGGATTCTCAAAGACCAGACAGAAGAGAGCATCGAGAATCGAGAAATGCTTGCCGACACTGACTTCGAGTTGCCTGAAAAGGAAATTCTCGTTCGTCAGGCAAACATGCTTGGCTTCGATTTTAAAGAAGCAGACTTGCTCACAAGCCAAGACTATCAACGGATTGCCCGCAACCTCGCTCTTTTCTGGTACGGCAAAGGCAGGCCAAACTTCGTTGACTTCATGGGCTTTGCTCTGAACTCGATCATCACAATCGTGAACCTTTGGTCCACTCAAGGTTCCACCTACGATACATACGGCGAGTTCTTGCCCGAGGGTGACCCAGGTATCGGTACACCTGTATGGGACGGTGGAGACTGGTTTCCGACGACTCACGTTCGAGTAGCTTTTGACCCTTTTAAATTCGGGACTATACTAACGTCTAGACTGGTCGCTCTGTTCTACGCCATAGCAAACTACAACCTGGTTCTTGATCGCATCGACCTTGACGGGTTTGTCTACATACGCTCGGTCGATGAGACACAAATTGCTCGTATAGTGGTGGCGTACCCTATGTTCGACATAGACATGATAATCGAGACAACCGACGACGTTCTGCCTTACTTCTTGGATGACTACGTCGACGACGACTACGTCATCTAACGTAATTTCATTCACACCAAACGAGGGCTTGTGGTCATGTCTGCTATTGCCAACCTTATCAGAACCTTTTCATTGCCACCTGGTGTGTCTAGTTTCTCTGAGCTAATGGTCAGAGTCAGAACCGAGGACAACAATAACCCTGTTCGCATCTATGACAAGAACTCTGTTCTGATGGATGCGAACGGTATGACCTACCTTGATGCTAGGGGCACCATCGACGTTTGGGTGCTGAAAGGCTTCGACTACATCGTAGACTTGGTGAGTGCTAGAGACACTTCCTTCGTCTACGAAAGCCGCCGCAACATGGCAGGAGGCCAACCGAATGACGACCAAGCTGCTCTGCCTCGGTCAGCCACCATAAATCCTCCGCTCCCTTTTGAGCGCATTGTCCTGTTCAAGAACACCAAGCCAAAGAACATTTCAATGGTTAGCGCGGTTCTTCCAGGAGCTTATGATAACCCTTCTCTTGCGTTCAATATAGGTTACGGGCCAAACGTCGCCGCTGCTGGTAACTCGATCTGGAACTCAGACGTTGTTTTGACAAACACCACAACTGGAGTCGACATCGACTCTTTTGATAACGGGCTCATACCTGAAAACGTATGGGTCTGGCTTGCAATAAATGCCCTGCAGGGTACTATACCCTCTCTGCAGGTAACAATAAAGGAGTAGGCCCTACCGAGAGACTAGGTTCGTACTCTTTCCCGTTCAACTTTCACGAGGCACACAATCATGGATCTGCACCGTTCAATTGGTTCAAAACTTTCCGTCAATGCAGCTCAGGTAGCTGCCCCAGGTCTTAGCCGAGCTCTTGCAGAGGCTATGAACGTGCGTGGTTACTACGACGCACACTGTCAAATTCCTGTCGCTCATCTCCGCAATGAGTACCGAGACATTCGAGATGCTCTTGAAGAGGCTCGAGTCAAGCACGACTTTCTTACCGTCGACCGTCTCGAAATCGACATTGCTCGAATTCCTCAGGAGACGATGTGGCGCGAAAAACTCTATCACAACCTAGTGACAGACGTTGGCGCCAACAACATGCTCGACAATCACTTGTCGGCAGCAGGTCTTACCACGACCTGGTACATGCTGCTGATCAGCTCTGTCGGCTACTCTGCGATTGATGCAGGAGACACCGCCGCCTCACACGCAGGCTGGACTGAGTTTGTTGGCTACAGTAACGCCAACCGACCGACAGCATCCTGGAACTCAGCGGCAGCCCGAGCCAAGGCGACTGCCTCAGGTCTGGTGTACAACATCAACGCTTCGGGCACTGTGAAGGGCTCCGGTCTGATCAGCAACAACACCAAGGGTGGCACCACAGGCACCCTGTTTTCTGCTGGTCTGTTCGCTGGTGGGGATCAGCCGGTGATTAATACCAACACCTTGACCGTCAACTACACTCTCAACGCCTAATTGTAGGCATAGACCAGGAGCTAAACATGGCAAAGATTTTTCGCGGTGCACAGGTGCGCCAAGTTGTCAAGGTCATTCAAGGTGTCGTTACCGACTTCAAGGTCGACCAAGAATCCGGTGACCGTTTGATTGGTGTCGAGTACACCGAAGACGGAGAAAAGAAACACCGATACTTCTCAGAAGGACAAGTCGAACTTGTACCTGAGGAACCGAAGGAAAACCCGGCAGAAGGCTCAGCAGAAGACCCAGCGCAAAACTAAGGTAAGGCGTTACTTGGGGACCTCGTGTCCCCAAGGTTGTTATTGGTTTACAAGAGACTCGCATGGCTACCAGACTGAAAACCGTTCACTACGCCTTCCCTGCGCTGGCGGCTCTTACCAACAACACACTGACGACACTGACACAAATCACCTTGTACTTGCCTGAGAGTAGCAAGGTGTTTAGGTCAGTGGTAGCCAGACTTACCTGTGACGACATAATCACAGCGACTGGTGGTACCCTTACTACCAAGACGTTTAACCTTCGCCTTGGCGCAGCGGCATACACAAGTGTCGCAAACGCCAACACTCTTACCAATACTGGCGAGAACATGAGCCTATCTTGGGCTCAAGAGTTTACGACTCATTTCACCACTAACTGGACAGGCACGTCAATGACGTGTGACTGCCAGATTCAGCTTAACCAATCTACTGGTACAACTCTGGGCATGGTAAACGTATGCGTTACCTTGGAGATAACGTACGAGTACGATGACACCTCCGCTACTCATGTTAAGAGCGTATGGATACCTCTTAACATGAACGCAGGTGCGATGAACACCGTTGCCACTACTCGAGACACTATCCCTGCTCTTGATACTTACCTGCCTGAGGCGAGTAAGGTCTATAGGGACATTTTTGTCGTGGTGCAAGGCGTTGAGGGGCGAAACACTGCCACTGCCGACTACACCATGACACTTCGAGTAGGCGCTGCCTCGGTTACAACAGGTAACTACGAAGGCGCTCTAGCAAGTGACAGACTTGTTAGATACATATGGCGGCTCACTGGGTCTTATCCTGATACCTCGGTCACTCAAACCTGGCAGCCGACTGCGAGTGCTGCCGTATTCAACCACATGCAAGCGTGGATGGTTGTTACCTACGAGTACGACGAGGCTACAACAACCAGTGTCATGAATTCTGTTGTTCTACCTCTGAGCGTCGGAGTGTGGATGGGTGGCACAACTTCTGGTGACTACCACAGAGCCTTGCATAACTTTTGGGTTCAAGAACCTGGTCCTGTGAGTCTTACGAGACTCGCGTTCTTTGCTTTCTGGTCTCAGACTGCGGCTATCGGTGGCCTAAACTTTAGGGTAGACCTTAGCGGTAGCTTTGTAGCGTACACTGATGTTGCTAGCATCATGTGTGGCTCTAACGCCGCTATGATAAGGAACGATACAGCCATAACTCTTCAAAGAGGTTTGAACGTACTCAACTTTGATGCGTATCGAACCGACACTACCGACCTCGGTGTAGGGGTCTCAGGCTTTTTCATACTCAACTACACCAGTGGTAAGTCGGCAAAAGGCACAGGGGCACACAACCATACGGTGTTCTATTCTATAGCTCAGTGCGGTACTGCCGCAGCCGCAACATTGGTTTCTGTAGCGGCAAAAACAATACCGATCCCTGAGACAACCTACTTTATAAACAACCTTGGTATACAGGTCCTTCATGTAGCGAGTAACGGCTCAACACCGTCTCTTACCGTTCAGGCTGAGAGGCTTAGCGGGGAATCCGGGATAGCATGGGAGACTGTCTGCAATAGCGCGGTTCTGTCAGACCCTGAAACAGGTGCGTATCACGCGTACTCTAGTACGAGTCTTTTTCTACAGCACCCTAACCAAGCCTTTCCTCTCGGAATGAATCCAACGGCTTCACGTAGGTACAGACTTACGACCTTGGTCGGCACCGGGTGGTTTACCGCTAACTGGGTTGTTACCTACCACGACATAACCTATACCGTCGGAGGTAACATCACAGGGTTCACAGGTACTGTGGACCTTGATCTCACTCGTAGAAGTGACTCGAAGCTCTTACAAAAGACTTCTAGGTCAGGCGACGGCGCGTATGCGTTTACTGTGTATGACAACACCGATCCTGTTTATGTGGCTGCTTCGGATGGAACAAACAAAGGGGTCACCCTTGCATTGCCCGCCCCGGGTTCACCGTAAGAGGAGCCGGTAATGAATTTTGACATTACAGGTTTTCCAGGAAGCGGCTACGACATCAGTGCGTCTGGGGCAGGGTCCGGTGGTAGTGGGGAGGTTTCAGGCTCAATAGTTGAAGATGCAGACGCCACTGACACTCAGTCTGCCAGTTTGACGTCTATTCTTGCTCTGACTGAGTCAGCAGGTCCTTCTGAGGTTTCGACGTCAAACCTTTCAGCAGCCGTAAGCCAAAACGAAACGACCTCAGAGATCGACACTCAAATAGCAGCTCTCGGTGTAAGTTTAGATCAAGTTGAATCTGTCTCAACAGAAGACACACTGGCTGCAACACAGGCTGCGTCTTCTTCGGTGGAAGAGACTGTAGTCGAAACCGAAGACACTACCGCGGAGCTGTCTGCGGTGAGTGCTAGTGCAGAGACTACCAACCCGAGCGATGACTTGACGGCGTCTCTTGCAGGCGAGTCTAGTCAAAGTGAAGCTGTTGCACCGGCCGACTCGCAAAGCGGTGAGTTTTTGACCGAGGTGTCTCAATCCGAGTCTCTAATTTCATTGGACGATCAGGTAGCTCAGCTTGAAGCAGATGTTGAACAAGAGGAGACTCAGGCAGTAGCAGATGAAGCCGACGCAAACTCGACTACAACTTCTTCTCAAGAAGAGACTATAGCTTCCTCAGACTCTACCATCGCATCCGCCGAATTCGAGCGGTCGGTAGCAGAGAACGCAGCACCTACCGATAACACCAATGCGCTAGCCGTATTCAACGCCGCTCAGTCGGATACTCTGCTACTTGATGAACAGGTAGACCTGATTGCTCAACTTCAATCAGAAGCTGAGGATGTAGTCACACCGACCGAGGTTCAGTCGGTTACTCTTGGTGTGTCGCCTGTTGTTACCGAGAGCGTATTGGTCACTGACGGCATCACAAAGAGTTTGGTGGCCACTAGGGTCAACGTAGAGAACATCTCGCTTGCAGACCTGTACGTAGGCAACCTTCAGGTTGTGCTTCTCAAGGTTGAAGACGTGACTCCGCAAGACACTCAACAAGCGGCAGTTATCACGATCGTTGTAAGCGGTCGCAGAATCATCATAATGTAAGGAGAGACCTCATGAGTCTTTTGCAGCCCGAACAACTCAGTCAACAGGCTCAGGCAGAAAAACGCCAAAAGTTTCTGACATGGGTTAGAACATCCTTCAAGACCCTCGAGTCTCGTTTGAACGCTCTCACTACAACGGTGCGCTCCAATGTTCAAGCCATTCAAGGTCAACAGCAGAGCCATCTGGAGCTGATACAAACGGTTGAACGCCTGGCCGATGGTATGGAGGTGCAGTCGAAAAAGTTTGAGGCGCTCGCAACAGCTCACGCCGAGACCGTTGCAAAGTTGAATGGCTTTCTTGACTCGTATCAGAAGGAGCATGCTGAGTGTTCTCACTCTCACCTTGTTGAGTATGTCGAAGGTTTGGTTAAGGACCTTGGTTCTGCCAAGCAAGGTGATGGCGGTATGAGTGGTGCTAACATCGTCGGCTTCGACATGGAAGGTGCCTACGACAAAGGGACGATAGGATACGCCGTGAAAGGCATTATCCGGAGCTTGGCTCAAGAGGCTACCTTCTTCAACCTCGGCTATCCCAAGGATGTTCTCGCCGAAGAGACGGTGAAGGTCACACAGACATACATCACGCTCTTCAACCCGAAGGACGCTCTGCCGGGTGTGGTGTCGACTATCGAAGGTGGGTCTGCTCATGACATGCTTCTGATCGGGTTCAGAGGCACGGTGAAGTTTGCTTTGACAGGCAACATACACCTTAGGTCTCCCTTCGAGGCAACAGAGACATCTATGTTGGCCTTGCGTAAGGTCGACAACCGTTGGAAAGAAGTGTGGCGTGGTCGATAACAGGGGTAGTTCATGAGCTTGTTTCCTGTCGGGTTTGCCCGAAATGCTCTAAGCGTGTATGAGGTTGAACGCTCTCTTAGACACAGGTCTGGAGTTTCTCCCTACTTGGTAAGTACTCGTACGGCGTTTGACAATCGTCGCGTGTGGACCTGGAGCGCTTGGGTAAAAAGAGGCACTCTCAACGTAGCGCAGACAATTCTCTCAGCCTACATCGACGTAAACAACAGAGACTTCATTAGGATTGAGTCTGACAACACGATTACCTTTATTTCGTTTAGAAGCTCGGTAATCGAGACACGTATACGAACCACAAACCTGTTCATTGACCCTACGTCGTACTTTCACATCGTAATGACCTTTGACTCGACAAACCCAACGGTTGCCGATCGTCAAAGAATGTACATCAACGGTATTCGAGAACTGAGCCTTCAGACCGTCATAAACGTACCTCTTGATTACAACCTTGGTTTGATAAATGGGCCCTTCAACCACTACATAGGTCGAGCTCAAGAAGGTAGTTACTTCGACGGTCACATGACCGAGATAAATTTCGTCGACGGGTATGCACTCGAGCCATCTGAGTTCGGAGAGTACAGCTCTACAACCGGCGAATGGATACCTAAGAGGTACTCCGGCCAATACGGCAGCAACGGCTACTACCTGCCTTACACCAATGGCTCCACAATTTCGGAGCTCGGTTTCGATTGCAAGCCCAACAGTTTTAGGCAGATAGCTGCGAACTCGGTTGTAGGTTCGACCATCAGTACCGCAGACGCCCCCTTCGGCTCTTCGTCTATTTTGGTTAACGGTGCCTTTGGTTCACATGTTCTCTACGCTGCCAGTAGCAGGTACAACCTAACAAACGGCGTCTTGTACCTGTACATCGCTTTTGCTGAGTCTCCTCTCAAGTACTCAAACGCATTTTAAGGAAGAGCCATGTTCGTCAAAGATGGCAAACGCTTCAACATTTATGCTCCGGTTGTTTACAATGGGACAAGATTTAGTAACGCGGTAGACCCTACCGTTAGACAGCTTCTTGGTGTCACGGAAATTACCGACCCTGAACCTCCATTGGACTACTCAGAGGAAACTTACTATAGGTCAGAAGTAGATGATCCTCCCTACGTGGTCTATACGCCCAAACCTTTGGAGCAGATTGCTCAGGTACGCTGGGAAAAGATCAAATCATACCGAGACAGCCTTACTGACCTAGGTGGCGTCTATGTTGCCTCAGTTGATAAATGGTTTCACTCTGACTTGAAGAGCAAGATTCAGATCATGAACCTACGCAGTTTTGGGCAGTCATTGCCTGGAAACATAAACTGGAAAACCATGAGTGGAGATTTTGTCTTGCTCACTCCGGCTCTTGTAGAAGAAATATGGATGGCTCACATACCGAGGGAGATGCAAATCTTCGCAGTAGCAGAACAGAAACGACTTGATGACTCTCCTGTCTACGAGGGATGGCCGCCTTCATTCGTTCCTCCAGATCCCCAACCAGCACCTGAGCCGGAACCGGAACCTGAACCTGATCCAGAACCTTAAGGAGGACTCATGCCAATTGTTCTACGCCTTGTAAAAGGCTTGCCTCTCACCTTTGAAGAGCTTGATGGCAACTTTTCTGACCTCGATACTCGCACACTGACTCTCGATGAGACGGTTGAGCTTCAGACGTTGGCAATCGGAGGCCTTGAAACAGACCTCAGCACTCTTGAAGGTACGGTAACAACTCTATCAGGTACGGTTAGCACTCAAGGTGGAGCTATAGCCACACTTGATGGACGTGTTGACGACGCTGAGACTGACATCGGTCTCTTGGACGGTCGAGTTGACACTCTTGAGACTAACCTAGGTGCATTGACCGCCTCTGACGTCGATTACGTCAACACAACGAGTGGTCTTACCGCAACTGATGTACAGGCTGCAATAGACGAAGTTGTCGCCGACCTGTTAGGCTACGTCACCTTGGGGACTGTACAAACCTTGACGGCCCCCAAGCGGTTGAACATCGCAACTGCTAACACAGGCGACTTCGACTTTGCGGCTGCAGGCAATTTCATCTGTACGCCTACAGGTCCTATCACCTTGACCTTGACCGTAGGCTCAGGTGACATAACAGGGCAGTCCGGGTTTATCAAACTTGAGAACCCCTCTGGGTACGCAATCGGTGCGGTCTCAGGCTTCGATTTCGACTCTACATTTCTTGCAACCATAAGCGCAGCAGGTTCGTACCTTATAGCCTACTTCGCTGAGTCAAACACCAAGGTCAACCTCGTTGCGTCTGGCGCACTAACCTAAGGCAAATTCTCAATGGTCTTCCTCGCTTTCTATAAGGGCCCTGCGCCTACGCTGACTCACAAAATCGCTCACCACGCCGTTGCTTGGTGGACCAACAGTCTCTACTCACACTGTGAATTGGTAGTTGATGGTCTTTGCTACTCGGCTTCGGCTCGTGACAATGCGGTTAGGCTCAAGAACATCGACCTGACCGATGGCAAATGGGACTTGGTACCTGTTCGCAACGTCGACGTTGCCTTTGCAAAAGACCACTACGAGAAAACCAAGTACCACTCTTATGATTGGGCTGGTGTTGGTAGATTCGTGATTCCAAAACTTCCTCTTTCTGACACGCGTTGGTATTGCTCTGAGTGGTGTGCCGCGGCACTCAAGTTCCCGGAAATCGAGTTCAGTCCGGAAACTCTGTGTGTCTATGCTCGCTATCTCCTTGACTAATTTCATCGCGAACGCCTAGGAGACCAAATTGAGCAACAGTGGCTTTCTTATTACAGACGCAGGTCTAGCTGCCGCGTCGATTGCCGCACCCGGTGGACCATATGTCCACATCACAGCCTTTAAGGTCGGGTCCGCCTTCAACTACATCCCTGACAGAGCTATGACAGACCTTCAAGGTACTGAGCTCTACACGGGTGTAGCCAGTGGGTACAACATACTAGCAGACGACACCATTGAGGTCGTCCTAGTTATGGACGCCACTGTCGGAACTTTCCAGTTCGGCGAGATCGGTCTCTTTCTGGAGACGGGTGAACTCTTTGCTCTGTGCGTATTTGAAAACCTGCAGGAAAAGATTCGAGCAATTGGTAACCAAGCAGGTAACACCTGGCGTATTCGAGCTCGGCTGAAACTTGCTCAGGCTCCGGTCATAGTCACCGTCGAGCTTATCAATCAGCAAGGTATTCTCGAGGTTGCTGCTTGGGAAGTGTTGGCCAAACCCATTGATCAAATCATGGGTGCCAACATCGCTATTGTCCACGACAACAACAGCTCCAACGAGCCTGTGTTGGTCATTCGAGACAACGATGACGAATGGGGTCTCGTTGACTACAGCCGCATCTTTTCAGGTAGCATTGCTGATGTGGGTGCGGTGCTTACCACTACTTCATTTCAGCACCCGAATCTCCCCTCAATCTTTCTCGAAGGCATGCCACGTACCGACAGTCGGTACTTGGTAAAATTTCCTGACGGTCAGATCAGAAAGATCATCGGCTACCCTAACCTTAACACCATTGAATGGCCTGCACCTGGCGTGAACGACGCTCAGACAGGTACTATCACGGTATGGGCGGAGCAAGGCAGTCAGTTCCGAATCAACTGGGCAGACACTGTCGAGTACAATCAGTACATCGCGGATTTCAACCCTTACTGGGCTGAGCCCTACGGTCCGTACAGGGACGCTGGCCCTTTCAATGTGCCGTACTCGGCAGAAAACAGAGGTAAGGGGCAGACTCCGATCGCTGCTGTTATAAGCCGTCGTACCAACCTTGTTGACTGGGCACTTCTGTTGACCGCAGTCAGAAACAACTGTCAGATTCACGGCATCTCCATTGCTGACATTGCCTCGATAACAGACTTTGTCTACAGACCAACAGGTCCTGCGTTCCCGGGTCTTCAATTCTTGGAGACACAATGGAACAACTTGGTTGCCAAGATTCCTCTTCTCGAGTCTCAGCGCAACAACTTCGTGCTTGCAGGTCAAGATCAGTCTCTGATTGTGACCTCGTCTGACAACACCTACTGGTCGGGAACTCGGACATGGAGGCATACTCTTGACTATACCAGTGATTCTCATTTGCAGGCGTTGCTCAACAGTGGCCACCAAATTCAAATTGATGGATTCATGGAGAACGTCATCAATGGTGATTGGTATGAGTTTCAAGACCTGCTTATAGCCGCAGGCACAATACGAGTGTCTCACGACACTGTTGTAGCCGCAGTAGGTACACCTTCAGGCGTAGGCTTGCATGAGCTTACGGACGTAAATCAAGAGCTTTGGACTTATACCGCTAACAACTGGACTCTTACCTTAGAGGGGCGTAAGCCCTCTGGATTGGATCAGATCATTCTCGACCTGATAGTTGATAACACAGGCACAGCCCCTTACGCATACACACCAGACCCTCCTGGTGAGATCAACTTCAACATCTTCTCTCGACGAGCATCGACTGCCCTTCTCAACACACCAATACTGGCACACCCGACAGCCTCGTTCACAATCGTCTAAGGACTAAGTGATGCAGATTCAACTCACATCCGCAGGTCAAGCTCTGTTTGACGCCGAACCTGCAGGCATAGCTATTACTCGAGTCGATTTCGGTGACGGGTTCAACTACGCTCCCGCACCGGACCCGGTCGGGCTGCAAGGTGACGTGGTGTATCAGTCTAACGTGGTTAGCACCCCGTTGATTGTTGACCCAAGCACTCTCAAATACCTTGTACGGCTGGGAAAAGAGATCGCGACCTTTCAGTTCGGTGAGATCGCTCTCTACAACGAGGACACCCTTGTCGGCGTTGGTGTATCTCCTACTCTGATAACAAAGGCAGGTCCTCAACCCGGCTCTGACGGTAACGTCACGCAGATTTCATTCTACGTTGACACCAACCAGACGCTGCGGTACGCAATGGCGGACATTGAGACCACAGGTGTTGGCTTTCCAACCGTCTCTGTCCCTGATTTTCTGAGGCCTCCGAAGAAAAACTCTCCGAACGCCTACGTCATCAACGGCGTCACGGTGGATGCCATACCGTACTTTGCCTTTGCTGACCCTACCGGCAAGTGGTCTTTCAGCACCAAGACTCAGGTGTACCATGAAGGCATTGTCGTTGTACCAGGTACTTTCGGCACGTCCTTTGACTTGACTCAGAGTACAGCCTACACAGGTGACGTCAACGACCTAGTTCTCCAGTTTGTAAGCGGACCTCTTAGAGGTTACTGCCGAGTCCTCACCATGTTGAACATTGGTGACGAGGCTTTGAGCTGGAACACACCACTCGGTATTCTCCCCAACGTGGGCGACGAGTTCATTATCGTTGGTCCACCGGCGGCTGCGGGTGGCGGGTCATCTCCTGCTGAACCTGACAACAGAGTTGTTCTCGGGTCTGGTACAGGCTTGAAGTCCTCTGTGAATTTTCAGTTCGATCCAGCAACAGGTGCTCTAACTCTAAACGGAGGCGTCGGTGACGCTGGTCAGGTCCCCACCTCAGGTGGCGCAGGTCAACCTGTTGCATGGGCTACACCTTCTGGTGGTGGCGGTGGTGGGTTCACGTTCCAAATCGGCGTACCTCCTCCGGACGGTAACCACATTCACTACGCCAACTTGAGCATGGCTCAAGCCAATACGCTGATGACAGGCACAGACCCTCTTCTGCCTGTCGGTTCTTCTGGTCAGCCTACGGTTCAAATTGAGTCCAACTCGAATGGTACACCCGGTGACGAGCACACGCACACTCTCACGCTGGCGTATGACTACCATGCACACACCTTTGTGGTATTGAGTATCAGCAACAACACGCTCTACAACCACGAGGCGTGGCAAGTCGGAAAGGTAGCAGACGAATCTCAAGTTATCGGACTGAGCAACCCGTTTACTCAGTACGCTGACGGTACTCCGAACGGTACTCACTCTTTGAACGTCTTCCCTGACTTAACTCAAAGAGACTTGGTTGTCTACGATGACTACGTTGGTCAGTTTCAGGTGAAGCACGCAGGTGTGTATGAGATTTCGGTTGATGCAGTCTACCGAGCGAGTGATCCTGCTTTCCCATTGGGTCCTGTTGACTACAGCCTTGAGCTTATTCCGACCGATGACCTTCAGGTTCTGGGCGACATTTCGCGTTTTGCGGTGTGGAGAGGTGAACCTGATCCTGCAGACACTTACACAGGTACGAACCCTCAGGTTGTGTCGATCTCAGGCAAGTGGACGGTCATCAGCAACTCTAACTTTGCCAAGAACTTCAACCTTCGCACACGCCTTCGAGCATACGACAACACCAATGCTCAGTATGGATACAACATGCTGATGTCTGTGGTGCGCAAGCGGTCTCTTGTCACTACACTATACGAAGTGTTTGACCAGTTCATCAACAACTTCGGAACACCGAACCCGTTTTCAAACCATTTCTCGGCTATCGACAGAGGTCAAAACACCGGACCGTGGTACCCTGGCCTTGTCCCCTCAAACGACACTTTTGTAGACACCAACGACGGTAACCTAGTTAAATACGAAGGTCTCGTAGTTGGTGCACTTGGTAGTGGGCTTGCCTACGTTGAACCTAACGTACTGGCTTCGCCTGGCCCTTGGGACGCGATTCTCCAGTACTACCCGAACGGCTTCACAGAGTACGCAGTAGAGTGGACGATTTCTATAGCACTCGGTGTTGCGTTCTCAGACAACGAATCAAGGTTCAAGGTCTACGCCGGGGTACAAGACCCTCTGCTTGAGGCTGACCCCAGCGCAGGCATGAACGGGCAGAACTACATAAGTGCAGACTTCGAGTTTTCGGACTCTAACGACGGTCCATCTTGGAGATTCCCTTCTGCTGAGAACACCAACATTGCGCCTTCGGGAGCTGGTTCCGGGTTTCTCGCTTCTACAGACGGCACCTTTGTCATTCGCATGGAGGTAACTGAGACGGACATTCGACTGTATTTTAATGGTGACTTGCTCGAGACCTGCACTCGTGTTGTCAACGGTAATGACTGGTCTCAGCCTGGGCGCAGTGGTTTCGGCATCACCTCGGTGCAAGCCAATGGTCTACAGTTGGACAAGTTCACCATTGAAGCCCTATGACTCTAAAGGTTCTGACCTACACGCGGTCTGAGTCAACTCCCACTCTAAGGCAGTGTGAGAGTGCGATCCAGGCCGTCATGTCACAGGACATGGAACACAAGGTCATTGTCACCAATGTGTTTGAGGACTGGGCGAAGTCAAAGTTTCGAGAGGTAATGAACTCTGACCACGCAGTTTTCGTGGACGACGATGACATGGTGCTTGATGCTCTGCCCGAAGCCTATCAGGTCATGCTCGATAACGACGTAGGCATAGTATGTGCACCTGAGCTGATCGTCAAATCAAGGTCACTAACAATACCAACGTCATTCAACAAGAGTTATGACGCGGTAAGGTACACACCGCTTGAGCTGCATCATCTCTGTATCATCAACCCAAAGTATGTCGACAAAGACCTACTCGTCATTCTGGAAAAGCGCACCAACCTAGTTGGCGTTGACTGGATGATAAAAGCATCCGCTGCACTGAACGGGGGAGCTATCACCCTCAATCGGTACGGATACCGTTGGAACGCGGCAAAGCCTCAACCACAAGAGTTGGTCCTTAGGTACAAAGGGGTAACCCCTATCCTTAGAATGCTGACTCACAAATGGGGAAAGGACAAAACAGGCCGTATTCCAGTGTTTCAATCTCAAGCTCCCTCCCTCTCTTCCTAACTCACTCAGGAGAACTCAATGTCCTACATCATCTCTCGTTCGTTTGAATTTGACGGCGCTCCTGCCGCTGGTTTCAAACTCATCGTCGGCGCTTACCTGGGTACTGCTGGCGTGCAGCCTGTCGCTCACAAAGCTCTCGGCGGCGGTGACGGTGTTCTGCGCGGTGCCATTGAAGTGCCCGAGTCAGGCATGGTGTCGGTTGAAGTGCTGACCGATGATCCTGTGGCGCTGACTCTGCTCGACGTCGCGGGTGACGTGGTCTACACCGAGGTTGTCGGCAAGGTGAATGCGGTCAACGCTGACGCATCTGCCGTGGCTTACAGCGGTGCAGTGGTGGTCGATTTCTTCGTCACTCCGGGTCAGATCTCGGTTGAAGAAGGTGGCACCGAAGATTTCACCATCACGGAGGTTCTGGCAGACGGCACAACTCGTCCCTCGGATTCGCCGACTGTCACCTCGAATGCTCCGGCAACTGCAACCGAAACAGAGCTCAACGGTGTCGTTACCGTCACTGGTGTTGCAGCTGGTTCAACAACCGTCGACGTAGAGGTTACCCTCGCAAACGGCGAGGTGAAGACACTCTCGGTTCCTGTGACCGTTACCGCTCCCTAACTTTTGACAAGGAGACTCAAGCATGGCAGACAAATACACACTCAAGCCGGAAGACTATCGCGACGACGCCAAGAAAATTGGCTGCGAACTCGCTGTCATGCTTGCGGTCTTCGAGGTCGAAAGCTCAGGCAAGGGCTTCTACTCAGACGGGGTCCCCAAGACCCTGTTTGAGGGTCACATCTTCTATCGCCAGACAAAAGGCAAGTACGCACAGAGCCACCCGCACCTGTGTTACAAGACCTGGACAAGGAAGTGGTACGGCAAAACCGAGGCAGCGGAACGTGCTCGTCTTGAAGAGGCGGCAAAGCTCAATCGTACAGCAGCGTTGATGAGCGCATCCTGGGGCCTGCCTCAGATCATGGGCTTCAATCACAACCTTGCAGGGTACAATACTCTGCAAGGCTTCATCAATGCGATGTACCGTGATGCGAACTCTCAGCTTGAGTGCTTCACCAACTTCATTCTCAACTCGCACCTCGACGATGAATTGCGAGACAAGAGATGGCGAGACTTCGCTCGACTCTACAACGGTCCTGGTCAAGTCGACATCTATGCACCACGCATGGAGAAGGCGTACCAAAAGTTCAAAAAGCAAGGTTTCTGACTCAAAGGACCTGTAAATGGGAACGTGAACGGATAACTCAGGTGCCCTCATGAACCCATACGAACAACTCACAGCCCCGCTCTTGCATGTCAAAAAGCAGTTCAGACAGAACTGCCTATTCATGTTTGACGGGGCTCTTTTCCTTGCATCGCCGGAATTGATAGCTCAGGTACGAGTGTGTTTGGCCTACTGCCCAACAGACAACCTGATTGTCTTAGACGTTTCGAGTCAGCCGTACTCTATTCAGTGCAGCCAGCTTCGAACCTTCTTGACTCAAGCAGAAGACACTCTAAGAGACGCAACTGAGAAGTTCAACTCCGACAGAGACGAAGCATACTCTCAATTCCAGAAACTCCTAGAAGTACCTGACCTTGACGATGAGAAAACAGAGTAAAGACAGAGGCGTAGTCATCTTTGCCTTCAACAATGAGGGCATCGACTACCTAAGACTGGCGCATGAATGTGCTCAACGAGTCATAACCCATTGGGGCCTTCCGGTTACAGTGGTGACCGATACGCCATTCAGTAGCGACACCGTAGACTGTCTTACCTTGAACTCACCTGAGCTTCAATCAAACAGGTACTACCGAGACTACGGGTCAGCTTTCAAGTTCATCAACGGTAATCGGCACGAGTCCTTTGCTCTGTCTCCGTACAAAGAGAGCATCGTCATTGACTCTGATTTCTTGGTCTCGTCCTCGCAAGTTGTTGACGTATGGAACGGCAGCGGGGTGAAGTTGAGTAAGACGGCGTACCCTATAGACGGTGAACCACTGCCGTATGACATGATGGAGCTGGGTACAGATGGACTGCCCATGTACCTTGCTACCATCGTCTGCTTTGATCGGTCAGCGGAGAGTGCTCTGTTCTTTCGGTACTGGGCGAAGGCCCGCAAGTGGTACAAGGCATACTCGAAGATATACAACTACTCGGCTCGAATGTTTCGCAACGACTTCTGCGTCACTATCGCGCTCGACTTGATGGCACAGAAGTTAGGAGACACCGAACCTTGGACCCTTCACTATGACATTCCAGTAGCAGGCTTCAACATGGAGGTTGTTGACATCGAACCTCTTAGATTTGTGACGCACGGTGAAGTCGTGGCCTATAGCTCGACTGATGTGCATGTGCTCAACAAGAAGCCTCTTCTAGATCTTTTGACCAGGAGAACGTAATGAGCACCTTCGGAGGTCTAACCTTCGCAATAGGGTACGAGTACCAACGTATGGCCTACGCGTTGGCACTCTCGATGCAGCGGTATGATGTCCCGCTGACGGTAGTGGTTCACAGAGAAGACCACAGTAGAGGGCTGTTCAAGAAGCTGGAACACGTAGCCAACATCGTCACCATAGCTGGAAGGTACGGTCGATTTGCCTATGAGGCACACGCATTCAACCTAAGCCCTTACGACGTCACCGTCAAGTTTGACGCCGACATGATCGTTCCGGCTGAGGTAATGCTCGACCATTATCGCAAGTTCACGACAACTTTGGCCTTAGTGCCCGGGTTGGCAATGATGCTTGACGGTACACCTAACAGCTCGACGGTGTACAGACCCGTCGAAACTCAACTCGACATGCCTGTGATCTACAGTGCATGCTTCGGCTTCACAAAGAGTGAGAGAGCAGAACGGTTCTTCAAAGAGGTTGCCAAGTTGTTCGACAAGTGGTACGCAATGCCGAACTTGTGTAAGGACCTGCCAGCAACCACTGACTCGATCTACTCAGCGGCGTGGGCGTCGATGGGTATGCCCTGGCACATTGAGTACGCCTTGCCGTTCGTACACATGAAGCCGAAGATTGCAGGTCGAAGATTACCTGCTCAATGGATCGACAAGATTCCTTACTCGCTGTCGAATGCGGGTGTGTTGCGAGTCAACTCTCACGTTGTTAGGACTCCTTTTCACTACCATGAAAAGAAGTTCATGACCGACGCCATCATCGAGGTCTTAGAACAAAATGTACGTGACTTTCAACCATCGGAGTGGTAAGCTAGTCGGTCAAACCTTAGGCGTCGACACGGTACAAGGATGTGGTAGCCTAAAGATCGACAAAGAGCTCTACGAAAAGTTGATGGACAACCCTGCTTTGTACCGAATGTACAGAGTAGAGCTTCAACCTAACGGAGAGCACCTGCTAGTAGAGACCAAAGAGTTGACGTGGGCATGTCGATACGTGTCTCCTACAAAAGACGAGGGACCTTTCGACGTTACCATTCATGTCAGTCCTAAGACAGTTAGAGCAGAGTACAGTGTCTACTTACCTGAAGGTGTTGAAGTCATCTTGATGGAAGACCACGACCCTGCCAAGGTGTGCTTTCACGGCGTACTGCTCAACAACACAGAAGTCGAAGCTAACCTAAGAAACATCGGCAACCTCATTGCCTACATTCCAAAGGTAGCCAAAGAATACAAATACGGAGTCAAACTATGGCAAGAAGAAAAGTCGCAATCCTAGGAGCAGCAGGTTTTATCGGCACGAATCTCTACGACACGATTGCTCGAGAGGTACCGCGAACCTTCGACCGCAATCCTGCTCAGCATGTCCAGCATGTTATGGATTTGTCGACAGAGCGTCCTGATTTCACTGGATGTCGGGCAGTCGTATGCTGCGCCTCAACTGCTCATGTCTGGGGTAAGCCAATCGAGGACATTCGCCATGAAGAGAAACTGGTAGCACGAATGCTAACCTATGCAGAGGAAGATGGCGTTGACCTGTTTGTTCACCTCAGCTCGTCGGCCGTCTACGGAGACTACAAGCCGTACTACTCTGAGTACGATGACCTTGCTCCTATCTCGAAATATGGTAAGCAGAAGGTGCTTGCTGAGAGAGCGGTGCGTGACTGGCAGATCATGTCGTTCGGCCGTGCAAAGATGAAGGCTGTCTCGATTCGTGTCTTCAACGCCGTGGGCAAGTATCAACGGCGAACCATGTTCCCGTACATTGTTGTAGAGAACGCGCTGTTGGGTAAGGTGACTCCGCTGTACACAGCTGAGCATAGGTCGTGGACACCAGTGACTGATGTGTGCAAGTTCATCATGCACATTGTCGACTCTACCTCAATGGCACCTGGTACGTTCACGGTCGTTAATTGCGGCAATCCAAAGCCAGTGCCTAACTCAGACGTCCTGAACGAACTGAGCTACCTGTTGAAGAGACGTGGACTGCCTCAGCCTAAAACAGAGATGGTGCACTATCGCAGGGATGGAGAGGCTGGTGGGTACTTCTGTGACATGAGCAAAACGATTGCGTGGCTCATAGGTCTACCACCGATGGGTGAGAACCTGTCGAAGGCTCTCGACGATGTGATCGACACCGTACTCGACAACATGCGCGT
>ERZ1066136.178-NODE-178-length-66271-cov-20.064350_pt1 | contig 66271 bp, 72 predicted proteins | sample MGYA00382783_ERZ1066136 | MGnify/ENA primary metagenome ERZ1066136 (study PRJEB33369, sample SAMEA5778366) | biofilm metagenome | biome: Industrial cooling water; feature: Water cooling tower basin; material: Biofilm | place: United Arab Emirates | collected... | reverse complement strand
GGCGAAGGATCCCCGAATAAGAAAACTTACCCGAGATCCTTCGCTCAGGTCTTTTTCAAACCGAGACTCCGTGCCCTCGTTGGTGTTCTTCACCAACGAAAAGTTGATAATCAAATTGGTGGTGAAAAACATTGGCAATGGCTAGAGATTAGTGCTGGGCCTGATTGACACATCAAATCGCGATTCGCGAATTGCGAATTGTTTTTATATTTACCTGAAAATAAGGCATTTTACCATGAAATGCCCATCAGCAGAGCAGACCTAACGGTATGATAATGGGCAAGGCACGTGACCTTAATCAAAAATTATAAACACATGAAAAAGCACAGTGGCATGAGGCCACACGATATTGTGATTCTGCTCAAAATTGCGGCCAAGGGAAGCCAAAACTGGCTCATGAAAGATCTGGCAATCGAGCTTGGTATAAGTGCCAGCGAAGTGAGCGAAAGCATCAATCGGTCAGTACAAGCCGGCTTGTTAGCCAAAGATAAAAAGAGGTTGATGAGGTCAGCATTGCTGGAGTTTTTGCAATACGGACTCACGTATGTTTTCCCCCAACAACCCGGGGCACTGGCGCGTGGAATACCAACCGCGCATTCAGCGCCTCCATTGAATAAATTTATCGAAAGTAATGAGTTATATGTATGGCCCAGTGCAAAAGGGAATGCGCGTGGACAGGCCATCGAGCCCTTATATAGTAGCGTGGTGACAGCGATTGAAAAGGATAAACTATTGTATGAGTTGCTGGCCCTCGTGGATGCCTTGCGAGTAGGTAGAGTGCGCGAAAAGCAATTAGCGATGGAAGAGTTAACGAAAAGGTTATTGTAAATGCTGAAAAATAAAACGATAAACCTGGGCATCGTCAAAAAAGTTGCCAAAGCGTTAGGCGAACTCAACGATCAGGTAGCGTATGTAGGTGGAGCCATGGTGAGCTTGTATGCCGATGACCCTGCAGCGGATGATGTACGCCCCACAAAAGACATTGATATTGTGCTATATATTTTGTCGTTTAGTGAACTAACAGCCATACAGGAAAAATTGAGTCAGAAAGGAATTCAACCGGATTCTGAATCAAAAATACCCTCGTACGAGTAAAGATTTTGAAGATATTGTTTATGTGTTAGACAATAGACTTAATCTGGTGGAAGAATTACTAGGAGCACCGGAAGATGTTCGAAGTTATCTTGCTTTTGAATTGCATGAATTTCAGCATGCAGATAACGTGGAAGCTATTCAGGCACACCTGAGTCCTTTTGCCAACGAAGACCGTTATGCCGTGATGCAGGAAAAAATCAAACGGGTAATCGATGGGCTTTAACAAGCTCAATGGCGTAGAGCGGTAGATGTGGATAGCTTCTTGAGTTTGCAGCGTTTGCCACTCAATATCTCCCGGTAGTCGCGTACTGCTTATCGCGAAGAGGCGGTACCCCAACGTCTCCGATAGCATCGTCTGCGCTTCCCACAAACCCAGCTTCGCCATGGCGAGGATTAAATCTCGAAGAATGAGAAACGAGGAAGAAGCAATCCCCGCTGTTTAGGCCTTACCGTGTGCGAGCGTTTTTTCGCCAACCCCGGCATCCAAACACGTCCACACCAAATCCATGTGATCAAACGGTGCCGTGTGCCCGTCTTCCAGTGCCACGTGGCGGCAGTGGTGCTTAGGAAACATAGCTGTTGATCGTTGACCTATGTGCACTATGTGCCTATGGGGTTGAAATTTTGATAGAAGCTGCTTTTCGTAGTTTAGATACGTCAGCCCTGATGATTGTCCCTTGCCATTGGGAAGAACAAAAGAATATAAGTACCTTTCAGTGTCCTATCGCTTACAAAGCGGACGCCATCGGTATTTATCTAATATGAAACGGTTTCTGTTCTTCTCGGTCTGTCTTTTCGTTTCACTGGCCGCCAGCGGCCAGTCGCCCGTAGTGGTGGCCAGCACCACGGCCGTACCTCTGGCAGCCGAAGAAACATATTCCATCACCATCACCGTGCGGAACATCCGCAACGACAAAGGCGTCATCCGCTTCAAATTCTATGACGACAGCACGCCCTTCCCGCACGACACCGGCTTTCTGCGCACGGTGGTGCCCAAAACCGAAATGAAAGGCGACTCCATCACCGTCACCTACCACGGGTTTACCTCCAAGAACATGGGCATCGCCCTGCAGGACGATGAAAACAATGACATGAAACTGGACATGGGCTGGTTCCTGCCCAAGGAAGGCCACGCCTTTTCGGATTACTACCATGCCACCATGTTGCGCAAACCTGTTTATGAAGATTTTGACTTCTTGCTGACCGGCAACAAAAGCGTGGAAATGCGGATGCGGTACTATTGAGGAAGGCTGCCTGACGGCAGCCGCTGCCCTTCACCGGATTTTTTGTTGCACTCAACCGCTCAAGCAGCACCTTCGCGCCAAAAAGCATTCCACCCGGGTTACCCTTTTTTTGATCCCGGCCATTAACCGTTGTTTTGTTGCGTTGTTAAAGAACATATGAATAGCCGAATCTTTTTCCTTGTGCTCGTTTTCGCGACCATCGGTTGCGAAGAGTCAGCCACCGAGAATCCCCTCGCGCCCGACCAAACTCCCAATGACCCCGTGCGCGGAACATTGATCGATTCCGAGAAGCAACGGTTTGGGTTGGACACATTGGCTACGGGCCTCGCCAACCCGTGGGGCATGGCTTTTCTGCCCGATGGCCGCATCCTGGTGACCGAGCGCGCAGGCGCCATCCGCATCATTCAAAATAAACAACTCACGGCCGACCGCATCCAAAACGTGCCGGCTGTTTATCAAAATGGCCAAGGCGGTCTGTTGGACATTCAATTGCATCCCGACTATGCCACTACCGGTTGGATTTATTTCTCTTACGCCAAAGCGGGCACAGGCGGAGGCGGCACCGCGTTGGGTCGCGCCAAGTTGCAGGGCAATGCGTTCACCGAGGTGCAGGAGCTTTTTGTGGGGCAGCCGTTCAGCAACAGCGGTCAGCACTTTGGCAGTCGGATTGCCTTTGACAACAACGGATATGTTTACCTGAGTACGGGTGATCGCGGCAACCCCGCAAACGCGCAGAGCTTGAGCAACCACTGGGGCAAAGTAATTCGCTTGCATGACGATGGCCGCGTACCTTCCGACAATCCGTTTGTAAACACCGCCAACGCGCGACCTGAAATCTGGAGCTATGGTCATCGCAACGTGCAAGGCATGACCTTTGATGTCGCCACGCAAACGCTGTGGGCACATGAGCACGGCCCACGCGGAGGCGATGAGATCAATCGCGTGGAGCGCGGCAAAAACTATGGCTGGCCCACGATTACCTTTGGCATCAACTACGATGGCACGCCCATCACCAGCGAAACGCAACGGCCGGGTATGGAGCAGCCCGTGCGGCAATGGACGCCTTCCATCGCCCCGTGCGGTATGACGGTGGTCACCAGCGCGCGCTATCCGCAGTGGCGAGGTAACTTGTTGGTGGGCGCATTGGCGCTACGGCATGTGGCGCGGGTGGAGTTGGATGCCAACGGCAGGTACGTTCGTGAGGAACGACTGCTCAATAACTTTGCGCGCTTCCGGTATGTGGCCCAAAGCCCCGATGGGTATATTCACCTCGCTACGGAAAATCCGGGTATGGTATTGCGCATCGTGCCCGTGAACTGAGATGGGACGTTCGCCATCTCCATCCTGACGGGCTGCGTTCTCCAACATCATAAAAATTCTGACCAACCCTTGGTTGGTGACATTTTGGAGAAGGGGTTGGATTTTTTGTAGCTTGTCGTGTGCAAATCAACGCAGAGCAGCTTTCCGTACGCATCGGTGATCACACCGTGTTGCATGATGTGTCCCTGTCGTTTCCCGCGTTGCAAATCACCGCTATCATTGGCCGCAGCGGCAGCGGCAAGTCTACCTTGCTGCGCACCATCAACGGCTTGGTGACGCCCACCTCCGGCCGTGTGCTGTTAGACGGGCGTGACTTTCGGATTGCGCAGGCACAGGCAGAACGGCTCAACATGGGATACGTGGTGCAGGGCGTGGGATTGTTTCCTCACCTCACGGTTGAAAAAAACATAGCCATCGCATCGCGGCTTATCCCCGTTTTATTCGAGACGGAGGCGCGTGTGCGTGAACTTCTGGAGCGCGTGGGCTTGCCCAGTCATTACCGGTCAAAGTATCCGCGCGAGCTGTCGGGTGGCGAGCAGCAACGCGTGGGCATCTGCCGCGCATTATTTTTGGATCCGCCTGTTTTGTTGATGGACGAACCCTTTAGCGCCTTGGACCCCATCACGCGGACGGAGTTGCAACAGGAGGTGCTCCGCCTCCAGCATGCGCGTGCCCGCACAGTCGTGTTCATTACCCACGACATGCGCGAAGCGCAAAAGCTGGCCGACCATGTGGCGGTGTTGGAGGGCGGCACCGTCATACAGACCGGCCCCGCGGCCGAAGTGATCGAGCGGCCGCAGCACCCGGTCGTCCGTCAACTCATTGAAGCTTCGCTGGCATGAATAAGCTGTTGATCATTGCGATGGTATTTGGTTGCGCGGCCGCACATGCCCAACGCATACGCGTGGGGGCCAAGCACTTCAACGAAGGGTATCTTTTGAGCGAAATGCAGGCCCTGCTGCTTGAGCAAAACGGTTTTGAAGTGGAGCGCCATTACAACCTGGGTGGCACATTGGTTTGTTTTGAGGCATTGCGCACGGGCGCCATTGACGTTTACCCGGAATACACGGGCACGCTGGCTGCTGAGATATTGAAAGACGCCACCCTTACGGGAGAGCAAATGGACTCGGTGCTGCGGATGCGGTATGCCTTGACCATCGGCAACCCCTATGGATTCAACAACACGTATGCGCTGGTGATGCGCAGCCGTGTGGCGGAGTCGCGGAACATCCAAACCATCAGTGACCTGGCCGCACAGCCTGACCTGCGCGCAGGCATCAGCTATGAATTTTTGAAGCGACAGGATGGGTGGGATCACCTGGCCCGCGCGTATCAACTGCCGCAACGCCCCACCGGCTTGGAACATGGCTTGGCATACGAGGCATTGGTGAACGGCAAAATTGACATCACCGATGCCTATTCCACCGATGGGGAAATTGCCGTGAATGACTTTCAATTGCTGACGGACGACAAAGGTTTTTTTCCGTGCTATGAGGCGGTGTCGCTGATGCGGACTTCGTTGGACGAGCGCGCGAAGGCTGTGCTTACCAAATTGGAGGATCAGCTCACGGAAGACGTGATGCAAGTGTTGAATGCACAAGTGCTGTACGAGAAGAAGAACTTCCGCGAGGTGGCAGGTGGTTTTTTACGCGCGAAGGGGTTGATTGCTGATTCGCGGGGAGGCTCTTCGATGATAGGCGAGGTGGCAGACAAAACACTACGTCATTTGTGGCTGACATTTGTTGCGTTGTTGGCGGCCATCGTCATTGCGGTGCCCTTGGGCATTGCTTTGTACTGGCATCCACGCGCGGCCCAGGTAATGTTGTCCGTGACCGGTCTGTTGCAAACCATCCCCTCGATTGCGCTGTTGGCGATGATGATTCCCCTCTTGGGCATCGGTGTCACACCGGCCATTGTGGCCTTGGTGCTGTATGCGTTGCTGCCGATCGTGCGCAACACCGTAACAGGACTGGAGCAGGTGGATCCGCTGCTGAAAGACGTAGCCGATGGAATAGGCATGACACGTGCGCAGCGACTGCGGTTGGTGGAGTTGCCCTTGGCGATGCCGGTGATTTTGGCGGGCATTCGCACGGCTGCCGTCATCAATGTGGGCACGGCTACGCTGGCCGCCTTTATTGGTGCGGGCGGGTTGGGGGAGTTTATCGTGACGGGCTTGGCATTGAACAACACCGAATTGATTTTGCGCGGAGCGATACCGGCCGCACTGCTGGCGTTGGCGGTGGAGTGGGGCTTTGGGCGGGTAGAGAGGCGCATGGCGCTTCGCGCAACCCAACCCTGAACGAGTCGTGCAGGATGACTTTACCAATCGCACGGACTAAGCGAAGGAACCAACACACCATCACCCAATCCTGAGCGCGTGATGCGCACCAGTTTGCATGGCCCACACACTTTCCATGAACCGGTTGATCTGATTGATCGCACACAACCAAGCGAAGGATCCCCTTGCGCGAACGCGGTTTCCCTTTTGGGGATCCTTCGCGCAACCTGCGTTTTGTTCGAGACTACCTCTGAGTCAGGTGCAGTGCGCTTGTCGCTCAGGATCGGGTTAGTGTGTGGTTGGGGGATCCTTCGCGATTGTGCTGGCTGTCCGTGCGTGCGTTTGGATGTGGTTGATGCGCTTTCCGCTCAGGATGGGTTAGGGTGTGGTTGGGGGATCCTTCGCGGAGTCTGCTTTTTGTTCGCGACTACCTCTGAGTCAGGTGCAGTGCGCGTTCTGCTCAGGATCGGGAAGACGGAGAGGGGATCCTTCTCAGAGCCTACACTTTATTCGCTACTGCCTTTGAATCGGGCACAGTGCGCGTTCCGCTCAGGATCACACGCCTAGAAAACCTTCTCATAAATTCTCTTTTCACTGCCCACCGTGGCAGGCTTGCCCGTCAATATCTCCGTCACGTTTTTTGAAATCGTTTGGGCGATGTCGCCCGTAGGCAAATCGTTGCAGTCCAACCCAAACGGCTCCTCAATCTCCTGCGCCATCAACTCCAGGCCCAGCATGGCAAAGAAGATAAACATCGTCAGCGGGATGGTATAAAAGCCAAAATCCAAAAACAACCCAAAGGGCAGCATGATGCCATAGAGCGAGATGAACACCTTGATGTAAACGGAATAACTGAACGGAATGGGTGTTTTCTTGATGCGCTCACACGCGCCCAAGACATTCAGGAGTGCCTCGTGTTGCGGTTTAAGATTGATCAGATCGGCATCGGTCAATGCTCCGGCCCGGTAGATCGTGTGCATTTTCGCATAGAGCCAACCCGAAATGTGATTGGGTTTGTGCTGCTTTTCGCTCAGTTCGTGTTTTTCTTCTTCGGTAAGCATCAGCTCTTCGAGCTTTACGCCTTGGCGAAGGTGATCGCGCAGGGCCACACAAAAATTGCCAATGTGGCGGGCCAAATAGACGCGCGAAGGGTGATCGTCCGCAGGCAGGGCCGCATGCAGTTGCACGGCCAGGTTCCGCGTTTGGTTTACCAGTTCGCCCCACAGCTTTCGCCCCTCCCACCAACGGTCGTAGGCAGTGTTGGTGCGGAACACCAGCAGAATGCTGAGCACAATTCCGAGCAGCGAAAAAATGCCGGAGTGCAGTTTGGGTTCCGCCTCGAAGTAGTACAGAAACCCACAGGCCAGACCCGTAAAGACTCCGATTAGCAAAACACCCCGCACAATTTTTTGCAAGGTCCAACTGGTGGTAAGATTGCGGATGTCGCGGAACCAGTTTTTATTGGGCTCGTATACGATCATAGTCTCTTTTATTCGGATGTATTTTTTGATCAGCCCCGGTACGTTCTAATAGCCCATGATCCGTTCATCCATGTAGCACCAAGCCCACCGCTCGCCCGGCTCGGATGAAATGGCCACCGGGTGTTGCATGGCATGCGCGTGTTGGGAGGCATGCCGGTGGGGCGAAGAGTCGCAGCACAGGGTGACGCCACATGTTTGGCACGTGCGCAGGTGTACCCACGAGCCATGGATTTTGACACATTCTTCGCACACGTGTTTTTTCTCCGCGACTACGTGCGTCCAAGCCTTCAGGTGCTGACACGGTTCTTGATGAGCCATGTTAAGAAGCTTTTAGTTTCCGCTCAAATTTGCACGCGATCTTCAACTGGTCGCGGTTGGTGATGGAGTCGTGCAAGACGTTTAGTTGTCCCGTCTCCAGGTCATATACCCAGCCGTTGAGCGTAGGGCGTGTGCCGCGTTCCCAAGCTTCGCGGATGATGCGCGTTTTGCCCAGGTTGTTGATCTGTTCCAAAACGTTTAATTCCACCAGCCTGCGCTGGCGTTCGCGCTCGGTGGGTAGGGCATCGATTTCCCAGGCATAGTATTGATGGGCACTTTTGATATGCGCCAGCCAACTGTCAATGAGGCCGAGTTGATCACCCTTCAGGGCGGCATTTACTCCGCCACAACCGTAGTGTCCGCAAATGACAATGTCATCTACTTTCAACACCTCTACTGCGTATTGCAGAACACTCAGGAAGTTCAAGTCAAACTCCACTACCAGGTTGGCAATGTTGCGGTGAACAAACAGGTCACCGATGCCCGTCTGGGTGATCTCGTTTGGATCGATGCGGCTGTCGCTGCACCCCACCCATAATACTTTGGGCTGTTGGCCTTGCGATGTTTGTTTGAATACTTCGGCATTTTCGCTCAGCTTGCGCTGGATGAAGCGTTCGTTGCCGTGCAGGAGTTGTTGGAGGGAGATGTTCATGGTTATGCTGTTCAAAAATAACGTTATATTTGATATCAAATACTATTCGGATGTCGCCCCAAAAGAGAGAAACAACGTGTGATCGATCATTCTCGGTGCATGTTTTTTCTTCCGTATGGGCATTGTGTTTGATCTAACTTCTATTTGTCTATGGAAAAGACTGACAAATTAAGTAACCTTCAACTGGAACTCTTAAAGGTGTTCCATCACGATCTGCCAGAAGCGCAATTGCTAGAGATACGACAATTGCTCGCCTCCTATTTTGCGAAGAGGGCCACCGAAGCGATGGATACTGTGTGGAAAGAGAAACAGTGGAACGCAGAAGAGATGGAGAAGATCGTCAATGAACATTTGCGAACAGCGCTTAACCCGTGAAAGTTGTTCTTGACAGCAACGTCCTTTTGGCCAGCATTTCGAAATTTTCGCCCTATCGCCCTATTTTTACAAACCTGATCGAAGGCAAGTTTGTACTCGCACTGAGCCATGATGTTCTACTGGAGTATCACGAGGTGGTCACCCGGTTTTCCAGTGCGGACGTAGCCCGAAACATAACCGAGTTTTTGCTCGCCACACCATTTGTACAGCAGATTCAGGTCTATTATCGCTGGAATCTGATCGCTACAGACCCGGACGACAATAAATTTGTTGATCTATCCATTGCCGCCAATGCCGATTACCTTGTGTCCAATGACCGTCACTTCTCAAATCTCGAGTCGCTTTCGTTTCCTCGAGTTCACGTAATTTCCGCTGCAGCGTTTCTTTCCCTTTTGTTGAACACTCACCGCCCGTAATCATCGTAGCTGGCCTGGTAGTATTCTTCGTAGCGGTAGATCAAGTCGATGTTCTGCACTTCGATGTCGGTAAATTTTTCGCGGATGTCAAGGCCCATGGGAATATACCAATCCTGGGCATCAAAATGCCTGCGCTCTTCTATTTCTTTGAACGAATAACCATGGCGCGCATAAATCTCGTTGCGCATCATTGCCAATTCTTCTTCCAACAGGTTTTCCACATCAGCTTCTGTCAGCAGTCGTGTGGAAGCTTCGGGATACGTGCCCGTGTCGGTACGGTAAGCATATTGCGTTTTGGTCAATACAAACGTCTTTTTGCCCACCGTGGGTTTAAAAGGCGACCATGTGCCGCGTACCGTGTGGCCCGCCAGGTCAATCACCAACTCAAAGTGGCCATCGTACGGATCGGTGCCCGGCTCATTCATAAACAGTTCAATGGTGGTATCCGTGCGTTTGGTAACCTTTCCGGTGATGGGGCGGAAGTTGCCCGCGCACACGGTATAGCCCAACGCATGTTCTTCGCCCAGCTCCGCCAAGGCAATGTTAATCTTGTTTTTGCCGAACATGCCCACCCAATAGCCGATGATGGCATCGTTGGGATTGGCTTGAATTTTTTCAATGGCTTCGTCAATCAGTTTTTGCTCGGGCGATTTTTCCGGGCCGATGGTGCGGGCATCGCGCGCCACTTGTACAATCGCGGCATTTTCGTCCCGGGCTTCGGTTACTTCCGAAGGAGTTTCTGTCCGGGGCCGGCCACAAGCGGTCAGCGCCATCACGAGCCAAAGTATTTTTTTCATGGTCAAAAGGGCGGTTAGGCTTCGAAAAGTTACAAACAATTTTTCTAACATTACCGGATGACATGGCGGGCATGGGTATTATCGTTGCTGCTGGCCTTCTTCTCGGTGCTGATGGTGCGCATCACCATTCCCTACGTGTCGCTTGATACGGATGTGGCCTTTTTGCGCATCAAACAATGGATCATTGGCAACGAGGTGTGGCGCGTGTCTTTTTTTGTGCATGTCTTCACCAGCCTTTTTTTGCTGGTAGCCGGGTTTACGCAGTTTTTTCATCCGCTAAGGGCACCGTGGAAAACGATACACCGCAGGGTGGGCAGCGGCTATGTGATTGTGTTGCTGGGTTTCGCGGGCCCGGCCGGTTTTGTCATGAGTCTCTATGCCAACGGAGGGTGGCTGTCGCAAACAGCCTTCACCTTGCTCAGCGTATTGTGGATGTACACCACGGCCCGTGCCTATCGCACCGCCCGGCAGCGGAGGTGGAGTGAGCATGGCCAATGGATGGTGCGCAGCTTTGCGCTGACCCTCTCGGCCCTCACGCTGCGGGCCTGGAAATTTTTGTTGGTCTTGTTTTTTCATCCGCACCCGATGGACGCCTACCAGTTGGTGGCCTGGTTGGGATGGGTGCCCAATCTGTTGTTGGCCGAGTGGTTGATCCGCCAGGGACTGACCCAGCGATGGCTGCCGCGAAAAGAAGCCGCTAAAATAAATTAGGCAACTATTAACAAGTGCGTGGCCGTGGTCTGCTTGGCGTTTCGCTATATTTGAGTTCCCCGTATGAAGCCTTTTGTCATCCACCTGCTGGTGGCGTTGTTTGCCTTAACTTGGTGCTCCCCGTGGCAGACCGTGAGTCATGACCACACACCCCCCGCCAATGTTGAGCAAACACCAACTGCCGATGCGGAAGACGCCACCGCGGAGTTGCTCGAAGAAGCAGACGATGATGAGGTAACCCGCGCAGAGGTGGCTTGGGTCATGCCATCGGCCACGGCACCGCTGGATACCCGTGCGGTGCGGAAACGGGTGGGCTTCAAAAGCCCTTTGCGCGAAGTGATGGGCCCTCCGCCCCGCGCTACCTGGTTTTGCGGCATCCCCTAAACAGCCGCCCTGCTTTTTCCCATTTAAACTCAACCTATGGACTTGCGTAGCTATGCGCGGCATGACTTGCCGGCAGCCCTTGTTGTTTTTCTGGTCGCCCTTCCGTTGTGCCTTGGCATTGCGCTTGCCTCGGGCGCGCCCTTGTTTTCGGGTATCCTCGCAGGCGTTATCGGTGGGGTGATCATCGGATCGCTCAGCGGCTCGGCCGTGAGCGTCAGTGGTCCGGCTGCCGGGCTCATCACCATCATTTCCGCAGGTATTGTCACGCTTCAATCGTTCCAGGCGTTTTTGTTTGCCCTGTTATTGGCGGGCATCTTTCAGACGGCCTTGGGCTTTGCCAAGGGTGGAAGCATCGGCCATTTTTTTCCTGTGGCGGTGATCAAGGGCATGCTGGCGGCTATTGGGCTTACGCTTATCCTAAAACAAATACCTCATGCGCTGGGGCGCGATACCGACTTTGAAGGCGATGAAAGTTTTGAGCAGCCCGATGGGCAAAACACGTTTACCGAAATCGTGGAAGCGGTGCAACACCCCACCGTGGGCGCGATTTTGGTATGCCTGCTCACGCTGGCCATTATCTATGTATGGGAGCGCCCGTTTCTAAAGCAATATGCCTTCTTCACCCGCGTGCCCGGTGCATTGGTGGCCGTGGTGGCCGGGTCGTTGCTCAATCTGCTGCTTACGTCTGTCGCGCAGAAGTGGGCAATCTCCGAAGCTTCACACTTTGTCAGTCTGCCTTCTACGCGCACGGATGGGCTATCGGCCTTTATCGTGTTCCCTGACTTTACGGTATGGCGCAATCCGGATGTCTATGTCATCGCGGTCACGCTGGCGTTGGTGGCAAGCCTGGAAACGCTGCTCAGCATCGAAGCATCCGATAAGTTGGATCCGTTTAAGCGCCATACGCCCCTAAACCGCGAGTTGCGTGCACAAGGCGTGGGCAATATGTTGAGCGGTCTGCTCGGAGGGCTACCCCTCACCTCGGTAATCGTGCGCAGTTCGGCCAATATTAGCGCAGGGGCCCGCAGCAAAGCATCAGCCATCACCCACGGGCTGATTTTGTTGGGCGCGGTCATTGCCATTCCCCAATTTCTGGAACTGATACCCAAGGCGGCCCTGGCGGCCGTGCTTTTTGCCGTGGGCTATAAACTGACCAAGCCCTCCCTTTTTTGGGAGATGCGCAAAAAAGGCAACAGCCAACTCATACCCTTTGTGGTGACGATTGTCGCCATCCTGTTTACCGATCTGCTCATAGGGGTTATTATCGGTATTATGGTGGCCTTGTTTTACATTTTGCGCACCAACTTTCAGCGCGCGGTGGTGCTGGTCAGTACCGAACACAGCTATCTCGTCAAGTTCACCCGCGATGTGACATTCCTGAACAAAGCTTCGCTGCGCCACATTTTCAACAGCATCCCGAACGACTCGCGGGTGATCATCGATGGCAAGCAAGCCAACTTCATCGACCAGGACATTCAGGAATTGCTGCGCGACTTTCACGAAGCAGCCGTCAACCGGAACATTACCGTAGAAACGACCCACATCAACCAAGTAGACTGGACCCTGCCCCGCAACCTATAACCTATCCCCCCAACCATCATGAAATTTATTGAGCAACTGCTGCTGCAAAACAAAGCCTGGGTAGAACAGAAGAACCGCGAAGACAAAGATTTTTTCAACCGGTTGTCAAGCGTACAGACGCCCAAGTTTTTGTGGATTGGCTGCTCGGACAGCCGCGTGCCCGCCAATGACATCACCGGCACCGATCCGGGCGAAATTTTTGTGCACCGCAACATCGCCAACATGGTGGTGCACTCGGACATGAACATGCTGAGTGTGCTGGACTATGCCGTTAACGTGTTGGAGGTGCGCCACGTGATTGTATGCGGCCACTACGGCTGCGGGGGTGTGCGCGCAGCGATGGGCAACCAACAGTTTGGCCTTATCGACAACTGGCTGCGCCACATTAAAGACACGTATGACATTCACCATGAAGAGCTGGACCAAATTGTGGATGCCACCCAAAAGGAAAACCGGTTTACCGAACTCAACGTGATCGAACAGGTCTTTCACGTTACCAAGACCTCCATCATTCAAAATGCGTGGGCCAAACGCAACCTGCCCTATGTGCATGGTTGGGTGTATGACATCAAAAACGGCCTCATCAAAGACTTGAAAGTGACGATGAACGACAACAGCGAAATGCCGCAGTTCTACCGCCTGCGCACAAAATAACAATCGGGCCCGTTAGGGGTATGGCAGGCACTTGGTTGTCGTAGGTGCGATGGCTTCTCCTTTGCAATGGGCAGGCGGCACGGCCAGCACTGTGTTTGCCGAGCAACTTACTTTTGTGCAAGCGGAATATTACCTTGCATGGCCCCATGTGTCCATGCCCGAGCCCGCTGCTGATTTTGCCGTATTGGATCGCCTAAAAAAAGGTGATGAGCATGCGTTTGAAACGATTTTCGTCCAGCACTATCGACCGCTGTGCGCATATGCCCATACGTTTTTGAGCGACCGGGACGAGGCCGAGGAAGTGGTGCAAGCGGCCATGATTTCATTCTGGGAAAAACGAGAAACGATTGGGATCGAAACTTCGCTGAAATCATACTTGTACCGCATGGTGCGCAACGCCTGCCTCAACGTGATCAAACACGAAAAAGTAAAACAGCAGCATGCCGCCTACGCCCTGCAAACCAGCCATCCGGCCCACGAGAGCACGGCACAAACGGTTGGGGCACAGGAATTGGAAACCCGCATTGGCCAGGCGTTGCTCAGGCTGCCCGAGCAGTGCCGCCTCGTATTTCAGTTGAGCCGCTTTGAGGAACTCAAGTACCAGCAGATAGCCGATCAGTTGAACATCTCCATTAAAACGGTGGAAAACCACATGGGCAAAGCCTTGAAGCTGATGCGCGAACAATTGAAAGAATACTTGCCGTTGTTGTTTACGTTACTTTACCTCGGCTACACATGACCGCCTACACAGACCGTATCGATGACCTGATCGGCAAGGTGCTCACGCACGAAGCCTCCGCAGCCGAGGTGGGCGAACTGCACGCCTGGCGGCAACAGGATGCCGCCAATGAAAAATACTACCGACAGTGTGAAGCGGTTTTTCAGAAGGCTGCCTCGCAGGAACAGCAATCGTTGTTTGATTCGGATAAGGCGTGGCGCCACGTAAAAGGCCAAATCAAGCCCAAGGCCAAAGGAGTAACCATACCGTTGCCCTACCGCGTGGCTGCGGGCATTGCCGTGGTGGTGGCCGCTTCTTATTTCTGGCTCACGTCCGAAAAACCGCAACCGGTGATGGAACTGGTGGCATCATCGCAAGTGCGCACGGATACGTTGCCCGATGGCACCACTACCTCGCTCAACAAAGCCTCGCAACTGGCATATACGTTTGATGCCAAAAAGAATGTGCGGAAAGTGCAACTGCAGGGCGAAGCCTTCTTCCACGTGAAACACGAGGAGCAAAAAGCGTTTATCATCGAAACAGGCGAAGTGTTTATCAAAGATGTGGGCACGCAATTTAACGTAACCGCTTTCCCGGAGCGCGAAACCATCGAGGTGATTGTTACCGAAGGCGAAGTGGTGTTTTATACGGCCCGTCACCCCGGCATTCACTTGGCGGCAGGCGAAACGGGCATCTATCACAAACCCACGCAGACGTTTTCCAAGGTGGGGCAAACCGATACAAACCGAATGGCGTATACCACCCGCGTTTTCCGGTTCAACAATGCCACGGTGGACGAAGTGATTGCGCGTGTCAATGATGTCTATGGCCCGCAGATACAATTGGCAAACGATGACATTGGTCACTGCACTGTTACCGTGGGTTTTGACCGCGAAACGCCCCAAACCATTGCCGAGATTGTTGCCGAAACGTTAAACCTGACGGTGACCCAAAAGAACGGCACGTTTGTGTTGTCTGGAAAGGGATGCCCCCAAGTTGACTAAATCCGATGCGTACCGCGTGGCTGCTGATCATGCTGTTGGGGTCGCTGGGGGCCACTGCGCAAACCCCCATTTTGGAACGGACGCTTTCGCTTTCGCTGGAGGACGAATCTCTGGCCTCCGCATTGGAAAAAATAGGAGCCCGGGCGGGTTTTTCTTTTTCGTATTCGCCCGCAGTTATTACCGGACCGGCACGCGTCACGTTGCGCATCGAAAACAAGACGGTGCGCGATGTGCTCAATCAAATTTTTCAGGGCACCGTGCACTACAAAGCACGCACCAACCATCTCATCCTCACGCAGGCGTCCGTGCCCGCGCCCAAGGCCACCACGGCCATCGTCATTCAAGGATACGTTGTGCAACGGGGCAGCGATCAGAAAATCGCGCAAGCCAGCGTGTATGACAAAACCTCGCTGAGTGCGGCCACCACAGACGACTACGGCTTCTTTCGCTTGAATGTGGAAAAGGAAGGCGATCCGTTGCGCCTCTTTGTGAGCAAGGAGGGCTATGCCGATACCGTATGGACGATTGACGAAGCAAAAAATCAGTTCGTGACGGTTTCGCTTTCGCGGATAGCCACTGAGCCACAGGTGGTGCCCCGCGAAGAAACCCCCGCAGACACGGTGACCGGGTGGACACCCGAAGAAGTTGATTCGGTGTTTCGGCAAGAGCGTTTTATGCCCTATCAGCAGCGGGCCGCCATCCGCAACATCCGCGATACGCTGTACCGCGATGTTCAAATTTCGCTGCTGCCGTTTGTGGGGAACCATGGCATGTTGAGCGGCAACGTGATCAACGATTACTCCCTCAACGTGCTGGGGGGCTACTCGCTGGGCATACGCCAGATCGAGTTGGGCTTTTTTGTCAACATTGATCGGGGCGATGTGCGGTGGCTACAGATAGCGGGCTTTACCAATTTGGTAGGCGGCAGCGTGAATGGTTTCAGGGGGCTGGTTTTGCCAATGTGAATGCGGGCGGAGCCACGGCCGTGCAGATGGCCGGCCTTGGGAATGTAAACCTGGGCCCGGCCAATGGCGTACAAGTAGCGGGCTTCGCCAATATAAATACCCGGCAAGCCGATGGGGCGCTGGTGGCGGGGTTTGGCAATTTCGCCAATGGCCGATCGCACGGAGTACAAGTGGCGGGTTTTGCCAACGTGCATACCAAGAGTTATGCGGGCTCGCAGATTGCGGGATTTGGCAACGTGGCCACCGATTCCTTGTGGGGCTCGCAAATCGCGGGCGTGGTGAATGTGGCGAAATACATGAATGGCACCCAGCTTGGGCTGATCAATGTGTCGAAGCGGATGACGGGCGTGCCCATCGGCCTGGTGAGTATAGTAGGCAATGGGTATCACCAAATAGAACTTTCGGCCGATGAGGTCTTTTACACCAACGTGGCCTTTCGTACGGGCGTGCGCCAGTTTTACAATATCCTTACGGCCGGGTTGCAGCCGCAGTTGCTGGCAGACACCGCCAACGTATGGACGTTTGGCTATGGCGTGGGCACCGCGCGCAGGGCCGCGCGGTGGCTGCATGTAAACATAGACGTGACCGCGCAGCACATCAACCAAGGGAGGTTCACCGAAGCACTCAGCTTGCTCAACAAAGTGCACATCGGTTTGGACTGGCGGCCTGCGCGAAAGTTTTCAATCTACACAGGCATTACCTTGAACGGGTATCTCACGCGCACGTCCTATCCCGACTACCCGAAACTGTTTTATGATTATCAACCCACCCGTTTTCGGGAAGAGGCTCTGGGCAGCAACACCCTGACCATGTGGTGGGGAGGCAAGGTGGCCCTCCGGTTTTTGTGAGCATTCAACACAATTTCAAATGGGGCGGCTTCGTAGTAATTTTGTGTCGATTGGTTTGAGTATGAAAAACATCGGTTGCCTGATTCTGGTGTTGGCTGTACGCGCGGCTGCCGCACAGCCTGCGGATGAGTTGATGCAAGAGGGCCTGCGGCTGGAAAAAGAATTTAGAGTAAAAGAGGCGCTTCAAAAATTTGAAGCCGTGCTGGTATTGCAGCCCGAACATGCCGAGGCGCTGTGGCGTGCCAGCCGCATGTACTCCAACGTGGGCGGCCACCTTAAAGAAAAGAGCCAAAAGCGGGTGTACTATGAGAAGGCCAAGACCGCGGCCGTCAAATCCATTCAGTTCAACCCGTCCTCGATAGATGCGCGTTTCAGTCACATCATTTCGCTGGGGCTGATGGCCGAGATTGCCTCCAACCCGCGGGAGAAAATACGCGATGCCAAACTCATCCGCGAAGAGGCCGAAGCCATCGTAAAGCTGGACTCCGCCTATGCGCCCGCCTATTTTGTGTTGGGCAAGTGGCACTACGAGCTGGCCAAGCTCAGTTGGATTGAACAAATGGCGTGCGACTTGCTTTTTGGTGGCCTTCCCGAAGATGTATCCATGGAAAAAGCAGCCCGCCACTTCCGCAGGGCCAGTGCGTTGGATGCCGACAACATTCTGTTTTTGTATGGCGAAGCCTCGGTGTATGCCTATGAAGAAGATTATGCACAGGCCAAGAAACTCTTGGAGCGGGCCCTCTCGCTGGCCCCGCGCGAGCCGGACGACATTCTGCGCAAGGAAAAATGCCAGGTGTTGTACAACCAAGTGCTCAAAGAATCCTGAAGGCCACGCGGGCCACGTACTGGAAAAATAGATACGTTTGCACATGCTATTGGCGATAGACATTGGCAACAGCGATGTGACGCTGGGCCTATGGGCAGACGAAACCTGGAAATACGTTTGGCGCATGCCCTCCAAGCCGGACCTGCCGGAGCTATTTTTTGGTGTGCGCGTGCGCGATTATTTTTTGGAGTCGGGCGCAGACCTACAAGCCGTTGACCACATCGTATTGAGCAGTGTGGTTCCGCGCCTCACGGAAAAATTGAAATCGGTGGTGCGCAACCTGTTTGGCAAGGAGGCCATGGTACTGGGGCCAGGGGTCTATGACTTGCTGCCCATTGGCATACTGAACCCGTACGAAATCGGTTCTGACCTGGTGGCCAACGCGCTGGCAGCCTATGAGAAGTATAAACGCACATGCATCGTGGTGGATTTTGGAACCGCGCTAACGTTTACCACCCTTTCGGCCGAGGGCAAAATCATTGGGGTGTCGATCGCCCCCGGATTGAAAACCGCTATCCGTGCCCTTTCGCAAAACACCGCCCGCCTGTTTGATGTGCCGTTGGAAATGCCCACGTCCGCCTTGGGCAAGAATACGATCACCGCTATCCAGTCGGGTATTTTGTTTGGCTACGAAGGCTTGGTTAAAAACATGGTGGGTCGGTTGCGCCAGGAGGTTGGTGAAGAAGTGCCCGCCATCGCCACGGGTGGCCTTTCATCCATTATCACACCGCTACGTGGGTTTTTCACCGCCATTGAGCCCCAATTGACATTGGATGGACTTAGGTTGGTGATAAAGTATCAACAAAACAAGGATTAATCAGAACATTAATGCAAGTTTAATAATGCCCTCCACTCGTGGAAACATCATGCCGTTGATGACTTCATCATACTGCATACTGCCCGTTTGGTATTTTCTTTGATCTGTCTGGCGCATAGCAGACAGTCTATCTACGTTCAACATACGGTTGATCATAGGATAGGTTTAGGTTGAGAGGCCTGGCTGGGGAGCCAGGCCTCACTTTTTGTAACCGGGCCAACCCGCAATCAAATTTCCGTTAATAGGTTTTAACCTTCGCTCCTTAGCTTTGCGCATCACTTTTTATCTATGCACTACGACATCGCCCAACTTAATCATCTTTTCCGCCACCGGAGATCCATTTATCCGCGCGACTACACCGGTGAGCCGGTACCCGACTCGGTCATCGAGCAGATGTTGGAAAATGCCAATTGGGCCCCCACCCACAAATTGACAGAGCCTTGGCGCTTCACGGTGTTCACGGGCACTGGGTTGCACGCACTGGCCACGTTTCAAAGTGAATGTTATCGGCAAGTGACCACCGCCAATCAAACGTTTCAGCAAGATCGGTTTGACGCGTTGCGCACCAAGCCGCTGGAGTCATCGCACATCATCGCCATCGGCATGAAACGCGATCCCAAAAAGTCCGTGCCTGCGTGGGAAGAGCTCGGAGCGGTGTTTTGTGCCATTCAAAACATGATGCTGACGGCCGCGGCTTGCGGTGTGGGTTCGTATTTGAGCACGGGTGGCATTACGTCCTTTGCCGAAGCCAAACCTTTTTTTGATTTGGGCGAGGAAGACCAGCTTTGTGGCTTCTTGCACGTGGGCATGCCCAAGGGGCCCGTCAACGATAGTCGCAGACGGCCGGTGCAAGACAAGACTACGTGGAGGCGGTGACGCGCTTCGTCATCCGCAGGCAGCCCATCATCGCACCCTATTTCGCTTTTGGCTTCAACGTCTTCACAAAAAAATCGGCCGTGGCCTGATACACGGCTACGGCATTTTTGCAGGTCATCCAATGGTGGGTGTCGTCCACGATAACGAGTGTTTCATACGGTATGCCCCGCTGCTCCAGCCGCTTCACCAGGTCGGTGCTCTGGTTAAAACGCACGTTGCGGTCATCATCGCCATGGATCACCAGGACGGGCGATGTCCACGTGTCGATCATGGACACGGGTGAGGATTGCCAAGCCACCTGCATGGCCCGCTCCAGGTCGGGTGCTTTTTCCATACGGTCGTTGCTCACCATTCCGCGGAAGCGCTCAGTGGTGTAGTCGTGTACTCCGTGAATGTCCACCCCGGCAGCAAAGAGTTTGGAATCGCGCCCCAGCGCCATGGCGGTTAGGTAACCACCGTACGAGCCGCCATACACTCCGATGCGCGCGGCATCCACATAACTTTGCGCGGCCAGCCACTCGCCCGCGGCTTTGATGTCCTGATATTCCGAAGCACCCCGCACGCCTGCCTGGGCCGGTTGGTGAAAATCATACCCATACCCAATGCCCAACCGGTAGTTGACCGACAATACAACAAAACCCAGGCTGGCGAGATATTGATTGGATGCATAGGCATTCGAATAGTAGTCGGAGTAGTGCCAGCCCAACAACATTTGACGCGGAGGACCACCATGGATATAAACGAGTGCGGGGCTTTTGCCCGATTTGGTGGCAGGCTCAAACAAATCGGCATGTACCGTTACGCCATCGGGGGCTTTGAATGTGACTTTCTTGGGCGTGACCAAACTTTTTTCGGGGAACGAAGAGGGGATCAACTCGCGCCCGATCATTTGCATAGGTTGTTTGGATGCAAACTTCATGATGGCGGGCAGGGGAGAACGCTGCGCAGTGGCACTGATGAATGCGATGTGCTGGCCATCGCCCGTTACCACCGGCATCCACTCCAATCCGCTGCCAGGCGTCAGCACTTCCATGGCGACTTTGTCCACCGGCACACGCACCACATGTCTGCGATCCAGGTCTAACGCATCGGGCCCAGTATTGCCGCTGAACACGAGCCACTTTCGGTCGGCACTGAGTTGAATATGCTCAGCCATAAAATTGCCAGGCGTCAGAAGCAACGGGGCACCACCGGCCGCAGGTATTGAGTACAAATGAGGCCATCCATCGTGGTAGGACAGAAAAACGATGCGGTCGCCCGCGGTCCAATGCAGATTAGTAGTGCCGTGGGTGGTGGGGTACGATCCACGGAGTGTTGTGGGAGCTTTCCACAGCAAGGTGCTTTTACCTGTGTTGACATCGGCCGTCCAAATGCTCCACGGCTGATGCCTGCGAGCCAGGATCGAATCGGGTTTACCGCCACTGCCGGGTGTGCGCACAAAGGCCAACTTGCTTCCATCGGGCGACCATCGGGGAGAACCATCGAAGTGAAAGGAGGGTGCGACCCACTGAATGGGTTTTTCGGGTGCTGCGTAGATGCCGATGAACGAGTGGTCACCGCGGCTGGCCACAAATGCCAATTTGCTTCCGTCAGGCGACCATTGCAGTGAGCTGACATTGCCGCGCGTGGTAAACAACGGCTTGGGTGCAGCGGACCCATCCACAGGCATGATCCACGGCTGATTAGATTTGATGAACACCACCCCATCACTTTTGGGCGAGAGCACCGGATTGTCACCTTCGCTCAACGCTTTCGGTTCGCCTCCCGCAAAGGGCACGGCAAAGAGTTGCGTTTTGGCGGGGTTGGGCAAAAACGAGGGGTTCACGATCAGTTCATCGTCCCAGTTTGAGCCATGGTCGCCCCCGCGTACGTACACCACCCATTGGCCGTTGGCAGAAAGCGAGAGGCTGGTGATTTCTTGTCCGTCATCGTGTGCATAGTTTGTAAGCTTGCGCGGTGTGAAGTCGGGCCCCTCCGCCACATAGATGTTGCGTTTGCCCTGCTCATCGAGGGCCCATGCCAGCCGGTTGCCTGTGGCGGAGGCCGTCAACTCCGTAGGGAAGGGATAGCTCTTGATGGCTTCGAGCGTGACGGGCTGGGCGATGGCAATGCCCGTCAAGGCCGTACAGAACAGGATGAGGATGCTGCGCATAGAAAGTAAGGTTTAGCTGCATGAAATGTGCGTGAAAAGTTGGTGGCAAACAACCGCTTTTTGACCAGCGGAAATGTGTACCTTCGCTTCCCCATGTATGCCATTGTTGACGTTGAGACCACGGGCGGCTATGCGGCCAACCACCGCATCACTGAAATCGCCATTTACCATCACGATGGCACGCGCATCACGGACTTTTATCATACGCTCATCAACCCGGGGCGCAACATTCCGCACTACATCACCGGGCTTACGGGCATCACTTCGCAGATGGTGCAACACGCGCCAGCGTTTGAGGAGGTAGCCGATGCCATCCTCCAGCGACTGGAAGGCCGCGTACTGGTGGCCCACAACGCCCACTTTGATTACAGCTTTCTCAAAAAAGAGTTGGACGAAGTGCAGAAACCCTGGGTCACTAAAAAGCTGTGTACTGTTCGGCTCAGCCGCAAGATCATCCCGGGTTTGCCTTCCTATAGTTTGGGGCGTTTGGCCGAAAGCCTGGGTGTGCGCATCCACGACCGCCACCGGGCCGGGGGCGATGCCTTGGCCACAGCTACGATTTTCGACTTGTTGTTAAAACGTGACCATGAAGGCGTCATCGCCAAAGCATTGAAACGCAATTCGGGCGAAACCATCCTGCCGCCCAACTTGCCCAAAGCAGAGTTTGACAAGCTACCCGGAAAACCCGGAGTATACTACTTTCACGATGCCCGGGGCCAGGTGATCTATGTGGGGAAGGCCATTCATATCAAGAAACGCATTGCCGGCCATTTTGTGGGCGAGGCGCGCGAGTGGAACCGCTCCAACATCCGCAACGAAATACACCACATTAGTTATGAGCTGACGGGCAACGAGCTGATTGCCCTCATCCTCGAGTCACAGGAGATACGCAGGCTGTGGCCCAAGTACAACCTTGCGCAAAAGTTTAAGAGTGAAGAGTGGGGCATCTATGACTATGAAGATCGCAACGGCTATCTTCGTTTTGTGGTAAACGTGGTGAACAAACACACCAAGCCGCTGATCTCCTTTTCCAACAAAACCGATGCATGGAATTTTTTGTGGGAGAAGGTGAAGCAGTATGACCTGTGCCCCAAGTTGTCGGGCCTGCAACTGGCGAAGGGCCTGTGTTTTAGTCACCAGTCGGGCTCGTGCAAAGGCGCGTGTCAGGGGGTGGAGACGGTGAAGAAATACAACAAGCGCGCGCAAAAAGCGGTAGACGCATTTTTTGAGAAGGGAGCCACGGTGGCCATCATTGGGCGGGGGCGAAGACCGGAAGAAAAATCCGTGGTGTTGGTAGAAAATGGCAACTATCTCGGCTTTGGTTTTTACGATGGTGACCAGCACGTGCGCGATTGGGAAGCGGCCAAAACGCTGATCAAACCCAGCAAAGAAAACCGCGTGGTGCAAAACCTGATCAACTCCTACCTGACAAACCCCAAAGGCGTAGAACTGGTGGCGTTTAATTGAGAGGCCTCTGCGATGGAAGATGCGAGGTGTACTTCTATATCAATGCATGAAGATAGCTGGCTGAATTTTTTAATCCTCGGTTTCTCAAGATATCCAGGACTTGATATGCGTCCAGGCTCGGGTTGGTTCGGTTAGCCACCATATTCATAAATGCTTCCTTTGCTATTTCCGTATTCAGGTCGATGGTATCGGTGATGAAATCATCGGCACTTTTTGCAATGAGCCCAAACCTGGCGAGGTAATCATTGTCAAAATCCTTTACGTTGTTGGTCACAATCAGATTGGCATCTGATTTGATTGCCGCAGCCAATACGTGACGATCTCTTTCATCGGGTAGAGATAGGGTAGCGATCAACTCTTCGTAATGGGTCACCATGGCATCTGGAAATGCCGCATTAATCCGTTGAACTGCCGATTGGCAAGTTCAACGGGCATTCCCTTTTCAATCATTACTCTGTACAACTCGTCAAAAATGGTAGGACTCCATTTTGGCCGATACAATTCAAAGTATGCAAACCACAGCAGCAGGTCGCGGATGTCAATGGGATAAATTACGCACGTATCAAGAACACATGTGAAACGCGCACTATGAAGCATACAGGTTATACGCTTCGTCTTGCTTCATCATATCGATGAGTAGTTTTCTCTGTGACGCTTTCAAAACCTTTTTATATCTCTGCAGGTCTTCAAATTTCACCCGTCTGTGGCGGCCAACCGTTGTATACGGAATATCGCCTTTTTCCAAGAGCTTCACCAAGTGAGGTCGTGAGCAACCTAGAAAATCGGCTGCCGACTGGGTGGTGACTTCCAAGGCTAAGGGAACGATGGATATAGGCCTCCCTTGTGCGGTTTCACGCAAAATTTTTGATAACAACCTTAATGACTGAATAGGCACCTTTATTTTTTCTCCTGTTTCTGCTATTTCAATCTCGGGGGTCCGAGACGAAACTTGCTTGAGCACCTGATCAAGTGCATGGTAGGAGGCCAACGCAATTTGCTGCTCTTCTTTAGACGGCTTCTTCAGATCATCCAGTGAGTTCATGGGGAGGGTTGGTTCTTGTGAAAGTTACTCATTTAAACGAAATAAACGAAACACAGTTTTTGAAAAGCATCTTAATGAAATACAAACTGCTGATTTCTAAATATTTACAATAAAAATAATCGAAACAAACAAAACTCAATTTTCCGATTGAGCGGTTCGCTCAAGTAGACTATCACAAAAAAAAATCGCCCCCGTTTCCAAAGGCGATTTCTCAAATCTCACATCTCCAATCCCACGTCTCTTTTCAAACCATCTTCTCCGGCCGCACCCACTCATCGAACTGCTGGGAGGTGACCAAGCCCAATTCAATGGCTGCTTCGCGTAGCGTCTTGTTTTCTTTATGTGCCTTCTTGGCAATTTTGGCGGCATTTTCGTAGCCAATGTGCGGATTCAGTGACGTTACCAGCATCAGCGAGTTCTCCATGTGTTTCTGGATCACCGCGCGGTTGGGCTCAATGCCCTTGGCGCATTTCTCGGTAAAGCTCATGCAGGCATCTCCGATCAGTCGCGCGCTTTGCAATACGTTGGCGGCCATCATCGGCTTGAAGACGTTGAGTTCAAAGTGGCCCGTGGCACCGCCCACCGAGATGGCCACATCGTTGCCAATCACCTGGGCGCATACCATCGTCAGCGCTTCGGGCTGGGTGGGGTTTACCTTACCGGGCATGATGGACGAGCCGGGCTCGTTATCGGGGATGACGATTTCGCCTATGCCGCTGCGCGGCCCCGAGCTGAGCATGCGGATGTCGTTGCCGATTTTCATAAGCGCCACAGCCGCGCGCTTCAGCGCTCCGCTCAACTCCACGATGGCATCGTGGGCAGCGAGCGCTTCAAATTTATTGGGGGCCGTCACAAACGGGTAACCGGTAAGTGCCGCAATGTGTTTGGCCACCAACACATCGTAGCCTTTGGGCGCATTGAGGCCTGTGCCTACCGCAGTGCCCCCGAGGGCCAGTTCTTTCACAGCATCCAGTGCATGGTTTATCGCCCGCATGCTGTTGTCGATCTGCTGCACATAGCCGCTGAACTCCTGGCCCAGCGTAAGGGGGGTAGCGTCCATAAAATGCGTGCGACCGGTTTTCACGATGTTGTTGTATTCGACAGCTTTTTGGTGCAGCGTGTCGCGCAGGGCCTTCAGGCCGGGCAGGGTCATTTCCACCACCGATTTATAGCTGGCGATGTGCATGGCCGTGGGGAAGGTGTCGTTGCTGCTTTGCGATTTGTTCACGTCATCGTTCGGGTGCAGCACCTTCTTCTCGTCCGTCAGTTCGCCTCCGCTGAGCACGTGGGCGCGGTAGGCGATCACCTCGTTGGCGTTCATGTTGCTTTGCGTGCCCGAGCCGGTTTGCCAGATCACTAGCGGAAACTGGTCGTCCAGTTTGCCTGCGATGATCTCATCACATGCTTTTCCGATCAGATCCTTCTTCTCGGCCGACAGTACACCCAGTTCGTGGTTGGTGATGGCGGCTGCTTTTTTGAGGTAGCCAAAGGCGTAGATGATTTCTTTGGGCATGCTGGCCTCGGGGCCAATCTTGAAATTGTTGCGCGAGCGCTCGGTTTGCGCGCCCCAGTATTTGTCGGCCGGCACGGGCACCTCGCCCATGGTGTCTTTTTCGATGCGGAAGCTCATGAAAGATTTATGCGTTAGAATGAAACATGGTTGACTCGCTGCGGGGAAGCAAAAATAGGGTTTTATACTCGGTTTGGGTGCGGTGCAGTTGAATGACTTGTTGCTAACCCATTTGTCTTTTACCCTTTTTCTTCTCCCCGCCAAACAATGGCTGGGTGTATTTCTGGTAAAGTTCGAACAGAAACTCAATGCGCTGCATTTCAGTTTCGAACGGTTGGGGGCGGTAACAACTATCAACAAACTTATCGAGGTCTTGGTGGACGTGTACGAGATCAGGTGGCATGGTAAGCGGATCGTACAAATCCGCCAACGAACTATCGGGGTAGCGGGCGCGCACTTTTAAAATCTGATTGGCCAGTTTCTCCACGCCATTTACTTTTTGTTTGGGTAAATCTTGCGGCCACGGGAAGTTGTTGTAGACAATTCCGGTTGAATACTGGAAATCGCTCTTCATCCGGCCACAAACGTAACTTACCCAGGTCATGTGAATCAACGATTGAAGAATTCCGAAGTGATATAATCCGGCTGAGTCAATTGTATAATTTTTGTTACTACTAATGACTTCCTTCGGCAGAAACCCAATTGGTATATACTTTCTCCGCTCAGACGAAACTTCTGGAAACACTAGATAGTTGTTTTTTGGTTGACGGATTTCGCCAAATAGTGCTGGAAATTCGGCAAGTTTATTTGTAGTAGGACGATTGCTTGAAAGCCTAGTTTGTCTGACCAATTCAATTCTTTTTTGAACTTCAAGCAAATTTCTGATCTCATTTGGCTTCGCATCAACTAACCAGAGACACCATCGTTTTTTGTTATTGAGAAATTCTTCTGCGCCCTTGAATTCGCGAACAAATTTTTTTGCGCCCGGCTCGTTACGGATCAATAACAGATATTCCTCATCACTCAGAATTAAGTGGCCACCGTCATTTGGCATGCTGCCAAACGCCATTTCTGGCACTTGGCATATCGGCTTTCTCCGTTTGGCAATAAACACATCGGCTCCGGCAACTAGATACCCGTTTATCTGTTTTGCCTTGCGCACAAGGGACTCACCTCGTACATCCGGATAGTCAAAAATCAGTTTTTCAGCAATTTCATAATTCGCAAAGCCGATGACTACCACGTGTACCGCTGCCTTGCCCGAAGCTTCATTGGTCCATTTGAATGTGCGATGGGCAAAATGAATGGTTGTATTGTATTTTGATAAAGCACCCCAAAGAACAGGGACTTGCTCGCCTTGACATATTGAGTTCGTTGAAACAAACCCAACTTTTGTTTTGGTGCCATCAATTATTCTTGCTGCTTTCAAATACCAAGCAGCAACGTAGTCAAGAACGCCATTTCCTTTTATGCCAAAGAATACGATGTCCATGTCTGCCTTTTGACTTTTCGTCATCTTATTTTTCCCCACAAATGGCGGATTGCCCATGATGTAGTCGAATCGAACCGTCAATTGGGGGGTCTTTTCCCCTTCGTTGATGGTAAAACTCTTGGCCTTAACATTCACAGATTTGAATTGCATCTCCGGCTCTTTAACCAGAAAGATATTGGCATGCTCGGCCTCTATATCCACGCTGTTAACAGGATTGAGTAGAGTTTGCCAATCCATCCGCAACGCATTGCCGTGCACAATCGTAGCGCTTTTCTTGAGCGGCAGCCTTTTATAATACTCGCCAAACTCAGCCGAGAGGCGCATGTTCATTTGGTGGTCGATCAGCCACATAGCCACAGTGGCAATCTGTGATGCAAACTCTTCGTACTCAATTCCGTAAAACGCATCTACATCTATCTTGCTCAACTGGCTTACATCGGTAAGCAATTGGCCTTTGAAGAGGATGTTCAGAATCTCCAATTCCAGAAGACGCAATTCGCGGTAAGTAATAATCAAAAAGTTACCGCTGCCGCAGGCCGGGTCGAGAAACTTGAGGTTGGCCAGCTTATCGTGAAACTTTTGTAAGCGCGCTTTGTTGCTTTTTACCGTTTCAAACTCTTGCCGAAGCTCATCCAGAAACAAGCCCTGAATGAGCTTCATGATATTCTTTTCACTGGTATAATGTGCCCCGAGATTCCTGCGCTCTTTCGGGTTCATCACACTTTGAAACATGGAACCAAAAATGGCGGGCGAAATCACGCTCCAGTCAAAATAACAACATGTGAGTAGTTTTGTGCGCATCCGGCTGTCGAACGAGGCCAGGTGCAGGGGCTTAGCAAACAACGAGCCGTTCACGTAGGGAAAGGCGGCTACTTGTTCGTCTAAGTTCTTCTGTCGTTGGTTTTCAGGCGTATTTAGGGTTTGAAAAAGTTGGGCAATGTGTATGCCCAAATCACTGCCGTCTTCTTTGGTGCGAAGTTCGATGTAGTCGGTAAACTGTTGTTTATCAAAAATGGTCGTGTCTTCGGCAAAAAGGCAAAAGAGGAGACGCACCAGCATCACCTCTAACTCGTGTCCGGAGTAGCCGTTGGCCAGCAGGGCATCGTGCAAGTCGCCCATCAGCTCTGCGGCCTTGATGTTTACCGGTTCCTGGTCTTTGTACACGCGCTGCTGGTAGCCGCTGATGAACCCAAAGAGGTTGATGTGTTTGTAGAGGTCTCTCAGCGTGAAGTCGGCCTCGGTGTTGGAGATGAGGTCGAATAGCTTGAATTCGGTAAAGTTGGAAACAATGATGTAGCGGGGGAGTTCTTCGTCTTTGAGGCCCGGAAAGTAGTCTTTGGCTTGCGCAAACGCGGTGCTGAGGTCTTTGCCCTTGCTTTTGTGTTCCACCAGCACCACGCGCTTCCATAAAAGATCAATAAATCCTTGGTGACCATCGGCTTTCTTTACCGGCTTCTCGAATGTGGCTACACGCTTGCGTGATACACCAAAAACGTTGAAAAAGTCGTTCCAGAAGGTTTGGGCTTCGGCCCGCTCATCGGACACGTTTTCCCACTCTTTGGAAAACTCCGTAGCGCGCTTGCGGATTTCGTTCAGACTTAACGGCATGAAATTGAATACAATCGAAAGATACAACTCATGGGTACTATTTCTGAAATCGGGTCTTTTCTATCACCGTGCCGGAGTAATAACCATATTCCTGAACTCGATCGGCCCGTGGTCGCCCTGCAATAGGATGGGCCCGGGCTCGCCCTCGCGGCTGTCAATGGCGCCACCCGTGATGCCGGGGATCACTTGTTCGGAGATGACGGTAACGCCATTAGCCACGATGGTCACCGTGCGGCCCACCAGCGTGATGTCGTACGTCTGCCACTCGCCCGCGGCTTTGGCCATGTTGCGGTTGGGCGGCAGGAATCCGTAAATGCCGCTGAAGTGGATGTCCCACGGCTCCAACCCTTGGGCATCGTTGATCTGCACTTCGTAGCGGCCGCGCAAATACACACCGCTGTTGCTGCCTTTCGGGTAGCGGAACTCCACGTGCAGTTTGAAGTCGGTAAACGTTTGCTCGGTTCGAATATTTACCCCCGACTGCGGGCTCTTCAAAATTCCGTTTTCCACCACCCACTGGTTTTTGTCGCCATCGGCTTTCCAGCCGCTCAGGTCTTTGCCGATCAGAGCGATGGGCTTGCCCCACACGGGCGGTGCCGTGCGCAGGAGTGACGGGGCCCGCACTCCGGTAAAGGATGACGTGTTGCCATCGGTGTAGGTCATGGTGCCCGTCAGTTTGTCGCCTGCCAGCGTGCCGGCAAATTCCATATACCGTTTGCCCTCCTCCCACTGCGGTGGGATGGCAAAGCTGAATTGGCCATTGTCCCACTTCACTTCGGCCACGGGCCGCGCGCTGCCAAAGGCAAAGCAAAAGCGGCCCACGAGCGTCTCGCGGCCGGAGTGGCGCACTTCGAGCCAAGAGGGCACGGACCGCCCATTCCAGTCCACGGTTAAATCCCAACGGCCTTCCAACGGGTGGGGGCTTTGGGCGAGGGCGGCCGGAAGGGTGATAACCCAAAGAATGATAACCGGTACGTTTTTCATGGAAGAGATAGTTATGAACCAAATGTAGCCATGTCTTTTGACTTGTCAAGCCAGGCGATTGTAACTGAATTTTAGTTACATTTGACCGCGTGAGCAAGTTTGAAAAAGCGCTGTTATGCTTGAGATCCAGGCCCAGTGATTTCACTTGGCAAGAACTACGGACGTTGAAGAAAAACTTTGGTTATGAGGAAGTAAAGGGCAGTGGATCCCGGAGAAAGTTCGTTCATCCGCAACGCCAACTGGTGGTAAGTTTGCACGAACCTCATCCCAGGCCCGTTGTGAAGCGATATGCGATCGACATTGTTCTTGTCCACCTTCGCGAAGCCGGATGGATTGACTAAACGTAAGACTATGAAGAACACGTTACAATATAAAGGGTATAGCGCAATCGTAGAGTTTAGCGCAGAAGATGAAGTCTTCTTTGGTCGGCTGCTGGGTATTCGGGACGTGGTGACCTTTGAGGCAAACAACGTGGCTAAACTAAAAAAGGCATTCAAAGAAGCCGTGGATGATTACCTGGATACCTGCAAAAGGATAGGTAAAGAACCCGACAAGGAATACAAGGGTAATTTCAATGTACGGGTGAAACCCGATATTCACCGCATGGCCGTTGCCAAGTCAAAGGCGCTCCGGATTTCGCTGAATCAGTGGATAGAGCGTGTGTTGGAGAAGGAGGTCATGGGCAAGTAGTGCTGCTATTCACTCCTCAATGGCAGGTAGCACACGCAATCTTACCTTTACCACCAACCTGCCTACCGCAGGCAGGGGCACCCAGACACGAAAGTTCACCAAGTTTAGTTCGCCACAGGAGCTTTTTTCACACTCAGCACCTCAATGCCCTTCTCTTTCGCCATCGTGTTGATACGCTCTACGTGGCGATCGATCGTGGCGTTTAGCTTGCCCAACTCTTCGTCCACCATTTGGGTAAGCATCTGCCGTACGTCTTCGCCTTGCTGGGTGGGCGCAAAGTCGCCCTGCCCTTGCTCCACCATCAGGTGCGCCAGCCGGTTGTTTAATTTAATGCCGTAGTTCAGCGGGTCTTGTACGCTGCGGTTTTTGGTTTGGTGAATATTGTTTTCATGCACCGTTAGCTCTTCGTCAAATTTTTTCACGGCATCATTCAACTCGCGGAACTGCGGTTCCGCACCGGTTTTATTTTTCAGCGAACTCAAATCGTCCTTGATCTTGCGTATGTCAATCACGCCCTGGTTGGCCTGGCTTACTTTGTCGCGCACCTTGGTCAAAAAGTCGAACTGTGCCTGTAACTCCGGCAACGTAGTGTTGATGCGCGGATCTTTCAAAATCTCAAACTCCTGCTCCTGGCTTTGGCCATTCACCGTAAGGCGTACTTTGTATTTGCCCGGCACCGCTTTAGGGCCGAGGTTGGGCGAACCATAAAATACCATGCCCGGAAACGTTTTGTAGCCGGGGTAGCGCATGTCCCACACAAAGCGGTTGCCCCCTGCTTTTGCCGAAAGTTGCTCGGCCCGCTCTTTGGCTTTGTTGTGATAGCTCTTAATCACATCGCCATCACTTTCCAGAAACTCCAGCTTCACATCTGCCTTCTCGTCAAGTGCTTTCACAAAAAAATGCACCATCACACCGCCCGGATGGTTTTGTCCTTCCAGTTTGCGGTTGGCTTCGCGCCAGCCCGCGCCACCGGGCATGCGGTAGCTGGCCATGGGTTTATAAAGCAACGCCTCTTTTGCGGCCATGTCTTTTGTGAGTTGATGCAGCGGAGTAAGATCATCGATCAACCAAAAACTGCGGCCGTGGGTGGCGGCAATCAGATTGTCGTTCTTCACGGCTAAATCCGCAATGGGCACGGGCGGCAGGTTGAGTTGAAACTTGCTCCAGCTCGCGCCATCATCAAACGAAATCCACATCCCTTTTTCAGTACCGGCATAGAGCAGCCCTTTGCGTTTGGGATCGGCCCGCACCACGCGCACAAACTCTTCTTTCGGAATTCCGTTGGTAATCACCGTCCACGTCTTACCATAATCCAACGTTTTATAGATATACGGAGTGTAGTCGCCAAACTTATACGAAGTGGCAACTGCGTACGCCCCGCCTTTTTCAAACGGATTCACATCAATGCTATTCCACATATTCAGCCGGGGGCAGACATTGGTAGGCGGTGTTACGTTCGTCCAGTTCTTGCCGCCATCGGTCGTCACGTGCAACAGACCATCATCCGAACCGGTCCAGATTTCATCTTTGGTGTAAGGCGACTCGGCAATCACAAAAATGTTAGCATAGTACTCGGCACCCGTGTTGTCTTGTGTAATCGGCCCACCGGAAGACTTGAGCGTTTCGGGTTCACCGCGCGTCAGGTCCGGGCTGATGGTTTGCCAGCTCTGCCCGCCATTGGTGGTAACATGGAGATAGTTGGAGCCCGCATAGAGTTTTTTCGGATCGTGGCGGCTGAACACCAGCGGGTAGTTCCAGTTGAAGCGATACTTCATCACTTCCACGCCCGAGCCGGCCGGCAGATCGGGCCACACGTTGGTGCTGCGCTCCTGCCCGTTGTCGAGATTCTGCATGCTCATGTAGCCTTTGTAATCGCTGCCGTAGATGATGTTGGGATTAGCGGGATCAGGTGCAAGGTGTGCACTCTCGCCAATGGAGAGAGCGGTCCAATCGCTTTCGGTAATGGATGTACCACTGGTGCGATGCGGAATGCGCACGCTGGTGTTGTCTTGTTGTGCCCCGAGAATGTTATACGGAAAGGCATTGTCGGTGGTGACGCGATAGAACTGTGCCGTGGGCTGGTTATGGTAGGTGGTCCAATTCTCGCCACCATCGTTAGAGATTTGCGCTCCACCATCATCGGCAATGGCCATGCGTTGGTTGTTGTTGGGATCAATCCACAGGTCGTGATGATCGCCATGCGGAGCGTTCTTCAATTCAAATGTTTTGCCGCCATCTTTCGATACGCCATAGCTCACGTTCATCACCCACACTTTGTCTTCATTCTGCGTATCGGCATAAATGCGGCAATAGTACCAGGCGCGTTGCAGCAGGGCACGATCCTGATTGAGGCGCGTCCAGGTTTTACCTGCATCGTCTGAACGATACACACCCGGGGCTTCCGTATTTTCGATGATTGCCCACACGCGGTTAGAGTTGACGGGCGACACCGTAACACCAATAATACCGTTGGTGCCTTTGGGCATCCCCGGTTTGTCCGACAGGTTTTCCCACGTCTCACCACCATCGGTGCTTTTCCAGAGTTTCGAATCCGGACCACCGCTGTCCATGCGGTAGCCATTGCGTTTCATGTTCCAGGTAGCAGCGTATAAAATGCGTGGGTTGTTGGGGTCCATGACCAAATCGCCCGCCATAGCGGTGTCATTGATGTACAGTACGCGTTTCCACGTGGCGCCACCATCAGTGGACTTGTACACACCGCGCATTTCATTCGGCTTCCACAAGTTGCCCATCGCGGCCACGTACACGACATCCGGATTTTTTGGGTGAATGCGGATGCGGGCGATGTGGCGCGAATCGGATAAGCCGATGTGTTTCCACGAGGCACCCGCATCGGTGGACTTCCACATGCCCCAGCCGCTCGAGACATTGTTGCGAAGTGTCTGCTCGCCCTCGCCCACGTAGATTACATTCGGGTCGCTTTCTGCCACCGCTACCGCACCAATTGTACCTCCGAAATAGTTGTCGGTGATGTTCTCCCACGTTTGCCCGGCATCTTTGGTACGCCACACCCCTCCGCCCACCGTGCCAAAGTAATAGAGATTAGGGTGGCCCGGCACCCCCGTAACGGTACAGGAGCGGCCTCCGCGGAACGGGCCCAACTCGCGCCAGCGGATGCCCGAGTAGATGGATGGGTCGAACGTGAGTGTAGTCGAAGAGGCGACAGACTTTTTCTGAGCGATGGACGGCAGGCAGGATGCCAGCACGGCCAGCAGCACGAGGTAACGCATGGCGAGAAGGTTTAGTGGAGACGAGTTAGTGAAAATGAGTCATTTCCAATGATGATTTTATGTGAATGGCAATACACGGGCCGAACGCTGACACAATCGGTTACCTTTGTCGAATGTTTTCTCTTACTGCGACACTGACACTCAAGCCCGGCCGCGATTCATCCATCAGGCGATTCCACCCCTGGCTTTTCTCCGGGGCCATTCAAAAAACCGAAGGAAACCCTGCGGATGGCGACTGGGTGGGCGTACAAAGTGCGCAGGGCGAAGTGCTCGGCTACGGGCACTATCAAAAAAATACCATCACCGTCCGCTTGCTTTCATTTGGGGCGCTTCATCCGGGGCAATCGGTGTACGCTGTCAAAATAGAAAAGGCCTGGAGACAACGACTCGCCTGCGGCTTGCTGCAAGAAAACAACAACGCCTTTCGGTTGGTGCATGGCGAGGGCGATGGTCTCCCGGGCCTCATCATCGACTACTACCACGGGGTGGCGGTAGTGCAGGCGCATTCCACGGGCATGGATGCTGACCGGCAAGCGATCGCCCTGGCCCTGCAAGAAACGCTGGGCCACCACGTGCACGCGGTCTTCTATAAAAATCAACCGCAAGGGGCAATCAAGTCCACGCAAACATACTTAATGGGCATGAGCGCGGTGCCCCATCAGATACAGGAACATGGCCATCTGTTTTGGGTGGATTGGGAAGAAGGGCAAAAGACGGGTTTCTTTTTGGATCAGCGCGAAAACCGAAAGCGCGTGGCCGCCTACAGCCAAGGCCGGAAGGTGCTCAACACATTTTGCTACACGGGTGGTTTTTCGGTGTATGCGCTCAAAGCCGGGGCCGATCTTGTGCACTCGGTCGATGCCTCCGCCAAAGCGATTGAACTGACACAACGAAACATACAACTCAACGCCTTTGACCCCACGGTACATAGCTGCGTGGCCATGGACACGTTTGATTATCTGAAAGACAAACGGCACACCTACGACTTGATTATTTTAGATCCCCCCGCCTTCGCCAAGCACAAAGACTCCAAACACCAGGCCATGAAGGGCTACCAACGCCTGAATGCGGAAGCCATGAAGGCCATCGCCCCGGGCGGCATTTTGTTTACGTTTTCTTGCTCGCAAGTGGTGGACCGGCAATTGTTTTACGACACGATCGTATCGGCTGCCATACAAGCCGGACGCGAGATAAAAGTGCTCGAACACCTGGGCCAGCCGGCCGACCATCCCGTGTCGATTTACCACCGCGAGGGCGAATACCTGAAAGGCCTCGTGCTGTACGTGGCATAGACCGCCCATCCCTTTGCCTGCGCACCGTGTGGGCATGAATGGCTATCTTCCCGCCATAAAGAACTGATCCAGATGAAAAAAATAAAAATACATGTGTGGGCGCTGGGGGCGATGATAGCGGCCTGCCAACCGGCCACCCAAAATGCCAAGGACGATACCGCTTACCTGGAAGAAATAACCATTGCCCAACTGCAAGAGGGTTATCGCGCACAAACATTCACCATTGAGCAAGTGACAGCCGATTACCTCAAGCGCATTGAAGCGCTGGACAAAAACGGACCGGCTCTCAACAGTGTGATCCATGTAAACGCCCGCGCGCTGGACGTGGCGCGGCAGTTGGATGTTGAACTCAAAGAGGGAAAAAGTCGTGGGCCTATGCATGGCATCCCCGTCATTGTGAAAGATAACCTGAACACGAACGACATGCCCACCACGGCCGGGGCAACCGTCCTTCGAAATTCCATTCCGCCAACGGATAGTTACTTAGTCAAAAAACTCCGCGAGGCCGGGGCTGTGATCATCGGCAAAGCCAACCTGAGCGAATGGGCCAACTTCCGTGCCGACATGAGCAGCAGCGGCTGGAGTGGCGTGCTGGGTCAAACCAAAAATCCTTACGTGCTCGATCGCAACCCCTGCGGGTCAAGCTCAGGTTCAGGCGTGGCTGCCTCGGCCAGCTTGTGTGCCATTGCCCTCGGCACGGAGACCAACGGCTCCATCGTATGTCCTTCCAACGCCAACGGGTTGGTCGGGCTAAAGCCTACGGTGGGGTTGCTCAGCCGCGCAGGCATCATCCCCATTTCGGAAACTCAAGATACCGCGGGGCCTATGGGGCGAACCGTCACCGATGTGGCGATCTGTTTGGGTGTCCTCACGGGCGTAGATAGCAACGATGCCAAAACACAGGCATCGGCCGGCAACGCGCTCACTGATTATACTTCGTTTTTAAAAGCCGATGGCCTGAGAGGAAAACGTATTGGGTTACTAAAAAATAACCTGGGCTACCATGCCGGGGTGGATACCTTGATGAAAAAAGCTGTGGTCGATCTCAAAGCACAAGGAGCCGAGGTGATCGAAATCGATTTTTCATTGGAGCGCGGCACCAATGGTTATTCGTTCACGGTATTGCTGTATGAATTTAAAGATGGACTCACCAAATACTTTGCCAGTTTGGGCGACCGGGCACCCGTCAAAGACCTGGCGGAATTGATGGCGTTCAACCAGAAAGACTCGATTGAGCTTCGCTACTTTGATCAGCAACTGGTAAAAATGGCACATGCGAAAGGCACGTTGCAAGACAAGGAATACACGGAGGCCCTGGCGGCCATGCTCAAAGCCGCGCGCGAAAATGGCATCGACAAACTGTTGGCCGATCATCAACTGGATGTGTTGATGGCGCCTACGGGCTCGCCCGCCTGGAAAACAGATTTGATCAATGGCGACCACTTCATCGGGGGCAGCTCTTCGCTGGCCGCCATTGCGGGCTATCCCTCCATCACCGTGCCGATGGGTTTTGTGGATGCCTTGCCGGTGGGCGTGTCGTTTACCGCGGGCGCCTGGCAAGAAGGCAAACTCCTGGAGGTAGCCTACGGCTATGAGCAGGCCACGCGTCATCGCAAAGCGCCCACATTCATTCCTTCGCGGTGAGCAAGCACTACGTCACCACTTTTCAATTAGACATGCCCTCGGCTGCCAAGCTCACGTATTTTCTTCGGATGTCACACCAGCGCGATGGTTTGGCCCCGGCTAAACAAGCGTATTGTACCGATGCGCTGACGCTGGGCGAGTGGATGCGCTACTTGCGTGCGCTGCCCGATACCGGTGACATGATGAAAAAACCAGGCGATGCTGCCCTGCTCACGGTGGAGCTGATTTTTCCGTTGGGAGTGTGGTACTTCTCGTTTTACGATGGCCATCTGAAAACGACCGATACGTCTTTTTATTCTGAGCCACCGCTCCCAGCGAAGCAATTGTACCAGGCGCTTTGGACTGCGCTTGGGTAGATCAACCAAAAAAGCCCACGCCCCGCGCCATCAGGCCGGCCATCAATGGGATGATGAGCAACAACGCGAGTTCCAACCGCAGCATCCAGAAAATGCCTGCGGGCACATCTACGACTTCGCTTGCATGACCTTTTCGGTTCTTGATAAAAAACACGGTGGGATAAATGGACAAAAGACCGAGCGCAACCACCAGCGTTAGTTTTGTGTGAAAGATCCAGTTCTTACTATAAAACACAGCCGGCTTGCCCACCTCGCCCAGCCACAGCGTGAGCCCCGCGGCCAGCAGCGTGATGGAGGCAAGGCCATACACCGCATCAATCTTTGAAAGTCGATCCAGTTCGCCCCGCGTCAGTTGTTTTTTCAGCAGCAAATGCTCCGACACCAACGAGCCCACAATGGCAAAGATGCTGATGAAATGCGCGTAGCGGAGCAAGATTTCGGTGGTCATGGGTTTGGGTTTAGCGTAGCGAAGGTAATGAATGCCGATAGTTTTCGGATGGCGACCTCCAAATCAATTATCTTCGTCACGAAAAAAGACCATGACTCAGAAAATATTTTTGGCGGGTATGTTGACGGTGTTGGTGGCATGCCAGGCCAGTCAAAAACACGAGGGCCCTGTGCCAGAGCCATTCACAGAAGCCCGCGAGGATGCATTTACGCTACCATCCGTGTCATGGCGGCTCACCGAATTGATGGGCAAGAAAATCGAGCAGCCAGCGGATTCGGCCGCAGCCATAGTGATACGGTTTGACGCGGCCACGGGCCAGGTAACCGGCTTTGCCGGGTGCAATCATTTTTTCGGCTCCTACCAAGAAACAGGACCCGGCCGTGTGCGCCTGGAGAAAATCGCCTCTACCATGAAAGCCTGTACGGAGGGCGAGACCATGGACAACGAAACCACCCTGCTACGGCTGCTGGAAACCGTTGACAACTACGCGCTGAATGGGCGCACGCTGTCGCTGCACCGCGCCCGGATGGCCCCGCTGGCACGATTTGAAGCACTGGCGGAATAGACCCTCGCCCTATGGGCGAAAGAAACAAGGCGTTTTATCGGGTTTAACATCCACCCGGCTATTTGATAAAATTTACGCAACGCAAGGGTGACATGACGTGCGTAGCTTTGCCACACATCAACTCCACCCCCTATGCAAAAGAATTTTTACCGTGTTTTCGTATGGATGTGGCTGACGGGCCCCGCTCTTTTTGCGCAGGTGCCGCTCACCACTTTGAATACGCCCTACCGCCAATCGTTTGACACGCTGGCCGCCAGCGGTACCACCAACGATGTGTCCACGCTGCCCATCGGTTGGACATTTCTGGAAACCGGTTCCAATGCCAACACCACTTATGCGGCAGGCACAGGCTCATCCAACGCAGGCAATACGTACAGTTTGGGCTAGGACGCTGACCGGGCCTTGGGCGGCTTGCAGTCCGGCTCGCTGATCCCAACCCTTGGAGCCTCTTTTGTCAATAATACAGGCGCGGTGCTTACGGCCCTTACCATCAGTTACACCGGAGAGCAATGGCGTTTGGGGGCCACACCCCGCGCACAGGCCGACCGGCTCGACTTTCAATACAGCCTTTCAGCCTCTTCGCTCGCCACCGGCACATGGACGGATGTAGACGAACTTGACTTCACTGCCCCTATTTTGTCCGGCACCGTGGGTGCGCTCAATGGCAACGCGCCTGCCAACAAAATAGCTGTTTCATTTACGGTCACTGGATTGTCCATCCCCGCAGGCGCAACATTTTGGCTGCGATGGAACGACTTCAACGTGGCCAGCTCTGACGATGCCTTGGGCATCGATGACTTCGAGCTTACCCCCGTGGGCATACCCACCAACGAACCCAACCTTTCCTTCGCGCCCAGCGCCCTGTCCTTTGGCGAGATCAATGTAAACGCGGCTCGTACACTCTCGTATGTTGTACGAGGCACCAATCTGGACGATTCGCTCACTACCATCACGTCACCGTCCTCGCTGTTTCAGCTTTCGCTGGATCAAGTCACGTTCACAGACTCCCTCAATGTGGGTGATAGTGCCACCGTTTTTGTTCGCTTTTTGCCTGTAGCCAACGGAGGCGCCAGCGCGGCCATCGAACATCGAAATGGATCGCTAACCAAAACACTTATGGCCACCGGCAGCGGGTACGATCCGCTGAGCAATATCATTTCCATCGCAGCGGCACGCGCGCAAAGCGTGGGCAGCCGCGTAACGGTGGCCGGCCGCATCACCGTAGCCAATGAGTTGGGCAACCCAGCCTATGTGCAAGATGCCACGGGCGGCATTCCGGTGTTTGATTTTGCCTTGAGCCAGTCGGTTGCCATAGGCGATAGCGTCATTGTCACCGGGCCGATCGGCATCTTTAACGACCAAAAGCAAATCAGCGGAAGCGGGATATCGTTTACACAGCCCGACAGCAGTGTGCGCATTGTGGCGCCCAAGCCCATCCAAATCACCGACCTGGCCGCCAACGAAGGCTTGCTGGTGACCGTGCAGCAAGTGGAATTGGTGAACAAGGCTTTTGTGTTTTATCCGCAGAGCACCGAACGGATTACCAATGGCACCGTGCAGGCCGATTTGCGTATCGATGGCGACACCAACCTGCCGGGATTAACCAAGCCGACCGGTGTTGTTGATATTACTGGGGTGGTAGGGCGCTTTCGCGCGAATGCGCAACTGCTGCCTCGCTTCCGCGAAGATGTGCCGGGCGTGGCCGACCCACAATTGCCATCGGACAGCATCCCGGTCAGCCAAACCTTCGATGTGGTGACGTGGAACCTGGAGTTTTTTGGAGCCGAGCGCGAAGACTACCCCGAGGAGTTTGGACCGGCAGACGAGGCCCTCCAATTGCAGAACGTTCGCCAGGTGATCGCCTCGCTGCAGGCAGATGTAATTGCAATACAAGAAGTTTCCAGTGACTCGCTGTTTGCCGAGCTTATCCGCCAACTGCCCGGCTATGGAGGTATTTGCTCCGATCGTTACTCGCGTTCATTTGAAGGGCCCAGCGCCACCTTTCCACCGCAGAAAGTATGTTTTGTTTATGACACTGCCACGGTGAAAGTCACGGGTACAAAAGTGCTCTTTGAAGCGTTGTATGATTCGGCCCGCACGATTGATCCTTCGTTGCTTCCTAACTACCCTACCGGTGACCCCAGCAGTTTTTGGTCCAGCGGTCGCCTGCCGTACATGCTCACGGCCAATGTGACCATCAATGGCGTAACGGAGCAAATCAACTTTGTAAATATCCACGCAAAGTCGGGCAGCACCCTGGCCGACTTTAACCGCAGGGTATATGATGCCAATGTGTTGAAAGCATATTTGGACACGCAGTACGCGAATGAACAGGTCATTCTGCTGGGCGACTTCAATGACGACTTGGATCAGTCCATTACCGTGGGCCAGCCATCCTCATATGCAGCCTTTGCCAGCGACAGCACGTACCTACCTGTGACAAAGTCGTTGAGCTTGGCCGGGGCGCGGTCAACCATCAGCTTTGGTGATATGATCGACCATCAGGTCATCACACAAGAATTACAGGAAGAATTGGTGGTGGGCTCGGAGCGCGTGGTGACACCCTTCGCCACCATCCCCAACTATGGCAACACCACCAGCGATCATTTGCCCGTGGTGACGCGCTATGGATTTATCACACCCGTGGCCACGCTGTTTTCTGATACGTCAGCGATTGGCGAAGCAGCCGATTCGGTGGTGTTCACCATCCAACTTTCGCGCGCAGCCGGGGCGGACAAGACCCTTACGGTGGCCATACAAAATGGAGAAGGTGCGGTGTACGGAGTGGATTATGTACCGGTGCCTGCTGCTGTGAACAATCAGGTGTTGCTGGCGCTTCCTGCAGGCGCTACGCAGGCGCAGTTTGTTGTGCGTCCGCTGGACGACACGGCTGATGAAGCAGACGAAACCATCCGGTTTCAATTGTTACCGGCTCCGGGGTTGCTCGTGGCCGATTCACTGCCGGTGGTATTGACGATCATCGATGATGATTTGACCGCGGTGCAGTTTGCCGAAACGGAAGTAAGTCGCGAAGAAGGCAGCGGCCCCTACACCGTGCGATTGAGCCTGTCTTCGCCCACGCGCGAAACACAAACGATCACGATTCGCGCAACCAATAGCTTGGGCGTGTTTCACGGACCCCGTTGGGACTACACCACCGAGCCGGCCGTGGCCCAGGCGCGCATTCAGCTCGTCATCGCCGCGGGAGCAACGTTCGCGGAATTTCAAGTCACTCCAAACCGCGACTTCCTGCGCGAGCGCAGGGCCGAGTTTGTTAGATTCTCAATAGAAGCTGTAAGCAGTGGGCTCACCGTAGGTACCCCGGGCTCGTTGCGCTTTAACATCATTGACGTGCGTCCTTGCATACCGGTGTTTGCGGTATTCCCCAACCCCACGTTTGGCAATTTGAATCTGTACACGCTGCCGGGCAATGAGGAGGTCGTATTTGCGGCTTCCTTGTTGGATCCCGCAGGAGTTGTGTTGGCATCGGCCGAGGGCACCGTGGCTCACTTGAGCGAAGTATTTACCCAAGCATTGCAAGGTAGGCGCAGGGGAATATATACTCTACGGCTAAATGCCTGTGATGAAGTAGTAACGATCCGAATACTCAAACTGTAATTCGGTCGCGTTCACCCGGAAAGCGTGAATGGCTTTGCGTAGCTCTGTGCTTCTTTGTGAAACTCGGTGGAATAACTACGACACGGAGTTTCACAAAGAAGTACAGGGGCACGCGAAACTGGAAATTCAGTCCGCTTTAACGTTGTTTTTGAAATAGCACTCTAGGCTACGCACCTTCACGGATCGTCTACGCGTTGCCGCTCAGTTCTTTCAAGGCGTTGACAAAGGCATCCAACTCGGATGTGGTGGTATAGACATTGGGCGTAATGCGGCAGCCCTGCACGCCTGCCCCATCGATTGCTACGGTGAAAATCCTGTACTTGGTCAGCAGTGTCTCGGCTAGTTGAGCCGGCTTCATTCCTTCAATTCCTACGTTGGCGATGGCGCAAGCCCGCGCAGGATCGGCCGGGGTGTTTACACCTATGCGCGGCAGCGACCGCACGCGGCTGGTCCAATACGTTTGCAGATAGCGCAGGCGTTCTTCCTTGCGGGCGGGCCCCAAGGTTTGGTAGAAGTCGATGGCATCTGCTATGGTCAAGTCGGTATGCACGGGGTGCGTGCCGGTGTGGTTCAGCCGTGCGATCGTTTCCTCGCTTTCCCGGTCGGCCAACAGCGGCCACAGCGTGGGGATATGTTCTTTGCGCACGTACAAAAACCCGGCTCCCAACGGTACGCTCAACCACTTGTGCAGGCTGGTGCCGTAGTAGTCACAATTCAAATCCGGAATTTTGTATTGGATGTGCGCAAAAGCATGGGCACCGTCTACCAGCACTTGCACACCCCGGGCATGCGCCATGTCGCATATTTTGCGCACCGGCAAAATCTGGCCGGTGATGTTGATCATGTGGCAGACCATCAGCAGGCGCGTGTTGGGGGTGATGGCATCCGCATATCGGTTCACGATTTCATCATCCCCCGAAGGGATATTGGGAACGGAAATCACACGGTTCACCACCCCGTGCCGTTTGGCCACTTGCCTGAACATATCCAGCATGGCGCCATAATCTTGTTCGGCCATCACGGCTTCATCACCCGTTTTCCAGGGGAAGCCGGCAATAACAGTATCCAGCGATTCGGTCGTGTTGCGGGTGATGATCAACTCTTCCGGCAGACAGCCGGCCAACTCCGCCAGGCGGGCCGCCATCTTCCGTTTGTTTTCGGTTTGCACCGTGCGCATGTAGTAGGCCCCTTGGAAATTTACTTCGCGGATGTGCTCTACGTGGCGTGTCAGGGTTTTTTCGGGGATGAAATTGTAGTAGCCATTTTCGAGGTTGATGAAGTCGGGCTTGAGGCGGTACTCGTTGCGTACACCTTGCCAAAAGTCTTCGTTGGCGGCCAGTGTCTGAGCCGACTGGCCTTCGTGCGCATGCACGCACTGTGCCAGCGCATCGAAAGGCATGGCCCCCATGGTGGCCCAGGCCAGTGAGCGTTTGAGAAACGTGCGCTTGTTCATGCGGGGAAGGTACGAAAGCGGGCCGAATTGAGCCGTCTGTCAACCAGCCCCGTTCGCAATTTGTCCAATTTCATTTACTTTTACTTCATGCAAACCATTACCATCACCCTTCCCGACTCTGTCAATTGGGATTCGAAACAAGCGGTTAGGTTTTTGGCCGCTAAGCTTTATGAAGCGGGTAAGCTATCCCTTGGGCAAGCCGCTGATATGGCTGGCCTTAGTAAAATCGCATTTGCCGAGATACTCGGAGATTTCGGTGTTGCGCTTATTAACCACCCTGTTACTGAAATGACACGGGATGCTTCCAAAATATAGCACAGTCATTGCGGATACGAGCTGCTTTATTCTGCTGGACAAGATAGGGAAAATCAACCTGCTCCAGTGGATATTCAAGGACGTAACAACCACACCGGAAATCAAGGCTGAGTTTACCAAGCCCCTGCCAGAGTGGGTGCAAATCCAACCAGTTCACAATCGAGGATATCTCAATCTACTGGAAATGGAGATAGACCGGGGGGAAGCAAGTGCCATAGCATTAGCACTTGAAAACTCGCAGAGTCTGCTTATTCTAGATGATCAAAAAGCTAGAAAAGCGGCAGCACGCCTTGGATTGCCGTACACTGGCTCGCTCGGCATTTTTTTGAAAGCAAAAGAAATGGGAGTTATTCCATCCATTCGGCCGTTAATGGACGAGATTCAGAAAACGAACTTTCGATTTTCAGAAAAAATAGTAAACGATATTCTCGCGCAAGCGAATGAATAAACCACAATCAAACTTCAACCATGCTACAAGCCGTGTCGCTCCAACACATCTTTCAGGTAGCCCACAGTCACCACGCCCGCCTGTCGCCATATGGGCTGGCCGTTTTTGAAGATGATCAACGTGGGCACGCTGTTCACCTGATACAAGGCGGCCACCGATGGATTGCGGTCCACATCAATTTTGAGAATGGAGGCCCGATCGCCCATTTGCGTTTTCAGTTCCTGTAGAATCGGAGCCATCATTTTGCACGGCCCGCACCACTCGGCCGAGAAGTCGATGAGCGTGGGCTTTTCCGATTGAATCAGTTCGCGAAACGTACCTTTGGCCATGGGATGTTACATGTGATGGGTGCAAAATGAACTTCAGCGCGACAGCCAAAGTTCCCGCAACTCACAGTTTACTTTGCAACCAACCCCAGCCCCCGCCATTGTACACGGTTTTATAGCCGTGAGATTGAAGCACTGCGCGGGCCGTGGCGCTGCGCATGCCCGAAGCACAGCACGTAATAATCGCCCTTTCCTTGGGTAGGCGTTGCAACTGGCTGGCCAACTGGCCTACCGGGATGTTTATGGATCCGCGAATGTGACCGGCCGCATACTCGCCCTGCGAGCGTACATCCACCACCAAGGCACCTTCTTTTATCAATTGGGCGTAGTCTACCGCGGGGGCCGTGGCAAACCACTTTTTTACAAATTCCATCATTGTGGTCTATTTTTTCTCGGCTAATTTTTTGCGGAGGGTGCTGAGCCCAAAAGGCAAATACAGCGGGCAGAAACTGATCAGGCTGGTGCCCACAAACACCACTGACAGGGCAATGAGAATTAGGCCCAGCGTACCGCCAATAACTCCCGTAAAATACAATATTACCAGAACGATCGCGATCGCCACCCGGATGATGCGGTCAGCAGAACCCATATTTTTGGTCATAACTTTTTTGATTTGGTTTGATGATACAAACCTACACCGGCCGCAGGCGCAGCACGGTGACCTGTGTCACACAAGCGTAATTTTATTTCGGCCCAACACCAGCAAACCTTCATGCTCCATCGTCTTCAAAATCCGAGAGATCACCTCGCGGGTGGAACCCACCTCATCCGCCAATTGCTGGTGGGTCAGTTTAAGCTCGTTGTTTTGCAGCAAGCGCGCTTTTTGCTGCAACACGTGCAGTACACGGTCGTCCAGGCGTTGAAAAGCTACCGCATTCACCACGGCCAGCAGTTCCTCAAACCGCTTGTGATATAGCTTAAAAATAAAGTCTGTCCACTCCGGGAATTGCTTTACCCAGTCATTGGCCTTTTGTACGGGGATGAGCAATATCTCAGCGTCTTCTTCGGCAATGGCGTTCACTTTGCTGGTGTCGTGATGAAGGCCACTTAAGAACGACATGATACAGCTTTCCCCCGGCACGATATAGTACAACAGCAGCTCGCGGCCGTCTTCCTCTGTACGGGTAACGCGTATGACCCCCTGGAGAACAATGGGGATGTAATGAATGTGACTGTTTTCATGTACCAGTGCCTCGCCTGCGGAAATTTTTTTGATGTTCCCAAAAGACTGAACCTCGCGAAGAAGGGGACTGCGAAAAAGCGCCTCGGCATTCACGTGGCAAACATACAGCAAATTACCGCTGCGTTCCCTCGCGTTTGAAGTCAAAAACGTAGTCGCCCGGAGGCAACGAAATCACGATGCGCACGAATCGATAATGGGTTTCGATGGGCAGAAACAGTTTTCCCCGATGCGCTTCGCCAGCCGTCAGCGTCACCGCTGGAAAAATCTCGTGCGGCAGGTAGTGCGCTTCTTCTGCGGCCGCTTGCGCAGATGCGCCCGCCAGGTCAGAGGCTACCAGAGCCCCTGCGATGGCCGCATCCCGGGCGACCGCTCTTTTCGCATCGGTGTACGTCCATGTTTCTTTCCGGTTGTCAGCCCCATCTTGCACCGCATCGTACACGGCCAAACCAATGCCCACCAGCGCAAAGACCGTTTGGGCCGTGGCCCTGTTTTTTAGTTTTTGATCCACCAACCGGACGACTGCAGCAGGATCGCGCGCATAGATTCGCTTTGCCATCAGGCGGGAATGTTTGTATGATTGTGCATGGATATCATGCCCGCGATCGTGGGTGGGAAAAGGCTTGGGTGAAGCATAGTAGCTGACGTGCTGCTGGGGCATAAAGGACATCGTTCCCGCGCCATCGTATGCCAGATCGAGGTCAAAAACAAAATGCTCAAACTGGTTTTGCAGATGTTGAAGCGTGAGCCTCGCCTCCGGAGTTTCGGCTGAAGAGGCGCGTTGGGTACTGTAGGCCGGTTCATGCACCGGAATGTAGGAACCACAACCCTGGCAGGCCAAAAGCAACAAAGCAAGCAGGGTCAGGTTACGGTTCACTACAGAAATGTACGGCTTATGGCGCGAATCTGTTTCAGACAAATTTTTCTTGGCACAACTGCCACTTCGAAAGCTATGCCAACCAAGGGCTTGAGTTGTTGAGAACAATTCGATAGGCAACGATCGGTCAGTCCGGGCCGTTTACGCAAAGCAAACCCACACATCATGCGTCTACCGCTACTCACGTCCATCGCTTTTGTTGTTGCCTGCGCGCAAGCGTTGGCCCAATCTGCTCTGGCCACACAATTGAATACACGCCAATTAAAACCTGCTATTTTTTATTGGGATTTTGGCACGATTGAGACCATTTATCCCAGCGAGGATTCGTTGGGGACTTATTGGAACGTGGTGCACCGCACGTCCGAGCCGGTGAAACCCTATGATGACTACGACTACTATAAAGTGGATGCGAAAACGCTGCGCCCCATTACCAGCGAAATGTATCACCGCGGTTTTATCGACTACCGGATCGACTTTGAGCCTTTGGCCGCACGCATTGAAATTGCCAACGACAATGACACCACCCGCTATCGCGTTGACTTAGACACGCAACCCGCTCCGGAAGGCCCTGGGTCTCCGTTGTTTTGGGGCAGCTTGCCGCTGAAAGTGGGTTACACAATGGAATATCGAGAGCTTGACCGCTGGGCCGGAAAAGACCGCCAATTGGCAGTGGTGGTCACCAAAAACCTCCGCGTGGTGGGCACGGAAACCCTTCGGGTGGACAATCAAAAAGTACCCGCCTACCAAGTTGAAATTACCTCTGACAAAGGCAGCAGCATGACCGTTTGGGTGATGAAGCAAGCACCCCATTACTGGCTGCAAGTCAACTACCGGCCCACGCCCGATCGCGAAAGGAAGAGCCGCGTTACCCGTTTTTTCTTGCTGGGGTCTTAGCTGCTGGCTAGCCGTTCTTTCGGCCTGTATTTTTTATTTTTTACCTTTCGGGGATATGAACCGTGTATGGCTTCCGTATCTTCTGTTGTTGGCGTTTCTGCTTCTATGTGTGGCCGGGGTGGCCATCTATGTTCACGTGATAAAAGGCGTTTCGTTTTTTGGTGAAACGGCCAGCAGCCGCGTATGGCTGATCATTGAAATTTTATTGGCCCTGTTGCTGATGGTATTGATTGGCCTGGGGCTAGGGTGGTGGCTGCGCGACCAATCCGCGGGCGAATGGCGGAGCCAACTTGAAACCGCGCTGCTCGAAACCCAAACCATCGCCACCGAGCGCGATGAACTGGCACAGCAGCAGGCCGTGCGCTACGAGCAGCGCGTGCACGAATTGCAGGCGAGAATGGAGCAACTGGAAAGTCAACCCCCTCAGGTCATTGAACGCACCATCGAAAAGCCTGCCGACACCACTGAATTGGACTTGCTAAAGTTCAAGGTACGCCAACTGGAATTTGAATTGGACGAGGCGCGGCAGAAAGTACCGGTTGTCTCGTTGCCGAAGGGAAAATCAAGTGACGAAATCGAGCTGCTCCACCAGACCCTGAGCCACCTGCGCGATGATCTCAAAGTCATTAAAGGCATTGGGCCGGTCATCGAAAAAAAACTGAACGAACAAGGCATTTATACCTTTCAACAGATAGCCGAATGTACGCCCGAAGAAATTGAGCACATCAGCGAGGTGCTGGAGTTTTTCCCGGGGCGCATCGCCCGCGACAACTGGGTAGGGCAGGCCCAAGTGCTTTTTCAGCAAAAAAGTGCGAACGCTCAATAGCGTTATTCTGCCATGTTGTTCAGCGCAACGGATAACCAACGGATGATTTCTTTTTTCCCCACGGATACGTCAGTGATTTTCCCCAGTTCGGTGCCATCGGGGCGTACCAAAATCAGCGAGGGGAAAGCCGAGGCTTCATAGCGTTTGCTGAATTTGGCATGCTCCATCACAATTTTCGATTCCGGCTTTAGCAGTTTGGATTTGGGGATGTCGATTTCAAAAACGACAAAATGCTCAGTTGCCAAATTTTCAAACTCCGGTGAGGTCATCACGGTACGTTCCAATGTGACACAGGGGCCGCACCATTCTTTTCCCGTCAGGAGAATTAACACCTGCTTATTAGCGGCCAAGGCCTCGGTCTTGGCTTTCTCCCAGGATGAATAGCGCACAACTTGCGCGGGTGCCTGCCGAACCGACAATAAAAAACAACCGGCAACGATGAGTATGTACTTCATGCCTTCGGTAACACCGCTGCCCGCGGCATTGTTTTTCGTTTTTTGAGGAAACTAACGGGCCGGCCTGCACCTGATAAAACCCAACATTTTGAGTATTTTGGCCGACTTTAACATCTCAATTAGCTGTGAACAACCGATTTCCAACCGACCGCGTGGTCTACTTTAGCGATGCGGTCTTTGCCATTGCCATGACATTGCTGGTACTCGAAATCAAGTTACCCTCGCTGGAGGAGGTTCAAGCGCACGGCATTACAGGGGTGCTGGTTCGAAGGACTCCCAATTTTATCGGCTACCTGATTTCATTTTTTGTGACCGCCCTGTTTTGGAAGGCGCACTTGAACATCTGCAAGTACACGCAAAAGGAAGTGAACACGTCCTTCCTATGGTTCAATCTCTTGCTGTTGCTGTTTGTTGTGCTCATGCCCTTCAGTACGGCCTTGTATTCCAACTATCTGAGCAGCAACAACGCGTTCTTCTTTTATTCGGGAAATGTGGCTGCTATTGGCATTGCCATGGCGCTTTTTATCCGGTCGGTAATTCGGTCCGAGAACCTGCGCGAGCGGCTGGGCCGCGCGGCCTGTAATTGGATGGTGCAGCGCTCGCTGGTGGTGGCCTTGGTGTTTGTTTTAAGTGCAGTTGTAGCACCGTTTTCCGCACCCCTTTCACGGTATGTCTTTCTGTTGATTTTCGTCATTCACGCCTGGGGCGATAGGCGGATCAAGCGCGCCCAGGCCCGGGCTGCCACTGCCACCTCTAACGAGTCCGCCTAAACGAGTCCGGTTGGAGGCAAAAAAAATCCCAGATAGTATGCATGCATACTAAATCTTTTTCTACCTTTCCGCACTCGATTGCAGGAAATGAAAAGAGAGGAGACCGTAGACTACCACATCAAAACCGCCTGGCATGCCATTGCCCGCATGTACAACCAGCAGGCGCTCAAGTTTGATGGTACCATGTCCATCGGCTATGCGCTGTTAAATGTATCGTCCGAAGAAGGCACGCCCGCCATGAAGATTGGCCCGCTGATGGGGCTGGAACCGCGCAGCCTCACCCGGTTGTTGAAGTCGATGGAGGAGAAGGGATTGATTTACCGGCAGGTGGACAAAAACGACAAGCGCTCCGTACGCGTATTATTAACGAAAGAAGGCAAGAAGATGAAGGAGAAATCGCGCGAGACGGTGCTGCGGTTTAATGAGGCAGTGCGGGAGGAAATCCCGACTCAAAAATTGAATGTTTTTTTTGAAGTGGTGCAGGGAATCAACCAAATTGTAGAAAAGAATGGCATGTATGAACTGACCAAAGTTTGAAGTATGGAAACGCTGGAGAAAAAAATAGCCCAACTTCCACCGGAAGAAAAGAAAAAGGCAGAAGCATTTGTGGATGCGTTGCTGGCCGAGCTGAAGAAGCCGACCGGAGAGCAGAAACCGCAGCCCGTTTTTGGCAGCGGAAAGGGGATGTTTGTCATACCCGAAGACTTCGATGCTCCCTTGGATGACATGAAAGAGTATATGGAATGAAAGTGTTGATCGACACTCATATCTTACTGTGGTTTCTGGAGGGTGACCGCCAAAAGATATCGGGTGCCGCGTTGGCCGCTATTCAGGATCAGACAAATGAAAAATTTGTAAGTATTGCTTCGCTTTGGGAAGTCGTTATAAAAGTTAACATCGGTAAGTTGCCTATGCGAACAACATTTCAATCTTTTCTTGCGCTCATCCCGGCAAACGGCTTTCAAGTCCTAAGCCTCCAAAGCAGTCACCTCCTTAAATACCTTGATCTTCCGTTACGTCACCGAGACCCCTTTGATCGGATTTTGGTGGCACAATCCATAAACGATAACCTTAGCGTAGTCACCAAGGATCCAAACTTTTCGCTATACCCAATCAAAACCATCTGGTAAAACAATGAACCGTTCCATTAAAAAGGTAGCTGTGCTCGGCTCGGGTGTTATGGGCTCCGCCATCGCGTGCCATTTTGCCAACATCGGCTGTCAGGTGTTGTTGCTCGACATTGCGCCCAATGCCCTCACCGATGAGGAAAAGGCCAAGGGCCTGACGCTCGAGAGCAAAGCCGTCAAAAACCGGATTGTGCAAACCTCGTTCGACCGCTGCATCAAGTCCAGCCCCGGTCCGATCTACAGCAAGAAATTTGCCTCGCGCATTGCCTTGGGCAACTTCACCGATGACTTTGCCAAGATCAAAGACTACGACTGGACCATTGAGGTAGTCACCGAAAACCTCGACATCAAAAAGAAGGTGTACGAACAGGTGGAGAAGTTCCGCAAACCGGGCACGTTGGTCACATCCAACACCTCGGGTATCCCCATTCACCTGATGGCCGAAGGGCGCAGCGAGGATTTCAAAAAGCACTTCGCGGGCACGCACTTCTTTAACCCCCCGCGGTATTTGAAGTTATTTGAAGTCATCCCTACGCCACACACCGATGCGCAGGTGACAGAATTTCTGTTGCACTACGGAGACTTGTACCTCGGCAAAACTTCCGTGCTCTGTAAAGACACACCCGCTTTTATTGGAAACCGCGTTGGCGTTTGGGGCTTGCTGAAAGTGATCGACTCCATGCAGAAGTTTGACCTGAACGTAGACGAGATCGACAAACTCACCGGCCCGGTCATCGGTCGCCCCAAGTCAGCCACCTTCCGCACGTCCGATGTGGTGGGCTTGGATACGCTCGTAAAAGTAGCCAACAACTTATATGCTGGCCTGCCCAACGATGAAGGCCGTGAGATGTTCAAGCTGAGCGAGGTGGTAACCAAAATGGAAAAAAACAACTGGCTGGGAGACAAAACCGGTCAGGGGTTTTACAAAAAGGTGAAAACGCCCGATGGCAAATCGGAAATCCACACACTTGATCTCAAAACATTAGAATACAAACCCAAAGCAAAAGCCAAGTTTGCCACGCTCGAAACCACCAAGACAATTGACAACTTGCGCGATCGCTTTAAAGTATTGCTTGCAGGCAAAGACAAAGCAGGCGATTTCTACCGCGATTGCTTTTATGGGCTATTTCAATATGCCTCCAACCGCATTCCGGAAATCAGCGATGAACTTTTCCGTATTGATGATGCCGTCTGCGCGGGTTTTGGGTGGGAGTTAGGCCCGTTTGATACGTGGGATGCCCTGGGTGTTGAAAAAACCACCCAAGCCATGGAGGCGGCTGGCTACAAACCGGCTACCTGGGTGAACGATATGTTGGCCGCGGGCCATAAGTCGTTCTACAAAGTAGAGGGCGGCCAGCGCAAGTACTACGATATTCCGACCAAGAGCTATAAAACGATCACGAGCAAAGAGGCGTTCATCATTCTCGAAAACATTAGCGACAGCGTAGTGTGGAAAAATGCCGAGTCGAAAGTAACCGACCTGGGCGATGGGGTCATCAACTTCGCGTGGCATAGCAAGAGCTACACGCTGGGCAGCGCGGTGATCGAGGGCCTCAACAAAGCCATCGACCTGGCCGAGAAGAACTACCGGGGGTTGGTGGTTGGCCATCAAGGTCCCGACTTCTCGCTGGGCGCCAACCTGGGCATGGTGTTTATGTACGCCATTGAGCAAGAGTATGATGAACTGGACTTCATGGTGCGTGCTTTTCAAAACTCCGTCATGCGCATTCGCTACTCTTCGGTGCCCGTGGTGGTGGCCCCGCAAGGGCGCACACTCGGTGGCGGTTGCGAGATGACCATGCATGCCGACCTCGCACAAGCGGCTGCCGAGACCTATATAGGCTTGGTGGAAGTAGGCGTGGGGCTCATTCCCGGTGGCGGTGGCACCAAGGAGTTTACAAAACGCGTGAGCGATGCCTTGCAAGAAGGAGATGTGGAATTAAACGCCCTGCAAAATGCGTTTATGAACATAGCCACTGCAAAAGTGGCACTCAGTGCCGAGGAGGCCCGTGAAATGGGCGTGCTGCGCGACTTTGACCGCATCAGCGTGAACAAAGACCGCCAGATTTTAGATGCGAAGGCTGCGGTAATTGAATTGGCGGATGCCGGGTATACCATGAAGCCCCAGGCCACTAACATCAAAGTGCAGGGTCGTACGGGGCTGGCACTTTTTGCCGCGGGCGTTAACGGCATGAAGATGGGCCACTACATCAGCGACCACGACATGAAGATTGCGATGAAAATTGCCAACGTAATGTGCGGAGGCGACCTGAGCTACCCGCAGGAAGTAAGCGAACAATACTTGTTGGATTTGGAGCGTGAGGCGTTTGTGAGCTTGTGTGGAGAGAAGAAAACGTTGGAACGGATTCAGAGTATATTGACAGGAGGGAAACCATTGAGGAACTAGTATTGGGTAGAGCGTATGAAGTCTTGAGACAAATACGCTCGCTCAAAGACAAAAATTAGCAAGTCTCATTACTCATTACTTACTACTAAAATCTTATGGAAGCATACATCGTAGCAGGATTTCGCACCGGAGTTGGCAAAGCCAAAAAAGGTGGATTTCGATTTACACGACCGGACGACCTAGCGGCAGAAGTGATCAAGCACCTGGTGAAGTCAGTACCGGGTGTAGAAAACAAAATGATTGACGACCTCATCGTGGGCAATGCCGTGCCCGAGGCGGAACAGGGCATGCAGATGGGCCGCATCATTGCATTGCTCGCGCTGGGGCTGGATGTGCCCGGCATGGTGGTAAACCGCTATTGCGGATCGGGCGTGGAAACTATCGCCATCGCGAGTCAACGCATACAAGCGGGGCAGGCCGACATCATCATTGCCGGTGGCACCGAGTCGATGAGCCTGGTGCCGGTGATGGGCTTTAAAACCGCACTCAACTATGCCATTGCCAAAGACAACCCAACATACTACACCAGCATGGGCCTGACGGCCGAAGAGGTGTCGAAGCAATTCAAGATTTCGCGCGAAGAGCAAGATCAGTTTTCGTATGAGTCGCACATGAAGGCAGCCGCTGCGTGGAAGGCCGGGAAATTCAAAGAGGAAGTGGTGCCCATCACGGTGAAAGAAACCTACGTGGACGAGAACATGAAGAAAAAAACGCGTGAGTTTGTGGTGCAGACCGATGAGGGTATCCGTGCCGACACTACTGTAGAAGGCCTTGCGAAACTGAAGCCCGTGTTCGCCATGGGCGGTTCGGTAACGGCCGGCAATTCATCACAAACCTCGGACGGGGCCGCTTTTGTGATGGTCATGAGCGAACGCATGGTGAAGCAACTTAACGTGAAGCCGATCGCGCGCATGGTGAGCTATGCCACAGCCGGAGTTGATCCGCGCATCATGGGCATTGGCCCGGTGGCGGCTATCCCGAAAGCCCTGAAGATCGCAGGGAAGAAATTGGACGATATTGATTTGATTGAACTGAATGAAGCCTTTGCTGCCCAATCACTGGCCGTGGTGAAGGAACTTGGTATCGACCGCAGCAAACTAAATGTAAACGGAGGCGCTATTGCAGTGGGGCATCCGCTTGGTTCATCGGGGGCACGTTTGTCCGTACAACTTTTCAATGAGCTCCGCAGGCAAAACAAAAAGTACGGCATGGTGACGGCTTGTGTAGGCGGTGGGCAAGGTGTGGCGGGAATTTATGAGCTTTTGAATTGAAGTCGAGAGATGTGAGTAGACAGAGGTGAGATGCATAACGTGAAGGAATTGAAAATTTGGCAAAAGGCCGTTGACTTGGCGACTGACATCTACCAACTGACAGCCCACTTTCCCAACGAAGAAAAGTACGGACTCACATCTCAAATCAGGCGAGCGGTGGTTTCGATATCCTCGAACATAGCCGAGGGAGCAGGGCGTAATTCCGACAAGGAGTTTGTGCAATTTTTAAGTATCGCCAACGGATCAGCTTACGAACTTCAAACGCAGCTCATCATTTCAAGAAATCTCGGCCTCATAAATGCCAGCCTCGAAGATATCTTGGATCGAATTGATCAAATTCAGAAAATGAACTATTCGTTACAGCAGAAACTTATTCAAAATTAACTTATATCTCAATACTCAAATCGCACGTCTTATGACTACGACCGAAACAAAACAAGCGCTAAAAGGTGGCGAGTTTCTCATCCGCGAAACGCAGGCACACGAAATCTTTATTCCCGAAGAGTTTACCGAAGAACAACGCATGATCGCGCAGACGTGCAAGGATTTTCTCAAACAGGAAATCTATACGCGGCTCGATGAAATCGACTCGATGAAACACCCCGAGCTCATGCCTTCGTTACTCGACAAAGCAGGTGAACTTGGATTGCTCGGCACATCGGTGCCTCAGGAATTGGGTGGCTTTGGCATGGATTTCAACACCACCATGCTGGTGGCTGAAGTGTTGGGTGCAGGGCACTCGTTTGCCGTGGCCATCTCTGCGCACACCGGTATTGGCACGCTCCCGATCCTGTATTACGGTAACGAGGCCCAGAAGAAGAAGTACATCCCGAATCTTGCCTCCGGAAAATGGAAGGCTGCCTACTGTTTGACCGAGCCCGACTCCGGCTCGGATGCCAACTCCGGCAAAACAAAAGCTACCCTCACGCCCGATGGCAAGCATTATCTCCTCAACGGTCAAAAGATGTGGATCACCAACGGGGGCTTTGCCGATGTGTATGTGGTGTTCGCCAAAATCGACAACGACAAAAACCTGACGGCCTTCATCGTGGAGAAAGCCTTTGGCGGCATTACCATGAATGAAGAAGAAAAGAAAATGGGCATCAAAGGTTCTTCCACCCGCCAGATTTTCTTCAACGACTGCAAAGTGCCCGTGGAAAACATGCTGAGCGAGCGGGAGAACGGCTTCAAGATTGCCGTCAACATCCTCAACATCGGGCGCATCAAGTTGGGCGTGGCGGCCTTGGGCGGTTGTAAGATGACGGTAAGCACCGCGGTGCGCTATGCCAAAGAACGCAAGCAGTTTGGCACCACCATTGCCAACTTCGGGGCCATCCAGCACAAATTGGCCGAAATGACAACGAAAATTTTTGCTTCGGAGTCGGCCCACTACCGTGCCAGTCAAAACATAGACGATGCCTACCATGCGTTTATTGCCAACGGCATGGACAGCAGTCAGGCGCGTCTCAAATCGCTGGAAGAATTTGCGATTGAGTGCGCCATCATGAAAGTGCATGGGAGCGAAGTGCTCGACTTCGTGGTGGATGAAGGCGTACAGATTTACGGAGGCATGGGCTTCTCGGCCGAAGGCCCGATGGACCGCGCCTACCGCGATGCCCGCATCAACCGCATCTTTGAAGGCACCAACGAAATCAATCGCATGCTCACCATCGATATGCTATTGAAGCGCGCCATGAAGGGCACACTGGACCTGATGGCGCCCGCCATGGCTGTGCAAAAGGAGCTGATGAGCGTGCCCGACTTTGGCAGTGGTGATGATGATACCCTTTTTGCGAGGGAGAAAAAAGTAGTTGCCAACCTGAAGAAAGCCGGATTGATGGCAGCCGGAGCAGCCGTGCAGAAATACATGATGAAACTCAGTGACGAACAAGAAGTGCTCATGAACTTGGCCGACATACTGATCGAGGCATATGTAGCCGAGTCGTGTCTGCTCCGCGTGGAGAAAATGATCAGTCAGCGTGGTGAAGCGGCCTGCGAGCTGGAAAAAGCCATGGCCATGATCTACCTGCATCATGCCGTGAACCGGGCTGCCGAAGCCGGTCGTGAAGCGATCAGCGCCTTTGCCGAGGGTGACGAATTGCGTTTGATGCTAATGGGCCTGAAGCGGTTTACCAAAACCGATCCGTACAACCTCAAAGAAGCCAGACGCAAAGTGGCGAAGCATGTGATTGAGAAGGGTGAGTATGCATTCTAAAACGGCTTGGCGTTCGTGGCAGGTAGTCGCTACGCCAGCATAACGAACAGTCGCCAAGGCCGTCAGTAAACAACAAAAACCCGGGAGCCAGTCCCGGGTTTTTGTTTTTGCTACTGCTTTGAAAAATTCTTCCTCGCACCCATGGCCAGCAGCCACAGGCAGATGCCGATTTCGCCCAGACTGGCGGGCAATGAAACAAACCGGGCAATGCCCAGCGAGGCATAGCCGCTAAACAGGAAGTCGCCCAAAAAATTGATGAGGTAGCCCGCACAGCCGAGCATCAGCAATATGCCCAGGATTTTCGGCAGGAACCCCGACTTAAAGACGAGATAGCCGAAAGGCAACAACCAAAGTCCCCAAAAAATGGAAACGAGCTGAATACCGTTGTTGTAATAGTTCAATTGGAGCATGACCGCGGTTTGTTTTGCAGCCATATCCATCCCGAGTACGTGAGTATCGCCAATGAGGGTGAGCACGTTGACTTTGTACATCAGATTAAACAGCGAAAAAGGCACACTGACGGTGGCCAGTGCCACCATGGCCACCGCATAGGCTTTATTTACCGGGTGTAGCAAACGGTATAAGGCCAGCGGCAGCAGTAGAAACGCCAGGTAGCATACCACACCGGCCACGATGCCCAACCGGAACAGCAGTTCGGACTGTTGAATGGCAGCCAACGTGGAGGCAGCATCCTTCCCATGGATCAGCCGGGAGGGAACGTACAATAAACTGAAAATACCGGTGATAACAACCACCAGGTAGGCGCCACCTGCCAGACGGGCAATTTTATGATTACGGATCATCTCTAAAGGGGGATTAAACACTCACCCGGGGCCATGTCCATGCTTGCCAGACGATCGTCATAGTCATGGCGCTTTCCAGCAAGGCGTAAAACACATAAGCCGAAATTTCAGGTGTGAGAGGAAAGGACGTGAACACGATAAGCAGCATAATGCCGGTGAAGATCACGCCAAAGACAATATTGAGAACCCGCGCCACGTTTGCCCGGGCAAAAAGGGTGCTGATGATGACCAGCGAAGGAAGGCACATGAGCACGGAAGCACCAAAAACCCGCATCGGGCTGTTCAATAACGTATCGCCACTTACCAATTTCTCGGCCTCTTTGGGTATGTACAGGGCAAAGTAGTCGCCATAGATATAACAAAACATAACGGCACACCAAAGGGCGACCAGTTTTACACGAGGGTTGAGCTTGGATTCGTCAAAAGAGACGTGCGGCATCGGATGAGGTGTTTTTCAAAGCAAGACGTAAAGGGCCGTTGAAATGTTACATGACATTTTTCCGTACAGTTCTGCCCTCAGGTACTATTACTATGCCGGTGGTCGATGGGGACAGTTCTCTTAGCCCAGGCCTTCCCCACCTTCGGAGTTATTTAGATTCGTATTCAATCAACTGTTCCTAAGTGATTAATTTTTTGTTTTCCATCATCCGGCAGCGTAAAACGCAACTCTTTCCAAGCAGTCCCCGCCAATCCCGTCAACACAATTCCGTCTGGTGTCTTTGTGATGCTGAATAAGTAGTTGGCCAGATCGGGGTCTGTTTTTAGATTTACTTGCCCTAGCTTCGTCATTCCATATTCATCAATGGCCTGTGGCGCATCATCTGTGAGCGCGAAACTCAAGTTTATCCACGCACTTCCCTTTGCACTATGCAATTTGAATCCATCCTCGATTTCTTCAATGGTAACTATGAATTCCTTCAATCCCGAAGTACGCGACTGCTGCGCTTTCGTCTCAGCGCTCAAAGTCAGTATAAGTACTGCGACCAGCGCGGTGGATAACTGGGCCATATATTCTGCGATCGTTTTCATCTTTGGTGATGTTAAATCGTTACTACCGAATAGTTTTTGCTTGACAATCAATCTCTTTTATAGACAAGAAGCCGATGTAACGGAACCGTTATCAAAACGTAACCCCAAAACTAAAGGCGTTCAGCTTGGGCCCCTTGTTTTCGATGAACAGTTCATTCATGTCGTAGTTCACAAAGAAGTCCACATCGTCATAGCCCAGTTGTAGGCGCATGCCATACCGCAGGTTGTTCAGGTAGAAATTGTCGTGGTTGCGCGGCTTGCGCTCATCGCCATTTTCATCAAACACATTTTTGGTGTAGCTGTCAATGCGGTAGCCGACATACGGGCCGGCCCCAATGCGAAACGACCGCGCATCGGATCCATCAAACAGGCCCGGCTTCCTGCGGTTGCTGCCAAAATCCAACACGGGTACCAGCGAGGCGTTGACATAAGCCGCGGTGAGCTTGCTTTTCTTGAAGTCGTTGTCGCGCGGATCCTTGCCAAAGATTACCGCATTGTCGTCTTTGGATACGACCGTTGCCGCATCCTGAAATTTGAAGTTGTACCAGCTTACGCCCAAGCCCCACTCCAAGAAAAACCGATTGGCCAAACGTGTACGCTGGGTGGAGTTGATGCCCACATACCAGGAGCCCCAGGGACGCACCGTGTACTGACTGTTGTCCTGATCGGGAAATCTTCCATCGGCCAAATAATTATTGGTTCCAATATCAAGATTGAATGAGTGGTAGGTTCTGCGCTTCTTCCAGTGGTAGTGGGTTTTCTGAGGCTCGTATGTGTCTGTACTACGGTCTGTGATCGCCTCGGGTTCTGAGACCATCGGTTCGTTGAAAAGGTCTTCTTTGCGGTACTGCGAAGCCGGGGTTTGGCCGGGCGTGGTATCCTGCGCTTCCAGTTTGGCAATCAGATCGTTCATCAGTTTTTGAAAGTCGTATTGCTTCAAGGTGTACAAGTCTTTTTTGTCGCGCACCGTTACCACGATTTTGCTTGCTTCGCCCACGCGTATGACTACCGTGTCGGCCGGTTTGGTTTGCGCCTGGCCGATCAGGCCCAGGCCTACCCATAGGGTAGCGATCAGTTGTGCTTTCATTGATTTGGCTAATTTCGTTTTGTTTTGTCTTTCTTAAATCCCCAGGCCAGCAAGTCGTTGGTTGCCTCGCGCAGGCCCAAATCGCTCTCGCCATTTTTCACGTCTCGAGCCTTTTCCAGGAATCGCTGCAAGCCTTTTTTCTCGGTTGCTTCGGCCGTGACCACCGGAGGCGCAACCGGGTCCAAGCTAAACTCGATGACGATGGGTTTTGGCTGCGCCACGGCTACAGCGGTCTGTGTTTCTGCCACAGCATCCGTGATGGGGGCCACCGTTTCGCGCACAGTGTCTACCACCTGGGTTGTTTGCGTATTGAAGGCCTTGTCCTGGGACCGCGCCTTTGACGAAGGGTTTTGCTTGATCTCGTTCGTTTCGGAGGGCTGCCGCTCACTCGCGGCCATGGTTGCCGGAGGGCTGTTGCGTGGAAGCGCCACACTATCGATGGCGGCTTGCGGGGCACTGTCAGTGCGAGACACCTGCATCGTTTCGCCCGATGGGCCCATGCGCAGCGACAACCAAAGGCCCAACGGCAAAACAAAAACCAGAAGTGCGGCCGCTATGCGCCAAGCCCATGGGAGGCTACGGCTTTTTTTAGCCACATGACTTTCCACCGCTGCCCACGCGCTGGCCGGGGGTGGCACCGAATGCTCGGCCAACTTTTCTTTAAAGAAGCGATCAATGGGATGACTCATGGCGATGACGGTTTGGTGAAGTGCCTTGTTCTATGGTTGCCAGCCGCTGTTGCAGGGCGGCCCGCGCCCGACTTAACTGCGACTTGGATGTATTTTCATTGATACCCAGTTGTTCAGCAATCTCTTTGTGCGAGTATCCCTCGATGGCATACAGGTTGAACACCATCCTGTATCCTTCCGGCAGGGCATCGATCATTTTCAAAAGCTCTTCGGCCGCCAGCGAGTCGTCTAATTTTTGAACGTCCACTTCGCTGTCTGCGTGGCCCATGTCCAACTGCAAAAACACGTGCCGATGCCTGCGCAGATGGGTGAGTGCCTCGTTGACAACGACCCTGCGCATCCACCCTTCAAAACTCCCCTCGCCAGTATACTGGTCTATGCGGCCAAGGATTTTGGCGAAGGCGGTGATCCACACATCTTCGGCTTGCATGCGGTCTTTGATGTAGCGGCAGCACACGGCAAACAGCTTTGCGCCATAGCGGTCATACAAGCGTTTTTGCGCTTGGCCGTTGCCTTGGCGGCAGCCTTCGATCAATTCTGCTTCGGTGGTGCGGTACACTGTCAACCCCATGTGCCTGAATACATCATCAAGACGCGGCTTTTAACCGGGTGGTTGCACGGCCCGGTAAAATTTGGAAAACGAATAGAAGGCGTGCCCGAAGATTAAGCCAGCAGTTGTTTCCCCACCAGCGTGAACTCCACCACGATTTTGCCCGCGTGGGGGTTGGAGTACAGGAGCTTTACCAAATCGCGGTTTTCCATTTCCAGGGCGATGTCAAACGCCTCTTGAAAGCGGTCGGGGCCATAGCCGAGCACATCCACCACATTGAGCATGTCGGTGTGGGGCAGACGGGCCTTGCATATCCGTGCAATCTCAAATTCAGGGGTCATGAGTCAAAACATCTGGCAAAAAGCTCCACGCATCGTGTTGGTTGTGGCCAATTTTAAATCTTTGTCAAGGTATACTGTGCCTGCACGCGGGTGCGAATGGTAGTGCCTCCCGCGCTTTGCGTCTGCTCTGTTTCGACTCCAATAACCAACGTGGTGCTGGTTTGGCTGACAAGGGTGGCTTCTTCGGCCCCGAGGGCGCTGGTCACGGTGATCACGCGGCCATTCAAAGACCATGTACCATCGGCCACAAAATTATTGAAGGGAAAGTCTTGCGTAAAGCTCTGGCCCGCGGTGGTGGTGGTCAACGCGATCACATAACTTCCCTCGCTCGTAATCGTGTTCGGGTTTTCGCGAAAGGTGATCGTCAAGTCGATCTCTTTCCCAACTCCCGTAAACGCGGACATTAAACTCACGCCCGCCACGGTGGTGGTGGAAGACCCCCCGTATTCCAAGGCCGTCATCGACCAAGTACCCACCAACCCCGCGGCAGTGGGCTGCGGCTCGTCTTCATCACCGCAGGAGAAAAAAACAACGACCAAGCCGATCAAAAACAGTTTTCCGATTTTCATAAACGATAGCGGTAAAAAAAGAACATTTTTAAAGGTACACATTTTCGCAGAATACTATGGGAGAAGCCGATAGAAAGTGCTCCTCGGCCAACGTGGTCATTCGCCAAATCAGCCGCCAATGAGTATCTTGCTCGCGAAGAAAAAACATGGAAATCAACCAACAACCATTGGTGGAGCGCGTGCTCACCGCAGAAGAACAGAAGCGCCTGACGCCTGACGAAGTCCTGCAAAGCTTAAGAGAAGGCAACCAGCGTTTTGCCGCGGGCAACCTCACGCTGCGCGACCACTCCAAGCAAATCCGCAAGGCCGTAAACGGTCAGTTCCCCAAAGCCATCATCCTTTCGTGTATTGACTCGCGCGTACCCGTGGAAGACGTGTTTGACAAGGGCATTGGCGATCTCTTTGTGGCACGCGTGGCCGGCAACATCGTTAATGAAGACATCCTGGGCTCCATGGAGTTTAGCTGCCGGGTATCGGGGGCCAAAGTTGTGTTGGTAATCGGCCACGAATACTGTGGAGCCATCAAAGGAGCTATTGATAACGTGGCATTGGGCAACCTGACGGCCCTGTTGGAGAAAATCAAACCTGCCGTGGCGGCCTGTGCCCATTACGAGGGCACGCAAACGTCAAAAAATCCGGAGTTTGTCGACTTGGTGATCAAGGCGAACGTGCTGCTCACCGTGGCCCATATCCGCCTGCGCAGCGATATCCTGCGCACCATGGAAGAAAATGGCGAGATCAAGATCGTGGGTGCGTACTATGACATGGACAATGGCGAGGTGACGTTCTTGGAGTAATCGCCTGGTCAATCGACTTTGATTTTCCTGATGCGGTGATTCTCTTCATCGGCCAGATACAGGTACCTTCCGCATCGATGGAAAGACCCCGCGGTCTTTTGAACGATGCCAATGCGCCCACGCCATCGCCCCCAGCTATTACCTTTGTGACCGCCATGAAAAACATGCTCATCACCCCCGAAGGCCTGGACGAACTAAAAGCCGAGCTCGACCACCTTTGGCGCGTGGAGCGGCCCGACATTACGCAAAAAGTATCGTGGGCCGCCAGCCTGGGCGACCGCTCCGAAAATGCCGACTATCATTACAACAAAAAACGCCTGCGCGAAATTGATAAACGCATCTTGTATCTGCGCAAGTGTCTGGATAACCTTAAGGTGGTGCCTTACTCGCCCTTCCAGGAAGGTCAGGTGCTGTTTGGCGCCTGGGTGGAAATCACCAACGACAAAGGGCTCACCAACCGCTTCCGCCTGGTGGGCAGCGAAGAGTTGCGCGGCAGAAAGGACTACGTGTCCATGGATTCGCCCATGGCGCAAGCATTGTGGAAAAAACACGTGGGCGATGAAGTAACGGTGCAAACGCCCACCCGCTCATTCGTGTGGCGTATCGTTAAAATTGAGTATCAGAAGTGAGCAATGCATAAGGGCGTGCCCCTCGTGCCTCGGGTCGCGCTGTCGCTACTCGTCCCGAGGCGTGACTCAAACAGACCGCTCCATCGCTCACGCGAAAATCCTGCCACCGGTTGCGCGCAGGCCCTAATGCGAAAGCACCTCATCAGGTCATGTGGCCCGTTTTCCTTTCTTTTGCACCGTGAAAATCCTGATCCTTCACCAACACTTCAACAGCCCCGCCCGCGGTGGACCGCTGCGCTCATATTATCTGGCCACGGCACTCATGCAACGAGGCCATGAGGTGGTGGTGATCACCGGAGGCAAAACGCGCAACACCGAACATCTTGAAGGCATCCGCATCGAGACGCTGGCCGTGGCGTATGACAATCGGTTTGCTTTTGTGGCCCGCATCTGGTCGTTTGTCAAGTATGCGTGGTGGTCCTATCGCTGCGCCTTGCGCGAGCAAGCCGTGGACTACGTCTATGCCATTTCAGTGCCCCTCACGGTGGGGTGGACAGCCGTGCAGCTTAAGAAAAAGCGGGGTCATCGTTTTTTGTTTGAAGTGGGCGACCTTTGGCCAGAGGCACCCATCCAGTTGGGCTTTTTGAAAAATCGCTGGCTGCAGATGCAGGCGCGCAAGCTGGAAGCAGCCATCTACCGTCAGGCGGAAGCCATCGTGGCGCTGTCGCCCATGATCCAAGACACTATTCAAAAAACCGCGCCCGACAAAAAAATACACCTTGTGCCCAACATGGCCGATACAGACTTTTATCGGCCATCGGCCAAAGATCCGCGTTGGGAGAAAGAGTTGCGCACCGAAGGCAAGTGGGTGATCGCCTACATCGGGGCCATCGGCTATGCCAATGGCCTCCATGCCGTGTTGGATGCCGCCAAGGCATGCGCCCATCAGCGCGACTGGCTTTTTGTGCTGGCAGGCGATGGGGCTATGCTGGCCGAATTGGAAGCACGCACAATTAGCGAACACATCGCCAACGTGCGGTTTATTCCCTTTGGCCCACGTGCGGCCATGCAAAAACTGATGAACGTAACGGACGTATGTCTCATCAGCTACTTGCCCATGCCCGTATTGCAAACCGGCTCGCCCAACAAATACTTCGATGCGCTGGCGGCAGGCAAACCCGTGGTGGTGAATTTTGGTGGATGGATACGCGAAGAAGTAGAGCGCGTGCGCTGTGGGCTTTATGCCGAAGCAAACCAGCCCCACCAATACGAGGCCGCCATCTTGAAAATCAAAGAAGACTACCACGCCTATGCTACCGCGGCCCGGGCGTTGGCCGAGCGCTCCTACTCGCGTCAAGCATTGTCGCAACGCTTTACCGAGGTGTTTGATAAAGCCGCAAACGCGTTGTAAAATACATTTACGCGCTTTGTAGGCCTCGGTGTTTTCTTGGGTGAAGTCTGGAGCGTCAAATGGGCCGTCTCACTCATACGCAATAAACCGTCACGGGCTGGCTTTCCGCCCACATAATCTCCGTTGCCGCTCGCACATAATCTACCTACTTTCACAAAAATTTTCATGCCCATGATGAACCGACTATCGATAGTAGCCCTGGCCTTGGCCGCGGCCTGCTCCGCACCCGAGAAAAAAAATGCGATGATGTATCCGGAAACCAAAAAAGGCGATGTTGTGGACACCCTCTTTGGGACGCCCGTAGCCGACCCGTACCGCTGGCTCGAAAATGACACGGCTACCGAAACCACCCAATGGGTAAAAGCCCAAAACGAAGTGACGTTTGGCTACCTCGAAAGCATCCCTTACCGCAACGATATCAAAAAAAGGCTGGAAGAACTCAACAACTATGAAAAACTGAGTGCCCCTTTCAAAGAAGGCGATTTCGAATACTTCTATAAAAACGATGGCCTTCAAAACCACAGCGTGCTCTACCGCAAAAAGGGTGAGGGAGAAGCCGAGGTGTTCCTTGATCCAAATACTTTTTCCAAAGATGGCACCACCCGCATGGCGGGTCTGTCATTCAGCAAAGATGGCTCGCGTCTGGCCTTTCAAATCAGCAAAGGTGGGGCCGACTGGACCGAGGCCATCATCGTGAACGCAGCCGACAAAGCCATCCTCGAAGACACGATACGCGATCTGAAATTCACCGGCATCGCCTGGAAAGGCAACGAGGGCTTCTACTTTAGCACGTATGAAAAGCCAAAGGGCAGCCAACTGTCGGCCAAAACGCAAAGCCATAAATTGTACTACCACAAAGTAGGCACCCCGCGCAGCCAAGACCAACTTATTTTTGGCAGCGATGCCGACCCGCGCAGATATGTAGGCTCTTACCTTACGGAAGACGAGCGTTTCCTGGTGGTAACGGCCGCCACTAGTACCACTGGCAATGAACTGTACATCCAAGACCTGACAGACCCCAAGGGAAAGTTGGTGCCCATGGTCAAGAACTTCGAAAACGACCACTTTGTGTTGGCCAACGAAGGCACGCGCCTGATTCTCCACACCAACCTGAATGCACCCAACGCGCGCCTGGTGGAGACCGACTTTTCCAAACCCTCGCCTGAACATTGGAAAGACCTGATCCCCGAGACGGAACATCCCATGACGGCCTCCACGGCCGGTGGCTTTGTCTTCACAGACTACACCGTGGATGTGAAAACGCAAATCAAACAATACGACATGAAGGGCAAGTTGGTGCGCGAGGTGGAGTTGCCCGGCATCGGCTCGGCCGGAGGCTTTGGCGGCAAACGCGAAGACAAAACACTGTACTACAACTTCACCTCATTCACCTATCCGTCCACCATCTTCAACTACGATATTGCTTCCGGCAAGTCAACACTGTACCGCCAGCCAAAGGTGGACTTTGTGCCGGACGAATATGAAACGAAGCAGGTATTTTACACCAGCAAAGACGGCACTAAAGTGCCCATGTTCATCGTGCACAAAAAGGGCCTGGAGCTAAACGGCAAAAACCCCACGTGGCTCTACGCCTATGGCGGCTTTGGTATCAGCCTGACGCCCGGCTTTAGTCCTTCGCGCATTGCGTGGCTCGAAAATGGCGGCATCTATGCCCAGCCCAATTTGCGCGGTGGCGGGGAATATGGCGAGAAGTGGCACCAGGCCGGCACCAAGATGAACAAGCAAAACGTGTTTGACGACTTTATTGCCGCGGCTGAGTACCTCATTGCCGAAAAATATACGAGCAGCAACTACCTCGCCATCAGCGGAGGCAGCAATGGCGGCCTGCTGGTGGGTGCCACCATGACGCAGCGCCCCGACCTGATGAAGGTGGCGCTGCCCGCAGTGGGCGTAATGGACATGTTGCGCTACCACACCTTTACCGCGGGTGCGGGATGGGCGTATGATTATGGCACGGCCGATGACTCGAAAGAGATGTTTGAGTATTTGAAGAAGTACTCGCCTGTGCACGCCATCCAGCCCAACACGGCTTACCCCGCCACGCTGGTGACCACGGCCGACCATGACGATCGTGTGGTACCCGCCCACTCGTTTAAGTTTGCGGCCAACTTGCAGGCCAACCATTCGGGCGCCAACCCCGTGCTCATCCGCATCGACACGAAATCCGGCCATGGGTCTTCCAACCTGTCGAAGGCCATCGAAAGCACGGCCGACCAGTTTGCCTTTACGTGGTACAACATGGGCGTCATCCCCCCCAGGGTAAAGGAAAAAATGTAGCAAGGGAAACTACCACATAGGCACATAGAACACATAGAGGGGAGTGCAAGCGCTATATGCCCTATGTTTCTATGTGGTTTAAAGG
>ERZ1066136.176-NODE-176-length-67116-cov-27.896274_pt1 | contig 67116 bp, 55 predicted proteins | sample MGYA00382783_ERZ1066136 | MGnify/ENA primary metagenome ERZ1066136 (study PRJEB33369, sample SAMEA5778366) | biofilm metagenome | biome: Industrial cooling water; feature: Water cooling tower basin; material: Biofilm | place: United Arab Emirates | collected... | reverse complement strand
ACGGATGACAGTTCTCACGCACCGGGGTCCTCAGGCCGGCCGACGAGGGAGCACAACTCGGCCTCCGGTGACGGAGTGCCTCCGGGGGTCCAGAACCATCATCCGGCAATGGATGATAGTTCTCACGCACCGGGGTCCTCAGGCCGGCCGACGAGCTCGGCCTCCGATGACGGAGTGCCTCCGGGGGCCCAGAACCATCATCCGGCAATGGATGATAGTTCTCACGCACCGGGGTCCTCAGGCCGGCCGACGAGGGAGCACAGCTCGGCCTCCGATGACAAAGTGCCTCCGGGGGTCCAGAACCATCATCCGGCAACGGATGATAGTTCTCACACACCGAGGTCCTCAGGCTGGCCACTGCACTCGCCGAGTGACCTTGAACTGCTGACGCTTTGGGAGCAGGGAGAGTCGAGGGTCGGGAACGAACTCGTCCGTCGATTTCAACGCGAACTGACCAACTTCTTCCGGCGAAAGGTACCAGATTCACATGATGTTCAGGACCTTGTTCAGGAGACATTTGTAGCATTTCTATTGAGCGGGCGCTCACGGAGCGTACAAGGTTCGGTTCGATCCTATGTATTCGGCATTGCTCGGCATACGCTGTCTCGTTATTACCGCAGTTCGAGTGGTAAGATTAGACTAAATCTGGACCCGGACGATGCCGAAGTGCTGGCCTTGCCTGACCTATCCGAAATCTGGACTCCCCTACAGGATCGCCGCGAAGAGCTATTCTTTGCGAGAACGGCTCTGAGCCCTGAGGTGCAACTCCTCTTGGAGGCATTCTACATTGATGGGCTTACCGCTCAGGAGTGCGCGACAAAGTTCGAAGTGCCAGTTACGACAATCTGGGGGCGGCTGCGATTAGCAAAGGCAACTCTGACAAGAGTTCTCACAGCAGATGATACCAAAAAGCCGACGCGTTGAGGCATTTTGACCGCCGACGCGGAGGCCCTCGCCCTGGGCGGGCCCGGGGACGCCGATTGGTCAGAATCCCCCGCGGCTCCGCGGCACGGCCGTACTCGATCCGAAGGGCGTCGCCGCAGGAGACGACACCGAGCGCCATCGGCCAGCGCGCCGCCTACACCCGCGGATCACGGCGGTCTTCGAGCGCCCGGGCTGAACGTCGCAATTTGTGCGCGAAAACTCGCGTGATCATTGGCCCCCGCGCCTGGACCCGCGGGTGCAGCGATGTGTGGAGCGCCTCCGCAAACTGCAGCATGGCGGCCGGCTAGCAGCGGCAGGCCCACGCCGAAATACCTCGCCGGCCTGGACGAGCGACTCCGGCATCAGCTCGCTCATGCGGACGACGGCGCGCTCGAGCTGGTCGCCGTACTCCAGGCGCTGGTCGGCGAGCACCTGGACGAGGGAGGCTCCGCCTGCGCGGTCAAGACGGTGTGGAGCATGTCGCACGTCACGTCTGCGGCGATCCGGCAGCTTTCGAGTGCGTTTCCGAAGACCTCGAATTTGCGCGTCCTCCTCGGCGCCGACCCACCGATGCTCTCGGCGGCGATCAGGGTCGGTTTCACCTACGTCAGCGGTAACGATGCGCTTTACTGATCTATCCTTGCCGCGCCACTGATTCGCGCAGAGCGAAGTTCCCTGCGCGATCGCATGGCTTGAGTCATCCTATGTGATCGTGGATAATGCCAAGCTCGTTCGTGGAGGGTTTGGGGGGAGGGAGGGGCTGTGGGCAATGGGAACACATGGGGGCGATCTCGCGATGCGAGCGATTTTGACGCAGTTCTCACGGCGACGGAGGCCGCCGGATTTCTGAAGCTGAGCCCGCGGACGCTAGAGAAATGGCGTTCTGAGGGGGTGGGGCCGCCGGTCCTCCGCATGGGTCGCAGGGTTGCCTACGCGCGGCGCGATCTTGTACGTTGGCTAGCGGAACAGGAAGCGAGGGGGCGGAAAGAGTCCAGTGTGAAGAATCTGGAAGTCACCAGCCGCCCGTACTTCAAGGATCGAACCCGCCAGCATGTCGACATCAACCTCACCCACCCACTCGACCCCGCCCGGGCTATCCGACGCCGCATCGTGGCGCCGGTTGGCATGGACGCCGTCGCCGCGACGGAGTGGGGGCGCTCGGAGGCGCTCAAGCTCTACCGAGAGCTGTGCCAGAGGCCCGTCGATCATGATGACCAAAAGGAAGGAGACCACGCCAAGGAATCAAACAACAAGATCGTCAAGACGCTCGCGGACTTCTGGCCCGAATTCGAGGCCGGCTATGTGGCCGAACTCAAGCGCAGCTCGAAGCTCAACTATGGGACCGCGTGGATCCACATCCGCGATGTCCTGGCATCGCATCGACTCGACACGATCGACGAACGGGCGCTGTCGGCGCTTCGCACGCGCGTGAGGCAGGAGCGCGGATTGTCGTACAACTACACGCGCCAGATCTGTGATGCCGTGTGCGTCGCGCTGAAGTACGCGCGAAGCATTGGAGAACTGCCGAAGCGGTTCGATTTGCCGCGACTGACTTGGGCGAAGCAGAGAAAGCCCAAGGTCGAGGTGTACTCCCGCGAAGAGCTCGAACGCTTCATCGCGGCCGCGAAAAGTGAAGAGGAGCGCGTGCTGCATCTGCTGCTCACGGATGGAGCGCTCCGGATCGGCGAATGCGCCGGGCTGATGTGGAAGGACATCCGCCTGGACGAGCGCACGATGGAGATCACGCGCTGTGTATGCAAGGGCGTCTTGCAGGACACGGCGAAGGGGGAAGATGGGGTGGTCCCGCTGTCGCCCCGACTCGCGGATGCCCTGCGCGCGCTCCGACCCCGCGGGGACTTCGTGTTTGTCCCCGATGGCGAGTTCAGCCCCCACAGCATTCCGCACCGGAATACGGAGTACATGCTCGAGGGCACCCTCGGGATGCGGGTGAGGCGCGCGCAGGAGAGCGCGAACCTGACCGTCTTCGGCCCGCACCGGATCCGCCACAGCGTCCTGACCCTGCTCGCCCACATGGGCGTCAGCCCCTACGCCCTCCAGGCGCTCGCGCGCCACGCCCGGATGGCGACGACCATGACGTACTACGTCCACCTGAAGCAGGGCGAACTCGCGGCGCAGGCCGTGACGGCCCTGACCAACCCCGACGCCTTCGGCAACGCTAAGGCAACCCGGGGCAACAACCCGGAATTCCCGCCTTTGGCGTAGATTTCGGGCCGCTTTGGACTTGTTGCCGTCGTCGCACGCCTCGACGCCCGCCTGCACGAACCCGTCGCCGCACACCGCCGCCTTGCAGCTCGCGCACGCGTCGGTGTTGACCATGTTGCCGTCGTCGCACGCCTCGACGCCCGCCTGCACGAACCCGTCGCCGCACACCGCCGCCTTGCAGCTGACGCACGCGTCGGTGTTCTCCATGTTGCCGTCGTCGCACGCCTCGCCCATCTGCACCTTGCCGTCGCCGCAGCCGGCCGCCGCGCAGGTGTTCGAGCAGGCGTCGTCGTCGACCATGTTGCCGAAGTCCAAACCTACCCGTAGCTCACGCCAGAGGCGGGAGTTCCGGGTCGTTGCCCCGGGTTGCCTTCGCGTTGCCGAAGGCATCGGGGTCGGTCAGGGCGGTTACGGCCTGTGCGGCAAGCTCGCCCTGGTTCAGGTGGATGTAGTACTTCATCGTCGTCGCCATGCGCGCGTGCCGGGCGAGGGCCTGGAGCGCGTACGGGCTCACGCCCATGCGGGCGAGCAAGGTCAGCACGCTGTGCCGGATGCGGTGCGGGCCGTAGACAGGCAGGTTTGCGGTCCCCTGCGCGCGTCGCACACGCATCCCGAGCGTGCCTTCGAGCACGTAGCTCGTGCGCGCGAGCGGGATGCTGTGGGGACTGAACTCGCCGTCGGGCACGAACACGAACTCACCGCGCGGACGGTGAGCTCGCAGCGCGTCCGCGAGCCGGGGCGAGAGCGGGACAACCCCGTCCTCCCCCTTCGCCGTGTCCTGCAAGACCCCCTTGGAGACGCAGCGTGTGATCTCCATGGTGCGCTCGCCCAGGCGGATGTCCTTCCACATGAGTCCCGCGCACTCACCGATGCGGAGCGCGCCGTCGGTGAGAAGCAGGTGTAGAAGTCGGTCCTCCGCGTTCTTCGCCGTGGCCACGAAGCGCTCCAGGTCCTCGCGCGAGTAGACCTCCACCTTCGGCTTGCGCTGTTTTGCCCACGTCAGCTTCGGCAGTTCGTGCTTCTTCGGGAGCTCGCCCTCGCTCTGCGCGTATCGCAGCGCGACGCAGACGGCTTCGCAGACCTGGCGCGTGTAGTTGTAGGACAACTTTCGCTCCTGTCTCATGCGATTCCGGAGCTGCGACAGGGCCTTCTCGTCGATTGCGTCGAGACGAAGGGCCCCCAGGACTTCGCGGATGTGAATCCATGCAGTCCCGTAGTTGAGCTTCGAGCTGTGTTTGAGCTCCGCGATGTGGCCAGCCTCGAATGCAGGCCAAAATTCTGCGAGCGTCTTGATGGTGCTTGTGTTGTCGTCTCTGGTTCGGTCTCCTTCTCTTCGCTCGTCATTGTCGACGGGCCGGCGGCACAACTCCCTGTAGAGCTTGAACGCCTCGGCACGCCCCCACTCCGTCGCTGCGACCGCGTCCATGCCGGCCGGTGCCACGATGCGGCGCCGGATGGCCTGAGCGGGGTCGAGCGGATGGGTGAGGTTGATGTCGACATGTTGGCGGGTTCGGTCTTTGAAGTACGGGCGGCAGGTCACTTCCAGATCTCGCACACTGGACTCTTTCCGCCCCTTCGCTTCCTGTTCCTCCAGCCAACGTACGAGATCGCGCCGCGCGTACGCAACCCTGCGGCCCATGCGCAAGACGGACGGCCCTACGCCCTCGGAACGCCACTTCTCCAGCGTCCGCGGGCTCAACTTCAAGACTTTGGCCGCGTCCTCCTCCGTTAGAACTGCGTCAAAATCGCCCTTATCGGGAGATCGCCCCCCTGTCGCCCCTGCACCCACAGCCCCACCTCCCGCCGCTCATAGGCTCAATGCCGAGCCTTCCCCGAAGCTTGGCATTGTCCGTCAGCGTGAATGGTTACGCAAGCTCGGAATCCGCTCGAATGAGCTCCCAGATCGGGAGCGAAGCCGCAATTACTATGACCGCGCTACCTCGCTTTCTACTCCAGCATGCTCGCAAACCTGCCGCCTGCTCGCCGAGCTCCGCCGCGCCCTCGTACCCAGTCGGTAGCGTAGCAGGTCCACATGTGCAGGGGATGTTGGGCGAGTTAGCGCGTCGCCGCGCATTGATGCTAGATTGAGCCCGATGAGCGTGGCACGTGACTGGACCTGCCGCCGATGAAGGCTATCGGCTACCAGTGGCGGAGGCTGCAGGTTTCACTGCGGAGCGTGGCAGTGCCTGTGTTCGTCTCGACGTCAGCGGAAACCTGCCCCCCGTGCTCTTGGTCTGCAAAGGCGAGGTCGAACAGGCGATCGAGTTCATCGCAGCGGCATTTCCAGCGATCGGTATCGCCTACTACGAACGCGAAGAGCGTCGTCTTCGACGCAGAGCGGCGCGAAAGTCCAAGACGTAGCGCGCCCTGAGCGCCTGCAGGCTCGGGCGCGATGGCCCGGCGCATCCCTTCGGGGAAGTTGCCCCCTCTCAACCTGTCGTTGCCGGGCTGCACGCTCGGCGTCGACGCCCCGCGAGCGTCGGGCCCGCCTGCCGTTCGCGCGCGGGATCTTGCCGATCGGGCAGGTCGATGGGGCGGAGGCGAGCGCGTCGTCGAGTTCGCCGTGACGCCGCCAGCTCGACGAAGTATGGCGGCCACGGGGGTCCCCCATCACCTGCCGTCGGAGACAAATCGAGGCGCCGGCATCGCAACCCTCGGAGCGTGTATCTTGACACAGCCATCTACATCTGTGGTGCGTATCACTTTTTCTACGATACCCTAGAGGAGAGCGTGGCGGCTCGTAGAGCTGGGACACTGAGCAGAGGAGGAACCTATGGCACTGCGTGCAGAGTTCGAGAAGATTCGGCAAATGGTCGAGGAACAACGAAAGGCGTTGGACGAAGAAAAGGCGCGACAGGATAGGGCTTGGAAGCGCAGCATCGTGGCTGGCATCGGCATGATGGTGTTCGGCGCCACTGCTGGCTACATCGCCGGGACACTGCGGTAAGCACAGCATTAGTGCCGGACGCTTCTCGGCGGCGCATCTCGTGCAGATGCGTGGCGAAGAACAATGACCGCCAAAGTTGCGAGGCGTGCAGCCGCGTCGCGGCCGAGCAAGCGCGACCAACCCGCGCCGGATTATTTATCATTGCGCGCAAGTGTCGCCGCCTACCTCGAACTACATCGGAGCCATGTGGACCCGAAGAAGCCAGCTAAAACGGAGTGCGGCGCTCGTGTGCGCGAAAACGAGCGCTCTTGCTCAAAAGCCGAGGATCTCATATTCTGGATACAGCATGACCGAGAGCAAGACCACTATTGCGGAGGTTCCTTGGCTCACCCTTGGACGTCCGATTCACCTCTTCATCGACACTTCTGTCTTTCGCGCCATGAAGTACCATTTTGGAGGATCACGCATTGAAGCATTGGTATCACGCCTTCTCGAAGATGACATTGTGCTCCTCATGCCCGAGATCACCAAGAAAGAGATCGAGAAGCACATCGCTGAGGCAACCGAAGAAGCCAAGCAGTCTTACGCATCATTCAAAAACAAATCAGCCATTCTGAGCAGATTGGCACCCGAGTGCCTTGCCCCACTCCTGCAAGATATCGACTGGGTCGAGGCACAGAAGACAGCCATTGCCGCTCTCGAGGAGTTCCTGACGACTTCAGGCGTGATTATGCTTCCCATCAGTGGTGAGGATGCGGCTCTCGTGTTTGAAGACTTTTTCTCTCGCAAACCACCATTCGGAGACGGCAAGAAGAAGAGCGAATTTCCCGATGCCTTTGCTTTGAGAGCTCTCCTCCGATACGCTCAGGAAGAAGACTGCCACGTCGCCATACTTGCAGAGGATGGCGACTGGAAGGCCGCTTGCAAAGAACACTCGACCCTAATCCTTTGCCCAGACCTACCCTCTGTCATCGAGCACAGCCAGGCAGCTAAGGCAACTCTTGAGAGGGTCCGGCACCTGTTGGAAAAACATACGAAGGAATTGGAATCTGCAGTCCTCAAAGAGTTCGTCAATCGCGGATTTAACTGGGATTCAGAGTACAGTTACGACAGTGAGGTTACCGAGGTCTATGACGAAGCCATCACATCGTGGCCGTGGTCGGTTGTCGATGTAGAAGATCACTGGGCGCAGATCGAAGGAGATGCTCAAATTGCGTTCCGTGCATCCGTAACTTACCCGGATCCAGACTTATGCTATCGAGACAGCGACACTAAGGATATGGTCTATCTGGGAAATCAACATGCAACACTCTTTACAACCCTTCCGGTCCCCGTTCGAGTCACCGTAGACGTCCGCGCTCTCGAAGCTGGCCAGTTGATCCTTGACGCAGTTGAGGTCGATACCAACGGTGATGTATGGTTTACGGAAGATCAGATCGAAGACCAGCATGGTGACTACGAAGGCTAAGCCCAATGCCGTTCAGTTAAGGCATCCGGCGAGCGGTCTCTGCGGCTGGATATCTCCTCGCCGAACGCCGCTCCATGGATGAGGTCGCCCGCGAAAGCCGCTAACTGAACGGCATTGAGGCTAGACCTGGGGCGACAGCAACCTGTACCTCCGGCGCGACCGCGAGCAGCTACTGCTGTCGATCGAACACCGCGCCGCCGCCGGGGGCACGGGCATCGAGCTCGAGCTCGCCGAGCGCCGCGGCAGCCTCGCCCTGCATGTCCGCGAGGACATGGCCCCAGCGCTCCCCGAACCGCCGCGGACGCCGGTCCAGCGCGTCCTTGTCGCGCTAGGGGACGCCGACGCCCCGCTGACCCGCCGCGAGCTCCGCGACGCCTGCCGCCTGCGCAACGCCTCGCTCGTGGACGCCCTCGCCGCGCTGCAGGCCGACGGCTGCGTCCGCGTCGACGCCGGCCGGGTCCATCTCGCCGCCGACTGCCCTTGCGCGCGTGGTGGACGAGCACGGGAACCTATGGAAGTCACCTGGGCATCATGAAAGCTAATGCAGAAGCCGTCGAACGGGTACTTTCGTCACATGCTTGCGGATTCGCGTCTCCAGTTGCGCTAAATCGCACTCGGACACGCGCGTGAAGGTCGCCAAGATCGATTCGTCAAGGGCCGAATTCGGGCATTCGCCAGTGCGCTCTCCGAGCTCAAAGTGCATCGCTCCGAGGAGTCGGAGGCTTGGGCCTACCAGGAACGTCCGTGCGAGGCCGCCGTGACTGATGTGCTGAAGCACTGCGGCCCAGGTGTTCATGGTTGTATCCATCGGCGGTTCGCCAAGCTTCGCCTTGAGCAGCATGTACTGATGCGCCATCATGTTGTATGTGATGTATGCGAGCGTCTGACGCAGGTGCGCGGACATCCCCGGCTCGAGCAGCACGTGGAACAGATTGCGGTGCCACAAGGTGTTCCACCGCTCCATCCAAGCTTCTAGCGTCATTTTGTTCGCCAGCACTTGGAGGGCTTCATCGGTCAACCCAAGCCACATCGCACCGGAGATCGACGCATAACACCTGTTTGGGTCACCGGCATAATCCGTTTGTGGAGGCGGACCGTCGAGGTGAACCTCCCAAGCCGCGTCATCAATGCGTGGAAGCTTCGGGAGATTGATCTCGCGTTTACCTTCGTTAATGTCAAGGTGCACCACCACGTTGATGCCGCTCTCGCTGATCTCAACCCGCTTGCCGTTGAGAAGATCGTGGAAGAGCGCGCGCATGCGCTCGGCCCACTGGCGGATCTTTCGGTCTGGGTGGGTTGCGACCTCGACGCACAGCCGCGAAGCGATTATACTGCCTGATGCGACGAGCGCTCGTCGAACGTCCGGGTCATCATGGCCGAAAATCGTTCGACATTGGGTGTGTCGCAGGAATTCTACACGCCGCTCCAGATCTTGCAGAAGTTCCCACGCGGTGAGATAGCCACCCGCGAGACTTCTTGCATGCTCACGGACATCGCGGAGGAGTGCCTGCAGTTGTGGCGTGAGATCGTTCGGACGAAGGTGCGCCCAGTAGATATTGCGGAAGAGGCCTATCATTTCGTTAACCCCTTTCAGAGCCCGCGTTCTTGGCGCGCTCCGTAATACATGAGCCGTACCATGCTTGACAACAATCAACTCTGTCGAGCGACTATTTGCGCGCGCGTGAGCGCGCTGACGAGGCCCACGCGGACAAATCCGACCGCCCACCGCTCGCAATCGCTCGCGAGATCGAGACGAGCGGCGGCGCGCGCAGAAACGAGCTGTCCGCCGTCATCAATGGCGGGCGATCCTTTGTTTCAGCTCTGGCAGCTGCTCCGGCGTCCTGGGGGGGGGTCCGCGCGGCCGGTGGAGGGCCCGAGGACGAAGCCGCCCTGCGCGCGAGCGTGTTCGCCGCCCTGCTGGTCGCGTGACCGGACCACCGCCCGGGAGCGTCCTCGCCCGGGTCGGCTCGCAGATCTCGCGGTGCCGTCTGCCGGGCCCGCTTGCCGCGCCGGCGCCTTCGGCCACGCTCGGGGCATGCTCGCCCTTATCCTGTCCGCCTCGCTTGCAGCCACCCCGCCCCAGGTCGAGCAGCACATCGCCGACCTGTGCATCGAGGTGTCCGACGAGACCTGCATCGCGCTCTACGCCCTCGCCGACCTGCTGGACCTGCTCATGACAGGCGAGGTCGAGCCACCCGAGACCGGGAGCTGGTGCTGCCGCGAGTGCGTGGACGGCACCGGGAAGGGGCCGCTGGTGACGTGCTCCGGCTGCCAGGCGACCAAGCGGGGCATCGAGTGCGGGGGGGCCTTCCGGGCCGACCGGCCGGCGCGGCTCGACTGCCCCGGTGCGACGGTCGAGATCGGCGACACGGTGAAGTGCTACTGACCGGGGGCGTCCGCGGACCAGCAGGTGCCGCCAGCGTAGCCGACGAGCCGGCCGTCGCAGGCTTCAAACGAAACCCTCCCCGAACGGCGCTTCTCTCCGGTTTGAAATGTGCTCGCCGGGTCACTCCGAGCCACTTCGGGCCACCATCGGGCCACTAAGACAAGGGCCCCCGCTGACTTTCATCGGCGGGGGCCTCGATCTTCCCTTGAAGGGCAGTGAGAGACAGACTCACCGCGCCGTCGTCCACCCAGAGCGCAGCGAACCGGCCGCGAGCGAGTCGCTTCATGTAGAGCGTCATCCCGGTGCCGTCGAACTGCAGCACCTTCGCCGTCGTGCGCCGTCGATTCGTGAACAAGTACAACGCCCCCGACAGCGGGTCCTGACCCAGCGCCTGCCGCACCAGCGCACCGAGCCCTTCGAATCCCTTGCGGAGATCGATGGCCGAGCCGTGGGTGCGCGAGCGGTACTACATGTCCTCGGGGCCAGACGCGGGAGACCTCGATCCGTACGGGCAGGCGCTGCTGTCGCGCTGGCCGCTGGCGCTCGAGCTGCACCCGTTATCGGCGAAGAAGCGGCTGCTGGTCGGGCGGCTGTCGCTCGGCGGGCGGCGGTCCTTCTCGAGCCCGTGCACCCCGTTGTCCACGCTTGCGGTCAGAAGTCCGGCGGGGCGAGCACCTTGACGGTGCCGTAACGCGGAAGTACTGCTTCAGTCCGGAGGCTGGCGGACCTTCTTGCGCACGCGCTGCAGGTCGACCTGGGAGAGGTTCACCCGCTGCAGCAGTTCACGCCTTCCGTCGGCGATCTGCAGCTGTAGCTTCGTGGCGGGCGAGAGACGCGTACTCTGAGTCTAGATGGCCCGGAGCTGGCGCGCGCGCATCAGCAAGTCGAGTCCGTCGCAGACCGACGAGACAAAGGCACGCCGGGTCTTCGACGCAGGCGGCCCCGAGGCAGTCATGCGGGGTTGGGTCGCGTTCAGAAGGCCGCCAAGATGGTTAGCCGCGCCTACGCGCGCGGTCATGGGGGGGAGTTGGCCCTGGGCGCCGCGGCAGAACTTCAGTAGGATTGTCTTGATAATCGACGCGTGGTCGAATTGCGTGCTCGACACGAGCTGGCGATCGACCCACGGCGAGACGACCAGAGCCGGCACGCGGACGCCCAGGCTGCGAAAGGCTACGCTCTCCGGCGCTGCCGTGTACGGCGGGGTGACGTGGTCATAGAACCCCCCGTGCTCGTCGTAGGTGACCACGAGCATTGTCTTCGGCCACGCCTTACCGTTCATCAACGCCCTGAAGACGGCGAGGACGAAGCTCTGGGCGTGCGTGACATCGGTCGGCGGGTGGTCGTCGTTGGCGGTGTTGGTCGCGAACAGGTGAGCCAGCCTGTAGCCGTCCGTGTCGAGGTCGCCGTCCCACCCGCTCAGGTTCTCGCGCATGTCGCCAATGTCGACGAAGTTGGGGTCGATCCACGAGACGTGCGGCAGCCGGCCCGCGGCCGCGTCGGAGAAGAAGCGCTCGATCGTGCGCAGCCGGCCCGGAGCGCCGGAGGTGAGGCGGAGCAGCTCTCCGGAGTAACTCGCGTCGACCATCAGCAACGATGGCACGTCTTGTGAGTAGCAGGCCCAGTCGATCGCCGCCCCGCGATACCGGTGCTGGTCGAGGACGTGGAAGAGGGAGGGCACGTCGAAGGGCATGTCGTTGTCGGTGACGTACACGCCGTTCTTGAGAGCGGGCCGACCGGCCATGGCGATCGTGCGGTTGACCCAGGTGTTCCCGGGGAAGGAGCTGAACCACCGGTCGCAGACGGCGAACTCCGTGGCGAGAAGATCGAAGGCCGGCACGTGGTCGGCCGGGTGATAGTTCATCACGTCCGCGAGCTGCTGCTTGAGCCGTGCCAGCTGGGCGGCGCTCGGTTGCTCGCCGGGGGTGAACCCGAGGTCGCCGAATTCGACGAGCTTTCTCAAGTAGTCCTCGATGAAGCCGCGCATGGTCTTCCCTTCGTCGCGCAAGGCGGCGAACTGGCCTGCGTCCGGCCAGCCGTCGGTCGACCCGGTCGCCTGCCGGAGCACGTTCTCGGCCTCGTGGCCGGGGTCGTTGAGGGTCTGGGTGCTGGCGCAGTGCCCGACACCGACTTTCAGCGCGGGCAGGCCGGGCAAAGCGCCCGCTGGTACGACGCAGAACCTGCTGGTGTCGAAGGGATCCGTGAATCCGGGGCGCCCGCGATCGGCCGTCAGAAAGCCGAGCATGTGGTCGAAGGAGCGGTTCTCGAGCATGAGCACGACGATATGCTCGATCTTGTCGAGGTTCTTAATCGCGCGCGCGCCACTGGCCTCGGTCGGCTTCGGAGGCGACACCCCCGCGCCGGTCCCTTGCTCGTAGCGAATCACCCACTCGTACTCGACGATGTAGCGGGCGACGTTCGTCGAGCCCCACGAGGTCTCCGACAGACTGAAGGTCACCTGGCCCGTGTGCCTCACGATGGCCTGGGACGCCTTGCTGTCGGGTACGGAGAGGTGGACCGAGGCCAGTTGGGGCTTGAAATTCTCGTCGTGATAGAGGTCGGACAGCCAGTCGAGGAACATGTCTACGACCACGTGCTTGAGCACCTTGAGCAACAGGACGCCCAGCGCCCCGAGGGCGGCCCCCCCGAGGGCGACCCCCCCGACCGTCGGGGTCGCGACCCCTGCGGCGAACAAGGGGCCGAGCCCCAGCGCCAGCGCGGCGACGATCTTGGCCGGCTCGAAGGCGCGATCGGCCCCGATATCGATCCCGATCATCGACAGGACCGAGGTCCCCGAGGCCGCGACGAGCAGGTCGATCATCTCGTGGCTATCGAGGCCTTGCCGCGCGATGTAGTCCGCCATCCCGCCGTGATCGGCCTCGGCGAGGAACAGGGTGGCGACGTACATCGCGTCCGACCACATCCCGTCCACGGGTGTGAAACGGGCGACCTCTCGGTCGAGCACCCGCACCTCTCCGTCGCGGAACTCGCCGACGTCGATCGGCCCCGTGAGCGCGTCCTTTTTGCGGTAGATGTCGTGGCCGATCACGGCCAGCTTGATCTCGTCGCGTCCCAAGTCCGTCGTCTTGTTGCGGCAGGTCACCTTCTTGATCCGCAGGCTCACCTTGGTGGGGCGCAACTTCCTGGCGTCGGCCTGGTCGTCCAGGAGCTTGCCGACCCCCGGCACATCCGGGCTCATCGAGAGCCGTTGGAGGCGTTCGGCGACTCTCGTCGCAGGCGCTGCTATCATCTCGGACTTGACGAGTTGCCGGACCTGCGCGAAGAGGGGCGCGCTTGCCCGCGGGCGCGCGGCGTCGCGGAGTGACCCGCCGAGCGGCTGCGACTCCCGCCCGACGAGCTGCGCATGGGCGCGAGCGACCAACCGCTGTCTCTTCGATACGGGGATCCGGGCGAGCCGACGGTATAGTTCGGCCTCGAAGCTGTGGTGCTTCGGCGGTACGTCTCCAGGCGGACCGTCGTCGAGGGCGCGCCCGACGGCGTCCCGGACGTGGCGCGCGGCCTCGGCCGCAAGGAGCCGGAGGTCCGCGGCGAACTCGGAATCCTCGGAAAGTAGTTGCTCAGGTGTCGTAGGCATGAACCGAACTCCGCGGACGCAAGGCTAGCGCTTCTTGGTCTGATGGACGATGGGGACACCCTTGGCGGCCACCTCCACGGTCTTCTGCATGTCGGCGAGCAGCAAACGGCGTCTCGTGCGACTTTCGTCCTGCGCACTGCCCCCAATCCTCTTGATCCGGACGTGGTTGTTCTCCATCCACAGCGAGATGTCCTCGAACCCGACCGCTGCGGTGGAGCCGGTAGGGAACTCGAACTTCCTGTCGACCATCTCGCCGGTGGTAGAGCGCAGCTGGAGGAGCAGGGTGTAGTATTCGGGGCGCTGATTCTTGAAGAGATCGAGCTCTTCGTTCGGGTAGGTAGCGAGCGTCTTCATGCCGGATCCGGTCAAGTTGACCGCTCCGCCGCTCTTCGCACCACCGGTGCCGAGGGCGAACTTGCGGGCGTGTACGACGTACTTGGCCCTGAAGTCCTTGTTGCTTCCCGCACATTGAGCCGTCACGACGATCCCCTTGTCGGATGGCATGATCGACACCCGACGCGTCGCCGCAGTCGTGAGGACCGCGGTCTCGGTGAATCCGGTGCGGAGGTCCGGAGTTCCCCAGGCTTCGCGGTACGTCGCAGCCCGGCTGCGATCCACGGTCCACCCTGGCTCGAGCTCGATGGTGACACTGTCAATACCAAACCTACCAGACTTGCCAATTTTTTCGTCGCAGTCGAACCAGAGCGACTTGGGCTCCGTATCCTTCTTGAGCCCGTACCGCTGTCCGGTGGCCGTCAAGCGCCACGAAAGAATCTCTGCGGGGCGCGGCGGGGGTTGGAAGTGGACAATCTGGCCATCGCTGACCTCGCCGCGTGCGGTGAGCACGGTGATACCTTGTCGGCCTTCCTGCTTGGTCTGTGCCGAGTTCAGCTTGACGACGATGTGGTTCGTACTCCACGAGGCCGGGACGATCGTCTTGTTGCCGAGCTTGACCTTCGGGGCTCCCCCACTGTCGAAGTTGGCGCCGACGAGGATCAGCTCGCCGGGTTCTCCGGCGAGCAGACGGTCCGGAGTCACCGTGAACAGGTGGGGACCGGAGCCGATCTCCTCCAGCCTCTGCGACTGACCAGTCATCGTCAAAGCATAGGCGCGCGGTTGCGGGAACAGCAGCGTGAAGCTGAACGCGAGGTAGAGCCCCATCAGCACCGTCGCGCCGATCTGAGTCCACCCCTTCGGGCGCTTCACCGTCCACAGGAGTCGAACGAAGAGCAACAGCCCGACGGCCGTCAGCACGACGGCCAGCAGGAACGCGGCGTTAAAGGTAGTCTTGTCGATCAGGAAGGTGGCCCCCTGAACGCCGACGACCATCAGGTCCTCGACCCGGCTCAGCGTCTGCTGAATCGTCCCATTGACCTCCTTCAGGAGCCCGATGACATCCTCGTGGACGATGCTCCAGTCCTGCATCAACTTGTCGTTGATTCGATCGAAGAACCCGGCCAGCTTCATCAACTGCTGGCCGCTGAAGGTATCGAGCGACTCCAGCGTGGTATTAAGCGCCCCCGCATACGTCTCCTCCAACTGCTCGATGAGGCCGTCGATCTCATCGGTTGTATGGCTGATCAGCTCCTTCGCGTCGTCCTTGACCGTGTCGAGCGTATCCTCGAGCCCGGTTTTGGCCATTTTCCCTGCGAGTATCAGCCCGAGGACGGTCAATGCCTTGCCGAGCGCGTGAGACTCTTGCGGTTGTAGCGCTACCAGCATGAAGATGCCGAGCGTCATGAGAGAGGTAGGAAAAAGTAAAGGGCGCAGAGTCGTGTTCGTCATTGGGTCGGATCCGCATCGGGTCGAGGCTAGCGAGTGTCTGCCGAACAGAGTGTTCAGCGCCGCGCACTTCGTCCCATGAGAGGGTGCCCATAGAGCGCAGCTCCTTGTCCATTGATATCAATATATGCGCAGCCAGTGTCCTGGACGGAATGACCGCGATTTTGAAACAGACATAGTTCAGTCATCCGCTCGAAGCACTTCCAGTGTCAAGCGGTTTCGTGTCCGATCCAGGCAAGCTCCAGATGCGTCGACGGGGGCGAAGGTCGGGCTTTCACCGAGGCGGTTTTAAGGGTGGATGCGTCTTCGGCATACCTTCGCCGCCGTCGCACGCAGCGTCGGCGTCGCCCGTGGTGAGACCGAAGCCAGGTCTGGCCAGGCCAGTGCCGACAAGACTTCCTCAGATGAGGACTCCTGGTCGGCTCGCAGATCTCGCGGTGCCGTCCGCCGGGCCCGCTTGCCGCGCCGGCGCCTTCGGCCACGCTCGGGGCATGCTGGGGGGGCGGCCGCAAGCGCTGCCCCGGCGCGACGGTCGAGATCGGCGACACGGTGAAGTGCTACTGATCGGGGGCGTCCGCGCCGCCGGCGTAGCCGACGAGCCGGCCGTCGCAGGCTTGTTCAGGACCGTCCGACGCGCAGGACGCCGGCGATGTAGCCGATCGTCAGCCCTGCGATGCCGATGCCGAGCATCGTGAGCGCCCGGCCGACGTGGGTGGTCGTTCGGGTCATGGATGCGCTTCCATCGACTCTTCCTGGACGATCGGCAAGAGGAGCGCCTGCAGGCTCGCGCGCGACGGTTCGGGGAGATTCTGGGCCCGCGTCAGGCCCCGACGCATGCCTGCGGAAAAGCTGCGCCAGAGCTCGGCGGCCTGCGCCAGGGCAGCGCGACCCTCCGGCGTTGTCGGGCCCTTGCATGCGTGGTCGATGAGGCGGTCCATTTCTTCCAGCATTAAGAGATCCATCAGAGTTCTCCTGTCTTCTGTCCGTTGTTGGCCCCTGCGATCCGCGCTGCGTGTCAGCGCGGGGTGAGCCTGTGTCTGTACATGTCGACGAAGCGGGCCCACTCGGGGGCTGCGGCCTGGGCCGGGAGGCCGAGCTGTTGCAGTTCCGGTATCTTGATCGGCCAGGCGTGCGGGGCCTTCATCCCCATGAACACCTCCATCGCGCGGGCGAGCGCGGTCCTGTCGGTCGTCCGAAGGCGGGCCAGCAGGGTCTCGCGGAGGAAGCCGCTGACCGCGGAGTCGTACTCCTGGGCGAGCGGGAAGATGCCGTCTTCGTGCTCCTCGGGGATGTGCCGGGCGCGCTGGCCGAAGATCAGCGGGTCGACGGCGGAGAGGGCGGCGTTGCGGCCCATCAGGAGCTTCTTCGCGTTGAGGGCGATCAGCGTGCCGCCGGAGAGCGCCATGTAGGGGACGACGGCCGTCGAGCGCGTGAACTTCCGCAGGGCGTCGGCGATCATCACGCAGGAGGTCACGCAGCCGCCCTCGGTGTGGAGCACGACGGTCACGTCGCCCAGCGGCATGTGTTCCATCCGCGAGAGCACGTACTCGGCGGTCGAGATCTCGATTACGGGCGTGATGATCGGGATGACGGTCGACCCCTCGATGCGCTGGAAGAGGTCGTCTTCCTTCGGGCGCCGCAGCGCCCAGCCGAGCCCCAGGAGGGCCGTCGCCCCGAACGCGGCGCCGAGGATTCCGGCCCGGTTCATGGGGCACCTCGGCGCGGCAGGACGGAGCCGACGAGCAGGGCCGCGAGCGCCGCGCCGGCGCCGACCTTGGCGCCCAGGGGCACGGGCGATATTGTGTCGTGCGCCGTGCCCGTCCACCGCGCGCCGGGGTAGAGGGCGGCGGTGAAGGTCCACGGCTGCACCGTCACGGCGAAGACGTTGTCGGGTGTGCCGGCGATCCGAAGGACCTCGCGCCGGGCGGCCGCGAGGTTCTCGGTATACTCGAACACGCACGAGACGAACACGACCGCGGAGTCGTCGGCGAGGCCGTCGATCGGGCCGCGGGTGATGTCGGCAGCCTTGTAGTTCGTGCAGCGGGGGCAGCCGCGGAGGTCGAGGCAGAGGTCGCCGCAGCCGTAGGCGGGCATCAGGCTGGTGTGCGCGCCGGCGTGCGGGTCGCCGATGACGACGAGCGGGCGGCCGAGCTCCGCGGCCCGGCGCGCGGCGGCGGCGAAGAGGGTCCGTCGCCGCTGCCAGCGCTGGGCGGCGAGGGCGCCCTCGGCGACGGCCAGGGCGGCGAGCGTGGTCCGGCTGAGGGTGCGGATCTTCATCGCGGTCCTCCGGCGTCTTGAGGGGCATGGGGGTCATTTGCGGCACGGGCGCGCGCCCACAACTCGAGGGCGAAGCGGCCGAGGCGGGCCCTTGTGCCGAGGGGGATCTCGAGGACCTCGCGCAGGTGCTGGACCTCGCGCTCGGCCTTGCCGAGGTCGGCGTGGAGGTGATTCAGCGTGCCGCGGCGGCCGGGGTGGATTGAAAGCCGGCCCATCGTGTCGCGCACGGCGACGACGGACCCGGCGACGAGGACGGCGAGCGCGGGACGGGCGAGCAGGAGCGCGAGCGCGTCCCAGCCCGCGCCGCGGAGCAGGAGCGCCTCGCCGCGGGCGTTGACGTAATCGAGGCCGAAGTTGGCGAGGACCTCGAGCTCCTTCGTACCGCGGCGGACCCGCCGGTCGATCTGCACCGACAGGCGTTGCCAGACGCGCTCGTCGGGCTCGGCGTCCCGCGCCCGCTCGCGGGCGACGAGGAGGTCGTAGGCGGCGAACTCGGTTGCGGTCTCCGGGAGCTCGCCGCGGGTGGCCGCCTTGCGCGCGACCCTGTCCTCGAGGGCAGGACGGTTGCGCCGCACGAACGCGTCGAGGGCCTCGGGCGAGGTCCCCGGCGGCAGCCGGGTCCGCCAGCGCGCGAGCACGGTCTCCAGCGTGGTCTTGCGAGAGGACACGGCGTCGGCTCGGGTTACTGGGCAAAGAGGCTGGCAGGCGGCGCGCCGAACCAGTCGAGACGGACGACGCGGACGACGGCGCCGGTCGCGGTGTGGCCGACGTTGCGGAACAAGGGGGACCGATGCGCGAGCCACGGCAGTGCGCGGCCGAACTTGCGCAGGTCGACCGACGGGTCGACGACATCCTGGTCACGCAGCCAGTCGAGGAGCTGTCGGGCCGTGCCGCGGACCTCCCCGCGGGCGCCCTGCTCGTGGGCGAGGGCGAAGCCCCAGAGCACGTGCGTGAACCATGGCGGCTTCGGCAGGTCGTTCTCCTCGAGGATGAGGCGGCGCATGTGCTCGAGCACCGGCGGCGCAATGGTGCGCAGGGCGTCGATTCGACCCAGGGCCGGGAGGTTGTAGCGAAGGAGACGTGCGGTCTCTCGGGTCAGGTTCGTGAGGTTGTTTTGGAACCATTCGAGGACGTCGCGGATGTGGTCTTCGCGGTCCTCGGGGGCCGAGACGAGCGCCTGATACACCGGACCCATTTGGTGCGAGACCCACGCCTTCAAGGCGTCAGGGCCGGGCGTTGCGCAGAGCGCGAGCGCCTGGCCAGTGTCCTCGCTCGCCGCGTTGCAGGCGGTCCGCTCCTCCTGGAGCTGCTGGGTTCGGACCTCGATCTGGCGGACCCAGTCGTGCATCCACGGTTCGAGGTCGGCCTCCGGGTCCGGTTCGACCGTCCCCGGGTCGGCCGCGTCGTTCGTATTTGCAGCGGTCCCTGCGTTGTAGACGTGAAAGAAATGACGGATCGCCACACCCCAATCGATATTCATTATTTTCCCCTCCCCCTCTTCGATGTTCAACCGGCTCGCGCTGCGAGCGTCCTCGGCTACGATGCGCGGGACGTGGTACGTCCCGGGTCCAGGTCGCCCGGGTCCAACTCCAGGAGCTCGGCGATGTCGATCCAGTCGAGGTCGCGCGCGAGCACGACGACCTCGGTGTCCGGCTCGCCCTCCCAGTCCCACAGGCGATCGGGATTGCGCAGGTCGTCCGCGGATGGATCGGCGGACTCCCCGAAGTTGAACGCAAATCCCTGGCCGTCCGGCAGGTGCAGCGCGAGGGTGAAGCGGTCCTCGGGGTCGAAGACGGCCGCCTCGGCCGGACCCGGCGGCAGCACGACGAGCGCGCCGGGGCGGACGGACCTTCGGCGGGCCTTCGAGCGCAGCGGCGCGAGCTCGGGGCGCGGGAGCGAGGCGGCGAGGCGGCGAGTGGCGGCGCGCATCATGGCGGCCTCGTCGCGCTCCTCTTCGCGCCAGGGTTCGCGGTCGTCGTCGCGGATCAGGTCGCTGGCGAGCTCTATGAGCGCCGGCAGTGCGTTGGGGTCGTCCAGGGCGCGTGCGACCCGGCGCAGGTCGGCGCGCAGCGCGTCCTCGAGCGCCTCGTCCTTGCGCGTGGGCTCGTGGAGGTGGCGCAGCACGAGCTCGGTGAACTCCGCCGGCATCGCGTATCCGAGGCGGTCCTCGAACTGGCGCGCGTAGTACTGCGCGCGCAGGCGGTCGTCGCCCGCGCGCGGCTGCGCAGGCGAACGCGCGTCCTGGGCCCGGGGCGTCGGCGGCTCGGCGAGCGTCGTCGGGAGGTCCGCGTGCCGTGCGACGCGGTGCAGCACGAGCTCCTCGGCGAAGGCGCGGGCGATCAGGTCCTCGGGGGCGCCGCCGACCGGGGTGACGAGGAACAGGCCGCCGGCGTCGCCCTTGGCCGCCCGCGGAACCCAGACGAGCTGGAAGGCGCGGCCGCGCCACAGCAGGCTTCCGGCCTCGACCGGCAGCCGCGAGAGCACCCGCTGCCGCGCGAGGTCGTCGAGGTAGAAGCGGCCGTCGTGCTCGAAGACGCGACCCTTCGGCTGCGGGGTCAGCGGGCCCGTCGGGACCTGGCCGGCGAGGCGCTCGGGGAACTTCGGCCAGAGGCCGCCCCAGGAGACAAGGCCCAGGTTCTCGAGCTCGATCAGCAGGTCGGCGAGGCTGACGCCGGTGAGGTGCGGCTCGATGCGATGCAGCGCGCCGACCTGCTCGGGGAGCATCTTGGCGGTCGTCTGGGCGAAGACCTCGAGGTGGCCGCGGCGCCAGAATGGCACCCACACCCGCCGGTCGAAGTCCGCGCCGGCGAAGCCCTCGAGGGTCCGGAGGAAGTTCTCGTCGGCGTAGTAGGTCTCGCCGACCTTGAAGTAGTGGCCGAGCGGCGGCGGCGGCGGCTCGGGCGGCGGGACGACGGCGTTCCACGACTGCCGCGCCGGGTCGAACGCGCTCGGATGCAGCGGCTCGGCGGCCGGGGTCCAGGTGCCGCGTGGCTGTTCGACGGGCCAGGTGGCGAAGGCACCGCCGGCGCGGGCGAGGCCGAAGCGGACCAGCTCGATCACGAGGTCCTCGAGGTCGGCATCGGCGGCGAGTTCGTAGAGGCGCTCTCCGACCTGACCCGGGAGGGTGCGCGCATAACGGTCGGCGCGAAAGACGAGCTTGCCGCGGCGGTACAGGTAGACCGTCGCGTCGCCGGCGAGCTTGACCGAGCCGGGGACGCGGCGGACGAGCTCGTCGACGACGGCCTCGTCGGCGAAGTAGCGATCGCCGACCTTGTAGATCCGGCCGAGCGGCGGTCTGCGTCCGCTGCGCCAGTGGACCAGCCCGGCGATCCCGAGGCCGCCGGCGAGACCGCCGGCAAACCATGCCCATGTGCGTGCCTGTGCCATGACGTTCAGGTCCTCCGAAGCAGCCAGATGCCGCCGATGACGACCGCACCGACGCTGACGACGCCGGCCGCGATCTTGAGCGCGCCGCCGATGCCCTGGCCGACACCGCCGAGGCCGTCACCGAGCCCTTGGCCGAGCCCACCGACGGCGTCGCCGACGCCCTGGCCGACCCCGCCGACGGCCTGGCCGAGCCCCTGACCGACGGCGTGGGCGGCCCCGAAGACATGCTCGGCCGCGTTCGCGCCGACGTCGCCGAGCCGCTCGAGGCGGCGCGCGAGCCAGGGGGTCCAGTCGGCGTCGCGGGCGGCGAGCGCGAGCGCGACAGCCTCGCGCTCGGCGGCGTCGATCTGGCCGGTCCACGCGGCGACGGGGAAGCTCTGGGCGATGTAGTTGGGGACGAGGGGGTCGACGTCGAGCAAGAGCTCGGTGCGCACGCCCCACTCGCGCGGCGCGGCCTGAATGAACGCACCCGCGTGCTGCTCGCGCAGGTGGATCAGTAGCTCGTCGAGGAAGACGCGCACGTCGCCGCGGATGTGGCGGGCGGCGGCCGCGTGCGCGGCCTCGTCGGAGGCGCCGTGCTGCCGCGCGGCGGAGACGTACTCGTCGCGCTTTTTGCGGAGCAGTTGCCAGAGTTCGAGGCGCTCGGCGCGGTACTTGAGCGTCTGCGCGGCCATGTCTTCAGTGGGGGCCATGGAAATCCTCCTCGGGTTCGTCCAGGTCGTCGCCGATCTTGGCGAGGATGTCGGTGTCGTCGTCGGGCTCGTGCGGCGACGCGGGGACGACCGCGAGGCGTCGCTCGTGCCGCGGCTGCGGTCTTCCGGTCAGGCTGTGCGCGAGCAGGTCTCGCACCTCGGAGGCGATCGCCAGGAATTGAGCGAGGTCCGCGCGGATGTCGCCGAGCAGCTGAAGACTGAGGTTGTGCTTCTCGATCTGGTTGCCGGACAGGCGCTCGATGCGGCTGAGCGCGCCGGTCAGCTTGCCGGCGCTCTGGTGAAACACCTCGCCGGCCTGGATCAGCGACTCCGGCATCACTTCGCCCATGCGGACGACGGCGCGCTCGAGCTGGTCTCCGTACTCCTGGCGCTGGTCGGCGAGCACCTGAACGAGGGAGGCGTGCTGCTCCTCCTGCGCGGTCAGTACAGTGTGGAGCACATCGCGTCCGCGGCGGTCGTGGCAGTTCTCGAGCGCCTTGCCGAAGGCCGCGAGGAGCAGTTCCTGGCTGTGGGTGTCGAGGGTGAGTGTCGAGGTCGCCGGCGGTTCGACCACGGCCGGCACTGCCGGCGGCGACGAGACGACCAGGGACGAGACGACGGGATTGTCGAGAGCTGGGGGCTCACTTGCGGAGGGGGTGGCCGCGGGGGGCGGGTCGACGCCGCCGGGCACCTTGTCCGGGACGACCGGCAGGAGCTCGGGTGCGTTCGCCGGGACGGGGGTCGCCGCAGCGTGTGCCTGGGGCTGCGGGAGCTCGGGTGCGTTCGCCGGGACGGGGGTCGCCGCAGCGTGTGCCTGGGGCTGCGGGCTCGCTGGCGGGCTCGGGGTCGGGGCGGGTATCGATCCGGAATCGATCGACAGGGAGGATACGAAGGGCCGCGCCTCTGCCGTCGTCACCTTCAAGGACCGATCCAGCCTTGTGCCTGAGCCGGTCTCGGGGGTCGATGGAATGGCCTGCCGCGGTCCGAACGTCAGGGCGCCGGTGGCGTGGGGGCTCTGGATCGGGGCCTCGCGGGTGAAGGACAGCGAGGGCGACGGGCGTGCAGCCGTGGGTGCCGGCGATGGCCCAGGTGATGCCGCTTGGGGCGGAACGATCTTCTCTTGCGGAGACCCGGCGACCTCCGGGGCCGGCGTCGACGGCTGAATTCCGCGCGGGGGTCGTGGCGGTGCGAGGACCAGTCCACGGCTCTCGCGTGCGGGTGCGCTGGGCTCTTGCGGGGCAGCGGGAGGGGTCTCGAAGGTCCGCGGGACGTCGATGGGCTGCGGCGGGGGCGGCGGGGGCGGCGGGACGAAGAATCCGGACCCCTGGAACGCAGGGCAGGTCCCCGGCGGCTCGGAGACCGGCGAGGTCGCGGCGGGAGCGGGCGGCTCCGGGGACGGGCGTGCCTCGGGCGTCGAGGGCGTCCGCTCGCGCGCCGGCGCAGTGCTTCTCCGCCGCGACGCGCCCGCGAGGTTGATCCCGACGAAGGCGCCCACCATCCGCTTCCATGGGAGTTCCGTCATGGCACGACCGCCTTGCGGCGCGCGCCGCGGAAGCCGAGCGTGTTCGCCCTGGCGACGACGCAGTAGGTCCCGGGGTTGACGAGCACGAGCGGCGCCTTCGGCGTCGCGTGCAGCGAGAAGCTCGCCGGCTGGCCGCCACGCTCGCGCGTGATCTGGACGCAGCCGTACAACAGCACGAAGGCGACGGCCTCGCTCGAATTGACCTCCTCGACGACGTGTTCGCCGCGCGGCATGGCGAGCAGGCTGAGGTCGAAGCCGCGGAGACCTGCAACGTCAAACCTCATGGCGGTCCCCCTTGTCGCGCAGGCCCTCGAGGTAGCCGAGCGCGTAGCCGAGGGCGCCGCCGAGGACGAGGCTCGCGCCGCCGATCAGGGCGACGGCCTTGGCGACGATCTCGCCGGGACGGTGCGCGGGCCGGCGCTCGCCGGGCTCGAGGATGACGGTGTCGTGGACGTGGGCGTGATGGGTCGGCCTGGTCATGTTGAAGAGCTCCTGGCGCGGAAGGTGATCACGAGCGCGGCGGTGAGGCCCGCGACGGCGAGACCGCCGACGACGGCGCCGACGATCCGCAGCGAGCCGACGGCGTCGGTCGACTTCGCGGGGGGGCCGGCGGGCGGCGCCTCGGCCTCGGGGCTGGCCGCGCAGTCTTCGAGCGAGTTGCAGGGCGTCTGGACCTTGAGCGCGACCTGGATCGCGTCCTCGGTCTGCGGGCCCCACTTGCCGTCGACGGTGACGCCGAGGGCGGCCTGCGCCTGCTTGAGCGCCTCGATCGCAGCGGGGCCCCAGGCGGCGCCGACGTCGCCCTTGTAGTGGCCGAGGTCCGCGAGCGCCTGGAGTCGCTGGCGCGTCTGGAGCAGCGAGACGCTGTCGCCGACCATGCGCTCGATGTAGTTCGTCGGATTGAGCAGACCGTCGGGCGGCGGGTCGTCTTTCCACCAGCGCGAATTGGTGCTGCGATTCGGGTCGGCGCGGTAGGCTTCCAGGTGGAGCATCCCGTAGCCGCCCTCGATGCGGCCGAGCTTGTCGCCCTTCTTGACGCGCTGCGCGGTGAGGACGCCGAACTCCTTGTGCGAGCCGGGGATGAAGCCGCCGAGCACGAGGAACAGGCCCGAGTCGGTGCGCAGGAACAGCGCGCGCGTGCCGTCGGTCCAGGTCTTGTCGACACCGGCGATAAGGCCGTCCTCGGGGGCGATGATCAGCGCGCCGTTCGGTGCGCCGGTCAGGTCGATGCCGGCGTGCCAACGCTGGCAGGTCTTCTCGTTGCAGCCGAACGGCCGCCCCCCGCCGAGGCTCCACGTGGCGAACTTCGGCGTCACGGACGGCAGCGGCCAGGCGGGCTTGTCGCCGCCCTGGGCCATCGGGATCGTCTCCCAGTCGGGTGAACGTGCCACCATTTACCCCCTCCCCCTGCGGCCCATCGCCGCACTCAAGAGCGTCGTCGTCGTTCGTGCGCCGAGTCCGCGGGTGTCGAGGATGCGGCCCCGCGGTTTGGCGGCTTGTGCCTCCATGGTCTTCGTGGGCTCGGGGCGTATTGCGTCGAGGAGGGCGAGCGCGGAGGCGGTCGTGTCGGCCAGCTCCGGGGCGACGACGGCCCGGTCGGCGGGCAGCACCGGCAGCGGGGTCTCGACGCCGGGTAGCGCTTGCTCACCCTCGGCGCAGGCGCGGCCGAGCTCGATGGCCGCGAGGGCGATCCGCTGCATCGCCTGGCGGATCCGCTCGAGCGCGCCGGCGGTGCGACCCTCGATCAAGTGCTTTCGGGCGTTGTCGTAGAAGTTCTTGGCTTCCGCGAGCGCACGGACGGTGCGCCGTTGGGCCTCGCCCTGGCACAGGGCCGAGTCCGCGAGGTCGCCGGCGAGCTGGAGGGCGCGGCGGACGTCGGCGAGGTAGGCCGGCGCGCGGCGCAAGGTGTCGATCAGGGCCCGGAGGTCGTCGTGCAGCTTGAACAGCTCGTCGTCCTCGTAGCGGGCGTCGTCCTCCTCGCGCGCGGCGTAGATCAGGGCACCGGGACCGAGGGGGCGGCCGCGCTCGAAGTAGACGTAGTTGATGTCCTCGTGAACAGGTGCCGGGAGGGCGATGCGTTCCAGCGGCGTGGTCGGGTCGTCGCGGACGAGCGCGACGACGTAGCTGCCGCCGCGGGCGTCGGTGCGCAGCAGCCCCTTGTCGAGGCGGATGCGGCCGCGGTCGTCGACGGTCGTCACGGCGTGGTCGAGCTCGGCGAGGATCTCGGACCACAGGCGCGAGACGAGGGTCGAGAGCGGCTGCTCGGGCGTGGCGAGGTAGGCGGCGAGCGTCGTCGCGGCGTCGGGGAAGCCGCGCGCCTCGAGGTACTCCTGGAACTCCGAGGGAGCGCGGATCGGGTCGGCGAGGTCCTGGAGGAGGGCGACGAGGCCCGCGAGGCCGCGGCGCCCGTCGTCGGTCTTCGGCGGCGGCGACTTGCGCGCGCGCAGCGTGCGGGTCTGTTGTTCGAGGAGCTCGACCATCAGGGCCATCGGGTCGCGGGCGTCCTCGCCGCCGTGCAGGCGGTCGATGTGACGGATCGCGTCGTCGAGCTGGCGGCGGATGCGGTCCTGCTCGGCGGGGCGGATGCCCTCGATCCAGCGCAGGTCTTCGAGCTGCGGGCGGTCGTCCTCCTCGAACAGGTCGAACGAGGCGATCGCGCGGTCGGGCGAGGCGTCCTCGCGGTAGACGGCGAAGGTGTAGATCGGCTCCGGGCCGCCGGACTTGCGCGTGCGGGTGATCCGGTACGGGAACCCCTTGGCGAACCGGCGCGCCAGGGTCGGCTCCCACGGGTCGGTGGTGTCGGGCTCGGGCTCATCCGGCACGTCCGGGAAGGGCTGGACGGGGACGCCGAGCAGCGAGGCGAGCGTCTGGCTGGTCAGCTTGCCGAGGGCCGCGAGGCTCGTGGGCTCCCAGTCGAATTGCGCGGAGGTCTGGCCGGACGTGCCGACAAGCTCGGCGCGCGCGTCAATCAAGTGGAGCTTTGCATCGCGCGGGGCGAGGACGAGGCGCAGACGCCTCGGCTCCTCGCCGGGGCGGGCATCGGCGGTGTAGACGAGCCGGAGCTCTCCGTCGGGCGAAGGCTCCTGCTCACGCCGCCTGTCCGAAAAGACCTGTCCGTCGAGCGTGAAGGTTTCCGGAAGGACGAGGCGCTGCTCGAGCGCGCGGGCGGCCTTGAGGCCGGCGCGCGGGCGAGGCGGCGGCGCGGGCTTCGGCGTCGCAGGCGCAGCCTTCTGGACGCGTGCCGGCTTGTCCGCGAGTTCCCCCAGCAGCGACTCCATGAGCTCCGCGAACTCGGCCGGGGCGTTGGTGTTGGTGAACTCGTCTTCGAGGTACCCGTACTCGGCCTTGAGCGACGCCACGAGATCGTCTTCGCCCTCCTCATGGAGGCGCCAGACGGCGAGCGCGTCGTGGAGGATGCGGTTGACGATCGCCTCGTCGTCCTCGCGCCAACGCTCGCCGTTCACCTTGCGGTAGCTCTTGGCGGCCTCGATCAGGCGCGCCCGCCAGGCTGCGGCCTGCTCGGCGGTCAGCCCGAGGGCGGTGTGCTCCGCGTCGTGCGTGGGCATGGCAGGGACCGGGGCAGGCTGTGCTGGCTTCTTCGGCGGGGCCGCGCGCGGGCCCTCGCGGGTGAGGTCGTAGGTCTGCTGCGTCAGCTCGGCGCGGAACGCCGCGTCGTCGGCGTAGCGCTTGTAGACCTCGCCGTAGGTCTCGGGGTCCTCGCGCAGGAGGTCCACCATCACGCGGCCGAGCGCCTGGGCGTGTTCAATCCGCGTGTTCTGCTCGTCGCTGCTCGTGCGGGCGTTGCGGTAGGCCGCGTCGGCCTCGACGCGTGGGGCGATGATGTCGCGGATTACGGCCTGGATGCGCTCGCTTGCAGCGCGCTCCTTGGAGAGGAGGTCCTGCGGGATCTTGCGGCCCCACCAGAACAGGCCCACGTCGCGCAGGGCGGTGTACGATTCGCCGCTCTTGGGGGCGAGTTCGAGGAAGCGCTGCCAGCCGGCGCGCGTCGGCGGGAGGAGCTCGGCGCCGCGGAGCTCGGCACCGGCGGCGATCGCCAGGCCCTCGCCATCGACCACGGGGACCTTTTCTTTGTGGAACGAGCGGGCGAGGCCCTCGGCGATCGGAGCGGCAAAGCGCGGCCAGTAGCGCTCGAGGAAGGCGTCGCTCGCGCCGCGCCAGCCGAGGTTCTCGAACTTGCCGTACTTGAAGGTCTCTTCGATCTTCTTCGCGATCGCGGTGGCGGTGGTCACTTCGTCGTCCGCCGGCCAGACGGGTCCGCCCTCGCGTGGGAAGTTCTCGGGCGAAAGCGGCGCGCCGGACAGAAGGCCGCCGGCGTAGCTGACGACCTGCCAACTCGGCGAGCCGGCCGCGCGCAGCCCGATCTGCTCGCCCTTGTCGGTCGTCAGAATTTGTCCGAACTCGAGGTAGTCGTGCTCGTCGGCGTTGCCGGCGCGGGGGCGCGCGATGCGAAGACCCTCGTGGACGGGCGCGGCGCCGTTCTCGGGGACGATCAGCTCGGTGTCGCGGACGGCGTACATCCACGGGGCCCACGGCCAGGCGTCGGGACTGATGCTCTCGAGGTCGGCGAGACGCTGCTCGCCCTCATCGCGTAGGCGGGCGGCCTTCTCGGGGTCGTCGCTCAGGCGCGCGTCGCGGAAACGGCCGTTCGCCTGCCGCAAGAGGCGCGCGGCCTCCTTGGCGATCTTGGCGCGCGCCTCTTCGGCCTGGCGGCGCCGCTTGTCCTCGAGGAGCGCGCGCGTCTTGTCCTTGTTGCGCGAGATCATCAGCAGGACGTCTTCGGGGGTCAATTGCCAGGTGCGGACCTGCAGGTCGACGCCCTCGTAGGCGACCGAGTTGGCGATCACGACGTCGTACTTGGGCGGGACCGACGAGTCGGTCGGCCTCGCGCAGGTGCCCGGCGCCGGCGGGTCGGCGGACAGCCCGTTGAACTCGCGGGAGATCCGGAGACGATCCGCGGGCCTGGTCTCCTCGGCGTTCAAGATAGCGATGCGCTCGCGCGGGATGCCGTGCTTGACCAGGACCTCGCGCAGGCGAACATGCGCTCGTCGTACTCTTGATCGAGCTCTTGCCGGATACTGTCTCGCACGCCGCTCATGAAGGCGGCGGCGGAGTCTGCTTTGGTGTTCTCGGCCATGGTCCTCCTTTAGTCCTTTCCGTTGATCGAATCGCTGCCGAGCATGTCGACCACCCGCATCACGCCGCGCGCCAGCTGCTCGAGGACGCTCTGGTCGTCGCTCCGACGGCGCTCCGCGGCGCGGTGGTCCTCCTCGGCCATGCGCACGTAGTGGTTCGAGAGGCGCCGGGAGGCGGCCTCGTGTTCGAGCATCCGCTGCTCGAACTGCATCCCGTCGATCTTCTCGAGCGCCTTGGTGTAGTTGCCTCGCATCGTCTCGAGCTCCTCGACGAAGCGCCGGTTCATCTCGACCGCGCACCCGGTCATCCGCTCGAGCATGAAGCTCTGGACCTCGCACGAGCGGGCGAAGGACTCCCACAGCATGTGGTTCGCCAGCTCGGCGGTCTTGAGCTCCTCCGGCGCGGGGCGCGTCGCCAACTTGGACATGAGGTCCTTGAAGTTGGCCGGAGTGCGCATCTCGGCGATCTCGACGCGGAAGCCGGGCCCGGTCGTGTGATGGAGTTCGGCGGTGACCTCACCGAGCTTCTCGGCCGGTACGCCGAGTCGCTGTGCGACCACGCGCTCGCCATCCAAGATCATCACTGCATATCCAGCACTCATCCCCTTCATCGTACTTGGGTTCGGCGACGGCAGGCAAGTCCAATGATCGCGCGCGCCGGACCGGCGTCCGGTTCTTGGTGCTTATTCGTCGTCGTTCTCTTGGGATCTTGAGGCGGGGGAGCGAATGGTCGATGGCCAAAGAAACGCCGTGCCCTCGCAATTCAGGGCCTTCCGTGGATGGGATGGGGATTTTCGCCGCGCCAACTGCATTGGAATCGCCTCGGGCACCGCATTTCGCCGAGAACAGGTAGGTAGCTACAGGATGCGCGTCCCATTCGTGTCGGGGGCCTCGCCTGCCGCATCGTGGCGGGTCCCGATCGAGAGTTCAGGGGCCTGGCCGCCGGCCTGCGCGGGCTATGCGCGAGGGGTGCGCGGGCGAGGCGCGAGGGTGACGCGAGCCGTGCGCGTGCTGACGCGAAGGATGCGCGAACTAACGCGAAGGGTGCGCGCATCGACGCGAAGGGTGCGCGCATCGACGCGAAGGGTGCGCGCATCGACGCGAACGGTGCGCGAGCCGACGCGAACGGCACGCGCGCCGCGGCGAATGATTCGCGCACCGCGGGAGCCGACCGGCTGGCCGGTTCGTGAGGGCAAATTCGTCGGCACCTTGCGCAGCAGACGCCGATCGGTTCAACGTCTTCAGGGGAGCGGTGTCTACGGCGGGGGAGCTATGCAGATGGAGATGACGATGGAGATGGAGAGGGCGACGGAGCATCAGAGGCGGGTGGCCGAAGAGCACTGGCTGCGCCTCCAGTCGGTCCCGACGACCACACTCGGGCTCAAGGTCGCGGCAGCGGAAGTCATCCTCCGGCCAGCGGGCAAGCTATGCGAGGCCGTCGTCACCTGGGAGCGTGCGTACGGCTCCACGATCCTCGCGCGCGGACCGTTCGAAAAGGTCATCGATCGGGTCCGCGAGGTATCGCGCGACGGGCTGGACGTGCCCCCGGTCTACGAGGGCGGCCTCGACCGCCTGAACATCGTCGATTTCTACGACGACACGACGCGCGCGATCGTGCCGCAGGGAGAGATCCGCTTCAAGCCGTTTCTCGACAAGTCGATCGCCATGCTGGTCTCCGCCGACCAGAGTGTGCGGTTCTGTCACCTGGGAACCTATGAGATCCTGACGGGGCTGGCCGAGACGCACACCACGGAGTGGGTGCTGTACCCCCGTGTGGTCGTCTTCTTCTGGGGCAAGTACCGAGAGTTCAAGGCGTCGAACATCACGGGCGAGCTCGCGATGTCCCGCCTCGACGCTCACACGAAGCTTGTTCTCGTCCCCGACAGCCTGGGTCCCTCGGGGGCGTGCGTGAAACTGGAGCTGATGTCCGACGACGACGAGGTCGAGCTGCTCGCCGTCCTTCCCATCCTGCGCAAGCACCCGGAGCCGGTGCTCTGGTCCGACGGCTCGGTGAGACACCCTGGCATCGGAGGAGCCCGGCGACCGCAGGCGCCTCGGCAGACGGCGAGGGCTCGAACGACGACCGTGCGGAGCACGCCCGTCAAGAGCATGCCCCGCAAGGTCGCCCCACCGCGGGCGCCGGAGACGCCGATGGAGCCCGCGGTGCAGGAAATGTTGGGGCGTTACCTGGAAGAGGTCCGCGAGGCCGCCGGGCCGGGGAAGTCGATGCGGGCGGAGATCTCCCCGCTCCAGCGATGTGCGGAAAAAGGTGTGCGGATTCGTGGGCGTGGGGCCCCCCTGCGCCGAGGGCTCGAGGAGGCGAGCGAGTTCACGTTTCGCGGAGGGACCCGGACGTTTCAGAACTTCGTGAAGGGGCTGGTCGACGACGGCATCCTCGCGCGCCTGTGCGAGGATGGACGCGAACGGGAGTTCGTGTTCGATGAGCTGTTCGACCCGGACTCCGAAACCGTCGAGCGCCTTTATAGGCGCTACGGCATCACGCGCGGGAGGAGCACGAGCGCTCCAGCGGAGGCGCCGGAGGGGGCGGAGGCGGAGCCGGACATCCCCGCGGAGGATGAGGTAGTCGCTCCGGGAGGAAGCGAGTCGAGCTCGGCGGCCGCGAACCCCACGAAGAAGGCGGTCGCCGAGGAGCCGGGTGTCCAGCCGGGTGAGGGCGGACCAAGGCCCGGCGTCGCTCCGAGTCCGCAGGCCCCGAGCGCACCGCCGACCCCGCGCCGGGATCCCCGGGTTCAGCCTCGTCCCATGTTCTACAAGCCTTCGATCGCCTGGGGAGGGCCGGACGACGACGGTGACAGCGGCGGCGGATCCGGGTCGGCTTGAAAACGACCCCGCGCGCGGTCTACAACCCGACCAATGCGCGCGTCCGTCCTGCTCACGGGAGCCCTTGCCGCCGGCTGCTTCAACCCGACCGGCTCGGTTTTCGCCTCCGAGTCGACGAGCACCACGGAAGTGAGCAGCGACCCGGGGGCGAGCTCAGGCACCGACACAGGCCCGGGCTCGGAGGCGAGCTCGAGCACAGTGGCCGAAGGTTCGACCTCGGCCACGTCGGATGAGGTCAGCTCCTCCTCTGCGTCGAGCTCAGTCGATTCGTGTGGTGACGGGCAGCTCCAGGAGAGCGAGGAATGCGACGGCGAGGAGGGCTGCACAGCTGAATGCACCAAGGCGTTCCGTCGGGTGTTCGTCACGAGCGAAGTCTTCACGGGGAACCTGGGCGGCATCGCCGGTGCAGATCAGAAGTGCCAGACTGCAGCCGAGAATGCAAGACTTCCCGGGGAGTACATGGCATGGATCAGCTCGTCGGAGGGGGCGCCTGCCGAAAGATTCGTTCAATCGGTCGTTCCCTATCGCCAGCTCGACGGAGTACAGATCGCAGCGAGTTGGTCCGAGCTAATAGACGGTAACCTCGAATCTGGCATCTACTTGACGGAGTTGAAGACCTTTCCCCAAAAGGGGACGGCGAAATCATGTATGCTCGACATTGCCTTTGCATGGTCCAACACTCAGGAGTCCGGGGTCCTCTGGCAGACAAACTACGCCTGCGGCAATTGGTCGGAAGAGGCGGGCTCTGGTTACACTGGACGGGTTGGCCTGAGCGATGGCGGGTGGACGGTCGACTGCATCGCAGATTGCCTCGATGAGGCTGCGTTGTACTGTTTCGAGCAGTGAGGCTCCCTGCGCCAAGCGCGCCATGGCATCGGATGGGGTTTCAGAGTACACTTGAGCGCATGAGGCCAACATTCCGGCCCATCTTCACTTCTGCTCTCGCGCTCGCCTGTCAGCCCACGGAGGGCGACTCGTCTCCCTTCACGACAGTTCCTCCGCTTCAGGAGACATCGGACACGAGCGGCAGCTCAACAAGTTCAAGCAGCGGTGGATCGAGCACAACGGGTGGCGAGTTGTCGGCCGGCTCGGGCAGCGTTGCTAGCAGTGCGGGGGACACTGGTGCGGTGAGCACGTTCGACGTCGGCAGCACACAGGATTTCGGCTCCGACAAACCTGCGGGATGTGACGGGAAGATCGACTTTCTCTTCATCATTTCCCGCTATGCAGGGATGGAGTTCTTTCAAGCCCAACTTCTCGACGCGTTCCCGCAGTTCATCGACACCATCGAAGCGAAGTTTGCCAACTTTGATTACCACATCATGGTAGTGGACGCAGACGAGCTGTGGGGGCTGAGCACTTGTGACGAGAAGTGTCCAGTTCAGTGTGTTCCTGGCTATCCGTGCGGCTATACGCCGACGACGTGCGACACGACGATGGGGGCTGGTGTCGTTTTTCCGGCTGGTGACGACGCTACGAACAAGTTGTGCAAGATCGATGGCGGCCGACGTTACATGACCAAGGGACAAGCGGATCTCAAGGGCACGTTCCCCTGCGTCGCACAGGTAGGCAGCAGCGGCCGTGACTGGATGGGCGAGGCGCTGACGGCCGCAGTCAAGTCCGGGCTCAACGGCCCCGGAGGCTGTAACGCAGGCTTTCTGCGTGACGACGCCTTGCTGATGGTGACATTGATCTCGAACACCTTTGACTACGGTCCGAAACCGTGGGGTTCCGTGGGTACGCCTGAGACGTGGGCTGCAGCTGTACTGGCAGCCAAACATGACGATCCCGAGGCTGTCGTGATGTTGAGCATCACCGACCCCGGGCAGCCAGAGTGCAACGCTAATGACAGGATCTGCCAGATGGTCAAGAAGTTCCCGCACAGGCTGTTGTGGGACGTCTGGGCGCCGGACTACGGCCCGGCGTTTGATCATGCGACCGAGCTGGTTGACGAGGCGTGTGCGGACTTCGTGCCGCCAGGATAGCGAACACGCGGGCGAGGAGGCTGGCCCAGCCGATGCGGCGCGGGGCCCTGGATTTGGGCGACTCGGGCGGGCCTTGCGGCCCGGCGGCGTCGCGGCCGGCGCGTTCATCTCGGATGGTGCGCTGGGCGGGCTGGGGTCCTGGACCCTCTTGATCCCGGCGGACCGGGCGTGGTGCCTGATCCAAGATCTGTACCTGCGAGCCGCCGCGCGATAGCATCCGCGCATGGCAAAAGCATCCTGGCCCCCACAGGGCGTACCCCAGCAATTTGCGGTCGGTCTGCTAATCGGCGTCCTCGGTGCGAGCGTGCTCGTGCTCGGCTATCTCGCGGTCGCTCGCACCGGCACTCGCCCGCCACCGGTCGCGGCTCCGCTAGCGGTTGTCGCTGCTGCTCCAACCGTCGCGGCTCCGCCTCCCGTAGCGCCCGTCGCCTCGCAGGTTGTACTTGCTCCTGAGCCGGCGACACCGCCCGCGCCTGTCGTCGCCGCACCACCACCGCCGTCGACTCCGCCGCCGTTCTCGAAGCCGGCGACACCACCACCGCCGCCGCCTGCGCACCTCATCCCCGCCGAAGTCGAACTGGTGGACTGCACCAGAGCCGGAGCGCCGGCATGGTGCCGGCAGGTCCGTGCTGCGACCAAGAGCGAGCGAGCCGGAACTCTCGTCGCGGTCGTGCGCTCGAGCGTTCCCGGCGACGTATTCGCGTGCAGCGGTGGTCTGTACATCGGCGAGGTCACGCCCGAGAGCTACGCGTCTGCCTCGCTGGCCAAGAAGCTCGGCGCCCATGCCATCGACCGGATTCCGCGCGGGTCCGCGTTGCAGTACAGCTACGCGATCCGTCCGCAGGGCTCCGGCTTGCCCGAGCCGGAGTACTTGCGCTCCTGCTTCTGACGCCTGATCGACGCTGCTGCCGCCGCCGCTCGAGGTGTCGAGCGGCCGGCCGCTTCCAGCGCCGTCATCCCTCGCACGTCTTCCTCCACCTCGCGGCGATATCGCCAGCGCGCATGCCCTGGTCGCCGGCAAGGCCGGCCGCTCGAGTTCGGCGGCCTCGGCGACCCGCGGAGAGTTCCGTGGTTAGCCGCCAATGTAGGCGACGGCGGGATAGCCGTTCTCGCCGAGGCCGCCAGCGTAGACCTCGCCGTACTTGCCGATTGCCAGCGCGAGCGCCAGGTGAAGCATGCCAGCGTCGGTGCGGGCGTACGTCCACACCGGATCGACCTTGTCGTCGGCGAACGCCCGGACGGTGAACGCGGCCTCGCTCCCCTTCGCGCCCCCGGTCACCACGACGGCGTAGCCCGCCGGGCTCCATACGAGGTCCTGCACTGCGAACCCCTTGGTCGGGAATGTGCCGAGCGGCTTCACGTCTGCTAGGTTGCCTGGTTGAGCGTAGGTGCGCAACTCGCCCTCCGGCTTGCAGTCGTCATCGCAGACGAATGCAGCGATGATGAGACGGCCGAGGTTGTCGACGTCGACCGCTTGCGCCCCGTTCTGCGTCTTGGCGCCGGGTGGAGCGATGTTCCATTCGCCGAGCGGTGGCTTGTTCGTGTCGACGGTGAGTATGAAGAGGCGGTCGCGAAATTCGTTCTCGGTCCCGTGCTTCCCGTTCGCCTCTCCGACGAGGGCGAGCACGTCGCCCGCGAACACACAGCCTCGCGTGCGCTCGGAGAACACGTGCGGCAGCTTGTCCGCGGGCTGATAGTCGAACGTCCGAGTCTCGCCCGGCAGGTTCGGCCGGTAGATGCGCACCCTCGCGTCCTCGTCGAGCTCGGGCGTCGGGGCGAAGAGGCAGGCCGCGACCATGCCGGACGGGTGCGCGGCGAGGGCCACTGCGGTCTCGCCCTCGTCGCCCTTGTCGACGATTTCCGGCTCCGCCTTCCACGCGGGCATCCGCACCAGCCACCAGCGGGCCTGGTTGCCGACCTTGCGGTTGACGAGCGCGAACATCACCCCCTGCGCGTCGATCTTGAGGTCGATCGCCGAGCACTGCTCGTCGGGGAAGAGCGTGACGACGTCGCTCAGCTTCCACGCACCGCCCTTGTCGCGGCGCCGCGTGTAGCAGCGTGCGCCGTTGTTCGTGAACAGGGTGCCGAGCTCGATCACGTCGCCGCCGGGAAGCACACCCATCGCCGCGATCTGGCCCTGGCCGATCGTGTTGCCGGACTCCCAGTGACCCTCGCTGCCCGGGTCGGGCAGAGCGATCGTGTAGGGCGCTTCGACCGTCACGCCGTCGAGCGTCGCATCCCACGGGGTCAGCAGGGCGGCCCGGGGGCCGTTCTCGAGGCCGCTGTAGACCGCGATCTCGCCGCCGAACACGCCCGGCGCGAGCGGGGTGAGCTCGATCGGTTCGCCCGTGCCGAGCTGCATGCGGATCCCTTCGGTGTGCTCTGCGGTGACGGACACCGTGATCAGCCCGTTGTACTGGATCGGGTCCGGCGTCAGCTCGAAGTCGACGATCGCCGGCAGCTCGTCCGCAGGCTCGCCCGAGGTCTCGGTCCCGAGGCCGGACGAGGTCGAGCCGGCGTCGTTGGCGTCGCCGGTGACGGTCTGCACTCCGCTCGCGCCGGTCGTTGGGCTCGTCGTCTCGCTCGGGCTGTCCGTCGACGTCGAATCACAGCCTGCGCCCTCGCACTCGTCCCACTGCGGCCACGGCAGAGCCGTGCATGCGAGCGGGGCGCACGCGAGCACGAGCGGGACGAGGCGGACGATGGGCGTGTGCATGGTGGGCTCCTCCAGTTGTTCAAAATCGAGCACGAAGCGCAAGCCCCCCGGGCGCGGGAAAAAGCGCCGTCCGGGAGCCCGCTCGTGCGAGCCGCCGGCCGCCGACCGCCGACATCACGACCCCGACGATCACGGCCGCGCCCCCGGTGAGCGCTGTTCCGAGGGCCAGCGCGTTCATGGTGCGGAACTCTGCCGCGAGCGCCTGGTCCCGCGCGCGGGCTCCGACGTCGGGCGGGCCCACGACGCTGTCGTGCAGCGCGACCGCCTCACGGTAGGCGATCAGGGCGCGGCCGCCGGCGTAGCCCGCGACGCCCGCGAGGGCCATGCCAAGCCCGAGCGTCGCCCCGCCAGCGACGACGAGCGGGCGGCCGGGGCGCGACTCAGGAGCCCTTCGCGGCCGCGGGACGGGCAGCAGCGGATCGGGCCGCGATGCCGCCGGCTCGGGCTCGAGCAAGGCGACGGACGGGCGCGGGCGGGCGGACGCAGGCGTCGGAGGGGTTGCGGACGAGGGCGCCGGCGTGGGCGAGGCCGAGGGTGCTGGTGCGAGCGAGGACGCCGGGACGGGGGACGTGGGGGACGGCGCGGCGGCGGACGGGGCCGTTTCGCCAGGACGCCCCACCGCACGTGGGGGGGCGGCCGTCGCCACGCGAGGGGCTTCATTTGTCGTCCGCGCCCTGGTCTCGCCACATCGCACACCGCGCGTCGCCTCGCGCTGTTTCAGCTTGGGCCGCTCCACCTCGAAGCTCGCGCGCTGGCTCTCCGGTTGGCCCTGGATCGACACGCTCGCCTCGAAGGTCCGTCGCGCGTTGCACAGGTGCTGCACGTCACCTGTCTTGTCGTACAGGCTCAGATAGGACAGGTACGCGCCGTGAAGGCGCAGCGCGCGCTCCTTCGGCGTCTTGCTCGCGCGAGCCCGCTCCTCGAACCGCGCCGCCTCGCAGGCGTTGTCGCCGATCGGGCACTCGGCGTCCTGCGTGGCGAGGGCGAGGGCGAACGCGCAGGTGATCACGATCATGGCGTGTACTCCCGGGTGAAGGACTCGGCCTCGGCAGGCCGGAAGCGCAGCGGCGCGGTCGCGTCGCGCACGCACCGGCGTACCATGTCCTCGTCGACCCCGCGCACGTCGACGGCGGAGAAGCGATCGGCCCCCGCGACCGTCTCGAAGTGGACGAGCATGGGGCCGTCCGCGAGGCCGGCGCAGCGGCGCAGCGACCCCGAGGCGAGGGCGAGGGCCTCTTGCATGGTCGGCAGCGGCGGCGGGACGGGTTCGTCTGCGACGACGCGGGCCGCGGTCTGCGGCTCGCTCACGGCTGCGACGACCTCGCGCTCGGGCGGGACCGGCGGGGCACTCGGGGCCGACATCCGACCGCCCCACCACGCCAGCCCGAGGGCGAGCCCGGCAACGGCCGCGCGGGCCACCTGTCCCATCCACGTGCGGGGCACTCGCCGGCGCGCGGCCGGCGAAATGTGCGGACCGGGCGAAGGCTCTCGCCCCTCGTCGGCGGTCACCCCGGACGGCTCCGGTGGCGGAGCCGGCACGAGCGCCGGGGCGACCTCATGGGCGCCTGGTCCGGCCGCGACCGGCGATTCCGACGCGACCGCATGGGCTGGCGAGGCGGTGGCCTCCGCGGCCTGGCCAGGCGCATTCGCCGAAGCGGCCTCGGCCTCCCTCGCCTGGTCCGCCAGCTCTTCTTCGGCGGCGTCGAGCTCGGCGATGAAGTCCTGGACGTCCAACCGCTTCTGCGGGTCCTCCTCGAGCCCGCCGAGAATCGCCGACTCGAGCGCGAGCGGGCAGTCGACCCCGTGCTCGGTCGGAGACGTGGGCACACCCGTCTTGCCCCCGGTCGGCCGCTTGCCCGTGAGCATCCGGTAGAGCAGGTGCGCGAGCGAGAAGACGTCGCTCTTTTCGGTCCAGCCCTTGCCCGCCTTGGCCTCGGGCGCGGTCCAGTCGAGATCGCGCCCGCCGTCGTTCAGCCGCGCTCGCCGGTCTGGCCTGGTCAGGTACCGAACCTCGGCGGTCGCGTAATATCGGTCCGTCAGCGCGGCCATCCCGAAGTCGACGAGGGTCGCGGTGCGCGTCTCGAGGTCGATCAGGACGTTCGAGTTGTTGATGTCGCGGTGCAAGATGCCGCGCGCATGCAAGGCCGTGAGGGCCCCCGCAATTGCCTTGCCAACCGCGATGACCTCGGTCGGGGCGAGCCGGGTCGCCTCGAGGCAGAAGTCGCTGGCGCGCTGCCCCCGGGCGAGGCTCATGGCGATGAAGGGCCGCTTGCGCCGCCGCGTGCGGCAATCGACCAGCGTCGGCAACGACGGGTGACTCACCGCGCGAAGGACCCGGGCCTCACGCACGAACCGCTGCCGCTCCTCCCGACCCGCGCCCGCGCGCAGGAGCTTGAGCGCGACGTAGCGCTCCGCGTCGTGATGGTAAGCGCGATGGACCTCCCCTTTCGCGCCGGCCCCGAGGAGCTCGATCAATTCGTAGCAGCCGTCGAACAGGCGAACCTTCCTCGCCCCGCGGATCGTCTCGAGACGCGCCCGGAACTCGGCGGCCGTGGCGAGCCGCTCGTCGGGGCGCTCGGCGAGCGCCGATGCGACGAGCTCGTCGAGCTCACGCGGGATGTCGGCGGCCGGGCGGACCTCCTGCATCGGCCGCAGGCTCGCGCGGTCGGGAATCACGCCGGTGCAGAGCAGATAGATCGTCACCCCGAGCCCGAACACGTCGAATCGGGGATCCGGGGCCGCGTCCGGGGCCTCGGGCGGGTAGAAGCCCGGCGTCCCGACGACCAGACCGACGTCGGTCTGGTGCCGAGGCGGAGGCGTCAGGCCGGCCGCTTGCACGCGCCGCCAGTCCTCGACTTTGGCCGTACCGAGGTCGATCAGCTTGATGAACGGCCGGCCGGTGACGCTGCGGATCTGCACGAGGTTGCTCGGCTTGACGTCGCGGTGGATCACGCCGTGCGCGTGCAGGGCCGCGAGCGCGCGGGCCGCCTGCGCCGTGAGCTCGACGACCTCACGCCACGGCAGCGGCCCCTCGGCCTCGAGCCGCGCCTGCAGAGTTCGACCAGGCAGCATCTCGAGCGCGAGGAAGGGCGAGTCGTCCTCCATCTCGCCGGCCGCGAGCACATGCACGAGATGCGGGTGCCGGAGGTTGGCCAGGAGGACCGCCTCGTCCGCGAACCGCCGCCGAGCGTCCTCGGAGTGGTCCCGCAGTACCTTGAGCGCGGCGCGGCAACGCAGCGTGCGGTCCTTGCACGCGAAGACCCACGATGCGCCGCCCATCCCGAGCAGCGGTCCGCGCTCGAACCGCCCGCCGACCAGGGCGGGCAGGCCGCCGGCCGTGGACGCATCTCTGTCCTCATGCATGGTCCACCCCCGAGCGTGTTGCGGGGTGTCGGCGGTGTTCGGCGGTGTCGGCATGGATCTCCGTTCGCGTGCCTTCCCTCGCCGCGGCCTTGCGTCGGAGGCCGCCGGGGGCCCGAGTCTACAGGGTCCTCGTTCGATCCTTCGTCGCGGGCGAGGCCATGGATGCTCATGCGTAAACCGATTCCTCGGGCGCAACAAGGCCAGGCATGAAGCCGGTCGCTCGACGCTTGTAAGGAAGAGAATTCGAGAGAGAGGCCGCCCAGGCAGCAAAACCCCGTCACCCGGCGGAGTGATCTCCCGGCGGCAGGCCCGAGATCTCCGTCCCGAAGCCGCCGGGCCCACTCCTCCGCAGTCATCGACGAGACGTCGAGCCAGTAACCGCCAGCCGCGCCGCCTGCAGCGACGCGTGCCATTACTCACATCTGCGCCATGGCGACCGTTGGACGCCCCGTAGCCGACGTTGATATCGTCGATACGGTTATCTGCTCGTCGAGCTCAGCTCAATCAAGCAGGAAAGAGAACCGTACAACATGAATCAAGCTTCAACCCAGAGCGGAACATCAATCCTTCGCATCAGCATTGGGGTATTCGTAGGCGGCTTGGCTGCGATGGTTGGCTACAATCTCCTGACCGCCGCTGTTGCAGTAAAAGTCGAGCACTCATATGTTAGCGCTAAAGCCGCAACTACATGGAACGAGGTCGTGGAGATCTCCCGACTGTGTGATCAATATAAGATGATAAAGGCAAACAAGTGCCCTAAGAATCTACAGGATCTCGTATCAGCAGGGTTGATTGGGCGGGAGAAACGCGACCCGTGGGGAAACGCGTACACTATCACGTGCCCAGGAGCACATGATGAGGTGGACGTTACCTCGAACGGTCCAGATGGGCGGCCGGATACGGGCGACGACATTAAGTCTTGGCAGAAACCACATGAATGAATGCCTAGCACCGCACAGGCGGCAAACCCGAGGCACAACACGCCGGCTCGGCGGCTACGAGTCTCAGCTCAGCCTGCGGGCCCCGGCGCGGCTGATCGTCCGCAACGCTCACGTCCGCGCAGACATCCGATTCACCGCCTCGGCCCTGCTCCAGGGCCTCCCGGCCGCCCACCTCGCCCCGCTGACTGCGATCGCGGCATTGCTCGCGGATGAGGAGCGCGAGGCGGCCGAACGCGCCGCTGCCGAGATGTACGACGACGATTGAGCGGAACCGACCGCCGCGCGGAACCGACCGCCGCGCGGAACCGACCGCCGCGCGGAGCCGACCCCGGCCTGCGGCCGCGCCTCGCTTCCTCCGCTCCGCCCCGCGGAGTAGAGTGCCCTCGTGCCGACTCCTGCCGCGCCCGAAAGCCCGACGCGTCCTCGCGCCCACGTCTTCTATTCCTGGCAGTCGGACTCGCCGAACCGCACCAACCGCGGCTTCATCGAGGGCGCGCTGCGCGGGGCGATCGACAAGATCCACAAGCAGGGTGAGCTCGAGGTCGAGCCCGCCCTCGATCGTGACACCATGGGCGCCTCCGGCAGCCCCGACATCGCCCACACGATCTTCAATAAGATCGACCAGGCCGAGGTATTCGTCTGCGACGCGAGCGTGATCAACCGCCACGCCGTCGACGAGTGCGGCTCCCGCGCGACTCCCAACCCAAACGTGCTGCTCGAGCTCGGCTACGCCGCCAAAAGCCTCGGCTGGGAGCGTGTGATCGTCGTCGTCAACACGGCCCTCGGCAAGCTCGAGGAGCTTCCGTTCGACATCCGCGCCCGCCGGATCCTCACCTATCACTTCCCCGAGGCCGACAAGCCGGCCGCGGCCCGCGAGGTCTTAACGGGTAAGCTCGCCGACGCGCTGTCCTCCATCCTTAAACAGGGCACGATCCGCCGTGCCTCGGGCCCGGCCCCCGAACTGCGGTGGATCCCGCCACCGCCGCGCCCGCACCGCGATCACGCCCCCGACATCTTCGGCGCCCCTCCAGCAGCCCCGGTCGAGGGCGGGCGACTCGTCCTCCCCGCTCCTCTGTACCGCGATCAGGCGGCCGTCCTTGAGTACTTTGACGCCGAGGTCGCGCGTCACGCCGGGCAGAAGCCGTCGCTTGACGCCTGGTCCTCCGTACGCGCGGTCTCCCCCGCGTCCTTCCGGCAGCGCCTCGCCGACCCCGCGAAGCTCCGCGACTGGTACGTCCTCTTCCACGGTCGCCACGGCGTCGTCACGGCCGAACTTGAGCTTGCCAACGAGGGCACGGCTCCCGCCACCGATATCGACATACGAATCAAGCTCCCCGAATGGCTGGTGCTCGTCAGCCATTACCGCTGGTATTCTCTCGATCACGAATACGGCGATGTCGATTGGCCGTACTTTCCTTATCAGCATCAAGGCTTGAGCTGGCAAAGGCCCGAGCCCCACCCCGGCGATTATGTATCACGATACGAGGATCGCTTCCTGCTCGAGCCCGATAGCCCCGACTCCCTGCACGGCACATCTCCGCGATTGCTCCACACATATACGCTCCGCGCACGCCTCCCGATCGCCCTCATCGCCGTCCCCGGAGCCCCGCCCGGCCCCTGCCACATCGACTACGAGACCTTCTGCAAGGAGCTCCCCGCACGCGTGCACGCCCGCCTCCCCCTGACGATCGCCCCGAAACCGGAGTGACCGCCGCCACGCGCTGCCCGAAGGGTGAGGGCGGCCGTGCGGGCGTCGGGGGGCCGTGGACGAAGCGTCCGCGCCGCCGCGCTAGCGACCGCTCACGACAGCCACCCCGAGCGTCCGGAGCGTGAGGGCCCCCGCAATTTGCTTCCCGACCGCGATGACCTCGGCCGGGGCGAGCCGGGTCGCCTCAAGGCAGAAGTCGCTGGTCGCTGGCGCGTTGCCCCTGGGCGAGGCTCATGGCGACGCTCACCTTCTCTCGCCGCGGCCTTGCGTCGGAGGCCGCCGGGGGCCCGAGTCTACAGGGCCCTCGTTCGATCTTTCGTCACGGGCGAGACCATGGATGCTCATGCGTAAACCGCTTCCTCGGGCGCAACAAGGCCAGGCACGGCAAGCCCGAGCCTCAATACCCCCGCTTGCGTGATATCCTCTCCGGCGTGTCCGAGCCGGCGCGCGCAGACCCCCTGATCGGCGTGGTCCTCGACGAACGCTTCCGCGTCGAGCGCCTGCTCGGCGAGGGCGGGATGGGGCGGGTCTATGCGGCGACGGAGCAGCTGCTCCGCCGCCGCTGCGCCGTGAAGGTCCTCCTGCCGGAGTTCGCCCGGGACAAGGACAGCGTCGCCCGCTTCCTGCGCGAGGCTCGCGCGATCGCCCAGATCCGGCACGAGAACGTGGTCGACATCTACCACCTCGGCGGCGACGCCGAGTCCGGCGTCGTGTTCTTCGCCATGGAGCTGCTGACCGGCGAGGACCTCGAGTCCCGCGTCGCCGCGCGTGCGACGCGGCCGTTCACGTGGCAGCAGGTCTGCGGCTGGATGGCGCAGGTCGCAGGAGCGATGGCCGCCGTCCACGACGCCGGCGTGATCCACCGCGACCTCAAGCCCTCCAACGTCTTCCTGTACCGCCGTCCCGACGGCCGCGAGCAGGTCAAGTTGCTCGACTTCGGCGTCGCCAAGGTGACGGACCAGGCGGCGCTCACGAAGACAGGGGACGCGTTCGGCACGCCGTTCTACATGTCCCCCGAGCAGATCCTCGCGCAGCCGCTCGATCCCCGGACGGACGTGTACTCGCTCGGCGCGGTGCTCTACGAACTGCTCGCCGGCCGGGTGCCGTTCGACGGCGAGCCGATCCAGGTGGCGATGCAGCACTGCAACGTCGTCCCGCCGCCGCTCGGAGCGCATGTCCCGCCGGAGCTCGCGGCGTTCGTGCTGCGGATGCTGGCGAAGGAGCGCGAGACCAGGCCCCAGAGCATGGCCGAGATCGAGCGAACCATTCGAGGTCTCGCGGCCTCCCGCGAGCCCTCGTTGCCGGCGCCTGCTCCCTCTCCCGCGCCTGCGTCCATCACCCCGGCGACTCGGGGTCGCCGTCCGCTAGGGAAGTTGTGGGTGATGCTCGGGGCGTCCACTCTCGGTGTCATCGCGCTGGCGTTCCTGTCTGCACGGGCTCCTCGCGCTTCAGACCCGGCTCCCGCCGTACTCCACCCCCCAGAGACCTCTCCGCCGTCTCCACCACCGACCCCAACGATGAACCCCGAGGCGAAGCCTGAACCCCCGTCCTCGGCCGAACTCCACGAAAACAGCTCCCGCGCATCTGCACCACCGGTGGAGGACGTGAAGGGCGCTCCCGAGGTGAGCAGACCCGAGAAGCCGAAGCCGGGCGCCGCCGACCCGCTGAAGGCAGTCCGCAGAGCGGCGCTTGCATGCCGCCAGAGGTTCGACGCGATCCGCGGAGCGAAGATCACCATCGATTACGCCGTCGGAAGCGACGGATCGGTAACGCGCGCTGTTCCCACGGTGGACTCCGACCTCGGCCGGTGCCTCGCCGAGAGTCTCCGGAGCGCCTCGTTCTCGCCCAAGCTCCGGCTCGGCCTCAAGATCGACCTGTAGGCCACCATCGGCCCGAGGAGGAGCCGCGGTCCGCCGCCGCTCTGGACACCCGTGCAGCCAGGAGTCGTCCGCTACGGCGGACGGAGCCTGGCTAATTCACCGTGGCCCGGTAGCGCGTGTTGCCCCGCTCGCCCTCGCGGACGATCTCGCCGTTCGTGACCAGCTTCTGGAGCGCCAGCCTCAGCTGGTTGATCGACCCGCCACTCTTTTCGTGCAACGCGCTCGACGTGACCCACCCGCCGGCCTCACGCACGAGGGCCAGGACGGCGGCGTTGTAGCGGGCCATCTCCGCTGCCTGCTCGGCCGACATCCCAGGCGGGCTCTTGGTGTTCGAGGCGGCCTTCCCGGCCCCGGCCTTCTTGGCCTGCTTCTTCCCCGCCTTCTTGCCCTGCTTCTTCGCTGCCTTGCTCGCAGGCGGCGGAGCCTGCACCGCAGCTCCCGCAGCCTCAAGAACGGCCGGCGTCTCGGATGCTGCCGGCACCGCGGACGCCGCCTGCGTCGCCTGCGGCTTCTTCTTGACGGGCTTCGTCCTCGCCTTCTTCGCAGGCTTCTTGGTCGCCGGCTTGGACTTCTGCGTCGGTTTCTCCTTGCCTACCTTCCCCTTCGTCGCCGTGGCCTTGCCGCTGCTCGGGGCTGGAGTCTCGGAGGACACCGAGAGTACCTCTGCGACCTTCACTGACCCGAGCGCCTTTCCGAGCGGGCTGGCGAGCAGCTCACGCAGCTCGGCGAAGGTCATGGCAGCGATGCGCCTGCGCAGGACCTGGACGAGCACCAACCGCTGCTGCTCAGCGAGCGCCTGTTCGAGATCCTTCTGGATGAGCTGGACAAATCCCATGGGCCGAGGATGCCCGAGCGTCGCGCCCGCGTCGAGTCACGGTGTCCGCTCAACATCCGCGGACATGCGCTTCATCGCCGTTTCCTTGGTCGCGGCTTGCGACTCTCCTCACGGAACGGGGTGTCCGACTCGTGGACCTGTTTCCTTCTCTCCGAGGGACGGGTCCATGAAGGAATATTCAGATGCCACTCGGTCTCTGAAGGTTCGAGCCGGAACCATCGAAGAAAATCGTGCCACGCGGAGGTCAAGAGCTCGGGGAGGCTCCCGACGGCGGTCGCGTCGCCCAGAAGCGCCATCTTCCAGGCCGCTGCATTCTTGTAGGGCCTGCCCCCACGAATCCGGCGTGCCCTGCGACTCCTCGTCAAGAGTGCTCGTGATCAGCGAGGGCGGCGGCATCTTCTCTTCTAGCTGAACATCCCAGCCGGCATAATCCTCCTCTGACTCCTGCAAGATGTATCCTTTGGCAAGAAAGCGCAGCAGATTTACTCCTGCTTTTCCTTGCTCTCTGCTCTGTGCGCCTGATCCGGGTCTTGCGTTCATTGTCTTGCCTGCTACATCAAGTCTGGCTCTGTGGGAATTACACGACTGACCAACATTTGCCGGTTGAGACTTTTTTCCAAGCGCTCCACTAGGTTCTGTGCGGAATCGCTGCTTGTGATTATACCATCTAGTAGTGATAGGTCGACGAAGAGAGTTTCGCGTACTCTCTGTTCGCTAGCATCCCCAAGGTCCCGCAGATGTTGTTGGATTTTGGTCTGATGGCGAGTGATTTCTTCACCGAGCCGTGTCGCGGGGGTCGTTGTCACCTTGATCGAGCAGAAGTGAGAGAGGACAGCACCGGAGTAGCCAGGTCGGTGAAGTTCTCCGAACGTTCGTAGCGACGCTGACAGGCTGTAGATCTTCGCTGATCCGAGCGTAAGCGGCTTCCGCTGTCCGTCCTGAAAGACCTCGAGGGTTCCCTCTTTGCGCAGATACACCTCGAACCGCAATAGTTGTTCCTGACTTTTTAAGAACACGCGACGCAGGTACTCAAGCGTCGCGTGGTAGCCACCCGACCAGTTGAGCGGTGCCTCAGCCATCGCCTTACACTCGAACACTACAATCGCGCTCCCGTCACTTAACTCTATCATCGCATCGATGTCGCCCAGCTTTTCCTTCCCGCCTACTTTGTAGTAGTCTCCGTGTACGACTGCTCCTAAGCGTGAAAGCTTGCTGCGCAGGAAGTGCTCGAACGCGATTCCGAGATCGTGGGGATTGAGGTTCAGGCGGCGCTGAATCTCGCCTGAAAAATCCGTCATAGTGGTGCGCGGAGCGATGATGCGTGATCCCCGGCCCATGTCGATGACAGGCTTGGAGACTAAGTTGCCGCCGAGCGCGCTGCGAAGAGACTCGCCGAACCCGGTGTTAGGGTCAGGTGCGGAATGGATCCACGCGTCAGGTAGATTTCTGTGGCCGACCTCAGTGCCGGGAACCATGCTCAGGCTAAACAGGTTCTTTGCCTCATCCCACCCGATGACTGTTCCATGTCGCTGGACGAGATAGTCGGCAAACTCGAGGTCTGCGGAACGGCGCCACCTGTCCGCAACGCACAGCCGGATGTACAGAATCGTGCGCGCGATCTCCTCAACCAAAAATGCGGGCTCTGCCCACAGGGCTCCCATACATGCCGGCTGATCGAACCGCATTAGATGCATGAAGTGAGTGACGAGAGCGTCGAGACGCGATGATGCGTTGCCGTTCGAATTTGGAAGCCGTCTAATATATTTGCCTCCGTAGTTTGCCAACAATTCGTAGGGGAGCTTGCGGTCCGCCTTTGAGGCAGCCACCCGCCAGGCAAGAATTGTGCTGCCCCCGAGTTGGCGGCAGAGTGAATCAATTTGGCGAAATATTGGGTCTAGGCTGTCGACGTCGGGATAGATGATGCCGTGGACGTCTTTGAGTTTGAAGTCAGTGGTTATGCGAGAAAAGTAGAGTGCGGCTCTGTAAAAGTCTGTGGCGGGCGTATACATCCGTAGGGGCGGATCTTCCCAGGCGCGTTTGCAAATCTCGATCGCCTCGCTAAACCAGTTGTCGTCAAGGTCACGATTCCCGCTGGCTCCGCGTCGTGCTTGGGTCGCTAACTCTTCGGCGATCTCCCGAGCCTGTTGCACATCTATATCCGAGAGAACTCGAAGACCGATCAGCGCCTCAGGAAGCGAGAGAATTGCTACTTGGGATTGGACAGATAGCGCCGCGACGTGTTGATAGACAGCACTAGCTCTCATCTCGTCTGCTTCGACCCGTGAGGCAGGGGCGGTATGCTCTCGCACCAGGTCGACGAATCGCTGAGCCCGCTTGAACGCCGGAAGGGCCAAGGTGTTGGCGATCCAATTTTCTTGCTGCCTGCTGCGCTTCATGTTGTCTTTCCGTCCAGTCTGTTATTCGGATGGAGGTCTAAGCTGTGTGAGACGACGGCCGAGTGCAACGCGGGCTTGCTGGCGGTCCGGTGGGGGCCGAGCGCAATCGGTCAGAAAATACGATGCTGGGCGCGACATCCACGAGCCCTTTGCCGTGATCGATCTCACACACCCTCCCCCGCTGCCCTGTCCACCCTGAAGCCCGGCGAAGGCCACCGGCCACGCCCGCGAGGGGTGGACGGGGGCGCCTGGCAGGGCAATCTCTTGCATGGTCTGGGGGCGGGCCTCTCGCTCCGTGGACAGCATGCGCTGGATCAACTCGTGCTCGCCCGGGATTCCGGCCTCTGGGAACCCCGAGCGCATAGATGTCCGCACGCGCATCGAGCTCATGCGCCAGCATGTACTCCGGGGACATGTACGTCGGTGTTCCGTGGGTGACACCTGTCTGTCCTGGTGACGGAAGAGTAGGCGATCTTGGCGATCCCGAAGTCGAGCAGTTTGACGCGTTCGCCCCCGTCGCGGCGTGACGGCCCATCCCTCCCTCGCCGAGGAGGCGCTCAACTTGAAACCGCCCCTCAAGCGACGTTGTCACGAGGGCGCGGTCGGGTGGGCCAGGGCGGAGATCTCGACCGCGCGCGGTCGCTACCGCGGTCCGAGGACACCCGGCCACACCTCCGCAGCGCCAGCGACCTCACGCGGCACCCGGCACCCGTGGCCGGTCTTTGCCCCCTTGCGCGCGATGTCGCGCCGGCGTTAAGTTCTCCAGATGGGGAAGAAGCAAGCCGAGCAGAGCCGGAAACGCCAGCGCGCCAGAACCGAACGCCGTCGGGTGGAGGCCGGGCGTCGGAAGGCTGAAGCTCGCGCGAGCGCCGCAGCCACGCCCAGGGTCGCCGCTCCGCAGTCGACCCAAGAATTCTCGGTCATTCGCACTGGCATTGAGGAGCTCTTGGCCGGGGGCGGCGACGTGGCGGTGTCGGTGCGAACGTGGTCGCCCGGGGAAGGGGATCGGCCTGCTCAAATCACGTTGGACGTGCGGCTACTCGGCATGACGGCCACGATGTACGGGACCTTCCATAAGATGCTCCCCGAGGACTTCTTCGGCGAACACTACGCCAGCATGTCCGCCGAAGAAATCGAAGAACATCAAGAAGGCTGGGGCTGGGAAAATGCTACTGCCGCACGGATCACTCTCGACAAGGTGAGGCAGGACAAATCGCTCGCTACGGCTGTGCTCCTGCACTCTGAGATCGACCGCCTTGTCGACGAGCTGAAATGTGATTGGGCTGTAGTACAAAAACTCTACACCCGGCTCGGCCTCGCTGACGATCTTGCCGACGTCCTTGCTCCGGTCGCAAAACAGCTTCCATCAGAAGAAAAGTCATTCTGGTTCAGTATGAAGCGCCTGAACAGGTGGCCGTCGGGTATCTGGAGTGACTTCATCGACTACTTCGAGCGCGAATCCACGGGACCGCTTGTCGAAGCGGTGCGTTCGTTGGATGCGGCTGCGCTCGCTCGTCTGCCCGCGCGCCCGTCCCGGCCGCATCACCCCGTCACCCGCGTGCCCCCGCCTTCCCCCGAAGCGGTCAAGAAGTTCCTGACCGCCCTGGACGAAATCATGCAAGGGCGCGGCTCCGTGTCCGCAGAGCTGAAATCGTGGTCGCCTGGCGCGCCCCAAGGTACAGCCGCCGAGGCGATCCTGGAGCTGCGGCTTTTCGGTCTTGACGTTACCGTGAGCGGGAAAATCACGCCCCTCACCCCCGAAGTGTTTTTCGGCGCCGACATTGTCTACTTCTCCGCCGCTGACATCGAGGCAGACCCCGAGTGGCAACAGACCGCGACCGCGCGGCTTGTTCTCGACCAACTCGTCACGGACAAAGCCCTCGCAGTGAATGCGATCCTGTCGCAAGCGATCGGCCTTCTCGTTGAGGATTATCTCGGTGTCGGCATGCCTGTGACAGAAAAAGTCTGCGAGGCATTTGGAGTACCACTGGACATCGAGCCGATCCTGGATCCGATCGCTCAGCGACTCCCGGAAGACGCGAAAGCCGAGTGGTACGAAGACGGCCGCGAAGAAGACGGCCGCGGGGGAGACAGCCAGGACGGGCGCAGCGAAAAGCATTACTTGCCGGGGAACATCTCCGAATGCCTGTGGGACGCAATCGAGATCGACCCCGAGATCGCCCCCAACAGCTCTTTTCTCGATTTCACTGACGGAATCGACGACAAGCTCCGCAATCGGCTGCGGGCCTTGGTGCCCCAGAACGCGAATGCCTACCAGCAGCTCTGACACCGACCACGGAACTCCGCCAAGCCTGTCGCGCTCCGTGACCCCCAGCCGGTCGTCCGGCCTATCCGTGCGCGCGCAACGATGAGCGACAGCGCCTCGCGCGAGCGGGTCGAATGCGAGGGCCGCGGCGAGCACGTCGTTGCCGACCTTGTGCGCGAGGTAGGGGAGGAGCCAATCGCCGTATCCCTGGTCGACAGTGGACCCGACGACGAGCACGACCGGGACCGACGTGACCGGCGACTCGAGCAGGCTCGGGCTCGTCGCGGCCCGGCGACACGACCGCGAGCGCCTCGGTGATCTTGAAGCTGGCGTCGAGTGCGACGCCAGCCGCAGACGGTCCCCGTCCTAGTGGACGGCGCGCTCACCCTGCGCGCCGGCCCCGAGGTCCGCGGCGGCGTGCTGATGCCGCCGACGCTCGCCGGCTGGCAGCAGTTCCTCGCCCTCGCGCCCGCGAGCGGCGCGACGTTCACCGAGCTCAAGAAGGCCGGCGAGCTGTGGTGGGCGCGACGGATCCCGCAGGACCTGCTCGCGGCGGCGCGCGATAGGAGCACGCGATGCTGGCGCTCGTCCTCGTTTTGTCCGCTCCTACTGGCGATGCCGCGACGGCCGAGTCGTTCGCCGCCTCCGGCGAGGCGCACCTGCTCGAGGCGGCCTCGAACAGCCACCCGCTCGACGCGTTCGACGAAGCGCACAAGAATTTCGAGACCGCGTTCCTCCTCGGCGCCGATTCGCGGCACCTGTTCCGCGCCGTCGAGACCGCCGAGCTCGCGCTCCGGACCGCGACGATGAACAAGGACTCGCGGACATCCTGGCAAGAGATCTGGCGGGACGACATGACGCGGCTCCGCGCTGAAGCCACCAAGCAGGGGCGCGCCAACTGCCGCTACGACGGCAAGGGCGACCGGCTTCCGCCGCGCTTGGAGTTGCTGGTGGACGCCGGTGGGCCGCCAGCGACCGAGTCGGCCTCGCCGGCGGCCCCGCCACGGCCTGTCTCATGGGACAGAAGGCCGCGCGCGGCCGCGCGTGGGCTGCTGATCGGCGGCGGGCTCCTCCTGGCCGCGAGCGCAGCCCTCGGTGGCGTCGCGGCGAGCGGCTACGTGCAGCGCGAGCGGCTCGTCGACCAGGAGCGAGCGCTCGCCGCAGACGCGTGGGAGCTCGGATACGCCGACGGGGCGACTTTCGAAGGGCAGGCGTCGCTCGGCGAGGACATCCGCGCGGCCCACCGCCTGATGCTCGGCTCGGCGATCGCCAGCGGGATCTCCGGCGGCGTCTCGATCTTCATGCTCGCCAGCGGCGCCCGCCTCGCGCGCGCGGGCGTAGCGGTCCGGCCCACGCTCGGGGGCCTCGTGCTGCTGGGGAGGTTCTGAGATGCACCGGCGCGTCCTCCTGCTGGCCCTGGGGCTCTCCGCCTGTCCACTGCCCGATCTCAGCGCGCTCCCGCCTTACTGCGAGCCCGCGGAACAGGCGTGTCCGCCGGGCGCGTCCTCCTCCTCGGGCGACGCGGAGCCGGCTCCGGAGCCGACCGGCGGAATCCAGACCGTGACCGGCCCCGAGCCGGACACGACCAGCTCCGACACCGGCGACCTGGGTTCGACGTCGACGACCGACGAGCCGCCGATCCCCCCGCCGATGATCGTCGAGGAGCCCATCCTGACGCCCGACCCCCTCAAGTCGCTCGGGACCGTCGACGCCTCGGTGCTCACCGCCAACGCCGACGGCGTGCGGATGCGCGTCGACGACGGCGATCAGGTCGAGCTCGGCGGCGGCCCCGACACCTTCGTCGGTGGGGCTCCTTTTTATTCGGGCCTGTCCAATGGGACACACAAGGCCGAGTTCGTCGCCTGGCGCGGCGACCTTCAGAGCGAGCCCGCGGTCGTCTTCTTCGAGGTCGACCTCCCCAAGCCGGGCCAGGGCTACGTGTGGGAGTCGCTGAACTTCATCGGCCTGGGCACCGTGGCGGCGATCGTCGCGCTGCCGCATGCCGACAGCGGGCCCGTGATGGTCGAGCTCGGGACCTACTACCCGGTCGGCAAGCCCCGCTGCTACCTGCGCCGGCGCGATGCGGACGGCGCGTGGAACCTCGCGAGCGACGTCGTAGAGGTCTTGCCGGACGTCCCGTGCATCGCTATCGACCTCGAGGTCGACTCCGAGGGCCGGCTGTACCTGCTCGTGATGCGCGACGTCGGCATCGACGATCGCTGGTGGCTCGGCCGGGTCGACACGTGGGAGAGCGCGGCGACGCCCCAGCACCGCAACTCCGGCGCGCCGGGCGACACAGCCCACGCGCTCACCATCCGTGCGGGGAAGGAAGTCGTGTGCGGGACGCGGGCGGTCAACAACCCAGTCGACAAGCTCGACGCCGCCATATCGGTCACCGGACAGCCGGTCCGGCTGTTCGACCACAAGACCGACGACGATCACCTTTACGACGAGACGCTGCGCGACTGCGCGCTCGACGGGAACACGCTCGTGGCCGTCGGCGACGCGTTCGGCAGAACTCTGGCACAGCAGCTCGATCCCAAGCGTCACCATCACCTGCAACTCCGGCTCGATCTCGACACCAACCTCATGACGGCGCACGTCGGCGCCGAGATCGGGTCCGCGACGCAGAGCGCGGCCAATGCCCTTGCGATCCTCGGCGACAGCGGGGTCGTCACGGTCGGCTACCAGTGCGGAAACCCGTGCCAACCCGAGGCGCAGCTCTGGGTGCATGGGCCGGACGGGTCGCTCAAGTGGTACGCGGCGCTCGGGGCGGATCTGGCGGCACCGTTCGCGATCGCGGCGAGCCCGGCCGGCTACGTCGTCCTCGGCGGAGCGGTCAAGAAGAGTGCCGAGGGTCTCCTTGTCGGTGATCAGCGCGCGCAGGTGGTACGGTGGTACAGCACCATGACGATCGCGGCCGGGGTCAGGAACTTCTTGAGGTAGGGGCCGAGGGCTTCGCCGCCGTGTACGCCGACGTCGGCGATCGGGAACGCGGGCCATTCTTCTGGCCCTCGAGCAGCGGGGACAGGTCGTGGACGCGTCAGGCGGCCGCCGGATCTGGACGAGGTCGTTCTCGAGGCCGTCGAGCTTGTCGCGCGGGGTGATGTAGCCGATGGCGCTGTGAAGGCGGCGGTGGTTGTAGTGATCGATGCGGGCGGCGATGGTGGCGCGGACGCCGTCGGGCGTGGAGGCGTGGAGGGTGTCCTTGTCGAGGGTTCGGTGGTAGCGCTCGATCTTGCCGTTGGACTGCGGGTAGTTCACGGAGGTGCGGACGTGGGTGAGGCCGGTGAGGTCGATGAAGCGGCGGACGTCGCCGGCGATGAACTGCGGGCCGTTGTCGGAGATGATCCGCGGACGGGCGCCGGGATGCGCCTCGAGGGCGCGCTGGAGGATGAGTTCGATGTCGGCCTCGGTCATGCGATCGAGGAAGTCCCAGTGGACGACGTAGCGGCTGTCGCGCTCATTGTGGGGAACCCAGCGGTCGGTCAGGGCTCCCCAGCACCGCCGCCAGCTCGACCGCCACGCCCGAGACGATCGAGGCCGCGGCGGCGTGCTGGTAGCCTGCCGCGGGTGTGACCACGACCGCGTCCCATAAGCGCGGTCGTGTTTTGCGTCAGAGCATCGCCCAGTGCTTGGCCGCCCGCTTTGCACCCGCCAAAGTGCGGTACGAGGCTTCGGGCTTCCCGTCGATCTCCAGGCCCCAGCCTTCATAGGTCTCCGTGACGGTCTCGCCGTGGCGCCGACGATACTCCGTGACCTTGCACGCCTCGATGAGAACTTCCGGCCGGTCGGCGTGTTGGAAGCGGCCCGGTTCGATCTCGTTCCACTTGTCGGATGTGGTCATCCGACGATGGTACCCGAGGCTGCATGGCTGAGCACGCCCGCGCCGCGACAGCGGGCGGCTACCGACAACCGGCCCCGCCCGCCGCGGGGCAGATAGGGCGCGGGTGGCGCTAGCCCGCGCTAGCCCCCCGAAGCAGTGCTGGGCGCCACCTTCGCCTCGTCGGCATGTCGGACATGCGCGAAAACGTCCGCCATGCTAGACGACCTCCTGTGACTCTCGACGACGCGATCAAGTACATGCGCAAGGCGATGCTCGTCCCGACCGACGCATCGGACGGACCGCACCTCCGCGCCGCCCTGCAGGTGCTCGAGCGTGTGCTCGACCCGCTCGCGCGACTGCCAGAGGACGAGCTGGAGGCCGTGCTTGACGAGCTCTCGGTCGCATGGGGGCCCGCCGCCGTCGCCCTCCACGTGAGCGATCACCCTCACGCGGGTTGAGCAGGCGCAGGTGAGGTGACGGGGTCTGGCACCCGTCGCCGCGCCCGCGAGCTTGATCCCCGAGACCGCCGAGGAGCGTGGCGAGGGCTGGCCCTTCGGGATATGACCTCACGAACCCACGGCGTCTCGCAGGCCGCTTCTGACAGCACGCGCTCGCCCCGCCAGCGCCACCCCGCCAACCGGCGGCATCGCGCGACGACACCTGCGTCAGCTTGGCCTCGGCGGCACCTGAACACGAGGACATGTTCATCGTGTCAGCCATCCTCGCGCTCGAGTCGGCCGCACCCCCGCCGTTAAGCCGCGAGCGGGGCTTGCTCACGCCGCGGTGATGATGTAGGTGAAGCTCACCATGCGGATCTTCTTGAGCTCAACATCCTACGACATCCAAGATCTTCGCGACCTGACCGTTGCTCGACTGAGACAGGCTGGTCATGAAGTCGTCTATTTTGAAAGCCCGGCCTTTCCTGTATATCTGGATGAACACTCGCATGATCAGTGCATATTATCAATTGAAGGCTGCGACCTCCTAATCTGTATTATTGATCGGCGATATGGTGGAAAGTACAGAGGCCGACTTGGCGATCGGTTTCCGGATCAGAAGATCAAGATTCGCCACGGTGCCAGTGGCAAGAAACGAGAGGTCATAATCAAAACGGCCGACTTGAGCGCAACTTGGTGCGAGGTACTCGAGGCGCGACGTCTGAAAATAAGAGTTATGACATTCGCACGCCAGGGTATCATGGATGAGAAGGAGACAAGGCGAGAGAATTGGCACATCAAGGCGTTCCGGACGGCATTCGCCGAAGATCCGCGAGTGTTTGACTTTCTTGACTGGACTACGCAGCAGGACACCGGGAACTGGATTGTTCAGTATCGCAGCATCGCGGAATTTGAGGACAAACTCATGAAATGGGTCGAGTCGTACGCTGCTACGTACGTTTCCGCGCACCCTATCGGAGGCGCTGCCGCTTCTCCCCCCATACCCACGGCGACGGTGATGACACAGAAACTGGGGAGACCCGCAACCACCGTACCAATCGAAGTCCCCTCCCCGGGGGAGGGGACCGCGCCGAGTGTTTGTGTGTTATGCGAGGGAAGCACGGACGTGTTCATCGTGAAGCAGATTGTCGAGCAGTTAGAGTTGCCGGTGCCGGTGAGATTCATTGCGATGCACGGCGGGGGCAAATCAGTGTTTGCCGCCTTGCCTGGGTTGGTAGAGAGCTTACTCGTGCAATACGAGCGGTTTGTTATCCTCGTCGACAGCGATACCTGGGACGAAGCAGAAATCGCAGCCAAGACCAAGCGTATCGAGGCAGGAGCCGCGGCAGTGGGCACGGGCAAGGTCAGCATCATTCAGGCGGTCCCGAGCATAGAAAGTTGGGTGATCGCTGGGATCGACCCTGCCGCGCTTAATGAGATGCGTGCCCGGCGCGCTGCGGAGAGAGAGTTGAAAGAGTGGGTTCGGAAGACGCGCATCTCGGGACAATCTGCGTTCCCCTCACTTCGAGGCTGGAATATCGCGTCTGCTCGAAATGCTTCGCAAGATCTTGACGCATTCATATCTGCACTGCTGCGTGCCAGCGAAAAGTGAGCGAGATTACTGCCGAACGCTGAACCCGCGCGACGCGCCGCGGCGCCCTGATCCACAAGCCGGCCGGGTGGCTCGCCTGCGGACGCCGCCACGGGGCCCGCGTAGACCTGTTACGCCACCGAGGTCAAGCTCCTGTCTTCATCCCGTACGCGCCCCGCCCAACAGCGCTGATTGCTCGGCCCATTCCCGGGCAGACCATGACTCCACCTTCGCCTCCGCGAGGCGGGTGAAAATCTCACGAATCGCAACGAACGGCTTGCCCTTGCAGAATAGCATGAACAACAGATCGCGCGCTCGAGACGCCGCCACGAAGAAGTTCGCGTGTCCTTCGACCGGATCCTTGCCAAAGCTCCACCATTGTTGCGCGTCCATCCCGAGGATCAAGACGATGGAGTACTCGAAACCCTTGCTCCGGGTGATGGTCAACAACGGTACCTGTTCGGTCCCGCGGTAATGGCGAAAGACCGCGGGCCAGTTATCCGAAGCCTCGACGGCCTGTAACAGAAACTTGCGAGTGGCCTCGATGACCGTCTCGAGGAATTCCCCCTGCAGGTACTGCGCCCCCAACCGCCTCAGGCGGTTGTTTGAGAAGAGTAACCGGGCGTGTTTCAACAACTCCGAGAGCCGTTCGGCGTCGGGGAGATCGCCTCGGTCGATCCGACGCTCACGACAGAATTCTTCGAGCTCTCGTCGGACGCCCGCGGTCTGTGCGAGGTCCTCGTCAGGACCAAGGCCATCCGCTTCGTAGAGCAGCTCGAGCGTTCGCAGCCAGGTTGCTCCGCCTCGCGCCGTCGTCAGGAGCTCGACTGCATTCAAGAGGGCGTCGGACGCCGGCTCCGTCATCAGATCCTGGATACGTACGCCGCCGTGGACATCCTCGTCTTCGTTTCTAATCCTCAAGCCTCGCCGTTCAAAGGCACCCTCCAACCGCTCCCGCCACTGCCTTGCTTGCTGGCGCACCAGGAGTGCGACTTCGCGCACAGGCACCCCGCTCTCGATCTGCCGACCTACGTATCTCGCCACACATTCATTCTCCATATCTTCATCGGCAGAAATGACCACCGAACAAACCTCCTTCGCAGGCAAGTTCGGTGCTGGTCGTACCGGCACGAGCTGGGCCTCGTTCGGAGCGATGTGGGATTTCAGCACATTTAAGATCTCCACGATCCTGGCATTGCTCCTATAATTGCGCGTGAGCTCCAGCTCCGGCCTATTCGCAAGAAAGTCTCGACGGTACTGCTCAAAAACGTCGCGCTTCGCCCCTGCCCACGCCATCACTCTCTGTTTGGAATCTCCGACGCACGTGAGCACCGCCGACGAAGAGTGAAAACAGGCGCGTAAAAGTGCGTACTGCGCGCCAGTAGTGTCTTGAAATTCGTCCACGAACACGTGGCTGTAGGTCGCCAGCAGGGCCTCACGCAAGGGTCTATTGACACGAATCAGCAATTCGACGAGCCGCGCGATCGTCGGGAACGTCAACTCTGCGGAGCCGGAGTGCAAGCTCGTCATCACGTGCAAGAAGTACAAGAATTCGGCATCGTTGGTCGGCCTCGTGGACAGCGACACATCGTGCACCACCCTGCTGAATTTCTCCCGACTGACAGACATCAACGATCGAGGGTGAAACCCGCCTTGACCGACCAGCCACTTCGGCCACTTGCCGGGGAGGTCGAGCTCTTCGATCGCTTGCCGTTGAAAGTCGCCGAAAGCCTGGTCGCCGAGGCCATTGCCGATCCGATAGCCTCCTCTCAACTTCCACGGTTCGGGCAAGGCCCGCCAGTGGCGATCGAAAAGCCGCTTGGCGAACGAGTCAAAGGTCGCCGAAGAGAACCGCAGCGCCTCATCCCAACCACAGCGAAGCTTGACTCGCTCGAGCAAGTTCTTTGCGGAACTCCGCTTGAAACTGATAGCGAGGATGCGACGGGGGTAAGTACACGCCCCTGTCTGTAGGAGGAAGTCGGCCCGTTGGCCGAGAAGTTCTGTCTTACCAGCGCCTGGGCCGGCCGTCACGAGTTCATTGCGCGCCGATCGAATCGCCCTCTCGGCCGCCTCTTCGAGCGAAGCGATGCCGGACGGCGCCCAAGCTGAAGGCCGTGCTAGCGCTGCGGTTCCCATGCCTGCACCCCGAGACTCTGGCCAATGAACCGAAACAAGCGAACCAGAACCTCGGGGCACTTCCTGCCGAGGTCCGGCTCGTTAATCCGGGCCAGCGCCGCCAGGTGGGACGCGGGCTTTCCTCGCTTGTCCATGAACAGATACGTGTACCAGGGGAAATGAGCCAGGGCATCTGAACCGTAGGCCTCGTGCCCGATCCCGTCCTTCCCCAGGGCCCTCTTTGCAGCGTCAACCTGGCGATCCTCCTCATCTGTCTTCTGTGGCCCCGTGGCTCTCCCTTCCAGTCGTGTGTACTCGTCGGGAAACGCCTGCAACATCAGCATGTCGAGATCGAGGGGAGCCGAGAAAAATACACCATGACTCTCGAGAAGGTCGAGGGCAGCTTTTTGTCGCGCTCGGTCGAGCGAATCTCGCTTTAGGAGCTTGATCTCCGCTAGTGCTGTCTTCTGCGGCTTTGTCAGAGAGTCGCAGAACTTGAGCAGTTCATCGGCAACGACGTGCAGTTGCTGGACGTCTCCGCTGCTCCGCCCCAGGTCGAAGTCCAACAGCGTCACGTAAGGTATTCGGAGATGTGAGGCCAGACGCCAGAAATGATGCACATGACGTCCCTCGACCGGCACGATTGCGACGAACGAGGGATCGAGCGGAAATCCGAGTGCGGATGCGAGTTTCGGCAGCACGATCTCCTCCGACGTGCCTTCGCAGAACAGAGCGAGGCGAGCGAAGTATATCTCGGGATGAGCCCTCACTGCTTCGTACAAGAACTTTGATCCTTCGGTGCCACCGGGGATCGAGATCTTCTGGGCCGAAGAATGGCCGGTTCCAATGTCGCGGCGGAAATAACGCACCGCGGCCGGCTCCAGTCGGCGGACGATCGACGCCGAGTGGCTGGTGATCACTCCCTGCGCTCGCTGACCTCTGGTGACGGTCTCAAGGATCGCCACGAGCCTGGACAGGAAGAACGGCGAGAGGTGGTTCTCCGGTTCTTCGAACGCGAACACCGTGAGCGGAGGCGGCCTCATATAGTCCCTGGCGAACGGCACATGAGGGTCCGCGATCGGCGTCGCTGCCCCTCCCCCGGATTCGCCCGCAGCAGGGTTCATGGCCGTCGATGAAGGCGGGTCGTCGGTGCGAACCTCAGCCGACGGTTGCTTGTCAGATTTGACCGGGGCCCCTGGCGACTCGTCCGCGTGCCCCTCGCCCGATGGCGCGGCTGGAGGCTCACTCTCCGGACGAGCTTCGAGATGCAGCTTGAGATCGAGAATCGCCTTGACCAACACAAAGTGAAACAGGGAGCGCTGTCCGTCGCTGAGGTCCTCTAGGGCGACGTTGCGCCCGTGAGAAGCCTGAGTAAACATCAAGGCAAATCCCTGGGTGACTCGATCGAAATCTGGCGCAATAATCGTCAGCAGCGCATCTGTCCCGGTGTCGACCGTGTCCAGGCCTCTCCAGATTCGATTAACCTCATGATTAGTCATCCGGAGGGCAGGCTCCGCAGCGAAGGCCGATTGAAGCTGGCGCAGCAATTCCTGGATGTTGTCTTTCTGCTTCCACTGAATGTTACGCACTAGCTCGCGCCCCAGGCTCCGCAATGCGAGCTCGGACAACGCGCGGATATCTCGCGTGGCCGGGATGTAGCGCACAGCGATGTTGCTCCGCTCCGCCTGCGAAAGGCGAGGCTTGGTACCGTCAGCAGCGTCACCTTTTGCTAGCTTTTCGGGGGGAGTGAGGGGATCCAGGACAAAGTACGCCTGCTCCTCGATTGTTCCGTCCAGGGTCGTCCCTCGCTCCCACGAGCCTTCCAGGCGAACTCTCACGAAGGGTGGAGCGCCCGGCTTCTCGACTACCATCTCTTGGAAGAAGGGCGGTACGGTCTGATGGGCGTGCGACTGACTCGACGTCAGCTCCGGAAATGAGATTGTCGCCTCGATGAACAGTTCGCGACTGGTCCTGTCTTCCAGCCTCTCGCCAGGTAGCAGGTGGAAGTCCTGTACTCTGAGCGCTCGTTCCTCCCGTGTCTCGCCGAAGAGGCGAAGAAGCGCCTGAAGCGCCGCGGTCTTCCCGCTCCCGTTCGTGCCGAGGCAGACCGTAATGGAGGGGTCGAGATCGAGCACGAGCGGTGCCTGTGCACCGAAGCAACGAAAATTGCTGAGAACTATTTTCTCGAGTTTCATGTTGCTCCGACTGGCCGGCAGCGTACAACGCGCTTCACACATACACAACGATCCGCTACGGAGCGCGAGAGTGCGCTAGCGGTGGGGTAGCAGGGCCCCGTAACGAGTGTCCCGCAGGCGGCCACCCGGCCGGCCCGCGGGCCTGGGGCCTGGGCGATGTCCTGCCGCGCCCCCGTCGTGACGGAAGGCAACGGAGTAACGGTGTTCTCGGTCTCATACGCGCAATTTGCGCGGTCTTGTCTCGTGTATATTCTCGCGCGTGCGTGCCCCGCTCTCACTCTCCCTCCTTCTGGTGAGCTGTGGCGCACAGGCCGGTGCCCCTCCCTTCGGGACGACCCTGCCAGGACCGCCGCCACCCGGCTCAGCGAGTTCGTCCGGTTCGACGAGCGGAAGCTCGACGGGGGTCGATGGCAGTTCGACGAGCACCAGCGAGCACGCCGGTGGCTCGGCGAGCACGACGGTGATCTACGACGTTGGGAGCGACCTCGAGACGGGAAGCTCTAAGCCCGAAGGCTGCAAGGGGAAGATCGATTTCTTGTTTGTGATCTCGCGGCTCATGGGCTCCGTGAACGAGGGGACCGTGTATGACAGCCTCGTCGCCGCTGCACCGAGCTTCTTCGCCACCATCGAGACCAAGTTCGCCGACTTCGACTACCACATCCTCGTCACCGACGGCGATCCAACGTGGGGCTCGGGGATGTGCAATGACGAGTGCCCCGGCCCGTTCATGAGTTGCAAGGTCCCCGACGAGTACCCGTGCGACGCGCTCGGTCACCTTTCGTCCTGCGATCTGACCTGGGGCGCCGGGGTCGTGTTCAATGCAGGCTGGTTGGCGCCGAACAAGCCGTGCGAGGTCGCCGGCGGCAAGCGCTACATCGCCAAGGGCCAGCCGAACCTCGCCGAGACGTTCAGCTGCCTCGCCCGGGTCGGGGGGAGCGGCTATGACCTGATCGGCCAGGCGCTGACGGCTGCGGTCAGCCCTGAGCTTCGCGCGCCCGGAGGCTGCAACGAGGGCTTTCTGCGTGACGATGCCCTGCTCGTCGTCACGCGTCGGCCTCGCGCTCGAGGGCGACCTCGCGCGCGCGACCTGGAAAAACATCCCGACCGACCGCCAGAACCCGGCCAAGATCGGCGTCTCGACCGTCCACGCCGCGCTGCTGCTGGTCGTCGAGCCGAAGGCCCCCGACCGCACGCTGATCGCCGTTTCCGGCTTCGGCTCCGTCAAGCGCGTCGAGCTCGGCGCGTCCGCGGCCCCGGGCGATCGCCTGGATGAAGGGCCAGGTCCCCTCGGACATCAGCGCCGGCTTCGACCTCGGCTTCGCCACCCTCACGCTCGACGCCGCCGTCAACGGCTCGACCTACAGCGCCGGCCTGACCGTCGACCCCGGCAAGTTCGCCCTGAGCCTGCCTCGCCTCGTCGCCGTCACCGACGCCGGCATCCTCGGCTTGCGGCTGACGCACGACGATCCTGCGGAGGAATCGGCGCGTGCGGGGCCGCCAGGACTCGCCGGGGTAAGTGCCCGACCGCGCCCATCCTGACGGCATGAGGGTGACTTTTCTATGGCACGTGCCGGAGGCACGAGCCGATGGAAGAGCGTCACCGAGTGCGACTGGAGCAGATCCTGTGGCGGATCAGGCTCAGCGAGTGGGACCGCCAGGGGATCGAGGAGCGCTGCGAGGGGTGGTGGCCGTCGTTGGCGGCGTTCGTGGCCGAGCAGATGAGCGGGACGAAGCTGCCGCCGCCCGCGGAGCTTTTGGGGGTGCTCGAGGCGGTGGGTCAGTCGTGGATCGACGAGGAGAGGGTCACGCTGCTCGAAGACGACGGCGGTGAGGGCGGCGTCTTCGTGTTCCGCGCCGGGAGGTGGTGAGCGTCTGCGCCGCCAGGGGAGCTCAGGTGGCCTCGGTCAGCGCGGTCATGGGCAGAGGCGGTGGTGCGATCCCGTGCGCATGGCCCCAGCGATCGGGCATCAGCTCGTCGAGCCGACGATTCGGCCATCCGGCGCCGAGCTTGGCGAGCACGTCGCGGAGATAAGCGTGGGGATCGAGCCCGTGCAGCTTCGCCGAGGTGATGACCGTGTACAGGATCGCGGCCCGCTCGGCGCCCATGTCGGAGCCGGCGAAGAGCCAGTTGTGGCGGCCGACGGCGATGCCCCGGAGCGCGCGTTCGACGGCGCCGTTGTCGAGCTCGAGCCGTCCGTCGAGGAGAAAGGCGCCGAGCGCTCCGCGCTGGTTCCCCAGGTACGTGATCGCCTTGCCGAGCGGGCTCTTGGGCTCGTGGCGGCCGTCGTGTTTGGCGAGCCACGCGTCGAGCTCGTCCATCAGCGGTGCCGAGAGTTCGCGCCGCCGCTTCAGCCGCGCGCTTTCGTCCTCGCCGGCCTCCTTCGAGTCGCGCTCGATCCGGTACAGGCGCTGGATGATGTCGATCGGGATCGCCGCGTCGATCGCCTTGGCCTTGAAGGCCCCCAGGAAGTAGCGGCGCACGTGCATGAAGCAGCCGACGCGGATCGCCAGGGCGGGACCGCCGGTGAGCGCGTCGTAGCCCTTGTAGCCGTCGGTCTGGAGGTAGCCCGCGCAGCCTTTGAGGAAGCTCGCCGGGTGCGCGTGCTTCCAGTCCGGCGAGTAGTGATAGGAGACGAAGCGGCCGTCGCCGACGTTGGCCCATAGATGGCCCTTGCGCGCGCCCTGGGGCTTGTCCTTGTCGAGGACCGAGAGGCCGGTGTCGTCGCTCTGGATCACCCACGAGCGCACGACACGCTTGTGGATCCTCCGCGCGAGCGGCTCCAGGGTCTCTGCTGCGGCCCGGATCCACTCCATCAAGGTGCTCGGGGACAGCGTCACGCCTTCGCGGGCGAAGATCTTCGACTGACGATTCAGCGGCTGGTGGTCCTCGTACTTCAGGATCACCACGTGCGCGAGCAGGCCCGGCTCGGGCAGCCCGCCGTCGATCACCCGCGGCGGCATCGCGGCGGCGACCGGCTTCGAGAAGCCACAGCTGCACCCGTATACCTCGGTCACGTCGCGGACGACGACGAAGCGCGAGGGGACGTAGTCGAGGCGCTCGGCGACTTCCTCGCGGATCCGCTGCTTGGGCTGCTGGCAGCACTCGCAGATCCGATCGGCCGCGGCGAGCGCGTGCCGCCTCTCCTCGCGGGGCAGGTCCGGCGGCAGCGGGGCGCGCCCGGGGTGAGGCTTTCGCGGCTTCTTGGGCGGCGGCGGCGGCGGCACGGCCGGCTCATCCGGCGCCGCCTCGGACGGGTCTTTGCCCTGCTGCGCGAACTCCCGCGCGCGGAGCTCCTCGAGCGCCTTGCGCAGCGCGTTGGGATCGATCTTCTCCGAGCTCCGGCCGTGGACCTGCCGCGTCAGCTCGAGGATCCGCAAACGCAATCGGTCGTTCTCGCGGCTCAGCTCGCTATAAAGGCCGACGAGCGTCTCGACGAGGCGCTCGTGGTCCTCGGCCCGCAGGAGGCCCTCCAGCAACGCACGGAGCTCGCTCTCGGCGAGCTCTGGATCTCGGGGGGTCGGCATGACGCGCGATCGTGATCACGCGCGATCACGGCGCAAGCCCGGGGCGGACACTTGGATCCAACCGTGGGATCCACCGTGCTCTTCGGGTCGCGCCGACGAGGTCGATTCCCTCGAGCACGAGCATCAGCTCGGAGGCCTCCATCTCGACCGCCGCGGCGCCGTCCGCGGCGGGCTCAGGCAGGTGAAAGCAGCCCTTCTCGAGGCGCTTCGCCCACAGGCAGTAGCCGCTGCGGTCCCAGTAGAGGGCCTTCACCATCGTCCGCCGGCGATTGAAGAACATGAAGATGTGCCCCGACCGCGGGTCGCCGCCGATGTACTGCCGGACGGCGCCCGCGAGCCCGTCGAACTGGGCGCGCATGTCGACCGGCCTCAACGCCACGTGGATCCGCACGCTCGGCGGCAGCGTCAGCATCGCACCCCCGCGAGCGCCTCCACCAGGCGCACGAGCTCCATCGCGTCGAACCCGGCGCCGACCCGGATCTTCATCCCGGAGGCGAGCTCGACCTCGAACGGCGAACCCGGCGCCGTGCTCGCCAGTGTCGACCCAGACCGGACCACGACCGGCACGATGCAGGGATCGCCTTCGGCCGGCTGGTCGGCCATGGCCCGCATCCGGTAGAACGTCCGCACGCTGATGCCCTCGCGCTTCGTGAACTGGACGACCCCGAGGCCGCTCGCTCGCCATTTCTCGATCGTCTGCCGCGCCTGATTCTCATCGATGACCTTGCCCACGACTCGAAGTCAGCCGCGCGAGGCCGGCAACTTCAAGATGGGTGCGCTCGGCGGCTTACTCGCCGGGCGAAGGCGGCGGCGTCGGGTCCGTGCGGGAGGAGGCGCCAATCACGGGATCGGGCTCGGCTGAGCGACGACCGGCGGACCGACGGACGCGGGGCTTTGCGCCGCCGGCGTCGGCGGGGTTTCGCGCATCGGCCTCACCCGCAAAGGCCAAAAGCGATCGCCGCGCCGAGCGTAGCCGGGCGGGGTGGGTGAGCAAGGGGACCTCCCCCCCCCTCTCCTCAGAGGAGGACCGGCAGGAGTGACTGGGCTCGGTCGCTCGGTCGGGAGGCACCTCTTATGCGCGGCCGCAACGGGGGGCAAGCGATCTGTACGAACGCCAACGGTTGTCGGAGGATGGATTAACTTGATGGTCTTGGGGCTTCGCCTTACCCTCACCAACCAATCATCGACACGATGCCTTGTGATACACCTCACACGCCTCCCGACGGCATGCAGATGGGCATGGCATTCCCGGCTTGGGTCAACCCGAGCCGCCGGGGGAGCTTCGGGAAAAGACGCCGGTCAGTTCCACAGTCTCAGTAGGATTGCTCATGGTTGCACAGGTTCCGCGACTGAGCGGGGATGAATGGCAAGAGTGGGCTACAAAGCTCCTGAGTTGCCACTATGGCCCCACCGAATTTCAACGCATTCCAGACCACGATCGCGGGGATGCAGGGCTCGAGGGGTTCACACGTTCTGATGGCCATGCCTATCAAGCCTATGGCTGCGAAGAACCTGTCAGCACGAGTACTCGATACGAGAAGCAACGCAATAAGATAACGCAGGACATCAACAAGTTCTTAAATAACAGCGCGGTGCTACAACGACTCCTTGGCTCGGTCCAGATTACGCGATGGGCACTTCTCGTCCCGTATTACGACAGTAAAGACATAGTAGCACATGCGGCGACCAAAACAACCGAGGTTCGCTCCAAAGGTCTATCGTATGTCGCACCCTCGTTTCAAGTCTGCATTTGTCAAGAAGATGACTTCCCGGTCGCGCGAGATCTACTTATGAACACGGGGACTAGGAGTCTTCAAGTCTTGAGCAGATCTCCCTCCGCTGAAGAAGTGGCGACGTGGTCAGCCGCAAATCAGCAGCCATCGGCCATCCTAGCCCAGAAATTGGGCCGTCTTCCTACATTGAAGACAGATGTGCAGCGCGCGAACTTTCAGAATAAGGTTCTACATTGGTATCTCCGAGGTCAGGAGATTCTTGAGGCACTTCGCCTGTACCCAGAAGTTTATGCCAAAGTGCTGGAGGTAAAATCCCACCGTGAGGAGTTTCTGGCAGCTGCCCTTGTGAGCGGAGTACCCTCCCCGAACATCTTGAATGAGGCGATCAACGAATTTCGCGCGACTCTTCAGCGAGAAGTGCGTGAACTCCATCAGTTTCCTTCGGAGGCGCTTGCGTATGAAGCGGTTTCAGATTGGCTTCTCCGTTGCCCGCTAGACTTTCCCGAGGCATAGAGCACAATGTCCGAGAAGAACCAATCGCCGCTCGAAATCCCTGAACTCAGAACACAATTTGTCTTCCAACGCCGACCAACTTCAATCCCCGCGGATCTTCGCCCGGCGTGGAGAATTGGTCTCATCGTCCTACTGCTTAAACACTGTTGCCGGGCTGAACGAGCGAGTCTAGCGAAGCTCCACGTTCTTAACTGGGGGCTGAGATCCACTCAGGGACGAGATCGATTAATTGCATTGGCCACGGGCAAGCTGTCGCCAGGTGCCCTTGTGGTTCGGTTCGAGCCGTTCCTAATCCAAGCCGTCGATTTTGCTCTCGCAGAAAACTTGATTTGTCGAGACGGCGGCAATCGAGTTAAGTTGATTGAGCGCGGCAAGACACTGGCTCAAGAACTAGATGCACAAGACGCCGTTTTCCTTGCCGAGAAGCGGGTCATGTCGATCATTCGAACGAAGATCTCTGAAGATCTCGTCAACAAACTGCTCTCTGGAGGGAATTTTACATGAGATTTCGTCGACTTGTCATTCGTCTTCAGACCACAGACGGCCCCTACGGTGCCTCGTTGGATTTCCCAGACGGACTTGTCGTTGTTTGGGCTGACAATTCCATGGGTAAATCTACGTGCGTGAAGTCGATCCTCGTCGCTTTGGGGATGGAAGCCATGTTGACAACGAGCCAGTCGGATCTGCCCCTGCCGCCAGCCGTGAAGTCCAGGCTCGAGTCCACTGGCGGCGAGCACACTGTTCTCGAATCCGAAGTTTTGCTCGAAATTGAAAACTCGGCTGGGCAACGCCTCGTTGTACAGAGAATGATAAAAGGGTCCCGTGACAAAAATCTGATTACCGTCCACGAAGGGCCTATCCTGACCAAACCGACGACAGCGGCTTCACGGAAAGACTATTACGTCAATCGGTCTGGCGCCGCGACTCGCCAACTTGGGTTCCACAGTTTCCTTGCCAGGTTTCTTGGTTGGGAACTTCCTATGGTCCAGACGTTTGAGGGGAATGAATACCCTCTATATCTGCAATGTGTATTCCCGTATTTTATCGTAGAGCAAACACGAGGCTGGTCGACTATTCAGCCTCCTCTGCCTACACAATTTCGGATTAGAGACGTACATAAACGCTCCGTGGAGTTCTTGCTTAACCTAGACGCGCATAGGATCGCGCTCAAGCGTCAGGAACTCTTGCTGGAGAAGACGCGCATAGATTCGGACTGGAAAGCGCAAACCACTCAAATGACCGATTTTGTCGATTCCGCTGGGGCTTTGTTACAGGCGCTCCCGATGCAGCCGACATCTACTTGGCCTCCAGACGTGGTCCCGTCGCTAGTTGTTCCAAACGGCGATGAGTGGATCAATCTTTCCAAGCGGATCCTGATGCGGGAAGCAGAATTGACGAAACTTGTCGAGCAGGAGATTCCTCGGGTTCAAGAGATCGCCGCGACAGCACAGTCGGAACTGGCGCAATCAGAGCGAGACGTCTGCGAGAAGCAGGCAGTCTTGTCGCGGCTCCTCGACACTCTTCAGGCCGAGAGAGAAGAGGTTGAGCGAATTCAGAAGCGCCTAGAGGCCATTGAGGATGACATTCAGCGAAGCAAAGATGTTCAAACACTCAAGCGGCTCGGGTCACGACAGGAGTCAGTGCTCGATGCTGGCCATTGTCCAGTCTGTCATCAGGCTATCCATGACTCGTTGCTACCTCTCACCGCTGAACAAACGGTCATGACTCTTGATGAGAACATCGAGTTTCTCAGCGAACAAAGACGTACGTTTGAGATTGTTCTTGGGAATGCTCGCAGAATTGTCGATGCTCGCGCAAGCCAAGTTCTGACCCTCGAGAGCGAACTCGCAGAAGTTCGGGCTCGAGTCAGGGCGTTGCGCCAGACGCTGATGTCGGACGGCCGCGTAAGCCCCTGGCGGGCCTCATCGTGACGGCGCCGGCCGAGTTCTCGACACTT
>ERZ1066136.174-NODE-174-length-67559-cov-15.558782_pt1 | contig 67559 bp, 57 predicted proteins | sample MGYA00382783_ERZ1066136 | MGnify/ENA primary metagenome ERZ1066136 (study PRJEB33369, sample SAMEA5778366) | biofilm metagenome | biome: Industrial cooling water; feature: Water cooling tower basin; material: Biofilm | place: United Arab Emirates | collected... | reverse complement strand
CGAAGTCGCGCCGCGCCACCGAGGACGAGTGGCAGCGCCGTGGTGCGGATCGTGTCCAGCAGGCCGATCACCAGCGCGGCACGCGGCAGGCGGCGCAGTGCCGTGGCGTCGGCGCGCGCGCGGAGATCGAGCGCGTCGGTCGGCTCCGTCATGTGCGCGCGGCCGTCTCCTCGCCCTGCTCGCGCATCCACTGCGCATGCAGCGACCGCACGAGCGCATCGCGGGCGGCTTCGGCGAGGTCCACCGGCAGGCCGGGGACCTCGATCTCGCCGCTGCCGGCGACGTGGAGGGTGAGCGTGGCGAGGCCGTATCGCATCTCGAGCGGGCCGCGCGAGATGTCCACGTGCTGCAGCCGGAAGCGCGGCACCGTGGTGACGTGGCGCACGATGCCGCCGCGCGCGAGGACGACGGCGATATCGTCCACATGCCAGCGCCAGCGCCGGTAGCGGAGCCCGTCGCGCCAGCACTCGACGAGCGCGATGGCGAAGGCGACGCCGAGGGCGATGGCGATGCTCCACGCCCACGGAACATCGCGCCAGCGCGCGAGCGCGGTGACGATCGGCGCGACGAACAGCATGCCGAGGAGCGACGCGAGGCGCCACGTGCGCAGCACGCGCGGGTCGAGGGGCGTCGGGGTGACGGGAAGGACGGCGGCATCGTGCATTCCGAAAGAAACGCACGCCCGGACGGTCGGTTTCGTGCGTCACGCGTATCGGAAGGCAGCCAAGCGGCCGCCTGAATCGCGGATCGTGTGTCGCGACCGTCGAACCGACCGACGACGGCCCGCGATCCACGGGATCGCGGGCCGTCGTGGAATGTCGAACGTGGGCAGGCGGCGCGGGCGCCGCTGCCGCGTCACTCGAAGCGGAGCGCCACCACCGGATCGAGGCGCGAGGCGCGCAGGGCAGGGATGAGGCCGAACAGGATGCCCGTGAAGCAGCTCCCGCCGATGCTCGCCACCACGGCCCACGCGGGCACTTCGGCGGGGACGGGGAAGGCGCTCCGCACGATGACCGCGATGATCCAGCCGATGGCGAGGCCGAGCGTCGCACCGAGGGCGGTGAGCGTGGTGGCCTCGACCAGGAACTGCCAGCGGATGACGCCCTTGGTCGCGCCGAGCGCCTTGCGGACGCCGATCTCGCGCGTGCGCTCGGTGACCGAGATCATCATGATCGCGACCACGCCGACGCCGCCGACGAGCAGGCCGACCGCGGAGAGCGACAGCATCACGATCCAGAAGATGCCGGTCACCTGGTCGTAGCTCTCCTTGATCTTGTCCTGCGTGATGATGTAGAAGTTGTTCTCCTGCGACGGGCGCAGGCCGCGCCGGGCTCGCAGTGCCGCGGTGACGTCGTCGATGGCCTGTTCACGCCCGATGCCGTCGTGCGGGCGGACGGCGATGCCGATCCAGCGCGTGTCGCTGTTGAGCGAACGGACGGCGGTCGCGGTGGGCAGCCACAGCTTCACGTCGTTCGCCGAGCCGAAGAGGTTGAGCGTCTCCTTGTAGACGCCGATCACCCGCATCGGGACATTCTTGACGAGGATCGTGCGGTCGAGCGGATCGGCGTCGTCGAAGAGCTGCTTCACGCCGGCCTGGTTGAGCACGACGACCATCGCGCCCGACTCGTCCTCGTTGGCGGTGAAATTGCGGCCGGCGGTGATGTCACCGCCGTCGATGTCGAGCCACCCGACATTGGAGCCGGTGACCTGCACACCCGGCAGCTCGCGGTTGCGGAACTTGACGGGCGCCTGCGTCTGGATGCGGGCGTTGACCTCGCGCAGGCTCGGCACGAGCCGGAGGAAGGCGGCGTCGTTGAGGGTGAAGCGCGGATTGCGGCGCCACTTGCAGGTGTCGTCGGTGCCGTCGCAGGCCTCGAAGCTCCCGATCGGGTTGCGCGACAGGAAGAAGGTGTTCGGGCCGGCGGCCTCGATGTCGGCCATCACGCCCTTGTTGATGCCGTTGATCACGCTCGAGATCGCGACGACGACGAAGACGCCGATGGCGATGCCGAGGATCGTGAGCGCGGCGCGGACCTTGTTCGCGCGGATCGATTCGAAGGCGATGGCGACGCCTTCGACGGTCGCGGTCCAGGTGGAGGAGACGGCCATGGTCAGTCCGCGCGGAGGGCGACGATGGGATCGAGCTTGGCGGCGCGCGACGCGGGATAGACGCCGGCGACGACACCGACCGTGCCGCCGACGACGACCGCGAGGATGACCGACCACCAGGCGACCGCCGCCGGCAGGGGCGAGACGGCGGCGATCAGGTAGGCGAGCGCGATGCCGAGCGCCACGCCGGCCGCGGCGCCGATGGTGGAGAGCGTCGCCGATTCGACGAGGAATTGCGCGAGGATGTCGCGCCGGCGGGCGCCGAGCGACTTGCGGACACCGATCTCGCGCGTCCGTTCGGCGACGGCGACGAGCATGATGTTCATGATCACCATCGCGCCGACGATCAGCCCGATCGCGGGGAGCGCGATGCCGGCGAGCGCGAGGTACTGCTTGATCTTCGCGAAGAACTCGAGCGCGCCGCTCGCGGTCTCGAGCGAGAAGTTGTCGCCCTGGCCGGGCCGCAGGCCGCGGTGCGAGCGCATCGCCTCGCGCACGATCTCCATGTTGCCGGCCATCGCGAGTTCGCTCGGGCTCTGGATCATGACGGCGTCGATGACGCCCTTCTGCCGGTTGGTGAGCCGCTTGAGCGGCGAGCGGAACGGCGCGATGATGAACTTGTCCATCGAGATGCCGAACGTGCTCCCCTGCGGCTCGGCGACGCCGATGACGCGGTACGGGATCGGACCGAGCTTGAGCTCCTTGCCGAGCGGGTCGACGTTCGCGAAGAACGCGTCGACGAGGTCCTTGCCGATCACGATGACGTTCGCGCCGAGGGCATCTTCCTGCGGGGTGAAGACGCGGCCGGCGGTGAGCTTGAGCTGCTTGATGCGGAAGTAGTCGGCGCCGACGTTGTACGCCTGCACCTGCTTGGGCTTGGCGTTGCCGTAGACGGCGCTGATGCCGCCATCGGACGAGTAGGGCGTCCAGGCGACGTCGTCGGGGAGGTTGCGGACCGCGGCGGCGATGTCGGTCTCGCGCAGGCGTGGCCGGCGCTGCCACTCGCGCCACTGCTCCTCGGTGACGTTGCCGATCGTGATGTTGGGGCGGTGGCGCAGCTCGAACGTGTTGACGGGGAAGAACTTCCCGGCGAAGTCGTTCTGCATGTACTGCGACATCCCCTCGATGATGCTCACCACCGCGATCAGGAAGGTGACGCCGATGCAGACGCCGACGGCGCTGAAGAAGCTCTTCAGCTTCTGGGTGCGGATGGTGTGCAGCGCGAGCCGCACCGCCTCGAGGAAGGGCATCGGTCAGCCGCCGAGGACGCGGGCGCGGTAGGCGTCGCGACTCTCGTCGCTCGAGACGACGCCGTCGCGCAGGACGACGACGCGGCGCGCGTGGGCGGCGATGTCGGGCTCGTGCGTCACCATGATCACCGTCTGGCCGCTCGAGGCGAGCGTCTCGAAGACGCGCATGATCTCCTCGGAGGTCGTCGAGTCGAGGTTGCCCGTCGGTTCGTCGGCGAGGAGGATCGAGGGGTTGTTGACGAGTGCGCGGGCGATCGCGACGCGCTGCCGCTGGCCGCCCGACAGCTCGTTCGGGCGGTGCGACATGCGCTGCGCCAGCTGCACCTTCTCGAGTGCCTGCGCCGCACGGTCGCGCCGCTCGCGCGCGCCCACGCCGGCGTAGACGAGCGGGAGCTCGACGTTCTGCAGCGCGGTCGCGCGCGGGAGGAGGTTGAACGTCTGGAAGACGAAGCCGATCTCCTTGTTGCGCACCTGCGCGAGCGCGTCGTCGCTCATGCGGCTGACGAGCTGCCCGTTGAGCCAGTATTCGCCGGCGGTCGGCGTGTCGAGGCAGCCGACCATGTTCATGAACGTCGACTTGCCCGAGCCCGACGGCCCCATGATCGCGACGTACTCGTTGCGGCGGACCGCGAGATCGACACCGCGGAGCGCGCGGACGACCTCGCCCCCCATGTCGTACTGGCGCTCGATCCCGCGGGTGACGATCACCCATTCCCTGCCCGGCGCGGCGCCCATCGCGCCGGTGACGGCGCGACGCTCGGCGGTGACCGTGAGCTCGGCGGTGGTGGACATCACGATGCCTTCCGCTCGGGCTTCTTGCCCTTCGTCGTGTCCGCCACCGCCTCGCGCACCTTGGCGCCCTCGCGCAGCTCGCGGATCGCCTGGTAGGTCCCCGCGACGATGCGTTCGCCCGCGCGCACGCCGCCGAGCACTTCGAAGTAGCGCTCGCCCGCGATGCCGACGCGGACCGGCCGGAAGGTGACGCTGTTGTCCGCGTTGACGATGAAGACCCCCTCGGTCTCCTTCTTGCCCACCTCGCGCTTGGGCGTCTTGCCGGCAGGGGCCTGTGCCGAGTCGGCGCCGACGCGCTCCTCCTCGCGGACGGTGAGTGCGATGATCGGCACGCTCAGGACGTTGGTGCGGAGGTCGGTGATGATGCGGGCGGTGGCCGAGAAGTCGGGGCGCGTCTCGGGCGGCGCGTTGACGAGCTGCACCGTCACTTCGTAGTCGACCGCCTGGTCCTGCGTCGTCGCGCCGGTCGTCGGCCGCACGGAGCTGTTCGAGACGCGCACGACCTTGCCGGCGAAGGTGGTGTCGGGGAAGGCGTCGATCTCGACGACGGCCGAGTCACCGAGCTTGATGCGCGAGACGTCCGTCTCGTCGACCTTGATCTTGGTCTCGTAGACGCTGACGTCGGCGATGGTGAGCAGCGTGGCGGCGTCCTTGTTGAGCGTCCCCATGATCGCCGTCTCGCCCGACTCGACGTTGAGGCGCGTGACCTTGCCGCTCATCGGCGCGATGATCGTGGTCCGCGACAGCGACCAGCGCGCGTCGCGCACGGCGGCTTCGGCCTGCTCGACGCTGAACTTCGCCGCTTCCATCAGCGCCTGGTTCACTTCGGAGGTCGTGCGGAGCTGCTCGAGCTGCTCGTCGGAGATGAGCGTGGGCGTCTGGCGCTTGATCTCGGCCGAGCGGTCGTAGTTGCGCTTCGCCTGGAGCGCGTTGGCACGTGCCTGGGCGTACTGCGCCTTTTCACTGGCGAGCGCCGCGAGCGATCGCTGCAGGGTGGCCTCGAACTGCTGCGGGTCGATCTGCAGGAGGAACTGCCCCTTCGTGACCACGTCGCCTTCCTGCACGGCGAGGCGGACGATGCGCCCGGTGATGTCGGCCGAGAGATCGACCTTGGTGCGCGGTCGCACCTGCCCGCTGGCGGTGACGCTCGCGACGAGGTCGCGTGCCTGCACCGCCTCGATGCGCACCTCGGTCACCTTTGTATTGCCGCGCTTCGCCGCTAGGACGGCGCCCCCGCCGAGGGCGGCGAGCACGACGGCGGCGATGGCGATCTTGGTTCCCTTCTTCATGGTCTGGTCCGGGGGGGGGAATCAGGGTCAGCGCAGGCGGCGGCCGATGACCGCCTCGAGCTGCGCGAGCTGGTCGACGAAGCTGGCGACGGCGTTGATGCGGTCGGCCTCGGCGCGCGCGTAGTCGTCGCGTGCGGTGCTCACGTCGAGGAAGGTGGCGACACCGGCGCGGTAGCGCGCCTCGGCGAGCGTCAGGGCGGTCCGGGCCGTGGCCGAGTTCTCGGCGGCGATCGTCGCGCCGTCGCGGGCGGCGAGCAGGTTGGCGTGCACCGTGCGCACCGTCGCCTCGACCTGCACCTGCTGCCGGCGCAGCTGTTCGCGGGCGTTGTCACGGGCCACCTCGGCCTGCTGCAGTCGCTGGCCGCGCTGGAAACCGTCGAAGAGTGGCAGCGAGACCCCGACGTTGATCGCGTACGGATTGCGCGTGAAGCTGAACGGCCACGTCGCGTTGCGGTCGATCGCCGCCTGCCGTTCCTGCGGCGTGAGCGTGATGAGCGAGCAGTCCGGCTGCGGCTGCCCGACGATGCCCAGCACCGCCGACTGCTGTCGGCAGGGGCTCTGCTTGCTCGCGAGTGCGTTGTTGACGACGAACGACTGATCGGTGAACTGGTTGGTGAAGCCGCCGTACCCGGCGGTGAGCTGCAGCTGCGGCAGGTACGAGAGCCGCGTGACGCGCTGGTCGCGCGTGCGCGCCTCGAGCTCCGCCGACTGCACGCCGACGTCGGGATTCGCCCGGCGCGCCTGCTGCAGCAGCTCGTCGAGCGACAGCGGGACGTCGACCACGGCGAGCGTGTTCTGCAGCGTCACGTCGCCCGGCGGCGCGACGACGCCCATGCGGTTGAACAGTTCGAGGCGATCCGCGGTGGCCTGCGCCCGTGCCTGCACGGCGCGCAGGCGTTGCTGGCCGAGTGCGACCTGCGCACGCTGCACATCGAGCTGGTTGCCGGTGCCCACGGCGGCGCGCGCCTGGGCGAGTTCGACCTGCAGTCGCGTGCTCGCGACGAGCGAATCCTGCAGCGCGGCGTTGTATTCGCTGCGGAGCGACTGGTGGAATTGCGTCGTGACGTTGAGCCGCACCGTGTTGCGCGTGCTGCCGAGCGTCGCCTCGACCGAGCGCTGCGCGGCGCGCGCGGCTTCGGGCTGCGCGAGCCGGTCGAGGCCGAGATTGAGGTTGCCGTTGATGGAGCCGTTGGAGCCGATCGTGTTGGAGGCAGCACCGATGGCCTGACCGCCGAAGACCTGCGCACGCCCTTCGCGCCAGCCCATGCCGGCGGAGGCGTTCACGTTCGGCAGGAGCGCGCCGTAGGCGGAGCGGACGGCCGCCGCAGCGTTGCGCGTCTCGTTCCGCGCCTGCCGCACCTGCCAGTTGTTCTGCAGTGCGAGCTCCACCGCCTGATCGACGGTGAGCGAAGACGGAGCCACGGGCGCACCGCCGATCGCCTGGGCGGCGAGGGAGGCGCACGGGACGAGCGCCACGAGGAGCAGCGCGGACAGCCGGGACGGTCGCATGTGTCGGGACGGGGGAAGAACGGAGAGCACGACGGGGGCCGTACGCACGCTGCCGTCACCGGGTTTCGCTCGCGGCGCGCCGAGCGCACCCGTCAGCCGGGCGGATCGTCGCGACGGAGTTGCCGTGTGCCGGCGAGCGGCGCGAAGAGCAATCGTCCGCGCGCGTCGCGCCACCACGTGAAGGAGGCGCCGTCCGCGATGCGCAGCGTGACCGGCACGGCCTCCAATGGCACCTCCGCGATCGTCAACGGCCGTCGTGCCTCGAGGGTTGCGACACCGCGCGCCATGCGCCCGGTGCGCACGTCGAGCACGGGCACCACGTCTCGCAGCAGCGAGCCGTCGATGCGTGCCGCCGCGACCAGCAGCGGGACGAGCGCCTCGTCGTCACGCAGCAGCAGTGCGCGGTGCACCGGAAACTCGCGCACCATGCGATGGCCGGGCGCGACGCGGGTGAGGAGCAGGCGTCCGCCGGCGGTCACGATCTCGATGCGGTCGATCACCGCACCGGCGCTGTCACGCGTTTCGGCGACGTACCGACGGAGCACGAGCAGCGTGTCGGTGCGCAATTCGGTCGTGACGCGTCGCCCGCCGCTCACCACCACGCCCGACGCGACCACGTCCACGGCGCCGGTCGTGGCGCGCTCGACGCGCAACCGGAGCGAGGCGCGACCCGGCAGCGCGCCGCCGACGATCGAGACCGAGAGGGCGTCGGGGACCGGCGCCTGCGCGCCGGCGTCGAGCGCGCCGACGTGGGCACCGAACGCCATGCCGACGGCGAGGGCACGGCATGGACGGTGGATCCGGAAGCGTGAAGGCACGGTGTAAACTGCCGGGTCCGGAGGGGCGTGCGCGACCGCCCCCCGTCGTTCCCGCCGGCGACGCCGGCCCTCATCCAGCGCCGTGCGATCGCTCCCGTTCCTCTCGCCCCGTCGTCTCTGGCTGGTCCCCGCCGCGGCGGGCGTGCTCGCTGCCGCCGCGTGGCTGCGGGCGCCATCGCTGGCGTGGCTGCTGGTCGCGGGCGTCGCGACGGTGGCGACGGCGGCGCTCGGCCGACGGGCGGAGCGGCGTCGCAGTCCGTTGCTGGTGGTGGTGCTCGGCCTCGCCTTCGCGGCCGTCGGAGCGTGGCATCAGGCGGCACTCGATGCGATCGCGCACGAGTTCACCACGTGGAACGCGGCCGCCGTCGCGCGCGGCAACGCGGCCGTCGAACGTGCGCTGCCGATCGCCGCGGCGCGCGCCCGTCGCCTCGCGCAGGCGGCGGTCGCCTCGACGGCGGAGAATGCGACGCTCTTCGCGCAACTCGCCGCGCTCGAAGGGCTGGACGAGCGCACCAGTGTCGTCCTGTACCGCGACGGCATGCCCGCGGCGTGGGCGGGGCGGATGCGCGCGGTCCCCGAAGTCCTGCGTGCGACGCTCGGGGTGGAGCGGTCGCGTTTCTACCTGCTGCTGTATGCGGCCGAACGGCGCGGCACCTCCGTGGCGGTCGCGACGACCGTCCTCGACGCGGACCCGCCCGCCCGCCATCTCGTGCCCGCGCTCGGCCCCGAACTCGCACGTCGTGCGGGCGTCGGCGCCATCGAGTTCGCGCCGCCGGGACCGGCCGACGCGCAGGGCTTCCGGCCGTGGCTCGCGGACGGCACGCCGCTCTTGCGCTATCGCGCGACCGCACCGTCGCAGGACGAGGCGTTCACGCGTCGTCTCGACGACGCACGCTGGTGGGGCGGCGTCGTGCTCTTCCTGTGGGCGGTGGCGTTCATCGCGTCGGCATGGCGACGCCGACCACCGCTCGGCGAACAGCTCGCGGTGCTCGGTGTCGCCGCGCTCGTGCTCGGCCTCGTGCCACTCGGTGCGTTGAGCAACGCGTCGTGGCTCTTCGATCCGGGCCGCTACGTGCTGCGACTCGGACCGATCGTGCTCGCGACACCGATGGCGCTCCTGGGTACCGGTGTGACGCTGGCGCTCGCGGTGCTGGCGGTGCGTCGCGGCCTGCGCGGGGGGGCGGCGTCGCGTCCCGTCGCCACCGTGCTGCTGGTCACGCTCGCGGCGCTGGGCCCGTTCGCGTTGCGCAGCCTCACCCGCGGCATCGCGACGCCGGTGGACGGCGACTCGACGTCGCTCTGGCTCACGTGGCAGCTCGGCCTCTTCCTCGTCGCCGTCGCGGTGCTCGTGGCCGGTGCGGGAGCGGGACGGCTGCTGCTGTCGCCGGGACGCGGCTTCGCACCGACCACCGGGCCGCTGCTGGCGGCTGCCGCCGCGACGCTCGCGCCGGCCGTCTGGTGGCCGGACGGTGCGTGGCCGACGTGGTACGGCATCGTGTGGATCGGCGTGATCGGCGTGACGACGCTCGCGCGGCGTCCGCGTCGCTTCGCGCTGTTGCCCGCGGCCATCGTCGCGTCGATGGGCGCGGCGGTGCTGACGTGGGGCGCGGTGATGCGGCAGCGCACCGCGTTCGCCGCCGGCGACACGGCGCAGCTCGCGAGCGCCGATACCGAGGCGGCGTCGTTGCTCGAGCGCTTCGCGCAGCAGCTGCGCGCACTGCCGGCACCGCGCACACGCGCCGACCTGCTCGATCGCGTTCAGGCGAGTGATCTCGTGGCCGCGGGATATCCCGTGAGTGCCTTCACGCTCGACCTGCGCGACTCGAGCGTCGTCTCGCTCGAGGTCTTCGGCATCAGCGAGCCGGTGGTGGTGGCCGAGCCGGTGATCAGCGACGCCGTCGCACGGGGCACGCCGGTGGCACGGGCGATCGCGGGCTATCCGGGCGTCTATCAGGTGCTCGCGGTGCCGTTCGGCGAGGGGCTCGTGACGACGGTGTTCGTCGAACCCCGCACGCGCGTCGCGACGACGCCGACGGCGGCGGCCCTCCTCGGCTACGGTGTCCGACGCACCGGCACCCCGCCGTACAGCGTGCAGTTCGGCGAAGTGCAACCGGGGCGCACCGTCGGCGACGGCGTGCGCTGGGTGCGTGACGGCTCGGTGCTCGACGGGTCGCGCATCGTGCCGAGTCTCGCGGGGCCGCTGCAGGCGCACGCGCGCGTCGAAGTCGTCGATGCGTGGCGCCTCGTGCAGCGCGGCACGCTCGTCGTCGCCGCCGATCTCGCGGTGCTCGCGCTGCTGTGGGGTTTGAGCGCCGCGACGCGCGGCAGCATGGGACGTTGGTGGCGGTTGCGTCGGCGCGGGCTCGTGAGCAGCTATCGCGGGCAGCTCACGATCGTGCTCTTCCTCTTCTTCCTCGTGCCGCTCACCGTCTTCACGGTGTGGAGCGTGCGCCGGTTGCGCGACGACGAACGGCAGCAGCGCGAGTTGCTGGTGCGCGAGTTCCTCCGTGCGGTTGATCGCTCGGGGGAACGCCCGCCACTGGAACAGGCGAGTCGCCGCATCGGCGTGCCGCTCCTCGGCTACGCGTCGGGTCGCCTCGTGGACGTGAGCGACGAGCTGTTCGCATCGTTGGCGCCGCTCGGGCTCTTCCTCCCACCGTCGGTCGCGCAGGCCCTCGCACCGGGGGGCTCGCTCACCGCGTCGGCGACCGCCGTCGTCGCAGGACGCGACGTGCTCGTCACCTACCTGAGCACGCGAGGCACGCGCGGCGACCGGATCGTCGTCGGGGCACCGGCGGTGCTCGCCGGCGACATCACCGACCAGCGCCGCGAGGACCTCGTGGTGCTGCTGCTCTTCGCCGCCCTCGCCGGTGCGCTCGGCGCGCTCGGCCTCTCGGGGCTCGCGGCGCGGCAGTTCGCGCGACCGATCGGTGCGTTGCGCGACGCAGCGGTGGCGGTGGCGCGTGGCGAACGGGCGCCGGTGCTCATCGACGCCCCGCCGGGCGAGTTCGTCCCGGTGTTCGATGCGTTCCGCTCGATGGCGCGCGACCTCCGTGCGAGCGAGCGCGCGCTCGAGGCGGCGCGGCGGCGTACCGACGCGGTGCTGCGCACGGTCGCGTCGGGTGTGGTGGCGGTGGACGCCAACGGCGACGTGGTACTCGCGAATCCGCGCGCCGAGCAGCTCGTGGGTCGTGCGCTGCCTGCACGTGCCGCCTTGCGCACCCTCGCGCCGGGACTGGCCGAACGCACCGCCGCCTTCGCCGCATCGGAGCGGAGCGAGGAAACGTTCGAGGACGTCTGGCGCACGATGACGGTGCAGGGACGCCTCACGCGACTCGAGCGGGGCGGCACCGTGGTGACGCTCGACGACGTCACGCAGCTCGCGCGGGCGCAGCGCGTGCTCGCGTGGGGCGAGATGGCACGGCAGGTCGCGCACGAGATCAAGAACCCGCTCACGCCGATGCGACTCGGCGTGCAGCATCTGCGGCGCGCGCGGCATCGCGACGACTTCGACGCGATCCTCGACCGCAACGTCACCACGATCCTCGAACAGATCGATCGCCTCGACGAGATCGCGCGCGCCTTCAGCCGGTACGGCACGAGCCCCGAGCAGGCGCCGCCGCCGGAGCCGGTGCCGCTGCTCGATGTCGTGGAGGAGGTGCTGCGCCTCGAACGGCTCGGCGACGCACCGATCGAGTGGCGCTCGCCCGAGACACAGGAACCGACGTGGGCTTGGGGGCGGCGCGCGGAGCTGCGCGACGTGCTGCTCAACCTGCTCGAGAACGCTCGTCTCGCGCAGGCGACGCGCATCGCGGTGGACATCATCCCGTCGGGCGAGCGTGTCGAGGTGCGCGTCCGCGACGACGGTGCCGGCATCACCGCGGAGCTGCTGCCGCGCGTCTTCGAGCCGCATTTCTCCACACGCACCAGCGGGTCGGGGCTGGGGCTCGCGATCAGCCGTCGCCTCGTCGAGGGATGGGGCGGCACGCTCGCGCTCGAGAGCGCACCGGGGGCCGGCACGACGGCGCGCATCACGTTGCGGCGTGTGACGGGAGCGCCGGCGGCACCGCCGACGGACGCGCACGCGTCCGACGCGCCGAGCGACGGAGTGCCCTCGCCGGCCCGCTAACTTCCGGGCATGACGCTGCAGCCCCGCGCGACGCCGCGCCCCGTCCCCGGAAGCGGGCCATGGCCGATCACGCCGCTCCCGCCGCATCTCGTCGGCTGGCTCCTGCCGCCCGAGTGGCGATGGGGGCGTGGCAGCGGGCGCAGTGCGACGCGTCACGTGCAGGAAGTCATCGACGCGCTGGGTCGATCGCTCGCGCTGGTGACGGTGCCCGAACCCGCGCATCGCCCGTGGCTCGCGGCCGAAGCGCGGTTCCTCGCGCATCAGAGTCACCCGGCGTTCCCCACGACGTACCACTACTGGACCGACTCGCCGATGGTGCAACGCGGGCCGGGCTACCTGCGTCGCTGGATCACCGGCGAGTCGATCGTCGGGCGCGTCGCACGCGGCGGCGCCGACGACGTGCCGGGCATGCTCGCGGTGGTGCGCACGATCGGCACGGCGCTCGTCTACCTGCACGACAAGAACCGCGCGCACGGCGCGATCGGTGGCGAGAGCTGCTGGATGTCGCCCACCGGGCGCCTCTGGCTCCTCGGCTGGGAGTGGACGGTGCGCGAGGACGAACGGCCGGCCGATGTCGCACCGCCGCGCGATGGTGCCGCATGGGCGCCGGAGTGGCACGATCGCTGGACGCCGACGCTCGCGAGCGATCAGTGGCAGCTCGGCGCGCTCGCCTTCCAGATGCTCACCGGCGAGCGCCCGCCGGCCGGGGACGTCCCGCCGCTCTCGCTCGTGCGCCCCGACTGTCCGACGCGCATCGGAGCGCTCATCGACCAGGCGCTCGATCCCGACCCCGCACGACGTCACGCCAGCGTGGCGACGATGCTGCGGTCACTCGAACGCATCGGCGCGGGACGCGGTGGCGTGCTGCTCGTCGACCGCGTCGCGCCCGGTGCCAAGCGCGGCATGGAGAGCGAGGAGATGCGCCTCCGCTGGGTCACCGGTGACGACTACGAAGTGCTCGGTCGCCTCGGGGCGGGGAGCTTCGGCTCGGTCTGGCGCGTGCGCGATCTCTCGCTCGGTCGCGAGGTCGCGATGAAGGTGCTGCACCCCGACGTGGCCGAGGACGACGTCGCCGTCGCGCGCTTCCGCCGCGAAGCGAAGCTCGCCGCGCAACTCGCGCACCCGGCCATCGTCCACATCCACGACTGGGAGACGCGCGACGGCATCAGCTGGTACACGATGGAGCTCGCCGAGGGCGGCAGCGTCGCGCGACTGATCGAGCAGCAGGGCGCGCAGCCGGCGGGCGAGGTGGCGATGCAGGTCGACAGCATCCTCGACGCGCTCGAGGCGGCACACGCCGCGGGGATCGTGCATCGCGACATCAAGCCGGAGAACGTGCTCATCGATCGCAGCGGACGCTGGCGTCTCACCGACTTCGGTGTCGCGCACGTGCCGGGCATCGACGACAAGGGGACGAGCGGCGGCACGCCGGCGTTCGCGGCGCCGGAACAGCTGCTGGGCGAAGCCACCGGGCAGGCCGCCGATCTGTTCGCCGCGGCGGCGGTGATCGCGTTCGTGCTCACCGGCCGCGCACCGTTCGGCGAGGACGACGCGCGCGCGATCGTCGCGCGGCAGGTCGCGGGGACGCCCGATGTGGAGGGGATTCCGTCTGCGCTGCAGGCGTTCCTGACGCGCGCACTCGCGCCGCGGCCCGAGGATCGCCACCCGGACGCGGCGACGATGCGTGCGGCGTGGTTCGAGGCGCTCGAGGCGGCCGAGCGAGACGACGCGGAGCGTCGCGACGGCTGGTGGCGCTGGCTCGCGGGGAGCTGACCGCGAGCGCTCAGCGTACTGCGACGTTCGTCGCGGAGCCGTTCGATGCGTCCATCGCCGTGGCACGAGCGATCGTCGCATCGCGCATGAGCGCGGCGAACGTCGACACGAGCGTTTCCGGCCCGAACGGCTTGGCGACGAAGCGGAACGGTGCGGTGAGCCACGACTCGCCGGCGGTGCCGTCGTCGAAGCCGGAGACGAGGAGGACGGGCAGGGCCGGATCCTCTTCGCGCAGCGCACGCGCCAGATCGCGCCCGTTCATGCGTGGCATGCGCAGGTCGCTGACGAGTGCGTCGATGCGGCGACCGGCCGCGCTCTCGTCGAGCCAGCGCGTCAGGGCGTCCACGCCGTGGTCGCACGCGAGGACCGCGCACCCGGCATCCTCGAGGATGCGTCGCACGATCGCGCGCACGTCGGGTTCGTCTTCCGCGAGCAGCACGCGCAGCGGTGCCTCGGTGGCCGTGCCTCGCGCGGGGGCCGCGCGCTCGGCGTCATCGACGGCGCCGTCGGCCACCGGCAGCAGCAGGTGCACCGTGGTGCCGCGTCCGGGTTCGCTCTCGAGCCACGCGTGCCCGCCCGCCTGTTCGACGATGCCGAGCACCGTGGCGAGCCCGATGCCGGTCCCGTGGCCCGGTGGTTTCGTGGTGAAGAACGGCTCGAACGCGTGAGCTGCCGTCGCCGCGTCCATGCCGGCGCCGCTGTCGTGCACGGTGAGCAGCACGGCGCCGTTCGGAGCCGGGATCGGCAGGTCGCTCGTGTCCGGCGCGATCCACGCCGTGGCGATGTGCAACCTGCCTTCGTCGGCCATCGCGTCGCGCGCGTTGAGCACGAGGTTGAGCAGGATCTGCTCGAGGTGGACCGGGTCCAGCAGCACCGGACGATCGCCGGCATCGAGGGCGAGCGCGAGCACCACGTGATCGCCGAGGATGCGGTCGAGCAGCTCGGCGTGGCCGGCCACGACGCGGTCCACCGCGATGCGGCGCGGTGTGCTGACTTCGCGGCGCGAGAGCATGATGAGTTGGCGCGTCAGCCCCGCCGCGCGCTCGCTCGCGACGCGGATGGCGTCGGCGTCGCGCCGTGCGCGCCCAGCCGGCAGCGCATCGAGCAGGAAGCGCGTGTGCCCGCGCACGACCGTCAGCAGGTTGTTGAAGTCGTGCGCGAGTCCCCCCGCGAGTTGACCGACCGCCTCGAGCGTCTGCGACCGCCGGAGCCGTGCCTCGAGGGCGTGGCGCTCGGTGATGTCCACGTGCACGCCGCGCACGAACACGGGCGCACCCGCCTCGTCGTAGGTGATCTCCGCCTGGGTCTCGAGGCGACGGTCGCCGCCACCGGCGAGGTGCCGGATGCGATACTCCTCGTGCCAGCGCCTGTCGCGTGACGCGAACGTACGCGCGATGCTCTCCTCGACCGTCGTCCGATCATCCGGATGCACCGCGTCGAAGAACGTGTCGGTGTGTACCGGGCTGTCGCTGGCGACGCCGAAGATGCGGCGCGTCTCTTCGGACCAGGTCGCGGCGCCCGTGGCCGGGTGCCACGTGAAGCCGCCGAGCCGCCCGAGGCGCTGCGCCTCCGCCAGTTCGGCCTCACGCTCGCGCAATCGGGCATCGGCACGACGGCGCGCGAGTTCGCCGGTGGCGCGCGCGGTGACGGTGGCGAGGAGCGAACCGGCGGCGCCGGTGTCGGCCAGCGGCGCATCGGATGCGATGGCCAGCACGCCAAGCAACGCGCCGGCAGGATCGCGGAGCGCGAGCAGCGACGGGTGCGTGCCCGCGACGCCGCACAGTGTGTGCACGAGCGTCGCGGCCTCGATGGCGTCGCCGTCGCGGAGCGCCTGCATCACGGCGGGGGGCACGTCGATCGCGCCGGTCGCGGCGCGCATCCCGCCCGGTGGGTGGCCGAGCACGTGCAGTCGATCGAGGCGCGCCGCATCCGCTTCCGCGATGCAGACGGCGTGCAGCTCGAGGACGTCCGCGAGCGACGACGCGAGCGCGCCGAACAGCGACCCGTCGCTCCCGACCGCGCCCGCCGTCGCCGCGATCGCGCGCAGCGCCGCTTCGGCGCGCTTGCGTTCCGTGATGTCGGCGTTCGCGCCGAGCAGGCGCAGCGCGCGGCCCTGTGCATCCCGCTCGACGACGCGCGCGCGGTCGGCCACCCATCGCCACTCGCCCGATGCCGCCCGCACGCGATACTCGACTTCGTAGATGGCGAGGTCACCCGCGAGGTGGCGCGCGAGCCGGTCGCGTGCGACGGCGACGTCCTCCGGATGCACGAGCGCGAACCAGCCCTCGACCGTCGTCACCGCGTCGTCGCCGGTGTAGCCGAGCAGCGACGACAGCTTGCTGCTCTCGCGCATCCGGTCGCGCACGATGTCCCAGACGTAGATCCCGTCGGTGACGAGGTCGATGGCATCCTGCAGCCGGCGTTCGCTCGCCTCGACCACGCGACCATCGCGGTGCGCGCTCGTCGTGCGGGGCGCCTCGGCGACGACCGCCGCGACAGGGTCGTGCGCGGCGATCGGGACGGCGGACGTCGGGGCGGGGGAAGAGCGTCGTGACACGTTCGAGTCGACTCGGTGACGGCGCAGCAGCGGACGCCGTGCACGACGTGAAGTGTCGTCACCTCGTGGCGGTCGGCAAGTCCCGACGACCGCGTGCGGTCACACCGGCAGGCCGCGCAGCGTGCGCACGTTGGCGAATGCCGCGAGCCCGGCGCGTCCGAGCTCCCGTCCGTGCCCACTCGCGCGAATCCCGCCGAATGGAAGCGCCGGATCCGACGCGACCGGCCGGTTGATCATCAGGCATCCGCTTTCCACGTCCGCGGCGAGGCGACGCATCACCGCAGGATCGTGCGTCCACGCGCTCGCACCGAGGCCGAAGCGCGTCGCGTTCGCCCGGGCGATCGCGTCGTCGATCGTCGCCACGCGCCAGACACCCGCGACCGGCGCGAAGATCTCCTCGTCCGCCAGCGGCGTGCCGTCGGGGATGCCGGTGAGCACCGACGGCGGGCACCACGGCACGTCGTCCGCGGGCGGCAGGCCACCGAGGCGCACCGACGCGCCGGCGTCGATCGTCGCACGCAGCTGCGTGCGCACGCCGTCGCGGGCCTGCGGCGACACGAGCGGGCCGACATCGGTGGCCTCGTCGCGCGGGTCACCGACGGTGCGAGCCCGCATCGCCGCGACGAACGCGTCGACGAAGTCGTCGTGGATGCGTTCGTGCACGATGAAGCGCTTGGCCGCGATGCACGACTGCCCGTTGTTGAGGCACCGCGCCGCCGCGGCCGACTCCGCGACCGCCGCGACGTCGACGTCGTCCCACACGATGAAGGGATCGCTGCCGCCGAGTTCGAGCACCACCGGCTTGAGCCAGCGCCCGGCGTCGGCGGCGACGCTCGCGCCGGCGCCTTCGCTCCCGGTGAGCGTCACCGCCGCGACGTGTGGTGACGCGATGATCTCGCGCACGGCATCGTGCGTGACGAGCAGCACCGGGAAGAGCGCGGGATCGATGCCAGCCGCGACGACCGCGTCGTGCAGCGCGAGTGCGCATCCCGTCACCTGCTCGGCGTGCTTGAGCGCCACCGCATTGCCGAGCAGCAGCGCCGGGGCGAGCACGCGCACGACCTGCCAGAACGGAAAGTTCCACGGCATGATCGCGAGCACGGTGCCGAGCGGTGCGAGGCGCACCGCGTCGCCGGCGTGCGGGCCCGGCTCGTCGTCGAGGAGCGCGACGCGATCGGCGTACCAGTCGCAGCAGGCCGCGCACTTCTCGACTTCGTCGCGTGCCTGCCGCACCGGCTTGCCCATCTCGCGGACTGCAGACAGCGCGAGCTCGTCGCGCCGTGTGCGCAGGATCGAGGCGAGGCGACGCAGCGCATCGCCACGCGTCGGGGAGGCGGTCCGTGCCCATGCGCGCTGCGCGACGGCGGTCGCGCGCAGGCGTGCCTCGACCTCGCGCCGTGGCGTGCGCGCGTACTCGCCGAGCGTCTCGCCGCCGTACGGCGCGCGCACGATGATCCGGTCGTCGCGCATCACTGCACCTCGTCAGGTGTGACCGATCGCGACGCGCACGTGCTCACGCGTCGTCGGCGAGGCGGAGCACCACCTTGCCGAGCGTCGCATCCGAGGCGAGGCGTGCGTAGGCCGCGGGCGCCTCGTCGAGCGGAAAGGTCGCGTCGAGCACCGGCCAGACGGCATCGGGGCGGACATGCGGGAGCAGGCCGCTGCGCGCATCGGCGGCGAGTGCCGCCAGTTCGTCCGCGCTGCGGCTCCGCAGGACGCTGCCGTGCAGCGTGAGCCGCTTCGCGAGCACGTGTCCCGCCGGCAGCACCAGCTCGCGGCCACCGAGCGTCGCGAGGAGGACGTAGTGTCCGCGGGGTGCGAGCGTCGTCAGCGTCGGTCCCGCGTACACACCGCCCACGAGATCGAGTGCGTGCGTCGCGCCGAGCGGTGCATGCGTGCGGACGAACGCGTCGAGTCCGTCCAATCCATGGTCGGTGACGTGCTCCGCCGCGAGCCCCATCGCCTCGACCTGCGCCGCCTTCGCCGCCGTCCGTGTCGTGCCGAGCACCCGGGCACCGATCGCGCGAGCGTATTGCGCGGCGGCGAGTCCGACGCCGCTCGCGATCGCGTGCACCAGCACCGTGTCGCCCGCCGCGATCGGCGCGCGCCGACCGAGCGCGTCGAATGCGGTGAGCGCCGCCTCGGGGAAAGCGCCGGCCAGGACGAGCGACATCCCCTCGGGGACCGGCAGCAGTGTGCGCGGATCCGTGCGCACGATCTCCCCCTGTGCGGCGCCCGGCAATAGCCCGCAGACGCGCATGCCGCGCGTGATGCCGACATGCGGGGCGTCGTCGAGCGCGATACCGGCGAACTCGAGTCCGGGCCGGTCTGCGGGAACGCGCGGTGGCGGCGGATAGCGCCCCGCGGCCTGCAGCAGGTCGGCCCGGTTGAGTCCTGCGGCGTGCACCTGCACGCGCACCGCTCCGGCCACGAACGCCGGTGCCTCGACCACACTGGTACGAACCGTGCCCGACCCGTCCGGCACGATCGTGACCGCGCGCATGCGCGCGGGCGTCGACGTCTCGTTCATGCCCCACGATAGCGCGACGCGCCAGCGCTGGCCGCCGATGGCGCTGGCCGTTACCCCTACCCGCATGCCAGACCACGCCATGCCGTCGTCGTCCGTCAGCCGCGCCGTCGCGCTCCCGTCGCGCGAGCCCGCATCGAAGCCTTCCCATCCGCCCGGGAAGTACCGCGCCGCGGCGATCATCGTCGCCCTGGGGCTCGGCCTCGTATACGTGCTCCTGCCGTATCTCCCGGGGCTCCTCGGCGGTGCGGTGCTCTACTCGCTGACGCGGAGCATGCACCGCTGGTTCACCGAGCGCCGATTCAGCGAGACGCGCGCCGCGACCTTCGTCGCGCTGATCACCCTTTTCCTGATCTTCGGCCCCGGCGGCGCGATCGTCGGGCTGATCATCGACGACATCCCCGCGACGATCCGCAGCATCGACGCCGGCGTGCTGATGGCGAAGCTCCGCACGCTGCGCATCGGCCCGATCGAGATCGGGCCGCAGCTCGCGAACGCCGGCAACACCGCCGTGTCGTTCGTGTCGCGGCAGGCCGTCGGCTTCCTCGGCGCCGCCGCGAGTTCGACGCTCAATCTCTTCCTCGCGCTCCTCGTCCAGTACTACCTGCTCGTCGCCTCGACGGAGATGTGGCCGCGCGTGCGGCGGTTGCTCCCGTTCACGGCCGAGGACAGCGAGCACCTGCGTGAACGCTTCCACGACGTGACCGATGGAACGATGCGCGGCATCGTGCTCGTCGCGGTGGTGCAGGGCATTCTCGTGGGTGCCGCGTTCGCCGTCGTCGGGCTGCCGAACGCGCTCGTCTGGGGCGCCGTCACCGCGATCGCGAGCGTGCTGCCGCTCCTCGGGTCGGCGCTCGTCTGGGTGCCGGGCGCCGTCGCGCTCGCGGTCATGGGCGAGACCGGCAAGGCGATCGGGCTCGCGCTCTTCGGGGCGCTCGTGGTGGGCAACCTCGACAACCTGCTGCGGCCGATCGTGCTGCGCGGGCGCGCGCAACTCCATCCGCTCACGACGCTCGTCGGTGCCTTCGGCGGCGTGAGCGTCTTCGGGCTCATCGGCGTGCTCCTCGGCCCGCTCGCGATCACCTGGTTCTTCGAGCTGATCGCGATCTACGACAAGGAGTACGGCCTCTCGCCCCGCGGCGAGCCGCCCGTCGGTGGCGGCAGTGAAACGATCACCCCTGCAGCGGACGGGTGACGCACATCGGGCGCGGCGATGCCATCGTCGCGCCATGCTCGCTTCCATCCGCGCCGCCGCCCTCGTGGGCATCGAGGCCGTCCCGGTCACCGTCGAGGTGCACGCCGGGCGCGGCCTCCCGCAGTGGGTCATCACCGGCCTCCCCGACGGCGCGGTGCGCGAGAGCCGTGAACGCGTCACCGCCGCGCTCGCGCAATCGGGCTTCGAGGTCCCGGCCCGCCGCATCATCGTCAACCTGAGCCCCGCCGACCTGCGCAAGGTCGGCACCGCCTTCGACCTCCCGATCGCACTCGCGCTCCTCGCCGCGACGCAACAGCTCCCGGACTCGGCACTCGCCCCGCTGCTCGCGGTCGGTGAACTCGGCCTCGACGGCAGCGTGCGCGGCATGCGCGGCGTCCTCCCCGTCGCGCGGCTCGCGGCCGCACTCGGCGCGCAACTCGTGCACCCCGCGTGCGACCTCGCCGAAGCCGCGCTCGTCAGCGCCGCCACGCTCCGACCCGTCGCGTCGCTGCGCGAGGTCGCGAATGCGCTCGTGCGCGGGGGACGCTGGCCGACGCACGACGTGCCGGCACTCACGGTGCCGCAGGCGCTGCCACACGATGACCTCGCCGATGTCGTCGGCCAACCCGCCGCCGTGCGCGCACTCGTCGTGGCCGCCGCCGGCCATCACAACCTCGCGATGTGCGGTCCCCCGGGCGCCGGCAAGACGATGCTCGCCCGACGCCTCCCCGCACTCCTCCCTCCGCTCGACGACGACGCACGCCTCGATGTCGTCGCGATCCACTCCGTGGCCGGCCTCATCGACCCCGCTCGGCTGCGCGAACGTACCCGCCCGTTCCGCAGTCCGCACCACACGATCAGCGTCGCGGGACTCGTCGGCGGTGGCCCCGGTCCACGACCCGGCGAGGTGAGTCTCGCACACCACGGCGTCCTCTTCCTCGACGAACTCCCGCACCTCGCCGCACACGCGCTCGAGGCACTGCGCGAACCGATCGAGGATCGCACCGTCCACATCGCACGGGCCGGCGGCGCACTCCGCTTCCCGTCCGACGTGCTGCTCGTCGTCGCGATGAACCCGTGCCCCTGCGGCTACGCCGGCCATCCGAGCATCGCCTGCCGCTGCGCCCCCGCCGCACTCGCACGCTACGCGCAACGGCTCTCCGGCCCACTCGCCGATCGCATCGACCTCCACGTCACCGTCGCCCCGGTCGCACCGGCCACGCTCGCACGTCACGCTCCCCACGCCGATCACACCGAGGCCGCCCCCACCGATACCGCCACCTGGCGAGACCGCGTCCACACGGCGCGCAGCCGCCAGCTCGCACGGTTTGGGTGCCCCAACGCCCGCGTCCCCGCCACACGCCTCCTCGACACCGCGCACGTCACCGCCGATGCGCGCGGCTTCCTCGCCGATGCCGCGGCCCGCCTCGCCCTGTCGGCGCGCGCCTTCCACCGCGTCCTCCGGGTCGCACGCACGATCGCCGACCTCGCCGACGAGGAACGCGTCGGCGTCGCCGCCGTCGCCGAAGCACTGCGCTACCGCCAGCCCCGGACGCTCGGTCACACCGACGGCCCGACTCGCCCCGCCACGCCGGCCACGGCCGATCCGGTGACCCACGCGTCATGACCACGCTTCTGGTCGGGGTCGCTCGCACGCATTGTGCAGCATGGCGCGCCGCCAGGCGCCGGCGCCGGCCCTGCCGCGCACCCGCCGCCCCCACGCGGCGCGACGGTGCTCACCCGCCTTCCCCCCGCATGCACGACTCCGCCGGTCCGGGCGACGCTCGCCCCGCAGCGCCCCCGCGCGCTTCGGGCACCCCGACGCACGCCGGCATCGCCACCCGACTCGCCCACGCCCCCGACGCCGTGGGAGCCGCCGCATTGCTCGCGGCCGCCGGCGAGCCCGCCGCCGTCATCACGCAGCTCGGCCTCGTCCGCTGGTGGGCCCCCGAAGCCGCCGCCACGGTCGGCTTCGACAACACCGAAGCACTCGGCCAGTCGCTCCTCGCCCTCTGCGAACCACGCGTCGAGGGCGGACTCGCGCGCGCCATCGATCTCGCGATCGCCGGCGGTGCGTGGCACGGACGCGGCACCGTGCGGCAACGGAGCGGCATCCGGGTCCCCGCACAGTTCTCGGCCACACGCCTCGATCTCCCCGGCGCAGCAGCACTCCCGCCGCTCGTTCTGGTGCGCTGGCGGCCCGTCGAACGACGCCCGGACGTCACACCAGCGACGCCCGCCAGCGCCCCGGACGTCGGGATCCTCGCGGCGACGCTCGAACACGTCTCCGACATCGTCCTCCTCACCGAACTCCCGCCGGGCGATCCGGTCGCCGCACCCGTCATCCACCTCAACGAGGCGGCGGAACGCCTCTTCGGCTGGCGGCGCGACGAATTGCTCGGGCGGGACCTCGGCACGCTCCGAGGGCCGGCCACCGACCTCGCCACGCTCGGACGCCTCGCCGACGCGATCCGCCAGCGCCGACGCGCCCGCGAGGAACTGCTGCTCTACACGCGCACCGGAGACGCGGTCTGGCTCGATGTGGACGTCCTCGCCACCACGACCCCCGACGGCCGGACCCTCGTCCGCTGGATCGCCACCGAACGCGACCTCGCCCCACGCCAGGGACAGGACGCCGCACTCCGCGCCCGCGAGGAACGGCTCCGCCTCGCGCTCAACGCCGTCCTCGACGGCGTCTGGGACTGGCACGTCCCCACCGGCTACTGCTACTTCGCGCCGCGCTGGTACGCCATGCTCGGCCACGCCGACCACGCGCTCCCGCCGCACATCGATACCTACCTCGACCTCCTGCACCCGCAGGACCTCGCACGCGTCGAACGCACCCTCCGCGACCACTTCGAAGGCGGCGCGCCGACCTACGAACTCGAGGTGCGGCTCCGCACCGCCGACCACCAGTGGCGCTGGATCCTCACGCGCGGCACCGTCGTCGAACGCGACGCGCACGGACGCCCCGTCCGCATGGTCGGCACCAACACCGACATCGAAACGCGCAAGTCGGCCGAAGTCGCGCTCCGCGAAAGCGAGGAACGCTTTCGCACCCTCGCCACCGCATCCCCCCTCGGCATCTTCCTCGCCGACGCCGCGGGCTACATCACCTTCGCGACCGCACGCCTGCTCGAACTCTGGGGTGCCACCGCCGAAGAGATCCTCGGCGACGGCTTCCTCGCCCGCGTGCACGACGACGACCGCGATCGCCTCCGCACCGCGTGGAGCGCGGCCGTGCGATCGGGCGGCGAGTTGAGCGCCGAGTTCCGCATCGTCCGCCCGGACGGCACAGAACGCTGGATGTGGGAACGCACCGCACCCACGCACGACGCCGGCGGCGCCGTCATCGGCTTCGTCGGCACCGTCGAGGACATCACCCTCGTGCGCGAAGCCGAAGAGTCGCGGCGCACGCTCGAACAGCAGATGCAGCACGCGCAGAAGTTCGAGAGCCTGGGCGTGCTCGCCGGCGGCATCGCGCACGACTTCAACAACCTCCTCGTGGGCATCCTCGGCAACGCCAGCATCGCACGCAGCGAAGCCGCCGCCGGCAGTGCGCTCGGAGAGGTGCTCGAGGACATCGAGACCGCCGCACGCCGCGCCGCCGAACTCACCAACCAGCTCCTCGCCTACGCCGGCAAGGGACGCTTCCGCCTCGAACCGATCCAGCTCTCGGCGCTCGTGCGCGAGACCGCGGTGCTGCTGCAGTCGATGGTCTCCAAGTCGGCGACCCTCGACCTCGATCTCCCCGCCGGCCTCCCCGCCGTCATGGGCGACGCGACGCAACTCCGGCAGGTCGTCGTCAACCTGATCAGCAACGCCTCCGAAGCGCTCGCCGACGGCGAAGGGACGATCCGCCTCCGCACCGCACTCCGCGACGTCGATGCGACGACGCTCGCCACCGCCTTCGGCGACGAGACGCTCCGCCCCGGCCCGATGGTCGTGCTCGAAGTCGCCGACTCCGGCCCGGGCATGGACGCCGCGACGCTCGCGCGCGTCTTCGATCCGTTCTTCACGACGAAGTTCACCGGCCGCGGACTCGGCATGGCGGCGACGCTCGGCATCGTGCGCAGCCACAACGGCGCGATGCACGTCGCCTCGGCGCCGGGCCAGGGCACCGTGGTGCGCGTCCTCTTCCCCCCGGGCGGCGACGTGACGCCGCCGGTCGCGGGCGGATCGCGCGCACGCACCGGTACCGTCCTCGTCGTCGACGACGAGCCCCAGGTCCGCGACGTCGCCCGACGCATGCTCGAACGGCGCGGCTGGTCGGTGCTCCAGGCCACGGACGGCCGCGAGGCGCTCGACACCTACGCGCGCCACGCCGACGAGATCGACGTCGTCGTCCTCGACGTCACGATGCCCCGACTGTCGGGCGACGGCGTGCTGGCTGAGTGGCGACGCACCGGCGTCGCCGTTCCGGTGGTGCTCGCGAGCGGCTACAGCGCGCAGTCGATCGCGGTCATCGTCGAAGGGCCCGACGCGCCCGTCTTCGTGCAGAAACCCTTCGTCCAGGGCGAACTGCTCGCCGCCGTCGATCGCGCCCTCGGTCGCACCGCACGGTGACGACGGAGCGCCCCCGCGTCCCTCACCGCGCGCTCGGCGCCCCCAGCAGCCGCGCGATCGCGTCGAGCAGGATCGTCTCGTCCACGATCGGCTTCGTCACGTACTCGTCGAAGCCCGCCGACAGGAACTTCTCGCGGTCACCGCTCATCGCATGGGCCGTGAGCGCGATCACCGGGAGGTGCCGCAGCGACGGATCGCGACGGATCTCGCGGATCACGTCGGCGCCGTCCATCTCGGGGAGCGAGATGTCGAGCAGCACCAGCGCCGGCAGCGCCGCACGCAGGCCGTGCAGCGCCTCGATGCCGGTCGTGTACTCGACGAGGTCGTAGTGATCCTCGAGCAGCGCCTGCACGAGGAGTCGGTTGTCCGGGTTGTCCTCGACGACGGCGATGATGCTGCGGTTCATGCGGAATTCCCGGAGGTGTGGCGCGCGAGCGCGTCGCGCACGGCGTCGTAGGCGGGGACGAGCGACGGCAGGAGCGCACGCACCGCGACGGCGTCGAGCGTCGCGGCCGCACGTTCCAGCTCGCGCGCGAGCAGCTCGAGTCGCCGCGCCCCGATGTTGCCCGCCGTCGAGACGAGGGCGTGCGCATCGCGTCGCACACCGTTCATGTCCGACGACGCGGCCGCGGTGCGGATCGCCGCCACGCGGTCGGCGCCGTAGTCGCCGAACAGGCGCACGAGCTCCTGCACGAAGGTCGGTCCGCCCAGCCGCGCGAGCCGCGCCATGGTGTCGATGTCCAGGATCGGCGCGTCGATCGACATCTCGTCGGTCCTCGGGCGAGGCGCGTCAGGGCAGGGTGGACGGGAGCGGAACGCATGACTCGGCTGCGAGTATCGTCCCGCGACGCGCGGGCGTGAAGGGCCGATCGCATCGCCGCGCGACGGACCCGGACGCGAGCGGTTCGCTAGACTGTCCGCCGCGCCCGCCGGTCTGCGCCTGCCGCATCCCCCCTTCTTCGACGACGCCCCGTGTTCGGCTGCCTCCGCCGCGTCCTCTTCCTCATCGTGCTGCTGGTCGTCGGCGTCGTCGCCGCGCTCACGCGCGATCGCTGGCTCCCGCTCCTGCCGGGTGACCGCGCGCGTACGGCCGCCGCGCCCGACAGTGCCGCGACGCGCGCCGACACGGGCTGGGTCCGCGTCACCTACAGCGCGGCCGAGCGCGGGCGAACGGCGCTGGGCCGGCTCCGGTCGGCCAAGGGGCCGGCGCTCGTGCAGCTCGCCCCCGCGGAGTTCGCGGCCCTCGTCCTCGACTCGCTGGGCGCGCGACTCCCCGCCAGCGCCGATTCGCTGGCGGTCCGCGTCGAGGGGCGCGAGCTGCAGGTGCGCATGTCGGTCCGGCTCGGCGATCTCGGCGGTTCAGCCGTCCTCGGTCCGCTGGCGGGCATGCTCGGTGACCGCGAACGGCTCGTGATCGGAGGGACGCTCGACGGTGCATCGGCCGGGCGCGCGCTGCTCCGTCCGACGTCGGTGCGCGTCGGCGAGTTCGACGTCCCCGGCCCGGTGATCCCGCGCCTCGTCGGCACGTTGCGTCGCGGCGCCGAGCCGGTCGGCGAGGCCGGGACACTCGCACTGACCCTGCCGCCCGGTGTGGGCGACGTGCGCGTCGGCGCGGGCAAGGTGACCCTCTATCGCCCCGTGCCGTGAACCGCCGCATCCTGGTCGTCGATGACGAGGCGCCGATCCGCGCCGCCCTCGGACAGCTGCTCGAGTACGAGGGCTACGAAGTGCGTGCCGTCCCGGGTGGGCGCGAGGCGCTGGCCGAATACCCGAAGTTCCGCCCGCATCTCGTCTTCTGCGACGTGAAGATGGCCGGCATGGACGGCCTCGAGGTGCTGCGCGCCGTGCGACAGCAGGACGCGTCGGCGCTCGTGGTGATGATCAGCGGCCACGCGACGCTGCAGACCGCCGTCGAGGCGACGCAGGCCGGAGCCTACGACGTGCTCGAGAAGCCGCTCGACACCGATCGGCTGCTGCTCCTGCTGCGGAACGCGCTCGCGCATCTCGACCTGCAGGAGGAGAACGCGACGCTGCAGGCGCAGCTCCACACGGGTCGCGACATCGTCGGTGAGAGCCGCGCCATCACCGCACTGCTCGAGCGCATCGATCGCGTCGCGCAGACGCCGGCGCGCGTGCTGATCACCGGCGAGAACGGCACCGGCAAGGAGCTCGTCGCCCGCGCGATCCATCGCGGCAGCCAGCGCGCGCGCAAGCCGTTCGTCGAGGTCAACTGCGCCGCGATCCCCCAGGAGCTCATCGAGAGCGAACTGTTCGGCCACATGCGCGGCTCGTTCACCGGCGCGGTCGGCGATCGGCCCGGCAAGTTCGAACAGGCCGACGGCGGCACGCTCTTCCTCGACGAGATCGGCGACATGTCGCTCACCGCGCAGGCCAAGGTGCTGCGCGTGCTGCAGGACGGCGTCGTGACGCGCATCGGCGGCAGCAAGCCGGTGCAGGTGGACGTGCGCGTCCTCGCCGCGACCAACAAGGATCTCGAGGGCGAGATCGCGGCCGGTCGCTTCCGCGAGGACTTGTTCTATCGGCTCAACGTCGTGCCGATCGGCGTGCCGCCGCTGCGCGAGCGCCGCGAGGACATCCCGCTCCTGGTCGCCTTCTTCGTGCGACAGATGGCGACGCGCGACGGCATGGTGCCGCGTCGGTTCACCCCCGACGCGCTGCAGGTGCTGACCGAGTTCGAGTGGAGCGGCAACGTGCGCGAGCTCCGCAACACGGTCGAACGGCTGCTCATCCTCGCGAGCGGCGATGCGGTCGGTGCCGCCGACGTGCATCGCCTCGTCGGCCGGCCGGCCGCGGTCGAGTCGCAGGGCCTCGGCGCGCTCATGCGCATCGCCACCTTCGAGGAGTTCAAGCTCGCCGCCGAAGAGGCCTACCTGCGCGCCAAGCTCGCGGAGCACGACTGGAACGTGAGCGAGACCGCGCGGTCGCTTGACATGCCGCGCTCCAATCTGTACAAGAAGATCGAGCGCTACGGCCTCGGTCGCCCGGGCGCCCCGCCGATCACCGCACCGCCGGGCGAGGGCTGACGACGCGTGGCGGCGTGCATCGTGCGCTCCGATACGGGATCACCCGCATCGGAGCACTCGAATGTCACCCACGTCGTCCACCACGTCGCCCGGGAACCGTCGCTGGTTCCTCCTCTTCATCCTCGCGCTGGTCGTCGGCGTCGTCGGCACCGGCGGGCTCGTGCTCACCGGGCTCGTGCCGCTCTACGCGCCGATCGCGGTGGCGGGCGCCGTCGGCATCTGGCTGTGCGCCTTCCGCGCGGTGTCGGACCGTCGACGCCCGGTGACGTGACGCGTGCTCGTGGAGGGCCGGCAGCCGAACGACGCTGACGACATCGGTAGATTGCGTGCATTCCGCCGGCCTCGCCCGACAGGCGGGGCCGCGCGCTCCTTCCGACTGCACGCCAATCCGATGCGCACCTTCCAGAACTTCATCGCCGGCCAGTGGGTCGATCCCACGACCGGCGCGCACTTCGAGAACCGCAATCCCGCCGATACGCGCGACCTGATCGGCCGCTTTCCGCGCTCTGGCGCGGAGGACGTGCAGCGCGCCGTCGCGAGTGCGCGGCAGGGCTTCGAGCGCTGGAAGCGCACGCCGGCGCCCGCGCGTGGCGACGTGCTCCGTCGCGTCGGCGACCTGCTCACGCAGCGCAAGGAGGAGCTCGCCGACCTCATGACGCGCGAGATGGGCAAGCCGCTCGCGGAGACGCGCGGCGACGTGCAGGAGGGCATCGACACCGCCTACTACGCCGCCACCATGGGCCGGCAGCTCTTCGGCCACACCGTGCCGAGCGAGCTGGCGAACAAGTGGGCGATGAGCTTCCGCCGTCCGATCGGGGTGTGCGGGCTGGTGACGCCGTTCAACTTCCCGCTCGCCATCCCGACGTGGAAGTCGTTCCCCGCGCTGCTCTGTGGCAACAGCGTGATCTTCAAGCCGGCCGAGGACGTGCCGCACACGGTCACGGTGCTCGTCGAAGTGCTGCTCGAGGCGGGGTTGCCGCCGGACGTCGTGCAGCTCGTGCACGGCTTGGGCGAGGAGGTCGGCGCGGCGCTCGTGTCGCATCCCGACGTCCCGGTGATCTCGTTCACCGGCAGCACCGAGACGGGCGCGATCGTGGGTGAGACGTGCGGCCGCATGCACAAGCGGCTCTCGCTCGAGATGGGCGGCAAGAACGCGCAGATCGTGCTCGACGATGCGGATCTCGACCTCGCGCTCGACGGCGTGCTGTGGGGCGCCTTCGGCACCACCGGGCAGCGCTGCACCGCGACGTCGCGCCTCATCCTGCAGGCCGGCATCCACGACCGGTTCGTCGAGCGGCTGGCCGAGCGTGCCAGGGCGCTCGTGCTGGGCGACGGGCGGAAGGCCGGCACCGACGTCGGCCCCGTCATCAACGAGGTGAGTCTCGCCAAGGTCGAGCGCTACGTCGAGATCGGGCGCGGCGAAGGGGCGACGCTCGTCATCGGCGGCGATCGCCCGACGACCGACGCGACCGCACATGGGCACTTCGTCAATCCGACGATCTTCACCGGCGTGACGGCGGGCTCGCGTCTCGAGCAGGAGGAGATCTTCGGCCCCGTCCTGAGCGTCATCAAGGTCGCCGACGCCGACGAGGCGTTCCGCGTGAACAACGACGTGAAGTACGGCCTGTCGTCGTCGCTCTACACGTCGAACGTGACGCTCGCCTTCCGCGCGCTGAACGAACTCGACAACGGCATCACCTACGTCAACGCCCCCACCATCGGCGCCGAAGCGCACCTGCCGTTCGGCGGCGTGAAGCAGACCGGCAACGGCCACCGCGAGGGCGGGTGGGAGGTCTACGAGTTCTACTCCGAGACCAAGGTCGGCTACGTCGACTACAGCGGCCGCCTCCAGCGCGCGCAGATCGACAACTACTGACCTCGCGCGCAGCCGTTCGTACAGCAGTTCATACAGCCGTGATCACGTAGGACACGTAGGACACGTAGGAAAGTTCGGCAACGGATGGAAACGCAGGGGGCGCCGGGGACGCAGGGAAAGCAAAGGGATTGCTGGAAACGGCACATCGACGACCGCCGCTGCTGGCACTCGCACGACTGAGCACCGCCGTCGTCAAATTCCGTGGCCGTTCCCCTGCGCCCCCTGCGCCCCCTGCGCCCCCTGCGCTTCGGCAGTTTTTCCGTCCATGCTTGCTGTTCCTACGTGTCCTACGTGTCCTACGTGCTTCCAGCTTCTGAAACGGAACCGAACGCCGCTCGCGGAACGTCGAGGCCGGTACGGCGTCTGACTGAATCGGACGACACCCGGATGAGCCGATCCGGGCGTCGGCTGCGTCTTGTGGTTGGGAACCGCGTGCATCGGAATGCGCCGGTGCGCGCTATCCGGATTTCCCCCGACTTGCCAACCGACGATCCGGACGCTTGCCCCCGTCCGGCCTCCGTTCTTGATTGCGGGTGCGCCGTCACGGGCGCCCCCGCGCACGCCTCACGTCCTCACGACGACGCTGCCGATGGATGAGTCCCCCCAGAGCCCGGCTGCCGCGCGCGCGATCTCCGCGTCGGAGAAGCGCGCGGCGCTCGACCGGGTGAACGAACGGCGGGCGTTCACGTGGCTCTGGGAGTGGGCGCGGTCGTTCACCACCACGGTGATCGTCATCGTGCTGGTGCGCACCTTCCTCATCGACATCTTCCGCATCCCCAGCGCGAGCATGGAGGGGACGCTGCTCGTCGGCGACATCCTCTTCGTGAACAAGCTCGCCTACGGTGCCGAAGTCCCGTTCACGAAGGCGCGGCTCCCCGCGCTCAAGGCGCCGCACCGCGGCGACGTCGTCGTCTTCGAGTGGCCGATGGACCGCAGCAATACCTTCGTCAAGCGACTCGTCGGCCTCCCCGGCGACACGCTCGCGATGCGCGGCGGCACGCTCTTCGTGAACGGACGCGCACAGCGCGAGGTCTTCGCGCGCCGCGAGCCCGCGGGACACGACAGCTACGGCCACGAGTTCGACTGGCTCCGCCGCGCGCTGCTCCCCGCCGCGCACGCCTCGGCCGGCGCGCAGCCGTCGCGCAACACCTGGGGGCCGCTCGTCGTCCCCGGCCACAGCTTCTTCGTCCTCGGCGACAACCGGGACAACTCCTCCGACAGCCGCTACTGGGGCTTCGTGCCGGATTCGCTCCTGCGCGGACAGCCCCTGGTCGTCTACTACAGCGTCGCACCCGACTCGCTCCGCCCCGGCCCGTGGCTGCGGCGCATCCGCTGGCAGCGGATCGGCGAACTCGTCGACTGACGACGCTGCACGCATGACCCCGGTCGCGGGCGACGATGCCCGCGGTCGAGGGTGTGGTCCCCGCCTCGGCCTCCGCGACGCGCCCCCCGTCGCGCGCCCTGCGCTTCCTCGGCCCGCCGTGCAGGAGTCGTCCCATGCCGTCCATCACGCGCCGCAAGTTCGCTTCGGACGAAGGCTCGCTCGATCAGTACCTCAAGGACATCAGCCAGTATCCGCTGATCTCCCGTGACACCGAAGCCGCGCTCGCACGCCGCATCCGCATCGGGGACCGCGAGGCGCTCGACACGCTCGTCCGCTCCAATCTCCGCTTCGTCGTCTCGGTCGCGAAGAAGTACCAGAACCAGGGCGTCGCGCTCTCCGACCTGATCAACGAAGGCAACCTCGGCCTGATCCGCGCGGCCCACAAGTTCGACGAGACCAAGGGGATCAAGTTCATCTCCTACGCGGTCTGGTGGATCCGCCAGGCGATCCTGCAGGCGCTGGCCGAGCAGAGCCGCATCGTCCGCGTCCCCCTCAACCGCGCCGGCGCACTGCACCGTATCGGCAAGCGCGCCAGCGCGATGATCCAGGAGCTCGGCCGCGAGGCGACGCACGAGGAGATCGCCCGCGAGATGGAGCTCACGACCGAGGAAGTCGCGCGCACCATGGCGATCGCGCAGGGCCACCTCTCGCTCGACGCCCCGGTCGCCCCCGGCGAGGAGAACCGCCTCGTCGACTACCTCGCCGACGTCGATCGCGCCGCGCCCGACGAGGAGTACTTCGAGAAGGCGATGGTCGAGGTGGTCGCCGGCGCGATCGATCGCCTCAAGGAACGCGAGGCGAAGATCATCCGCCTCTACTTCGGCCTCGACGGCCACGAGCCGATGACGCTCGAGGAGATCGGCGTCGTCCTCGGCATCACCCGCGAACGCGTCCGCCAGATCAAGGAGAAAGCCCTGAGCCGCCTCCGCCACGTCTCCACCGCCCGCGCGCTCGAATCGTTCTACGCCAGCTGACGCCGCGCGAGCGGCTGCCTTCCGAGCGTCGAAACGGCGGAAACGCAGAGGTCGCAGAACGAACGGCGCGGTCGCAGTGAGTGCCGGAAGCGACCATTCGCTCGGACACTCGGTCGACGCCGGGTGTCACCTGGCCGGAAGTGCGTCGTGTGCGCTTGTTGTTCTCAAGAAGTCGTTGCCGCTCGAGCGCCGGTGCCCGCCGCCACGCACCGCTGCGACCACGCCGTTCTTTCTGCGTCCTCTGCGTTCCCGCCGTTCGACGCTCGCACAGCGCACCGACCGCGCCAGCAGCGCTGCATCGACCGAGGTCACGCCGTTCAGCGATTTCGAACCCGATGCGCACGCAAGCCCATAGAGACTTGCACGCCTGTTCGGATGCGAACAGATTGAATTCGCATCCGGACATCGAGGGACGATGGCACGACGGGAGACGGCCGCTGCGCAGACGGCGCCGGGGACGGCCGGAGAGCTGATCGGGCTCTTCACGATGATCGCCGACCGGTGGGAGCTCTCGACTGCGGAGCGGTGCCGGTTGCTGGGCGAGATCGGGCGGACGACGCTCTGGGAATGGACGCGCGGCCAGGCACCCCGCGCGCTCTCGTTCGACACGCGCGAGCGCATCGCGCACTGCGTGGGCATCGACGTCGCGCTCGCACGCTTCTACGGCGTCGGCAGCCCGCTCGCCGTCTCGCACCTGCGCCGACCGCGCACCGCGCCCGACGGCCACGGCACCGCGATCGAGGTGATGCTCGGCGGCCTGCCCGGGCTCGCGCAGGTGCGGCGGCACGTCGAGGCGCTCGGCGGCGGCGCCCTCGTCGCCACGCTCCCCGACAACGTGCTCGCCTTCGATCCCGCGCGCCGTCCCACCGACCCCCGGCGGCCGTGAGCGCGCTCGCGCTCGACCCGTTCGCCTTCCCGCGCAGCACCGACCTCGCCGGCACCACCGTGGCGCGCATCGTCGCGGGTGACGCGCAGCCCCACGCGCTCCTCGACCGGCTCTACGGCGCGCAGGCCCCGCTCGCGCTCGCGCTCCTCGCGCAGCACGACGCGACGCTCCAGCCGCAGCTCGGCCACGTGCAGCTCGTCCATCCCGACGACTGGCCGGTCGGACCCGGCGCGGGGTGGCTCCTCGCGCCGTTCGTGCGCGCGCCGCTCCCGCCGACGCGCTTCACCGATGGCACCTTCGGCGCCTGGTACGGTGCGACCACGGTCGAGACGGCGCACCGTGAAGTGGCGCACCATCTGACGGCGTGGCTGCGGCAGACGGAGGCACCGGCACCGGCGACGTTGCCGCGCCTCGAGCTCGCGGCCGAGGTGCGCGTGCATCCCGCGCAGCGCCTCGTCGACCTGCGTGGTCGAGCGGCGCGGCGGGCGCGCCCGTTGCTCGATCCCGATTCCTACGCCGTGTCGCAGCAGTTCGGTGCGGCGTGTCGCGATGCGAGCGAATGGGGCATCGTCTGGCCGAGTGTGCGCGACGCCGGTGGGACCTGCCTCGGTGTGTTGCGGCCGCCGGTGATCGCGTCGGTCACGCCGGTCGCCCGGTGGACGGCGCACTGGGATGGCGAAGGGATCAATTGGACGCTCGCTTGAGATGGTGGATCGGTGGCATAGTTTCCACCGTGCTACCGATTTCGAGGAACGATGGCGTTGAACATCAAGAATCCGCGCGCGCACGAGTTGGCCTCCCGGCTCGCGGCGGCGACCGGCGAAAGCATTACCGACGCGGTGACGCGCGCGCTCGAGGAGCGGCTGACCCGCGTCGAACGGCGACGTGATCCCGAGTACGTCGCCCGTGAACTCGCGAGGATCCAGCAGCGGGTACGCGAGCTGCCGGTGTACGTGCAGGGGAGCCACGACGACCTCCTGTACGGCCCGGACGGGTTGCCGCGCTGATCCATGCTGATCGAGACCTCGGTTCTCGTCGCGCTGGTGCTTGCCGAACCGGACGCACCGCGGCTCCAGGCGGTCATCGAAGGTGCCGTGCATCCGCTCGTCGGCGTGCACTGCGTGATCGAGGCCTCGTGCGCCCTGCAGCGTGAGCGTGGCGCTGCCGCTGATGCGGAACTGGACGAACTGCTCGACCTCCTCGCGATCGAGATCGTCGAACTCCCCATCGACGCACACCCGTTCGCACGGCGCGCTTGGTCACGCTATGGCAAGGGCGTGGGGCGGCCGGGCATCCTGAACTTCGGCGACTGCCTCGTCTACGGCCACGCCAAGGCGCTCGGCCTCCCGGTGCTCGCCAAGGGCGACGACTTCGCCCGCACCGACATCGACCTCGTTCCCTACTGACGCATCATGGCCCAGACGCATTCGTTCGACGTCACCACCGGCGTCGACCTGCAGGAAGTCGACAACGCCGTCAACCAGGCGCAGAAGGAGGTCGCGCAGCGCTACGACTTCAAGGGCGCCACCGCCGACATCGACTTCAAGCGCGCCGACAACGTCATCGCGCTCAAGGCCGACGGCGAGTTCCGCATGACGGCGCTCGTCGACATCCTGCAGGCCAAGCTGATCAAGCGCGGCGTCCCGGTGAAGAATCTCGACTACGGCGAGATCAAGCCGGCCGGCGGCGACACGGTGACGCGCACGGTGACGCTCAAGATGGCGCTCGACGGCGACACCGCGAAGAAGGTCGCCGCCGCGATCAAGGCCGCGAAGCTCAAGAAGGTGCAGGCCGCGATCCAGGGCGATCAGGTGCGCGTCACCGCCCCTGACAAGGACGCGCTGCAGGACGCGATCGCGCTGCTCCGGGGCGAGGACTTCGGCGTCGAACTCAAGTTCGGCAACTATCGGTGACGCGTGCGTCGCTGGTGACACGCATGACCGACGCGTCGCTCGCGCTCACGGCCGGCGCGATCGAGCGTGCGGCGGCGGGGATCGATCCGGCCTTCGTGCGCACACCGTGCATGCGACACGACGACCTCGACGCGTGGCTCGGCGCGCGCGTCGCGTGCAAGGTCGAGACGCTCGGGCCGATCCGCAGCTTCAAGGGACGCGGCGCCGACTGGTACGTGCGGACGCGTACGCAGGCAGGCATCGACGCGAGCGCACCGCTCCTCTGTGCGAGTGCGGGGAACTTCGGCCAGGGGCTCGCCTGGGCTGCGCGCACGGCAGGCGTGCCGTGCACCGTCTTCGCCGCGACGACGGCCAACGCGCTCAAGATCGCGCGCATGCGGGCGCTCGGCGCGACGGTCGTGCAGGCCGGAGCGGACTTCGACGCCGCCAAGGACGCGGCACGCGAATACGGTGTCGCGCACGGCATCCCGTTCGTGGAAGACGGTCGCGAGCCCGCCATCGCCATCGGTGCCGGGACGATCGCGCTCGAACTGTGCGCGCAGGCCAGTGCCCTCGACACGCTGCTCGTGCCGCTCGGCAACGGCGCGCTGCTCGCGGGCGTCGCGACGTGGGTGCGTGCGGTCGCGCCGACGACGCGCATCGTCGCCGTGGTGGCGAGCGGAGCGCCGGCGATGCGCGAGTCGCTCCGTGCACGCGCCCTCGTGCGCACGCGCGACGCCGCGACCATCGCCGACGGCATCGCGGTGCGTGAGCCGGTCCCCGAGGCGCTGGGGATGCTCGAGGGGTGCTGGGACGACGTCGTCGCGGTGGACGATGCATCGCTCGTCGCGGCCATGCGCGGCCTCGCGCGGCATGCGGGGCTCGTCGTCGAGCCGGCGGGTGCGGCGGGCGTCGCCGCGCTCCTCGACGCGCCGCGCGGGCACTACGGCGAACGGGTCGCGACGATCCTGTGCGGCGGCAACGTATCGGCCGAGCGGTTCGCGGAGTGGGTCGGCGGGGCGTGACCGCGCCGGTGTGCCATGCGCGACGACACGGCGGTCCCGCAGCTGTCGCCCGTGTCTGTCGAGGCCGCCCCGATGCGGTAGCTTTCGACGCTTCGCCCGGCACCTCCGACCGGGCGGCTCCCCTCGCCACGGATGCGGCGTGAAGGTCGGCTTCATCACACTCGGCTGCGACAAGAACACCGTCGACTCGGAGCGCTACCTCGCGCAGCTCGCGGCGTACGGCGCCGAGCAGGCGGCGGCGCTCGAGGAGGCCGAGGTGATTGTGGTGAACACCTGCGGCTTCATCGACGCGGCGAAGCAGGAGAGCATCGACGCGATCCTCGAGGCCGCGCGGCTCAAGGTCGATGGCGAGTGTCGCGCCGTCGTCGCCCTCGGCTGCATGGTGCAGCGGCATCAGGCCGAGCTGGCCGAGGCGCTGCCGGAGGTCGACCTGTTCCTCGGCACGACCGACGTCGATCGGTTGCTGCCGGAGCTGCAGTCGCGCGGGCTCGTGGGCGAGGCACCGGTGCTGCATCCCGGCGAACGCGTCTTCGGTGGCGGGCTGTCGCACGTGCGCTACCTCAAGGTGAGCGAGGGGTGCGACCACGGCTGCGCCTTCTGCGCGATCCCGCTGATGCGCGGGCGGCACCGGTCGTTCGCGCTCGCCGACGTCGTGCGCGATGCACAGCTGCTCGAACTGCAGGGCGCGCGCGAGGTGAATCTCGTCGCGCAGGACCTCGCGCATTACGGGCGCGATCGTCGTGACGGCACGGGGTTGCCCGAGCTGCTCGAGACGCTCGTGCGCGAGACGTCGATCCCGTGGTTCCGCAACCTCTATCTCTACAGCGCGGGCATCACGCCGCGCTTCCTCGAGGTGGTGGCGGCGAATCCGCGCATCCTGCCGTACCTCGACATGCCGATCCAGCACGCGAGCGATCCGGTGCTCGCGCGCATGCGGCGGCCGGAGCGGCAGCGCACGATCCGCGAGAAGGTGCAGCGCTTCCGCGCGCTGGTCCCCGACCTGACGATCCGCACCACGTGCATCGTCGGCTTTCCCGGCGAGACCGACGACGACTTCGAGATGCTGCTCGACTTCCTGCAGGAGCTGCAGTTCGATCGTGTCGGCGCGTTCGCCTACTCGCCGCAGGAAGGGACGAAGGCGTTCGATCTCGTCGACGACGTCCCCGACGAGATCAAGCGCATGCGTCTCGAGCGGCTGCAGCACCTGCAGCTCGCGATCACGGCCGAGCGCTACGAACGGCACGTCGGCCGCACCGCGACGCTGCTCGTGGATCGCGCGGCGCACGACGGCGAACCGGCGTTCGCGCGCGCGCCGTGGCAGGCCGACGACATCGACGGCCTCGTGCGCCTCGACGTCGACGTGCCGGTCGGTGCGTTCGTCGAGGCGACGATCACCGCCGTCGTCGACGACGTCGACTTCGAGGCGCGCGTCGGGCGCGTCGCGCAGCCCGCGATCCCGGCGATGACGGCGCGCCCCGCGCGTGCGCTCCCGGTCACCACGCTTCCCACCACCATCGGCAGCTTCGGCAGATGACGGCGATCGACACCACCTCGTACACGACGACCCGCTCGCAGGCGATGATGGCGCGTGCGCGCCAGCTCTTTCCCGGCGGCGTGAACAGCCCGGTGCGCGCCTTCGGTGGCGTGGGCGGCGAACCGTTCGTCGTGGCGCGCGGCGAAGGGCCGTACGTCTGGGACGTGGACGGCAACCGCTACATCGACTACGTGCTGAGCTGGGGCCCGCTCGTGCTCGGCCATGCGCCGCCGGTGGTGCTCGACGCGCTCGAGGAGGTGATGCGGCGCGGCACGACCTTCGGCATCCCGACGGGGCTCGAGGTGTCGCTCGCGGAGCACATCGTGCAGCGCATGCCGCACGTCGAGATGCTGCGCTTCGTGTCGAGCGGCACCGAGGCGGCGATGAGTGCGGCGCGCGTGGCCCGTGCGGTCACGCAGCGCGACGCGATCCTCAAGTTCGAGGGGTGCTACCACGGCCACGCCGACTCCTTCCTCGTGAAGGCGGGATCGGGCGTCGCCACCCTCGGCCTCCCGAACTCGCCCGGTGTGCCGTCGGCGCTCGCGGCGCTCACGTACACCGCGCCGTTCAACGATCTCGACGCCGTGCGCGCGATCGCGACCGCGACGCCGCTCGCGTGCATCATGGTCGAGCCGATCATCGGCAATGCGGGCTTCATCGAACCCGAGCCGGGCTTCCTCGCTGGGCTGCGCGCGATCTGCGACGAGACGGGCGCGCTGCTCGTCTTCGACGAGGTGATGACGGGGTTCCGCGTGGCGTACGCCGGTGCCACCGAGCGCTTCGGCGTCGTGCCCGACATGGTCGCCCTGGGCAAGGTGATCGGCGGCGGGCTGCCGGTGGCGGCGTACGGCGGTCGACGTGAGATCATGGCGCACATCGCGCCGCAGGGGGCGGTCTACCAGGCCGGCACGCTCTCCGGCAATCCGCTCGCGATGGCCGGTGGTCTCGCCACGCTCGGCGCGCTCACGCCCGAGCTGCACGCGATCATCGACCGGCGCACCGGCACGCTGGTGCAGGGGATCCGCGACCTGTGCGCGCGCGCCGGCGTCCCGGTGACCGCATCGCACGCCGGCTCGATGTGGGGCTTCTTCTTCCACCCCGGCCCGGTGCGCAGCTACGAGGAGGCCAAGCAGAGCGACGTCGCGCTCTTCCGTCGCTTCTTCCACGCCGCGCGCGAACGCGGCGTCTACCTCGCGCCCTCCGCCTTCGAAGCCGGCTTCATGTCCGCCGCCCACGGCGACGACACCATCGCCGAGACGCTCACCGTGCTCGAGGACGCGCTCGCTGTTGCGTTGCGGGGGTGAGGCGGGAACGGCAGACCGCGGAGATGCGGGGGAGCGCGAGGGGACGCGGAGGACTGACTTTGGAAGCCGCTGTCTCCGTCCTCCGGTTGTCTCCGTTTTTCCGAAGTTCCATGCCTGTTCCGGATCTCTAACTGACTTGAAATTCGGAGGAACGGAGACGCCCGGAGGACGGAGACGGCATCTTCAAAGTCAGTTCTCCGTCCTCCGGTCCCCTCCGTTCCTCTGAAGTCCCTTGTCTGTTCCGGATCTCGAACCGACAGAGAAATCCGAGAAACGGAGACAGCCGGAGGACGGAGACGGCAGGTTCAAGAGTCAGTTCTCCGTCCTCCGGTCCCCTCCGTTTCTCCGAAGTTCCGTATCTGTTCCGGATCTTGAACTGACAGAGAAATCCGAGAAGCGGAGACGACCGGAGGACGGAGACGCCGTCCACCAAGGCATTCCTCCGCGTCCCTTCGCGCGCCCCCGCATCTCCGCGGTCTGCAGTTCCGCACCGAAACCCGAAAGCGCCCGACTCGACGAACGCTTCGCCACGCGTGCGAATGATGCGCGCACGGCTCGCGTGACAGCGAACGAACCGCGATCGTCATGGGCGTGATGCGGAGGTCGATGCGAAGAACGGGCGTGCCACGGCGCGCGATCGGGGCGGTGCTGCTCGCGACGGGCGTCGTCGCGGGGTGTGCGGCGCATGGGGCGCGCGAACCGGTCATCGGGGCGTCGGCGGCGGCGTACAGCGGCGCCGCGGCGGCACGCATGGGCGGGCAGCCGGTGCGGGTCGCGGTGGCGGACGGCAGTGCGGGGGGCGAGGCGTGCGCGGGGGGCGGGTGGCGGCTCGTCGAGCCGTCGGGGCGTGTATTGGCCGCGGGCAGCGACTGCGGCGGGGTGCGCGTCAGCGGCGAGGGGCGACGCGTGCGGATCGTCGTGCCCGGCGGTGGTGTGACGGTCGCGGAGCGCGCGACGATCCGGCCGGATCATCCTGACAGCGCGGTGCGATGGGCGGGCAGGCGCTATCGCGGCGAGGTCGAACTGGTCGCCGGCGGGCGTGGGCTCACGGTCGTCAACCGGGTGGGCCTCGAGGACTATCTGCGTGGGGTGCTGCCGCTCGAGATCGGCGGGCGCGACCCGCGCGATCGGGCGGCGGTCGAAGCGCAGGCGGTCGCGGCGCGCAGCTATGCGGCGTCGCGCATGGCGGCGAATGCGTCGCGGGCCTTCGATCTCGTCGCCACCACCGCCGACCAGGTCTACGGCGGCCGCGATGTCGAACGACCGGAGACCGATGCCGCGGTGCGCAGCACGTACGGGCTCGTGCTCACCTTCGCCGACGCGATCGCATCGACCCCGTACCACGCCGACGGCGGGGCGGTGACCGCCGCGCCGGACGAGGTGTTCTGGCGGCAGGCGCCCTCGCCGTACCTCCGGCCGGTCGACGATCGCGCGCCCGACGGGCGTTGCTGGTGCGACGTGCGTGGGCGGGCACCGTGGGAGCGTCGCTTCACGGCGAGCGACCTCGCGATGCTCCTCGATCGGTCCGTCGCGCAGGGTGGCGAGCGCACGGCCGCGAGCGGCGCGATCCGCGACGTGCGCGTCGCCGGCCGCGGGCCCTCGGGACGCGTGACGCGACTCGAGATCGAGACCGACGGTGGCCGCGTGCTGCTCCGCGGCAACGACATCCGCTACGCGCTCCGCACGCGCGGCGAGATCCTCCCGAGCACCGCGTTCGAGTTGACCGTCGAGATGCGCGGTGGCGCCGTCGCCGCGATCGGCATCCGCGGCACCGGCGCGGGGCACGGCGTCGGCATGAGCCAGTGGGGCGCGATCGGGCGTGCACGTGCCGGACAGGATGCCCGGACGATTCTCGCCGCTTACTATCCCGGGACACGGCTCGCTCCGCTGCAGTGAGCGGGCCGAGGGTTCTCCCTCCGCCTCCCGCGTTTCCGCATGAGCAAGCCCGCGCTCCGCATCGGGGTGATCGGCGTCGGCGCCATCGCCCAGCTGGCCCACCTGCCGTTGCTGGCGAAGATGAAGGGCGTGGAGATCGCCGCCCTCTGCGACAACGATCGCGCGAAGGCGCGGGCGCTTGCCGACCGGTTCGGCGTGGCGAACGTCGAGACCGACATCGACGACCTGCTCGATCTCGGCACGCTCGACGCGCTGTTGATCTCGACGCCCAACCACCTGCACGAGCCGCACGTGCTGAGCGCACTGCGCGCCGGCTTGCACGTGTTGTGCGAGCGTCCGCTCGCGCTCACGACGAAGGGCATCGACCGCATCCTCGCCGCCGCGCAGAAGGCCGATCGCGTGGTGCAGGTCGGCCACAACCAGCGCTTCCGCAGCGAAGTGCAGGCGCTCGACGCCTTCGTGCGTGGCGGGGAACTCGGCCGACTGGTGGGCATCCGCTGCGGCGCGTACAAGGTGCGCCGCGGCGACGCCGGCTGGCGGCAGCGTCGTGCCGAAGCGGGGGGCGGGATCTTCCTCGATTCGGGCTTCCCGTTGCTCGATCTCGCCTGCTGGCTCGCCGACTTCCCCGATCCGCTCCGCGTCAGCGCGACGATGGATCGCGGCAAGGCGGCGAGCGCGGTCGAGGACATGATGCACGTGCAGGTCGAGTTCACGACCGGCCTCTCGCTCACGATCGACACGGCGTGGGGCTACGTCGGCGAGGAGGATCGCATGTGGTTCGAGCTCCTCGGCACGCGCGGCACCGCACGCCTGTCGCCGCTGCGCGTGGTGAAGGAGTTGAACGGCCGCCCGGTCGACGTGAGCCCGAGCGGCGCGGCCGCCCGCGACAGCGCCTTCACGATGAGCTACCGCGCATCGCTCGCGCACTTCATCGCCGTCATCAGCGGCGACGCGCCCTACGAACCGCCCGTCCACCAGCTCGGCGTCTGGAAGCTGGTCGAGGCGGCGTACAAGTCGGCGGACGAGAAGAAGGAAATCCGGCTGTGATGCGTGCGTGGGTCCGGCGCGCACTGTGGCTCACCTGCGCGCCGGTCATGCTCGTCGCGCAACCCGTCGACGGGGTACCCGCACCGAACGCCGACGTCGTCCTGCTCACGATGGGGCAGGGCGATGCGGTGTGGGAGCGCTTCGGGCACAACGCTCTAATCGTCCCGCGCGAGGGCGACGGGACGCCGCTCGCGTACAACTGGGGAATGTTCGACTTCGCGCAGCCGAACTTCCTCGGTCGCTTCCTCACCGGCGACACGAAGTACTGGATGGAGCCGTTCAGCGTGCCGGAGACGCTCGAGGCGTACGGGCGCGGGAATCGTGCGGTGATCGCGCAGCGGCTCGCGCTCGCACCGACGCAGCGCGATGCACTCGCCCGCGCGCTCGCGACCAACGCGCTCGAGGCCAACAGGTACTACCGCTACGACTACTACCGCGACAACTGCAGCACCCGAGCGCGCGATGCGATCGACGCGCTCACCGGCGGCGCGGTGCGACGCCAGCTGCAGGCGATGCCCGGCACCGGCAGCTATCGCTGGCACACGCGTCGCATCATGCAGGACGACCTGCCGCTCTACTTCGGTGCGCAGCTCGTGCTCGGTGTCGATGCCGATGCACCGCTGACCGCCTGGGACGAAGCGTTCCTCCCCACCGCGCTCGCGGCGTCGCTGCGGCGGGTCGAACTGCCGGCCGGTGACGGGCTGCCCGCACGCATGCTCGTCGCGCGCGAGGACACACTCGTGCGCGCCGTGCGCGAGGCGGAGCCGACGAGGGTGCCGAGCAAGCTGCCGGTCGCGATGCTCGTCGGCGCGGGAGTGGCGGGCGCGCTCGTGCTCCTCGGTCGTGGTGCGAAGGGCGCCGCGGCGATGGTGGCGACGTGGGCGCTCGTCTGCGCACTGCTCGGCACGATCCTGCTGCTCGCGTGGTTCGCGACCCGTCATGTGTACATGGCGAACAATCCGAGCGTCGCACTCGTCCACACCGGCTGGCTGCTCGCGATCGGTGCGGCCATCGCCTGCTGGCGTGGGCGCGTCACGCACGGATGGCGCACCCTCATGCGCACGCTGCTCGGCATCGCGGTGGTCGGCACCGCGGGTGCCGCCCTCGCCGGCCATGCGGGGAGCGCGCTCGAGATGGCGGCGCTCTTCCTGCCGGGCCACGCCGCGGTCACCTGGCTCGTCGATCGCGAAGCGGCGCGTCGTCGCGCAGTCGGCGGAGCGCTCGCGCGGTGACGCCGGCGATGCGCGATGCCCCCGTCCTCGTCGAAGCGTGCGTGGACTCGGTGGCGTCGTCGCGCATCGCGGAACGGGCCGGCGCGCGTCGCCTCGAACTCTGCGCCGCGCTCCACGACGGCGGCACCTCGCCCAGCGCAGGCACGATCGCGGCGGTGCGGGCGGCGGTGTCGATCCCGGTGGTGGTGCTCGTGCGCTCGCGCGGCGGGAGCTTCGTGTACGACGCCTCCGAGCTCGATGTCATGCGGCGTGACATCGCGCACGCCAGGGCGCTCGGTGCCGATGGCATCTCGACCGGCGTCCTCCGAGCCGATGGCACGCTCGATGAAGACGCGATGACTCTGCTCGTCGCCGACGCGCGACCGCTGCCGGTGACCTGCCACCGCGCCTTCGACGCGACGCCCGATCCGCATGTGACGCTCGAGGCGTGCGTGCGGAGCGGCGTCGCGCGCGTCCTGACCGCCGGCGGCACGGGCAGCGCTCGCGAGGGGACGGCCGTACTGGCGTCGCTGGTGCGTGCGGCGGCGGGGCGTCTCGCGATCGTCGCGGGTGGCGGAGTCCGCGCCGACCATGCGGCAGCGCTCGTCCACGCGACCGGGGTGCGCGACCTCCACCTGTGGGGTGCGCGGCTCGTGTCCCCCGTGCAGGATTCCTCGCGCGCGCTCCCGCTCCGCACCGCGCTTCCCGCCGACCCGCAGGCGTGGGCCGAGTCGGACGGCGCGGGGCTCGCCGCGGTGGTGGCTGCGGTGCAGGACCTTCCCTCGTCGGTGTCCGAATGACTCGTCCGACCGAATCGCCTCGTCATCGCGACGCGCCGCTCACGCGCCGTGCACTCCTCGCACGGCTGCTCGCGGCCGGCAGTGCGGCGGCGATGGCACCGGCGACGCTGCGCGCGATGCTGCGCGACGGTGATCACGGCATCGACGAGACGTTCGATGACGGCGTCGCATCGCGTGCGATCGGCGTGCAGCTCTACACCGTGCGCACGCTCATGCGCGCCGATGTCGAGGGGACGCTCGCCGCGCTCGCAGCCATCGGCTATCGCGAAGTCGAGCCGTTCTCGTGGCACGAACGCACGCCAGCTGACTGGGCGGCGATGCTGCAGCGCCACGGCCTCACCGCGCCGTCGATGCACGTGCCGCTTCCCGCGAACGACGACGAGTGGCGCACGACGCTCGCCGGCGCACGCACGATCGGCGCGCGATGGGTCGTGATCCCGTGGGTGCCGCCTGCCGAGCATCGCACGAAAGCGGCGTGGGAGCGGCTCGCCGAGCGGCTCAACGCGCTGGGTCGCATCGCGGTGGCCGACGGGGTGCGGGTGGGCTACCACAACCACGACTTCGAGTTCGCGCCCGTGGTCGAGGGCGTGGCGGGCTTCGACGTGCTCGGCGCCTCGCTCGATCCGGCGACCTGCGATCTCGAGGTGGACCTGTTCTGGATGGTGCGCGGCGGGCGCAGTCCGTACACGACCATCCCGCGGCTCCGGAACGTGCGCCTCTTCCACTGCAAGGACATCGGCCCCGACCCCGGCTACGCGATGGTCGACGTCGGCCAGGGGACGATCGACTGGAAACGCATCGCCGCGCTCGCGAAGCGGGCCGGCGTGCGCCATCTCTACGTGGAACACGACGCGCCCTCCGATCCGCTCGCGTCGGTGCGCCGCAGCTACGGTGCCCTCGCCGCGGCGACGCGCTGACGACGGCCGCGCATCGTGATAATGAGCATCATCGACTTCTTCTTCGACACGCAGGGAGCGATGCCCGAGATCGAGTACGACGTCTGCATCGTGGGATCCGGCGCCGGTGGCGGCATGGCCGCGTGGGCGCTCACCCGGGCCGGCGCGAAGGTGGTCATGCTGGAAGCGGGGCCCGCGTGGTATGCCTCGCGCGATTCGACGATGCTCATGCCGAGCTACGCGACGATGCGTCGCGGCCGCAGCACGCGCACGCGACCGTTCGGTGAACACGATGCGTGCGACGGTGGTTGGGAGATCGACGGCGAGCCCTACACGCGTGCACCGGGGTCGTCGTTCGACTGGTGGCGTGCGCGCATGCTCGGCGGCCGCACGAATCATTGGGGACGCATCTCGCTCCGCTTCGGGCCGCGCGACTTCAAGGTGAAGTCGCACGACGGCCTCGGCGACGACTGGCCCATCTCGTACGACGACGTCGCACCGTACTACGACCGCGTCGACGACCTGATCGGCGTCTTCGGCAGCATGGAGGGTCGCCCGAATGATCCGGACGGCCGCTTCCAGCCGGCACCCAGGCCGCGCGGCTACGAACTGCTCGTCAAGAAGGCGAGCGATGCGCTCGGCATCCCGTGCATCCCGTCGCGTCTGTCGATCCTCACGAAGCCGCTCGATGGCCGCGCACCGTGCCACTACTGCGGCTCGTGCAATCGCGGCTGCACCGTCAAGGCGAACTTCTCGAGCCCCGACGTGCTGATCGCGCCGGCACTCGCGACGGGGCGCCTCACGCTCGTCACCGAGGCGATGGCGCGCGAGGTGACGACGGGACGCGACGGACTCGCCACCGGTGTCGCCTACATCGACAAGCGTAGCGGCGAGGATCGCCACGTGAAGGCGAGGGTCGTCGTGCTCGCCGCGAGTGCCTGCGAGACGGCGCGCATCCTCCTCAACAGTCGCTCGAGCACGCATCCGCAGGGGATCGCGAACCAGGGCGGCGTCGTCGGGCGCTACCTCACCGACACCACCGGCACCGACGTCGCGGGCTTCATCCCCGCGATGGTCGATCTCCCGCCGGCCAACGAGACGGGTGTCGGCGGCGGACACGTCTACATGCCGTGGTGGGGGGACGCTTCCTCGCTCGGCTTCCCGCGCGGCTATCACATCGAGGTGTGGGGCGGACGCGGCGAACCGGGCTACGGCTTCATGGGCGGCATCCATCGCTATCCCGGTGCGGGTGGTTACGGCGCGAAGCTCAAGGCCGACTACCGCCGCTACTGGGGCGCGACGATCGGCTTCAGCGGGCGTGGCGAGATGGTGCCGAACAAGGACTCGTTCTGCGAGCTCGATCCGTCGGTGGTCGACCGGTACGGCATCCCCGTGCTGCGCTTCCACTGGAAGTGGGGCGAGAGCGAGCTGCTGCAGGTCAAGCACATGCAGGAGACCTTCCGCTCGCTCGTCGCCGCGATGGGCGGCACCGTGTTCTCGCCGATGCCGACGAAGGAGCAGGGCTACGGCATCGCGCCCGGCGGTCGCATCATCCACGAACTCGGCTGCGTGCGCATGGGCGATGACCCGCAGACGTCGGCCGTCGACGTGAACTGCCGCGCGCACGACTGCCGCAACGTCTTCGTCGCCGACGGGGGGTCGTTCGTGAGCCAGCCGGACAAGAACCCGACGTGGACGATCCTCGCGCTCTCGTGGCGCACCGCCGACTTCATCACCGCGCAGCGCAAGCAGGGAGCCCTCTGATGACCGTCTCGCGCAGGACCGCACTCAAGGTGATCGGCGCGGCGTCGGTGGCCGCAGTGGTGCCCCCGTCGCTCGACGCGGCGCCGGTTGCACCGGGCGATGCCGCGTCTGCCGGCGAGGCGCCGAAGCCGAAGCCATGGAAGCCGGCCTTTCTCACGGCCGCCGAGGTCCGCACGCTGCGTGTGCTCGTGGACGACATCATCCCGCGCGACGAGCGCTCCGGCTCGGCCACCGAGGCGGGCGTCATCGAGTTCATCGACTACAACCTCGCCGTCCCGGAGACCGACGATCGCACGCGCGTGCAGTGGCGCGGCGGCATCCGCTGGCTCGATGCCGAAGCGACGAAGCGCTTCGCGAACAAGTACCACCTGCTCGCCACGGCGCAGCGCCATGCGATCCTCGACGATCTCGCATGGCCGGACCGCGTGAAGCCCGAGTTCCGCACCGGCAGCGCCTTCTTCGTGCGCGTGCGCGACATGACGGCGGGCGGCTTCTTCTCCTCGAAGATGGGGCACGAGGACCTGCGCTACATGGGTGGCGCGAGCGGCGTCTGGAACGGCGCGCCGCAGGAGATCCTCGACCGGCTCGGCGTTTCGTACGCCCTCATGGACACTCGACCCGTCACCCCGAAATGAGCGCACGGCTCGGCATCGGATTCATCGGGAGCGGCTTCAACGCGCGCTTCCACATGCAGGCCTTCCGCGCGGTCCGCGACGCCGACATCCGCGGTGTCTGGAGCCCGGACGCGGGGCGCGCGGCGTCGGCCGCGGCGTATGCGACGTCGCTCGATGTCGGCGAGTGTCGCGCGTATGCGAGCATCGAGGCGATGGTCGCCGATCCCGCGATCGATGCGATCTGGCTCACCGGTCCCAATCACGCGCGCATCGCGAACGTCGAGGCGATCGTCGAGACGATCCGGAGCGGCCGCGGCACGCTGCGCGGGCTCGCCTGCGAGAAGCCGCTCGCGCGCACCGTGCGCGAGGCCGAGAACGTCGCCGAACTGGCGGCGAGCGTCGGCCTCATGACGGGCTATCTCGAGAACCAGCTCTTCGCGCCGCAGGTCGAAGCCGGACATCAGCTGCTGTGGGCGCGTGGCGCGGCCGCGACGGGGCGACCGTATCTTGCGCGCGCCGCCGAGGAGCACGCCGGGCCGCACATGCCGTGGTTCTGGAAGGGCGACCTGCAGGGCGGCGGCGTGCTGAACGACATGATGTGCCACTCGGCGCTCGTCGTGCGGCACTTGCTCGCGAAGCCCGGTGCGCCGCTCGCCACCGTGCGTCCGGTGCGCGTCACCGGGCACATCGCCTCGCTCAAGTGGACGCGCCCCGAGTACGTCGCGCAGCTCAAGCGCACGATGGACGTGGACTACGCCGCGACACCGTCCGAGGATTTCGCGAGCGTGCAGATCGAATTCGCCACCGACGACGGCCACGTGGTCATCGGCGAGGCGACGACGAGCTGGAGCTTCGTGGGCGCGGGGCTGCGGCTGAGCGCCGAGCTCCTCGGCCCCGAGTACAGCATGAAGTGGGACACGCTCGACGCGGGGCTCAAGCTCTTCTTCAGCCGCGCGGTGCAGGGCGGCGTGGGCGAGGATCTCGTCGAGAAACAGAACGCCGAGACGGGCCAGATGCCCGTCGTCGCCAACGAGGCGGCGGCGTACGGCTACGAGAACGAGGACCGCCACTTCGTGCGCGCCTTCCTCGGCAAGGAGCCGCCGCGTCTGACGTTCGACGATGGCGTCGAAGTCGTGCGGCTGCTCATGGCCGCGTATCGCAGCGCCGAAGAAGGGCGCACGCTCGTCTACGAGCCGGGCCTCGTGCAGGACTTCGTCCCCGCCGTCGCGCGCGGGACGTGGCGGCCTCGCACCGCATGATGCCCGTGCACGCACACACACCTTTTCCCTCCACCCGGAGCGACGCATGAGCGCCGACGGGATCTCGCGCCGTGATTTCGTGGCCCAGACCACGCTGCTCGGCGCGGGGCTGCTGATCGTCCCGCGCCACGTGCTCGGTGGTCCGCGTCACGTCGCGCCGAGCGACAGGCTCCGCATCGCGATCGTCGGCGCGGGCGGCATGGGCCAGAACAACTGGATGCAGCTGCTCGACGAGGACGTCGTCGCGATCTGCGACGTGGACATGGGCTACGTCGAACGGTCGCTCACGGGCAAGCTCAGGCCACGGCAGGACGGCACCGTCAACCCGCTCGCCGTGCGCCTCAAGGAGAGCTGGGACAAGGCGCGCAAGTACGCCGATCACCGCGAGTTGCTCGCGAAGGAGCGCGATCTCGACGCGGTGGTCATCGCGACGCCCGATCATCTGCACGCGACGATCGCCGTGGCGGCGATGCGTGCGGGCAAGCATGTGTACGTGCAGAAGCCGCTGTGCTGGAGCGTCGCCGAAGCGCGGTTGCTCGCGACGGTGCAGCAGCAGACGGGTGTCGTCGCCGAGATGGGCAATCAGGGTCACAGCCGTGAGGGGACGCGCCGCATCCGCGAATGGGTGCAGGCGGGCGTGATCGGGCCGGTGCGCGAGGTGCACGTGTGGACCGATCGTCCACAACGGTACTGGGCGCAGGGGCTGCCATGGCCGGGACAGGATCGCAATCGGCCCGCGCCGACACCGCCCGCGCCCGGTGCGCCGCCGGCAAGCTGGAACGTGCGCCAGGTCGAACGCGCCGTGCTCGCGAGCATGGAGGCGCAGCCGCAGGTGCCGCCCGCCGGCATGGACTGGTCGCTCTTCCTCGGGCCGGTCGCGGAGGAGGTCCCGTATCATCCTGCGTTTCACCCGTTCACGTGGCGTGGATGGGTCCCGTTCGGTGTCGGCGCGATCGGCGACATGGGCGCGCACCTGCTCGATCAGCCGATGTGGGCGCTCGATCTCGGCCATCCGTCGACCATCAGCGCATCGAGCACCCCGTGGGGCGGGCCGGCCGCGAATCCGGCCAGCTATCCGAATGCGATGACGGCGCAGTTCGAGTTTCCGGCGCGCGGTCGCATGCCGGCCGTGAAGCTCCACTGGTACGACGGCGGGCTGATGCCACCGCGTCCCGCGCTGCTCCCACCCGATGCGCCGTTCCCGAGCGGCGACGGCGGTGGTGGCATCCTCGTCGGTGATCGCGGCCTCATCTCGTACGGCACCTATGGTGACCAGCCGAAGCTCTGGCCGGAACGGTTGCGAGCCGACGGGGATCGCGTGCGCAAGTCGATCGTGCGCATCGACGGGACCCACGAAGCGAACTGGGTGCGTGCGTGCAAGAAGCAGGGGGAGCCAAGCGCGCCCTTCGCGTACTCGGCGCAGCTGACCGAAGTGATGCTGCTCGGTCTCGTCGCGTCGCGTGCCGGCGCGGGCAAGCTGCTGCAGTGGGACGGCCCGGCGATGCGCGTGACCAACATCCCCGAGGCAAACGTCCACCTGACACGCGCGTACCGTGCGGGATGGGAGCTGCGATGAGCCGGATGACGATGGTCGCTGCAGCCCTGCTGCTCGCGGCGTGCGGCGGCGCGCGCACCAGGGCGACGGCACAACCGACCGCGACACCGAACACCCTCGCCGAGGCCGAGCGCAGGGCGGGGTGGACGCTCCTGTTCGACGGCCGCACGCTCGATGGCTGGCGTGCGTACAACGGAGCGGGGCCTGCGACCGGCTGGGCCGTCGAGGACGGCGCGATCGTGCTCGCGCAGCCGCGCGGCGCGTCCGACATCGTCACCACGCGGCAGTTCGGCGACTTCGAACTCGCGCTCGAGTGGCGCGTCAGGCCGGACGGGCCGCCGGCGAACAGCGGGATCTTCTTCCGCGCCGAAGAGAAGGCCGGCGAGCCGATCTACTACAGCGCGCCGGAGATGCAGGTGCTGGACGACGCGCGCCATCCCGATGGCCGCTCGCTGCTCACGTCGGCCGGGGCCGCGTACGGGCTCTATCCCGCGCCGCGTGGGATCGCGAAGGCACCGGGTGAGTGGAACAGTGTCCGTCTCGTGGTGAAGGGGAAGAAGGTCGAGCACTGGCTCAACGGGCAGCAGGTCGTCGCGTACGAGATCGACGGTGCAGATTGGACCGCGCGCGTCAGGGCGAGCAAGTTCGCGGCGTGGCCGCGGTATGCGCGCGCGATGCGTGGGCACATCGGGCTGCAGGAGCACGGCTCGTGGGTCGCCTTCCGCAACATCCGCGTGCGGGAGCTGCGGTGAGCGCGGTCGTCGTACGCGGTGCCGACGCAGGGATCCGCATCCGGCTCTCGGCGATGATGTTCCTGCAGTACGTCGTCTACGGGTCATGGCTCGTGACGATGGGGACGTTCATGGGGCAGGGGCTGCGCTTCGACGGTGCGCAGATCGGTGCGGTGTACGGCACACCGGCGCTCGCCGCGATCATCTCGCCCTTCTTCGTCGGCATGATCGCCGACCGCTTCTTCGCGACGGAGCGCGTGCTCGCCGCGCTCCACCTCGTCGGCGCGGCGCTGCTGCTCTTCGCCACGACGCAGGGCGATTTCGGCGGCTTCTACGGGGCGATGCTCGCGTACACGCTCTGCTTCATGCCGACGCTCGCGCTCACCAACTCGCTCGCGTTCGACCATCTCGGTGACCCGGCGCGCGAGTTCCCGCGCGTGCGCGTGCTCGGCACGATCGGCTGGATCGTCGTGGGCGTGGTGATCGGTCAGCTCGGCGTCGAGGCGACGGCGGTGCCGCTCCGCATCGGGGCGGGGGTGAGCGTCGCGCTCGCGCTCTACTGCCTGACGCTCCCGCACACCCCGCCGCACAACGCCGGCAGGGCGCTCGCCATGCGCGACGTGCTCGGCCTCGATGCGCTGGCGCTGCTGAAGGACCGGTCGTTCCTCGTGTTCGTGCTGGGGAGCTTCCTGCTCTGCATCCCGCTCCAGTTCTACTACGCGTTCGCGAACCTCTTCCTCAACGAAGTCGGCATGCCGGCGCCGGCGCGGACGATGACGCTGGGGCAGGTGAGCGAGATCGGCTTCATGGTCCTGATGCCGTGGTTCCTCGCACGGCTGAGCGTCCGGTGGATGCTGCTCGTCGGCATGGCGGCGTGGGTCGCGCGCTACGTGCTGTTCGCATGGGGCGATCCCGCGTCCGCCGCGTGGATGCTCTACCTCGGCATCATCCTGCACGGCGTCTGCTACGACTTTTTCTTCGTCACGGGGCAGATCTACGTCGATCAGCGCGCCGACGTGCGCATCCGCGCCGCCGCGCAGGGCTTCATCGCCTTCGTCACGCTCGGCGTGGGACAGTTCGTGGGGAGCTGGTTGTCCGGCGTGGTGGTCAAGGCGCACGAGCGCCCCGCGGGCCCGGGCATCGTCCCGCACGACTGGCACGGCATCTGGCTCGTGCCGGCGGCCGGGGCGGCGGTGGTGCTGGTGCTGTTCGCGGCGCTGTTCCGGCCGGATGGGCGCGAAGCGGCGCCGGTGGCGCTGGACGAACGGGCGACCGCGGCGGCGTAGCCGGGCCGGCGTGGTGGGGACAGTCCCCTCTGTCCCCCGATGGGGACAGAGGGGACTGTCCCCAACGCGCGTCGCGCCTCAGAACACCGCGTGCTCACCCCTGTCATCAGCGACGTCGCCGCGCAGCAGCTTCGCGTAGTGGTCGACCAACCGCTCGCTCCCGAACTCCGGCGTCGCGTCCGCGTCGTAGCGCCCGCGCTCCGCGTCCCAGACCAGCATGCTCTCGGTCGCGTAGTAGCGGCCGATTTTCGCCAGCTCAGCCTTGGCGCGCAGTGAGGGCACGACGACACCCAGCGCGCCGAGCACCGCGATGATCGTGTCGAGGAGCGCGACCGGCACCTGCTTGAACCTTGGCGGCTTGCCGGCCAGCGCGAAGAGCGCCTCGCCCTGTTCGCGCGGCGTCTGTGCCGGACCGGGACCGCCGATCGGGAGGACGCGGTTCGCGCGCGCGGGATCGGTCAGGCAGCCGGCGATGAACTCGGCCAGGTCGCCGTCGGAGATCGGCTTGCAGGCGGTGAGCGTCCCGTCGCCGAAGACGAGGAAGGGGCGCCCCTGCTGCACGCGCTTCACCTGTCCCGACAGCGACTTGAAGAACGCCGTCGGGCGCACGATCGACCACGTGAGCCCCGACTCGCGGAGCTCGCGCTCGAAGGCGAGCTTCGCGTGCTGGAAGGCGAGCGTGGGCTTCTGCACGCAGATCGCGGAGAGGAGCACGAAGCGCGTCACGCCCGCTGCCTTCGCCGCGGCGAGCACGTTCGAGTGCGCCCGGTGGTCGATGGCCTCGGCGTCGTCGGGCGCGCCGGTGCGGGAGGCCATGCAGCTCACCACCGCGTCGAAGGGCTCCTCCGCGAAGCCCTGGTACAGCACCGACGCGGCCTCGCCCACGTCGCCGCTGCGCACCGTCACGCCGGGCAGCTGGAGGCTCGCATCGCGCGCGGACGCGAGGCGCACGAAGCAGGTGACCTGGTGGCCATGGCGCACGAGCGCACGCAGCGTCGCGCGACCGATCGTGCCCGTCGCGCCGACCAGAAGCACGCGCAGTCGTGTGGCGGTGTCGACCCGTGAGTCGGGCGCAGCGGTCTCGGACATGTGGCGAGCGGCGGATCGTGAACGCCCGCGCCGACCGTGCGGGCTCGGCCGAAAGCTAGCACGCCGTGCTCGCCACCCCGGCGGTCAGCACGTGCATCAGGAACGCGATGTGACGCGCCCCGCCGGGCACGGTGCGTGCACCCGTGTCACTCGGCGGCGCATCCGCGCCGACCCGATCCGATCCACCCTGCGCGCACGAGGACGCCCATGGCGACCCAGACCGATCCGCATCGCACCCGTCACGACGACAACTTCGAACATCTCCGCGAGATGCTGCGCGGCTTCCGCACCGTGATGCTCGTCACCGAGTCGCTCGGCGGCGAACTGCGCTCGCGCCCGCTGCAGATCGCCGAAGTGCGCGACGACTTGACGCTCGTCTTCCCGACGAGCGCCGACAGCGGCAAGGTCGACGAGCTCTCGTCGCGTCCGCGCGTGCATGTCGCCGCGCAGAGCGACGATCGCTGGGTCTCGCTGTCGGGCGTCGCGACCGTCGTCCGCGACCGCGCCGAGATCACGCGGCTCTACGAGGAGCACTGGAAGGTCTGGTTCCCCGAAGGTCCGGACGATCCCGATCTCGTGCTCCTCGTCGTCAAGCCGTCGAGCGCCGAATACTGGGACCAGGCCGGCGCGAAGGGGCTGCGCTACCTCGCCGAGGCGGCGAAGGCGTACGTCTCCGGCGATACGCCCGAGACCGACCACGACCAGCACGCCAAGGTCCCGCTCTGAGCGGGCCGTCCGCGATCAGCGGATGCGCGTCGAATCGCGACGCGCATCCGCGCACGGCCGCGGCACCGCCGGCGCGCCGAGCATGGGCCCGAGACCGACCATGATCGGGTCGCTCAGCGAGAACATCGTGCCGAGCCAGAGTGCACGCATCGCATCCTCGCGCGCGATCACGCAGTCGCGCTCGAGCCGGTCCTGAGTGCTTTGCGGCGTCTGCGCCGTGCGAGGGCGTTGGCCGGCACACGCCGTCATCGCGACCATCGTCGTGAGCAGCAATGCTCGTCTTGTCAGCGACGCTCCTCGAACAGCGGGAACGCAGAGGTCGCAGAACGGAAGGCGAGGGCGCTGAGTAGCGGTGCTGGCAGGGTCGGTCACGGCTGTTGCTTCTGACCATTGTTTCATGTGTCCGACTTCCTTGTACCAAGCAAGATGCACGAAGTGATTCGTCGGTGCATCAAAGCCTCAAATGCACCAGCGTGACCCGATCCTCCCAGAGCAGAACCTCTGCGCTCCCGCCCTCCGTTCTGCGTCCTCTGCGTTCCCGCAGTAGAAAGCGCGCAGAAAATGGAATCACCCGGTACGCAACCGACTCCACACCGGAATCTCCGACAGCAGCGACGCATACTCCGCATCGCCCTCGAGCTTCTCGCGCCAGCCGAGTCGCCCGTCCACGCCGCGCACCTGCTCGAACGCCATCGCCACTTCATCGGCGACGCGCTGGCCGGGGTAGTAGGGCGGCACCTGCTGGATGAGGCGACACTCGGCGACGCGATAGCGCCCGGTGCCGTGCACCGCGGTGAAGAGATCGTCCGAGCGCGTGCCCGCTTCGTGGATGACCAGTGACGCGTACGCGCCGGGTCGCGACTGCCAGCCGGCGATCACGCGCTCCACGCCGGACAGGTCCACGTCGTCCGCGTCGCCGAACGTGAAGGTGTACGCGACGTGCACGACCTTCGCCTTGGCCGAGTCGATGCCGAGTGGCGGGACCGCGTCGAGCGCATGGCGGAACTGCTCTTCGTCGAGGATGCGCACCTTCGCGCCCCGTTCGCGCAGCGCGCGGGCCTTCTGCAGCTTCGCGCCGAAGCCACCGAACTTCCATCCGGTGCTCGATTCGGTGCCGACCACGAGATAGTCGAGCGTCTGGCCGACGTAGTCGGTCGTCGTGCCGCCACGTTCGCGGATGTCGCGATCCACCTGCGTGCGACGCATCGACGTGAACCGGCCGGTCACGCAGAACAGCCGACCCGCGAACGTCACCGCCTCGTCGGCGGTCTCGGTCGCGGGCCGGTCCTGGAGGAGTGTCGACACGCCGGCGTCGGCGCGCGTGGTCGTCATGCGAACTCCGGAAAATCGGATGCCGACTGACGCTGCCTCAGCGGCAGATCCACGGCGTCGCGTTCTCGCGCGACGTCGCCCGCCGCTTGGACGTCTCGTCGATCGCGGTGAACGTCACCTCGAGGAACCCGTCGTCCGGGCTCTTCGAGCTGCACTCCATCTCCTTGCGCACCGTGAACGACCCGTTCGCGTCCGCCTTGACCGGACCGAAGCGGATCGCCTGCGACGTGTTCGGCGGCGGCGACCCGGTGAGCGTCACCGCGCCGTCCGGCGCGAAGTTCGTCCCGGTGATCGTGATCACCGGGCCCGTGGCCGCGCGCTGGACGGCGACGCTCAGCTTGAGCTGCGCCTGCGCGGCGACCGTGCGCGGGAGCACCACGGCGGCGCCGAGCACGAACACCAGACCGGCGACACGCGCCGTGCGACGGACGAGCGACGAAGCCATGAACCATCTCCAGCGTGATGAGAGCCGCGGGGCGGGACGACCGACCGTCGGCCGCAAGCTCGTCCCGGGGACTCGCGCATGCCACCCCTCGATGGCGTGGCCATGGTACCCCGCGCGTCACGGTGCGTTCGGCCGTCCGGCGCGAGGATCGGCCCACCGACGCGGGTACGGCCGACCGCCGGGCCGGCGCCCACACGTTGACGCCGGCCCCGGCCGCGCTTTCTTGCCCCCACCGGTGCCGGCTCCCCCTCCGGCGCGCCGCTCGTTCACCGACCCCCTGTACGCCGCCCCGCGTCATGTCGCTCCGCGCGCGCCTCGTCGAGGCGCTTCATCGTGCCGAATCGGTCGAGCAGGAGCTGCTCGATCCCGCGACGCTGCGCGACGCCCGGCTGCTCGCCTCGCTCGGTCGCGAGCACCAGCGGCTGCAGGAGGTCGTACGCACCGCGCGCGCGCTCGAGGAGGCCGAGGCGGAGCTGGACGGCGCACGCGAACTGGCGGCCGATGACGATGCGGAACTCGCACGCGAGGCGGCGAGCGAGGTGACGCGGCTGGAGGGCGAGATCGAACGGCTGGAGGCGGCGCTCAAGCCTTTGCTCGTGCCGCGCGATCCGCTCGACGACCGCCCCGCGATCCTCGAGATCCGCGCCGGCACCGGCGGCGACGAGGCCGCGCTCTTCGCGGGTGACCTCTGGCGCATGTACCAGCGCTACGTCGACCGGCTCGGCTGGCGCACGGAAGTGCTCTCGCTGTCCGACGGCACCATGGGCGGCCTCAAGGAGATCGTCGTCCGTGTCGACGGCCCCGGCGCGTTCGGCGTGTTGCGGTGGGAGAGCGGCGTGCATCGCGTGCAGCGCGTCCCCGCCACCGAGTCGCAGGGGCGCATCCACACCTCGGCCGCGACGGTGGCGGTGTTGCCCGAAGCGGAGGATGTGGACGTGCAGATCGCCGATCAGGAGCTCCGCATCGACGTCTTCCGCTCGTCGGGCCCCGGTGGGCAGAGCGTCAACACGACCGACAGCGCGGTGCGCATCACGCATCTGCCGACCGGGATCGTGGTGAGTCAGCAGGACCAGAAGTCGCAGCTGCAGAACAAGCTCAAGGCGATGCAGGTGCTGCGCGCGCGCCTGCTCGACCTGCGCCTCGCCGAGCAGGAAGCGGAGCGTGCGCGGTTGCGTCGCACGCAGGTCGGCACCGGCGATCGGAGTGCCAAGATCCGCACCTACAACTTTCCGCAGGATCGCGTCACCGATCATCGCATCGGCGTGACGCTGCACGACCTGCCGTCGGTGCTCGGCGGACGACTCGAGCCGCTGCTCGACGCGTTGCAGTTGGCCGAATCCGAGGAGCGGTTGGGCGCGTCGGCATGACGGACACGCCGCGCACCGTCGCCGCGCTGCGTGCCACCATCGCCGATGCGTTGCGCGGTCACGTCGCCGATGCGGACATCGAGGCGCGCGAGCTGCTCGCGTCGCTCCACGATGCACCCTCGTCATGGGCGGTGACGCACGCGACGCGTGCCGTCTCGGACGTAGAGGTGGAGCGCGCGCTCGCCGCGGCCCAGCGACGCGCGCGCGGCATGCCGCTCGCCTACGCGACGACACGCGCCGCGTTCCGCCATCTCTGGCTGCACGTCGATCCGCGGGTGCTGATCCCGCGCCCGGAGACCGAGCAACTCGTCGATCTCGCTCTCGCGCGCCTGCCGGAAGGCGGCGTCGTCGCCGACGTCGGCACCGGGTCGGGTGCGATCGCCCTCTCGCTCGCGCGCGAGAGCCGAGCGGCGCGCGTGCTCGCGACCGATCTCTCGCCCGATGCGCTCGACGTCGCGCGCGCCAACCATGCGGCGGTGACGCGTCCCGACGATGCACCCGTCGAGTTCCGCATCGGCGACCTGTGTGCGCCGCTCGCCGGTGAGCAGCTCGACATGCTCGTCGCCAATCCGCCGTACGTCCCGCTCGACGACGCGCCGCGTCTCGATGCCGGTGTGCGCGAGTGGGAGCCGTCGCTCGCGCTCTTCGGCGGTGACGACGGCACACGCGTCGTCACGCGACTCGTGTCGGAAGCGACGGCCGTCGTGCGCCCCGACGGGTGGCTGCTCGTCGAGATCGACGCGCGGGGCGGGGCCGCGGCTCGCGCGGCCTGCGACGGCGCGTCGTGGCACGACGTGACCGTGCTGGCGGACCACTTCGGTCGCGACCGCTTCCTCGTCGCACGACGCACCGCACGCTAACTTGAGCGGTTGCCGCACGGCCCCTCCCGTGCCCGTTCCCGACCCGTCGCGCCACGACCCCATGCTCGAAGACAAGGCGAAGGACCTCGGCCGCCTCATCGGCCAGAGCCCCGAGTATCAGGCGCTCAAGCGCGCCAACGCGGCGATCACGGAGAATCGCGAGACCGCCGGCGTGCTGCGGAGGCTCGAGGAGCTGCGCGTCGAGGCGCAGGCGCTCATCGAGCGTGGCGAGGAGCCGCCCGAGGCGATGGAAACGGAGCTCGGCGGCCTGCTGCGCAAGGTCGAAGTCGATCCGGAGTACCAGCGGGCGATCGTCGCCCAGACGAACTTCGACAAGCTCATGATGCGCGTGAACGAGTGGATCACCGACGGGATCCGGTCCGGCGCACAGAGCCCGATCATCCTGGCGTGACGCGCGGGCGCTTCGTCGTCCTCGAAGGCGGCGACGGCGTCGGCAAGACGACGCAGCTGCCGCGCCTCGTCGCCGCACTCGAGGCGCACGGCACGCGCGTTCACGCGATCCGTGAGCCGGGTGGCACGGCACTCGGCGACGCGATCCGCACGCTGCTGCTCGATCCCGCGTCGCGCATCGCGCCGACGGCGGAGCTGCTGCTCTTCCTCGCCGCGCGCGCGCAGGTCGTGCGCGACGTCGTGCGGCCGGCGCTCGATGCCGGCGCATGGGTCGTCGCCGATCGCTTCTTCGTGTCGACGTACGCGTACCAGGGTGCCGGTCACGGGCTCGATCTCGACGCCGTGCGCGCCGTCAACGCGCTCGCGGCCGACGCGCTCGTCCCCGACCTGACGCTCGTCCTCCACGTGGACGCACACGTCGCCGCCGCGCGTCGTGCCGGCCGTGGCGCCGGCGATCGCATGGAGCGCCACGGGGCCGCCTTCGCGGATCGCGTCGCCGCCGCCTATCGCGCGGCACTGGCCCCCGCGTGGCAGGCGCAGCATCCTGAATGTGGCCCGCTCGTGGGCATCGACGCGGACGGCACGCCCGAGGCGGTCACCGCGCGGTTGCTCGCGGCGATCGGGGAACGTTTGGCCCCGTGGCCGACACTCACTCCATGACGGCGTCCGTGACGACGTTGATGACGACGCCGCCACCGGGGCGGCGCCCGTCGGGGCCGGAGGACAGGGGCGCGATGAGTCGTGTGCGTGGGATGACCGTGGGCGCCCTCTTCGGCGTCTCGCTGGCCGGCGGTGGACTGCTCGTGAACCGCAGCCTGCAGTCCGGCGGCGGCGACGTGAGCGGGCGCCGGCTCTTCGACGACGTCTTCGCGCGCGTGCAGGCCGCCTACGTGGACTCGCTCCCCGCCGAGTCGCTCTACACGCGCGCGGTGAGCGGTCTGCTCGGCGAACTGCACGATCCGTATTCCGTCTACCTCACCGCACAGCGGCTCGGCCGCTTCCGCGAGAGCACGAGCGGGCGCTACGCCGGCATCGGCATCCAGATCGACGTGCGCGACAAGCGCATCATCGTGCTCTCCGCACTCCCCGGTGGCGCGGCCGAAGCGGCGGGTGTGCAGCCCGGTGACCGGCTGGTGAAGGTCGGCGACCGCGACGCGTTCGGTCTCACGCCGGAAGAGGCGATGCAGGCGCTGCGCGGTGCACCCGGATCGAGCGTGACCATCGCCGTCGAACGCGCGGGCATTCCCTCGCCGATCCCGCTCACGCTCACGCGCCGCGTCATCCAGGTGCATCCGGTGCAGCGCACCGCGATCCTCGACGGGAGCGCGGGCTACGTGGACGTGCGCACCTTCAGCGACAGCACCGCCGAGGAGCTCGCGCACGCCGTCGATTCGCTCGTGCGTGCCGGCGCGCGGTCGATCGTGCTCGACCTGCGCGGCAATCCCGGCGGCCTGCTCGAACAGGGTGTCGCGGTGGCGGATCTCTTCCTCGATCCCGGCCAGCCGATCGTCTCGCTCGCCGGCCGCTCGCCCGAGGCGACGCGCCGCTTCACCGATCGCGCGCCACAGCGCTGGCCTGCGCTGCCGATCGTCGTGCTCGTCGATCGCTCGAGCGCCAGCGCCGCGGAGATCGTCGCCGGTGCGCTGCAGGATCACGATCGCGCCGTCGTCGTCGGCCAGACGACGTTCGGGAAGGGGAGCGCGCAGCAGATCTTCGACGCAGGGCCGGGTGGCGCGGTCAAGCTCACGACGTCGCTCTGGTTCACGCCGATCGGCCGCAGCATCACGCGTCGCCCGAAGCTCGACGAGGACGGCCAGCCGATCGTCGCGCGCGGTGGGGACGATGCGGCGGCCGACAGCACCACGACGCCCGACAGCACGCGCATTCCCTATCGCACGGACAAAGGGCGCACCGTCTACGGCGGTGGCGGCATCACGCCCGACGTCATCGTGCGCGACAGCGCGGCGCTCGCGCAGCTCGCCTCGTTGCAGCAGGGGCTCGGCAAGGGCGTCACCGCATTCCGCGACGCACTGACGGCGCAGGCGCTCGCGCTCAAGGCGAGCGGTGCGCTCTCGTCGCCGACCTTCACCGTCACGCCCGCGATGCTCGCCGGCCTCGGTGCGGCGATGCGTGCGCGCGGCGCCGACGTCTCCGACACGCTCGTCACCGCGCATGCCGCGATCGTCTCGCGACTGCTCGGCTACGAGGCGACGCGGTACGCGTTCGGTCGGAATGCCGAATGGACTCGTCGCAGCGCCGACGATCTCGCGCTGCAGCGCGCGCTCGACCTGCTGCGCGGCGTCGCGGGTCGCGATGCGCTGCTCGCGCGTGCGGCGGCCGCGGCCAAGGGGCCGCCGATCCCGGGCCGCGAGCGCTCGTGACGTCGACACCCGAGCTCCCGGCGCCGGTGACCATCCTCGGCGCGGGACGCGCGGGGCAGGGGATCGCCACCGCCGCACGAGCGGCGGGTCTCGACGTCGTCCTCGTCGATCGCACGTCGGTGATCGGCGACGACATGCTCGCGCACGACGAGGCGCTGCGTCGAGCGCCGCTGCTGCTGCTCGCGATGCAGGATGCGCAGCTCGATCCCGCGCTCAAGTCGCTGCACGTGCTGCGCGCCGGCACGACGCCGGCGATCGTGCTGCAGGTGAGCGGGAGCGCCGAACCGGCGGGGCGCGCCCGCATGGAAGCCGCGGGCCATCACTGCGGCACCTTCCATCCGTTGCTGCCGCTCGGTGATCCGACGGTCGCGCCGCGCCGCTTCAGGGGCGCCGTCGTCGGCGTCGAAGGCGATCACGTGGCGCGCGGCGCCGCCACGGCGCTCGCGCGCATGCTCGGCGCGACGACCATCGAGATCCCCGCCGCCGAACGCGCCGCGTATCACGCGGCCGCGGTGCTCGCGAGCAACTTCCCCGTCACGCTCGCCGCGCTCGCCGAGTCGCTGCTGCACCGCATCGGTGTCTCGGACGACGAGGCGCATCGCGCGGTGCGCGTCCTGATGGCCGCGAGCGTGGACAACCTGACCGCCGCCTCGCGCGGCATCGATGCGCTCACCGGGCCGATGGTCCGCGGCGATGGCGCGACGGTGCGCGGTCACGTGCGCGCGCTCGGCGAATCACCTGTCGCGCACGCGGCGTACGTCGCGCTCAGCACCGCCACGATCGAGCTGCTGCAGGCCCGTGGTGCGATCGACGCCGAAGAAGCGGCGTGGCTGCGCGGGACGCTCGTCCCGCAGCGCACGGCACCGGCGTGACGCGTCGCATCGCGGCTCGTACGGCCGCGATGCGACGTCACACTCACATCGCCTGCGGATCGACCACCTTCACGCCCCTGGGTGGCGTGAAGCCGAAGGCCGTCGCGCCGAACTTCACGTTGCGCTCGATCGCACCGAAGCGGAGCGTGCGCACCGCACCCGACGCCTCGGTCACCTCGAGCTGGCGCAGCGACGCCGACCGCGGATCGACCCAGACGATCGCGCGCAGGAAGCCCATCGGCGCCTTGGGGAGCATCTGGATGCGGCGCGTCGCCTCGCCCCCGTCGAGCGTCGCCGTGCCCTGGTCGGCGATGGTGAAGCGCTGCGACGGCTGCGTGAAGAACTGGCCGAGCAGGTCCACGCCGCCCGGTGCCGCACTGCCCACGGGCAGCTTGAGCACCTGGCCCGGCGTGGCGCTCGGGACGTAGACCCAGAGCACCTGTCCGTCGCTCACGATCCGGTCGCCCGCGGGCTGCGTGAAGTCGATCGAGAAGACGCCGGGCCCCTTCTGCGCGTACGTGCCGCTGCTCGTCATCGTCGCGCCGAGCACCGGGTTGGTGATGCGCTGCGTGAACGGCGCGCGGAAGCCGCCGCTCCGCTGCACCTGCGCCGCGGTGCGATCGAGCAGCGCGCGCGCGTCGGCGTCGTTGCCGGCGGTCGCGGTGGTGCGCGCGACGGGACGCGCCTGCGCGGCGAGCGGCGTCATGGCAGCGACGACGAGCGCGAGCGGTGCGACGACCGACCGGACACGATGGATCACGACGACTCCGTGTATGACGACGCGCGGGATCGCGCGCGGCTCGTGGACGTTACCCGCCGGCGACGAATGCGGTTCCCGCACCGGTGATGCTGCGTCCCACCGCGTCGGCGATCGGCACGAGCGTGCGCATCATCTCCTCGAACTGCGGTACCGTCTGCGACTGCGCGCCGTCCGACCACGCGGTGTCGGGCTGCGGATGCACCTCGACGATCACGCCGTCCGCGCCAGCCGCCACGCCCGCGCGAGCCATCGGCGCGACCATCGCTCGCACGCCCGTGCCATGGCTCGGATCGACGATCACCGGCAGGTGCGACGCACGCTGCACCGCGACGATCGCCGCGAGATCGAGCACGTTGCGCGTCGATGAATCGAAGCTGCGGATGCCGCGTTCACACAGGATGATCTGCCGGTTCCCCTCGGCCATGATGTACTCGGCGGCGAGCAGCCACTCGGTGATCGTCGCGCTCATGCCGCGCTTGAGCATCACCGGCTTGCCCAGTCGGCCGACGTGCTTGAGCAGCGCGAAGTTGCTCATGTTGCGCGTCCCGATCTGGATGCAGTCGGCCCACTTCGCGACGAGATCCGCCTGCTCGAGATCCATCGCCTCGGTGACGACGGGGAGGCCCGTCTCGCTCCGTGCGAGCGCGAGCTGGCGCAGCCCTTCCTCGCCGAGCCCCTGGAAGGCGTACGGCGACGTGCGTGGCTTGTACGCGCCGCCACGCAGCGCGACCGCACCCGCGCCTTTCACGGCCTTCGCCACCGCGACGATCGCCGCCTCGCCCTCGACGGAGCACGGCCCCGCGATCACCGGCACCTCGGGCCCGCCGAACACGACGCCCGCACCGATCGACACGAGCGACTTGTCGGGTTGCCACTCGCGCGAGACCTGCTTGTACGGCTTGCTGTCGTAGAGGACCTGCGCGACGCCGGCCATCCCCTCGAAGTGCGAGGTGTCCACGTGCCCGTCGTCGCCGGCGAGGCCGATCGCGACGCGCGTGGTTCCCGGCATCGGCAACGGCGTGAAGCCGAGCGCCGCGATCGCCTCGCACACACCGTCCACCTGCGCCGGCGTGGCGTCCCGCTGCATGAGCACCAGCATTCAGTCCGACTCCTCGATCGACAGGCGCAGGCCGTCGGTTGCGACGACGACGGCACCGGTCCAGTGCGCGCCGATCTCGGCACGCAGGTCCGCCCCCTCGAGCGGGGGATACATGTGGGTCAGCACGAGCCGACGAGGGTTGGCGGCGGCCGCCAGCGCACCGCACTGCGCCGGCGTCAGGTGCGACGGGATCGCCATGGATGCCGGCAGCGAACACTCGGCGAGCAGCAGGTCGCATCCTGCCGCCCACGCGCCGAGCGTCGCGTCCTCACCCGTGTCGCCGGTGTAGACGAGCCGCCTGCCCGCATGCGTGACGGAATATGCCACCGACTCCTCGGTGTGCGGGACGGCGCGCGCCTCGAGCGTCACGTCGTCGCCGAGCGCTACCGGTGTTTCCAACGCGACCTCCTGCACGACGAGCGGGAAGCCTGGCGTCGCGAGCCACGCGCCGAGCGCCGCGGCCCAGCGCTCCACGAGGGCGATCGTCCCCGGTAGACCGAGCAGCACGAGCGGCGCCTCGCGCGGCGCGACACGCGCATGCCGCCACGCGAAGACGAGCGCGGGGAAGTCGGCGATGTGATCGAGGTGGAAGTGCGTGAACGCGACGTGCGTCAGCGACCACCAGTCGATGTCGAGCCGTGCGAGACTCGTCGCCGTGCCGGGGCCGCAATCCATGAGCAGGCGCACGTCGCCCGCCTCGACGAGATGCGCGGCACAGCCGCGCCCCGGCGTGAGCGAGATCGTCCCCGTGCCGATCGTCGTGAGCTGCATCATGCCGTGCGGCGGGCTCGCGCCCACCGCCTCACGCCGCGGCTTCGGCCGCCGCCTCGGACGCCGACGCGGGCGCGAGTTCGGCGCCTTCGCTGTCCACCGCCGACTCGCCGGCGGCCACCGGCGCCGGCGGTGTGTCGTCCACGGGACGCCCGCGCATGCGCACGCTGACCAGCGAACTCACGCCCGGCTCCTGCATCGTCACGCCGTACACGGCGTCGGCCGCCTCGGTCGTCGTGCGCGGGTTGTGCGTGATGACGATGAACTGCGTCCGCTCCTTGAACTCGTTCAGCATCTTCACGTAGCGCCCGACGTTCGTGTCGTCGAGCGGCGCGTCCACTTCGTCGAGCAGGCAGAACGGGCTCGGGCGGGTGAGGAAAATGCCGAACAGCAGCGAGAGCGCGACGAGCGCGCGCTCACCGCTCGAGAGCAGGTGGATGCGCTGCGTCTTCTTGCCGCGGGGCGACGCGTGGATCTCGATGTCGCAGTCGAGCGGCTGGTCGGGATTCTCGAGCCGAAGTTCGCACTCGCCGCCGCCGAAGAGCGTCATGAAGATGTGGCGGAAGTTCTCGCGCACCTTCGCGAACGTCGCGAGGAAGAGCTCGCGCGCCGTCGCGTCGATCTCCTTGATCGCCTGCTGCAGCGAGAGCTTGGCTTCGGCCAGGTCGTTGCGCTGCGCCGCGAGGAAGTCGAGACGCTGCACCTCCTCCTCGTGCTCCTCGACCGCGAGCGGGTTGACGGGGCCGAGCTGGTCGAGCTGCGCGCGCAGCGCCTCGAGCTCGGTGCGCAGTGCGTCCATCTCGAGGTCGAGCGGCTCGAAGCCCTCGAGCAGCTCGGCCAGCGGCTTCCGCCATTCGGTCTCGAGCCGGTCGCGGATCCCCTGCCGGCGCGCTTCCAGCTGCGTGTGGCGCATCTCGGCCACGTGCAGCTCCTCGGCGAGACGCGTCGCCCGTGCCCGCGCCTCCTCCAGGCCACCGTCGCACGCCGCCAGCGCCGCATCGGCCGCCACGAGCGCCGCTTCCGCCTCGGTGCAGCGCGCGTCGACATCGGCCAGCGCCGCGCGCTGCTGTTCCAGTTCGACCGTCCACGTGGCGATGCGTTCGGCCAGCGCACTGTCGGCGTCGGCGAGCTGCGACAGTTCGCGCTTGAGCGTCTCGAGGCGCTGCGCCGCGCTCTGCTGCTCCTGCGCGAGACGACGCGCGCGATCCTGTGCCACCTGCAGCCGCGTCTGTGCCTGTGCCTGCGCGACCTGCGCGACGGTACGGGCCTCGCGCGCGAACTCGAGTGCCTCGTCGGTGCCGACGAGCCGCGACCGCGCCGTGCCGATCACCTGCTCGTGCCCGGACAGCGTCGCACGCAGCGCTTCGGCCTTCTCGTCGTCGTCGCGCGCGCGCGCCTCGAGCGCCTGCCGACGCTCGGCCAGCCGCTCCGCGAGCTGCATCGCCTCGCTGCGCTGCCGCTCGGTACGCTCGGCACGACGCTGCGCCTCGAGCCGCAGCTCTTCCGCGCGTCGCACCTCGCCCTGCGCTTGCTGCACCGCGTCGAGCGCCTCGGCCGACGTGCGATCGGCGACACGCAACGCTTCCTGCGCCTCGGCGAGCGTCGCGACGGCGCGTTCGCGCTCCGCCTCGTGCGACTCGAGCTCGTCACGCAATGCCGCAAGCTCCGCGCGTCGCTGGATCGGTCCCTGCGCACTCTCGCCACCCGGCAGGAAGACCGCACCACGCGCATCGAGATAGCCCGTCGTGCCGTCGAGCACCGTCACCTGACCGAGCAGCGCACGCACCCACCGCTCGGCCGGCGCACTCGCGCGCACCTGCGCGGCGAGCCCCGTCGGCGTCACTCCATCGGTCACCGCATCGAGCGGCAGCAGCAGCACCGGCCCCGCCTTGGCGGCCTGATGCCACTCCGCGACCGCACGCGCCGTCGCGACGTCGCGCACCACCACCGCGTGCACCGTCGCACCGAGGAAGCGCTCGACGAGCGCCGCCGCACCGCTGTCGGCGGCGAGGAAGTCCGAGAGGGGGCCGAGGATCGCGCCGTCGCCGAAGCGCGCGCGTTCGCGCAGCACCGCCGCCGCACCGGGCGCGAGGCCGACGCGATCGCGATCGAGCGCTTCGAGGCCACCGATCTTGCCCTGCAGCGACGTGCGCACGCGATCGAACTCGCCGAGGCGCTGTCGCCCCTCGGCCTCGAGTCGACGCGCCTCCTGCGCGGCCGCACGCGCCGTGTCGAGCGCCTGCTGCGCGCGCGCCACCTCCACACGTGCGACTTCGGCCGCCTCGGTCGCCGACTCCAGTTCGCGCTGCGCGACGCGCTGCGCATCGGCGAGCTGCTGCAGTTCGTCGTCGAGCGACGACACGCGCGCGTCGACCTCCTGCAGTTCGCGCCCCGTGCCTTCGCGATCGAGCTCGAGGCGACGCACCTGGTCGCGCGCCTCGCGGAGCGTGCGCTCGGCCTGCTCCACCTGTTCGCGCGCGCTCGACACCGCGCGGCGCGATTCGTCCTCGGCGGCGGCACGCTCGGCCAGCAGTGCGGTTGCCTGCGCCAGCTCCTGCTGCAACCGCGCCAGTTCCTGTTCGGCCGACTCGCGCTCCTGCCCGACACGCTCGCCCTGCGCCTCGCCGTCCTTGAGCTCCGCGTCCGCGCGCTCGCGACGTTCCATCGCGTTGCGCTGGCGCTCCTCGGCGACCGACAGCTCGCGCTGCGTGACGCTCACCTGGTCGCGCTGCGCCTGCACCATGCGTGCGAGTTCACCGCGCGTCGCATCGGCCGCGGCGCGCGCGCGCTGCGCCGTCTCGCGATCGCGCGCCGCCACCTGCGCCGACTCGGCGGCCGCGGGCTGCTCCTCGCGCAACGCCACGAGCCGCGACTCGAGCTGCGCCAGCTCATCGGCCCACCCTTCGAGATCGCGCGCGGCCAGCGTCACGTCCACCGCGAAGCGACGCGCGTTCAGCTCGACCGACTTCTCCGCCTTCTTGCGCTGCCGTGCGAGCGAGCGCACCTGGCTCTGCACCTCTTCGATCAGGTCGTCGAGGCGCGAGAGATCGACCGTCGTCTCCTCGAGCCGGCGTTCGGTGCTGCGGCGACGATCGCGATAGAGCCCGACGCCTGCCGCTTCCTCGAACAGCTCGCGCCGATCGTCCGGGCGATCGCTCAGGAGCGCGTCGATCATCTTGCTCTCGATGACGACGCCCGAATCCGCGCCGAGTCCCGTGCCGCGCACGAGATCGTTGATGTCCTTGAGCCGGCAGGGCGCGCGATTGAGGAAGTAGTCGCTCTCGCCCGAGCGCGAGAGCCGGCGCGTGATCACCACCTCGCGGAACGGGACGGGGAGCGTGCCGTCCTCGTTGTCGAAGTGCAGCGAGACTTCGGCGACGTTCACCGGGCGCCGCGCGCTCGACCCCTGGAAGATGACGTCCTCCATCTTCCCGCCGCGCATCATGCGTGCGCGCTGTTCGCCGAGGACCCAGCGCACCGCATCGCTGACGTTCGACTTGCCGCAGCCGTTCGGTCCGACGATCATCGTCGCCCCCGGCTCGAAGAGCATCTCGGTGTGATCGGCGAACGACTTGAAGCCGTGGAGTTCGAGCCTGGTCAGCCGCACGTCAGAAGCTTCTCCCTGTCCGGTACACGAGCGTCGGCACGATGCCGCGCGCCCGCAGCGCCGCGATGGCCGGCGCGGCCGCCTCGGGCGTCTCGAACGCGCCCACGTAGATCGTCGCGGTGCCGTCGCCCTGCAGCAGCGGATACGCCGCCACCTGCCGCTGCACGTAGCCGTCGGCGACGGCGCGCGCCTGGCGACGCCCCACCTTGCTCTCGAGCGCGATCGCGAACGGCGTCGCGACGACGCGTCCCGCCTCGGCGACCACGACGCCGCTGTCGCGCAGCACGCGCAGCAACGAATCGGCCGTGCGCGCTTTCGCGAAGGCGCCCGCCTGCAACTGGTACCAG
>ERZ1066136.172-NODE-172-length-67673-cov-23.741149_pt1 | contig 67673 bp, 45 predicted proteins | sample MGYA00382783_ERZ1066136 | MGnify/ENA primary metagenome ERZ1066136 (study PRJEB33369, sample SAMEA5778366) | biofilm metagenome | biome: Industrial cooling water; feature: Water cooling tower basin; material: Biofilm | place: United Arab Emirates | collected... | reverse complement strand
GAGGACGTGGCGGGCCCCGCGGATGGGAACGCGAAGGGCTCGGAGCCGGCGAGGGCCTACGAGGAGGTGGTGGGCCCCGCGGATGGGAACGCGAAGGGCTCGGAGCCGGCGAGGGCTTACGAGGACGTGGCGGGCCCCGCGGATGGGAATGCGAAGGGCTCGGAGCCGGCGAGGGCCTACGAGGACGTGGTGGGCCCCGCGGATGGGAACGCGAAGGGCTCGGAGCCGGCGAGGACGTGGTGGGTCCCGCGGATGGGCACGCGAAGGGCTCGGAGCCGGCGAGGGTGGCGGTCCCGCGACGGACCTGCGTGGACCGACGCGCGGGGCCCATCAGGGCTTTCGTGGCGCGTCCCCAGGGCGTCGGCGCGGGACGCAGGCGGGGGGGACCCATGGCGCGCGCGCAGGACCCCGCCGTGCGCACGCGACGTTGGGCATGTTCGGAGAGACATGGCTTCGAAGCCAGAAAGGGTCCGAGCACGGCCATGGGGGGGAACCCGACGCCCGCGAGGGACCCGTCGCCGTCGCCCCCGGGGACGCGCCCACCAGACCTTCTGGCCCCGCGCCCCCGGACGCGCGATCAGCCGCGCGCACTCGAGTCGAAGCCGCTCGAGTCGAGGCGCGAACCGGTCAGGGGATCTTGCGCAGCCGGACGTCACCGGCCGGCCCCGCCACGTCGATGAAGATGCCGGACAGGGTCTCCGGGTTCTCGACGCGGCCGACGTACAGCGCGTGGTAGCCGGTCCGCTCGTTGCGCTGGTGCAGCGAGAACAGCGTCCCGCGCTCGGACGTATAGAGCGTCCCCTCGAAGCGGCTCGGGTCGTCGCCGGGGAACACGAAGCGGGCGACGAAGCGGACCTCGTCGAGCATGATCAGGATCAGCTCGAAGGGCACCGTGGTCGGCGCGAGCTGCCCGTTGAGGGTGCGATCGAAGCTGAATTCCCACCGTCCGCTGAGGTCCATTCGGCGCGCTCCAGGGAGTAGACCGTAGGCGCAGGCGCGGGGGCGCGTCAACCGGGGGGCCGTGCGGACCCGCGCGCCGATCGGCGCCGCCCGTGTGAGGGCGGCGAGATCGGCGCGGCGCTAGTTGTCCTCGTTCGGCTGCACGCTCTCGCGGTAGCTGACGAGCGGCTTGTTGTCGTCGAGCAGGTCGTCGATGAAGTTGCCGAGGTCGACGCCCTTCTCCTCGATCTCGGTGTCGAGGTACGAGATGATCGACACGCAGTGGCTGTCGTTGAGGCCGCGCCAGTAGGGCAGGTAGTAGGCCATGTTGCCGAAGCCGTCGTACTGCGTCGCCATGTCGTCGGTGTCCTCGGCCCAGAACGCAAGGATCTTGTCCTTGGTCATGTCGGGGTAGAAGCGCTCGTACGAGTAGCGCGAGTAGTTGAAGTCGCGCTGGAAGAACACCGTGCTGAGGCGGTCGTCCGGGTAGAGGTCGGACAGGTGCCCGTTGAGGATCCCGAAGTCGTCGGTGATCTCGTAGCCGGGGGGCAGCAGGCCGAGCACGCTGTCGACGTTCCAGCTGCTGCGGATCTTGGTGTGGAGCGGGCCGGACGGGCCGAGGCTGGTGAAGATCGGGCCCGAGTCGTTCATCATGTAGCCGCGCTTGGCGGGGAGGCCCTCGCGGAAGAAGTGGTAGTTGATGATCGACCCGGCCCCGCCGGCGCTGCAGCCGGTGACGAACAGGCGGTCGATGTCGCGGAACTGGTCGGACATCCACTTCGTCGCCGTCATGATGTTGTTGTGGCCGTTGTGGTGGAACTCGAGCGGCGGCTCGACGCCGTTCGGGTCCTCGTAGACGATCACGTTGTTGCCGGTGTGGACGTCGCCGGTGCAGTACGGGATGAAGACCAGGTTCCAGTCCTTCGTCGGGCCCTCGACGTCGCGGCGGATCAGCGGCGACAGGTTCTTGGTCACCGGGTCGAACATCAGGTCGTCCGGCACGCCGTTCGGGTGGGCGGCGCCGAGCGGCACCTTCCCGGCGCAGGTCTCGAAGTCCCAGCACGCGCCGCCCGGCTCGAGCATGACCAGCAGGTCCTTCGCGCCCTCGTGGTAGTTGACGAAGATCTTGTACTCGCTGTTGTTGCCGCACACGGCCCCGGGGAGCCGCACGAGCAGCCACTCGTCGTAGGCCGGCGGCGGCTCCGGGCCGGGGTCCTCGGTCGTCGCCGCGTCCGTCGATCCACCCGCCTCCGTGGTCGTCGGGATCGATTCCGACGTGCTGCCGGTCGTCGAGGTGGTCGCCGGCATCTCCTCGCCGTCGCTCGCGCTCTCGGTCGACGGCGCCGGGTCACAGGCGAGCAACAGCGCCGCGGCCCCGGCGACGACGGTCCGCACCTGCCCCAAAATTCCTTGCTCAACGATCATGGCGACTCTCCTCGGACGACCACGGTAGCAAAACTCACCTGGGCTCTACATGAAAACCAGGAAGCCGTGATTTGTGCGTTTTCACGGGCCGCAGACTACTCCAGCGCGCAATCGCGCGTGCGAGTCGCGTGATCTTCAAAGCTTGTATTCCTGCTTTTTCCAGGGCAGAGGTTAGGCAATGAAACTTTTCGTCCCGACCTCCGCAGCGCTCCTCGTCCTTGCGTTCACCGGGGCCGTCCGTGCCGACGGTCCGCCGGAGATCGGGACCGTGCCGGTGGATCCGTCGGCGATCTACGGCGGCTTCGAGACGGAGGTGTGCGGCTGGCCGACCACGGTCTCGATGCTCGGGCAGTGCACCGGCACGCTGATCCACCCGGAGATCGTGATCTACGCCGCCCACTGCGGCTCGGGCTACGGCGCGGTCAACTTCGGCGAGAACGGCAACTCGCCCAAGCGCACGGTGCAGACCGACTTCTGTCGGACCAACCCGAAGTACACCAACGGATCGTCGGGCCAGGACATCGCGTTCTGCAAGCTGGCGACCCCGCAGCTCGACATCCCGATCGTGCCGGTGCTGATGGGCTGTGAGGTCGATCAGTACCTCAAGCCGGGGCAGGAGGTGACGATCGTCGGCTTCGGCAGCGCCGACAACGGCCCGTACGGGATCAAGCGCGAGGTCGTGACGACGATCAACAGCGTCCAGGGCAACGAGGCGTTCATCGGCGGCGGCGGCAAGGACAGCTGCCAGGGCGACTCGGGCGGCCCGGTGTACGTGCAGATCGCCGACGGCTCGTGGCGCGCGTTCGGCATCACCTCGTACGGCGGCGCGTGCGGGACCGGCGGCTACTACTCGCTGATGCACAACGGCGTCGAGTGGATCGAGCAGGAGAGCGGGGTCGACCTGACGCCGTGCCACCGCGCCGACGGGGCGTGGGAGGCCTCGCCTGCGTGCGGCAGCTTCCCGACCGAGCCCGGCCTGGGCGGCGGGTCGTGGGCCAGCGGCTGCGGCGGCGGCGCGGTCAGCGGCTTCAGCACGACCTGTGGCCCGGCCGCGTGTCAGATCGAGGCCGACGTCACGGCGCCGATCGGCGCGGTCACCTCGCCGGCCGACGACACCGTGGTGATGGCCGAGAACGGGGTCGACCCGGTCAAGGTGCTCGTCGCGGTCGACGCGAGCGACCCGGCCGAGGGCGGCGAGTCGTGCGGCGTGCAGGAGGTCCGGTTGATCATCGACGGCCAGGAGATCCCGAACAGCGAGGACTTCTCGTCGCCCTACGAGTGGACCCAGGCGGTGTTCCCGTCGGGCTGCTACGAGGTCGGCGCGAAGGTGATCGACTTCGCCGGCAACGAGACGATCGTCGAGCCGCACACGCTGTGCGTCAACCGCGAGCTCCCGCCGCCGCCGCCGCCGCCGCCGCCCGCGGACACCGACAGCGGCACCGGCGGCGACACCGGCGAGCCGACCGGCGGCGACGGCTCGGCCGGGTCCGCGGGCGGCGGGTCCACGGGCGGCGGCTCCGCCGGCGGCTCCGACTCGGCGACCGGCGGGCAGGAGGACAGCGAGGTCGGCTGCACCTGCTCCTCGGAGCAGGGCCCGAAGGCCAGCTCACTGCTGCTGCTCGGGCTGGTCGCGCTCGGGGTCCGGCGGCGTCGCACGCGCGGCTGAGCGAGCGTCGGTCGGCGCGTGGCGGCCTCGCCTCGCGGGCGCGCGGGCGAGGCCGCGGCGCTTTCTCTTCATGGCCGGCTGGGGGCTGGCGGGAGGGACAGGTGAGGGGTCGCCCGACGGGTACCGATCGATGCGGGAGTCGAACCCGCACTCCCAAGAAGGAGATCAGATCTCGAATCTGACGCGTTTGCCTGTTTCGCCAATCAATAGTGGTTGCCCGCCCACGTGGCGACCCCTCGGGCGGCAGGATCGCCGCGCCGAGGGGTCTGCGTCAAGCGAGGGCCTCTGTTAGCCCCGGGGCTTCGTGTCCTTGGTGGGCTTGCCGTCGTCCTCGCGCGCGCGCATGCCGTCGACCGTGCGCGACAGCGGGGTGCCGCGGACGAGCTGGCCGAGCAGCTCGGCCGGGCTCTTGCCGCCGAGCAGGGCGACGAGGTTCATGTTGTTGGCGGCGGCCTTGAGCACCTCGCCGTCGGCGGCGGCGTGCAGCGCGGCGACCAGCTCGGCCTGGATCGCGCCGAGGCGGACGGCGTCGGCCTGGGCGTAGGCGGCGGCGCTCGACTGATCGATCTCCGCCATCGCCCGGGTGTGCGCCTGGACGGCGGCGTCGACCAGCGCGCGCGCCCTGGCCTCGGCCTCGGCGGCCTGGATCCGCTGGGCCGCCGCGAGCTCGGCCTTCTCGCGCTCGCGGTCGCGCGTGGCCTCGTAGGTGAGGCGATCGAGCGCCTGCTTGGCGCGCAGCGCCTCCTGCTCGCGCGCGGCGACCAGGCGCTGCTTGAGCTCGGCGACGGCGTGCTCGTCCTGCGCCTCGAGCCGGGTCGTCTCGGCCATCCGCTGGCCGGCGCCGCGCTGGACCGTGTGCTCCTCGGCGTCGATGTGGTCGCGCAGGCGGGTCGACTCGAGGCGGCGGCGGGCCTGCGCGTCCTGCAGCTGCAACGACACGGCCTCGCGCTGGACGTTGGCGAACAGCTCGGCGAGCGCCGCGTCGGCGACGCCGAAGCCGAGCACGTCGACGCTGGTCAGCACCATGCCGTTCTCGCGGAACCCGAGCGCGCCGTCTTCGCCGAGCAGCGCCTTGCGGACGAGCGCCGGGAAGTCGGCGAGCAGCTGGGTCGCCGACTGCACGCGGGCGGCCTCGCGGACGCGCGCGCGCACGGTGTCGGCGAGCAGCTTGACCGGGTCCTCGACGTGGAACCACCGCTCGGGCTCGCCCTGGAAGTGACCGGCGAGGCCGAGCTTGACCTTGAAGCGGACGAAGTCGGCCGACTCGACCTCGAAGTTGTCGGCGACGCGGCCGCCCTGGATCCGCAGGAAGCAGGTGGTGACGGTGGTGTGGCCGTCCTTGCTCTTGCCCTTCGACAGCTTGAGCGGGGTCAGCTGCTCCTCGAACTCAAGCAGCTCGGTGCACGGGCCGACGACGACGCGGCGGCCGTGGCGCGAGGTGATCAGCACGGCCTCGTTGTTCGGCACGATCACGCTGAGCGCCCACGGCGTGACGACCTCGGCGGTGGTGATCTTGTGCGGCTCGGCGTGGCCGATCCACAGGTTCCACTTGTCGTGCGGGACGCGGCGGTGGACGTGCTCCTCGCCGCGCGGGTCGACGAGGTACGAGGTCTCGCCGCGGACCATCTTGACCATGCCGGTCCGCTGGTCGCGGACGTAGATCCCGGACTTCTGGTCGATGCCGATCGCGTGGATCACGACCTGGTCGTGGTCGTTGCCGACGTGCGGCTCGCGCGTGACCGGGTTCAGGACCTCGGCCTCGATGAACGGGAAGAACACGCTCGGCAGGCCGCGGACCAGCAGCTCGGCGCCGGCCTCGTAGTGGTCGCGGTCGAGCGGGGTGCCCGGCGGCAGCCGCTTGGCCAGCTCGGCGCGATCGACCGGCGTGATGATCCGGAGGTAGAGCGCCTGGTGCTCGCCGAGCTCGTAGGCGTCGTAGACGCGGCGCCGCGAGCCGCGCTGGAGGAAGGTGTCGTGCGGGCCGGGGAACACGCGCGCCGGGCCGCGGATCGTCCGCGGGTTGCCGTCGGCGTCGAACAGGAAGCAGAAGTTCTTCGGCCCGAGCACGACGGCCTTGCGCGCGTACGGGTCGGCCGCGACGCCGCTGCGGCCCGAGTCGGACCCCTTGCCGCGGCGCTGCTGCTGGCGGTCGTTCCACGCGTCGTCGAGCGCGGTCAGCATCACGCCGCGCTCGCCGCTGGTGTACTCCTGCTTGTGCCGCAGCTCGTTCTTGAGCACGCTGAACTGGCGGACCGACAGGCCGTCACCCACCTGCGCGAGCAGCTTGGCGAGCTCCTCCTGGGCCGCGGGCGGCAGCGAGGGGACGCCGTCCTCGTCGCGCCCGCGCGCCTCGGTCTCCTCGAGCGCCGGCACGACCTCGATGCCGGTCGGCGGGATGAAGAACTGGGTGTGCCGGCCCTGGATCACGATCCGCTGGCCGATCCGCAGCTGCGTCGGGTGGCTCTTGGTCGCCGGCTCGGGCTGCACGCGCCGCGTCTCGCCCTCGGCCTCGGCGCCGTCGATCACGACGCTCGACAGGCCCGCCGACTCGATCACGAGCCGGTAGTACGGGGCGTTCTCGTCGAGCGGGCCGACGACCTCGACGATCAGGTACTGGTTGGCCGAGAGCTTGTGCGCCGGCCGGACCTCGGCCGACTGCCCCGGCCACATCGGGAAGGCGCACGGGCCGGGGATGATCTTCTTGGTCCCGAGCCGCAGCTCCTTCTCCTTGTTGCCGCCGGGCACGTAGGCGCCGTTCGGCCCGTCGGGCTGATCGACCGCGACCGGGTTCTCGAGCAGCACGTACTCGCCGTCGCGGGCGATGATGAAGGGCCGCGCCTCCATCGGCGCGGGCTCGTAGCCGCCGCGCCCGTTCGACCGCACGATCCGGTCGTTGGCGCTGGGCGTGAACTCGGTGGGCCCGATGTGGGTCAGGATCTCGCCCGAGGTCTCGTTGAGCGACCACAGGAACGAGCGGCGCGGGACGGGGATCTTCTGGCGGTTCTCGATGGCCAAGAGCGACCTCGCTGGCAGACGGTGGGGCCGGCAGGATAGCGGGGCGGCCGGCCGTTGTCGCCGAGCGCGATCGCGCGGGAGCGCGGGTCAGCGCGCGACGCCGATCTTGGGGCAGATGTCCTGCATGACGCAGTTCGGGCAGTCCGGCTTCTTGGCGGTGCACACGTAGCGCCCGAGCAGGATCAGCGCCGGGCCGAAGAAGGTCCACTGATCCTCGGGGACGAGCTGCATCAGATCGCGCTCGATGTCCTCCGGCTTGCTCGCGTCCGACAGGCCGATGCGGCCGCTCAGGCGGATCACGTGGGTGTCGACGATCACCCCCGAGGGTATGTTGAAACATGTCGCAAGGACCACGTTGGCGGTCTTGCGCGCGACGCCCGGCAGGCGCACGAGCTGCTCGATCGACCGCGGGACCTCGCCGCCGTGCCGGTCGACGAGGATCCGGCAGGCCTCCTGGATCGCCTTGGCCTTCTGCCGGTAGGTGCCGGTCGGCCGGATCATCTCCTCGAGCTCGGCGCGGTCGGCGTCGGCGAACGCGCGGGCGTCGGGGTACCGCGGGAACAGCTCGGCGGTGACGGCGTTGACCCGCTCGTCGGTGCACTGCGCCGCGAGGATCGTGGCGACGAGCATCTGCACCGGGGTGTCCCAGTTGAGCTCGTAGCGGGCGTCGGGGTAGGCCTGGCGCAGGCGGTCGAGGAGCACGTCGATGTCGGGGTGCTGCATGCCGCGGCGATTATGCACCCGCCGGCCGGGCTCCGGGAGAGCGCGCCGACGCGCGTCAGCCGGGCGCCGGACAGACCTCGACGGCCTGATCCGAGTAGTAGAACACCTCGACGTCGCCGTTCGAGCAGAAGCCGATGTACAGGTAGACGAGCTCGCCGATCGACTTGTCGGCGTTCTCGAACAGCAGCGAACCCCAGGCCCAGCCGACGCCGAGGCACGGCGGCGGCGTGCCGAGATCTTCGATGACGACCGGATCCTCGCGCGCCTCGAGCAGCGTGGCGTCGACCGGCAGCGCCGCCTCCGCGGCCGCGCGCGCGAGGGCGCGGCCGGCGGCGACGTTGGCCTCGATCACGCCGCCGTTGGCCGCGTCGACCAGCTCGTTGCCGACGTTCTCGTCCGACCAGGCCATCATGTGGCCGGCGGCCTCCGGCATGAAGGCCTGCACGGCGGCGACGCTCTTGGGCATCGCCGCCGGCGGGTAGGCGAGCTGGAACGCGTCGAGCAGCTTGTGCGGCGGGAGCTGGCCCTCCTCGAGGCAACAGATGTCCTCCGGCGGGCAGGCCGGGCCGCCCATGTCGAGCTTGCCGGTCGAGCCGGTGCCGGTGAGCGGGTCGCTGGTCGCGTCGGTGCCCGCGCTCGACGAGCTCGTGGTGCTCGCGTCGCCGCCGGTGGTCTGCTCGCCGGTGGTCGGGCCGCCGGTGGTCGGGTCGCCGGTCGCAACGCCGGTGGTCGCGCCGCCGGTGAGGCCCGCGCCGGTGGTGCCGAACCCGGTGACGTCGCCGGCGCTGGTGCGCCCGTCCGAGGGCGCGCACGCGACCGACAGGGCGACTGCGAGGACGACGACGCCGAGATCTCGCACGGAAACCACCTCCGCGCGCGACGCTACCACGGCCCCGCGCGCGGCGACAACGACCGCCGTCCGCCGCGCGGGTCCGCTACACTCCCGCGTACATGCCCGAGGTCGGCCTGCAGCGCTATCAGATCATGGAGCCCCTCGGCGCGGGGTCGCAGGGCAAGACGTTCCGCGCGATCGACCGCGAGACGGGCAAGGCGGTCGCGGTCAAGGTGCTCCACCTGCGCGGCCTCGGCGGCGACTGGAAGCCGTTCGACCTGTTCGAGCGCGAGTGCAGGGTGCTGCAGGCGCTCGACCACCCGGGGATCCCGCGCTACCTCGACCAGTTCTCGAGCGAGCAGTCCGGCGACTTCTTCCTGGTGATGGAGCTGGTCGAAGGGACACCCCTGTCGCAGCGCCTCGGCCGCCCGAACGACCCGAAGGAGCTGATCGGCTGGCTCCGCCAGGCGCTCGAGATCCTCGAGTACCTCCACGGCCGCCACCCGCCGGTGATCCACCGCGACATCAAGCCGTCGAACCTGATCCTGCGCCCCGACGGCCGCCTGTGCCTGATCGACTTCGGCGGGGTCCGCCTGGCCTTGAACCCCGAGGGCAGGTCGACGATGATCGGGACGTTCGGCTACATGGCGCCGGAGCAGCTGCACGGCGAGGCGACCCCGGCGACCGACATCTACGCGCTCGGGGCGACGATCGCGGCGCTCGCCGCCGGGACGCCCGCCGAGCAGCTGCCGCGCCGCGGGCTGCAGATCGACCTGGCGGCCGTGCTCCCGCCCGGCCCGCTGGTGGCTGTCCTTTCGGACATGACCCAGCCGGATCCGGGCCGCCGCCTGGCGACCGCGGCGGCCGTCCGCGCGGCCCTCGGCCAGGGCCCCGGGCCGTCGCGCCCGCAGCCCCAGGCGAGCGCCCCGCCGACGACGGCGCTCGACCAGGCGCCCGCGCCCGACTTCCCGGCGCTCCGCAAGCTGCCGACGTTCCTCCGCTTCTTCGTGTGGCTGTGGGCGCTGATGGCGACGGGGATCTTGCTGACGATCGAGTTCGTGGCGGTGCCGCTGGTGTTCGCGGTGCAGGCGACGAACAAGCGCTACAAGAAGGAGCACCGGCGGCGCCGGCTGCACGAGAAGGAGCAGCGGGCGCTCGGGTCGGTGAAGTCGATCCGGCTGAAGCTGCAGGCGATCGCGTCGGGGGCCGATCCGCGCGAGTCGCCGGCGTTGCCGCCGGGGGACCGGCGATCGGGCTGAGCGCGCGGGCGATCCACGGGTTCACCCGTCTCGAAGCACTCGAGTCAGGATCCCGAGCCCCATGTTCGCCGCGTTGCAGGTGATCATCACCACACCGACGATCCAGAACCTCTGGCGAACCGCCGGCAGCTCCGACTCGCGCGCGAACACGCGGCGCGGCCACAGCGCGAACGACACGTAGAGGAACAGCCCGAGCGACACCAGCAGGAGGCCGACCTTCGCCGCCACCAGCGCGGTCCACGGCGACGCCGCCGGCGCGCGGGCCCACGCCAGGGCGCCGCCGCTGAGCACGATCGCCGCGATCCCCGAGAGCACCTTCCAGCGGGCCCCGTGGACCACGTGGAAGATGAAGTCCTCGAACTCGGACGAGCGCTGGAAGAAGCGTTCGGCGCGCGGGTGGAGCACGAACACGCTGAACACCATCGCCCCGATCCACACGCCTCCGCCGAGCACGTGCACCGCGATCACCAGCGCGGACGCGATCGCCGACATCGGGCGCACGCTACCACGGGCGCGTGTTATAAGGCGCGCCCGCATGCTCCACGATCCCGACGCCTTCGACTACGTCGTGCTCGGCGGCGGCTCGGCCGGCTGCGTGCTCGCCGGGCGGCTGTCCGACGATCCCGCGGCGCGCGTCCTGCTGCTCGAGACCGGCGACCGCGCCGAGCGGCACCCCGAGACCTTGAGGGCCGACGGCTACAAGGACGCCTTCGTCAACGACGCGCTCGTCCACGCCCGCTTCAGCGTCCCGCAGCCGGGCTGCGGCGGACGACCGCTGTGGCTCGGCTCCGGGCGCGGCATGGGCGGCAGCGGCTCGATCAACGCGATGGTCTACCTGCGCGGCAGCGCGGCCGACTTCCGCGCGTGGGACACCCCCGGGTGGGGCTGGGGCGACGTCGTCCCCGACTTCGAGGCGCTCGAGCGCGTGCTCGACGTCCGGGTCCGGCCGCCGACCGAGTTCACGGAGACGTGCATCGCCAGCGCCGAGGAGACCGGCTTCCGCCGCGAGGTCGACCTCGACGGCGGCGACCTGCTCGGCGCGCTCGGCTACGAGCGGATGAACTACCAGGGCGAGCGGCGGCGCAACGCCTACGTCGCGTTCGTCCAGCCGAAGGCCGACCATCCCAACCTGGTCGTCGAGACAGGCGCGCACGCGCACCGGCTCGTGCTCGACGATCGGCGGCGCGTCGTCGCCGTCGAGTACGCGGCCGGCGGCGCGCTGCGGACCGCCCGCGTGCGCCGCGAGGCGATCGTGTGCGCGGGCGCGCTCGAGTCGCCCAAGCTGCTGATGCTGTCCGGGATCGGCCCGCGCGAGCAGCTGCGGCGCCACGGGATCCCCTCGGTGTTCGACCTGCCCGGCGTCGGCGAGAACCTGCAGGACCACCCGAACGTCACCCTGTTCCATTACGGGCGGCGCGCGGTCGACTGCAACTATCCGCAGCTCTACGGGTTCCACCGCGCGCGGCCCGGCGACCACCTGCCGGCCGATCAGGCCGACACCTGCTACGTCTTCTATCCGGCGCGCTCGTCGCTGCGCGAGGCGACGATGCGCATGGTGCCGGCGCTGACGATCCCGCCGGCGCTGTACCGCCGCACCTGGCTGCCGCGGCTGGTCCGCGGCGCGGTCTCGCTCGCGTTCGCGCCGGCGTTCGTGCGCCGGGTGATCGAGCGTGTCTGGGGCCTGGTCGTGATCCTCGGCAAGCCGAAGAGCCGCGGCACCGTCCGGCTGGCGTCGGCGCGGCCCGAGGAGCAGGCGCGGATCGACCCGGCCTACTTCGCCGACCCGGCCGACATGGCGACGATGATCGCCGGCGTCCGCCTCGCGCGGCGGATCGCCGCGGCCTCGGGCCTGCGCGCGTGGGGCAACGCCGAGGTCCTGCCGGGCCGGTGGTCGAGCAGCGACGCGGCGCTGGCGAGGTTCGTCCGCAAGATGGCGATGACGACCTACCACTACGGCGGAACCTGTCGCATGGGACAGGGCCCCGGCAGCGTCGTCGACGCGCGGCTCAAGGTCCGCGGGATCGACAACCTGCGGGTCGCCGACGCGTCGATCATGCCCGAGGTCCCGGTCTCGGCGCTCAACGCCCCGAGCATGCTGATCGGCTGGCGCGCCGCCGACCTGATCCGCGCCGAGCAGCGATCGGGCTTCCGCGCCGCGGCCGGCTGAGCGCAGGCGCGAGCGCGCCGCTCAGCTCGACCACACGGCGGTGGCGGGCGTCGTGTCGCCGGCGCTGGACGGGTCGGCGGGCAGGTCGAGCGTCACAAGCACGCGGTCCTGCAGCTTGATCGCCCCGGCGAGCGCCTTGTAGGGCGCGATCCCCCAGCGCGAGGGGGTCAGCGTCACCTCGCCGCGCAGGCGGCCGGCCTGGGCGCGGAACGTCGCGCGGATCGGACATGTCTTTCCGGCCAGGGTCAGCTCGCCCTCGGCGGTCGTCGCGTCGACGAGCCTGCCGGTGAACGTCACCTCGGGGTGGCGCTCGGTGTGGAGGATCTCGTCCGTCATGTTGCGGTGGATCTTGTCCTTGTCGCCCGCGCTGAGCGTCGACGGATCGACCTGGCCGTCGCGGCCGACCGCGCCGTCGACCGCCAGCGACGCGGGCCAGAAGCGGCCGGTCAGCGCCTGGCCGTCGCGGCGGATCTCGAAGCGCCGCAGCGTCAGCCGCAGATCGTGAGCCAGGCGGGCGAGCAGCCCGTCCTTGTAGGTGAACACGTGGATCGTCGCCGGGGCCGTCACGGCCCACGCATAGCACGCGTCCCGCTCACACGTACTCGAGCTCGATCGCCAGCGTCGCGCCGTGCGGCAGGCGGACGCGGCGGGGGTCGTGGCCGTGCCAGCGGGCGAAGCCGTGGCAGAGCGCGTGGACCTCGCGGAGCCAGCGCGCGAGCGGCTCGCAGCGCGGGAACTCGGCGCGCAGCAATTGCGAGGCGCCGGTCAGGCCGCACAGGCTCTCGTCGTGCAGCGCCTCGAGCTCGGCCGCGGCCGCGGACGGGCGCAGACGTTCGCCGCGCAGGAGGCAGCCGAGCAGGTTCGGGCGGCCCTCGGCGAGATCCTCGGCGGCGCCGGCGACGTCGTCCTGGATCGCCAGCAGGCGGGCGGCGTAGCGGCGCACCGACGCGAGCGCCGGGTGCTCGCGCACCGCGAGCGGCAGGGGGCAGTCGGCGACGTACTCGAGCAGATCGAGCGCCGGCCCGGCGCCGACAGCCGCGGCCCGGATCTGCAGCAGCTCCTCGCGCGACGGGTAGCCGCCGGCCTGGATCTTCGCCGTCCACGCGAGCTCGCCGCGGCTCGCCGCCTGCCAGTCGGCGAAGTCGTCGGCGAGGCGGGCGCACCAGCCGGGGCCCATCGCCGCGCGGTAGCGGCGGGCGGTCTCCCACCAGGCGCGCAGGGCCGGCTCCGGGCGCGCGGGCGCGCACGCGTGGCGCGGGTCGAAGCCCTCCGGCTCACCGGGCCGTTCGGGCGCGGCCGCGTCGTCGCCCCGGATCGCCGCCAGCAGCTCGGCCTCGGTCGCCGGCCCGTCGCCGACGACCAGCCAGAGCGTCAGGAAGCGCAGGGCCGTCGCGGCGCGCTGGGGGTCGGCGGCGACCGGCCACCCGCCGAAGCGGGCCACGCCCGGGGCGCGCCAACCGCGGACGGCCAGCGGGCTCGGGGCGTGCGGGTGCGCAGAATTTGCGCCAATGCGCGACGACGTCCCCGCGCCGGCGGAGAACCACGGCAGTGGATAGCGCAGCGTCAGCTCCAGCGTCGCGGGGGCGGGGAGGAACGTGCGTTCGTCGCGGGTCTCGTGGGTCATGCCGAGCAGGCCAGGAGGAGAGGGGAGGTCCGCCCCCGGGCGTCGGATCGATGGTCGGCGATCCGACGCCCGAGTCCGGCCGTGGGGCGGCCGGCGCTGGTCTTCGATGGTCGGGGCCCGGACGGGAGGCGCGGGCCCGCGGTGAGCTGGGGTCTCACCGAGGGCGACCGCCCGGGTCGATCATGGAAGCGTCGCGAACCAGCCCGACGGATCACCGGGGCAGCGAAGATTCGCCGGCCCCACGAACGTGGACTACCCGCTGGGGCAGCGGGAGCGCCAGACCCTCGCGGCGCAGGCGCGCGATCACGCGCTTGAGCAGCGCGTGCTGCAGGGCGAACCGGTCGGTGAAGTTGGTGATCGCCACCCAGGCCCGGGCATCGATCCCGGTGTCGTGGATCGCCCGCAGGCGGAACGCGGGGGGTTCGGGGCGCAGGGCCGGGAGGTCGGCGCGGGCGGCGATCAGCTCGTCGGTGACGATCGCCTCGACGAGCTCGGGGTCGGCGTCGAGGGGGACGCGGAACGTGATGTCGATCGACATCGTCGCGTCGGGGCGGCTGAAGTTGGTCATCACCGCCTCGCCGAGCTTCTTGTTGGGGATGAAGACCAGCAGGTCGGTCAGCGTGCGCAGGGTGGTGGTGCGCCAGCCGATGTCGGCGACGAAGCCCTCGACGCTGCCCTCGAGGCTGACGTAGTCGCCGATCCGGATCTGGCCGGCGGCGGTCAGGTTGACGCCGGCGAACACGTTGGCGAGCGTGTCCTGGAAGGCGAGGGCGACCGCGAGGCCGCCGACGCCGAGGGCGGTCAGCGCGGGGAACACCGACACGCCGAAGAAGCCGAGCGCGACGCCGACGCCGAGCATCAGCAGCAGCGAGTTGACGATGTACTTGAGCAGCGTCGTCCCGCCGCCGGCCTGGGCCTGGGCGCGGCCGACGATCTCCGACACGATCGCCATCAGCGTGACGGTGACCGACAGCGCGAGCAGCGTCGCGGTGATCCGCTCGCCCCACACGATCGACCGCGTGCGCCACGGCATGTCGGCGAACGACATGTAGAGCGCCGCGAGCAGGGTCCACGCGAACACCCGGCCGCGCAGGCGGGCGATCACGATCTCGTCGTACGGCCACGAGTTGCGCAGGCTGGCGCGCGCGAGCAGCGGGAACACCGCGAACCGCAGCAGCGCCGCGAGGACCAGCGCGAAGAGCATCTGGGCGACGACGTCGGCGTAACCGCGGGCGGCGCGGGGCAACAGCTCCGTCGCCAGCCAGTGCAGCTGGGGCAGGGGGAAGATCGCGTCGTCCATGGACCTGGCTTCTCGAACCTGGCTAGGGGGACAGGAAGGCGGCCCACAGGGCCTCGATGTGCTCGCGGAGGAACATATACTCGAAGGCCGCGAGCGCGAGGAAGGGGCCGAAGGGGACGCGGACGCCCATCACCCCGGCGTCGGGATCCTCCTCGCCGAGCTCCGGATCGTCGCCGTGGACCTCCTGCAGGTCGGTGTTGGCGACCCGCTTGCCGAGCAGCGCGAGCGGGATCGCCACGAGGAGGCCCTGGATCGCGCCGGCGGCGATCGTCCACACGAGGCCGCGCGCGCCGCAGAACGCCCCGACCATCGCCAGCAGCTTGCCGTCGCCGAGGCCGAGCGCCTCGATCCCGCGGTAGCGCAGGTAGACCCAGCGCAGGCCGGCGACCAGCAGGTAGCCGGCGGCGGCGGCGACGGCGGCCTCGGCGATCCCGGGGCCGAGCACGCCCGGGTCGACCGCGGCGACGACGAGCCCGAGCGCGGCGACCGGCAGCACGACCTCGTCGGGGATCAGCCACAGGTCGAGGTCGGTGTAGGTGGCGATCAGCAGCGCGAGCCCGAACACGAACCACAGCAGCCACGCGAGCAGGCCCGGCGCGCCGCCCTCGACCAGCGGCCGCAGGACGAACTGCAGGTACAGCGTGAACCCGAGGACCCCGCCGAGCAGCTCGACGACCAGGTAGCGCAGCGCGAACGGCTCCTTGCAGTGGCGGCAGCGGCCGCGGAGCAGCAAGTAAGAGAGGATCGGGACGTTGTCGTACCACGCGATCGGCCGCTCGCAGGCCGGGCAGGCCGAGCCGGGGCGGACGACCGACATCCCGCGCGGCAGCCGCCAGATCGCCACGTTGGCGAAGCTGCCCCACAGGGTGCCCCAGACGAACGCGACCATCGGCGCCCACCAGGCCATCAGGACCTGGAGGAGCAGCGGGTCGACCTCGACGACGGTGGGCTCGGGCAGCATCGGCGCCCAGCGTACGCGATCGGCGGGCCCGGGGCTGCCCGCCCGCGCCGCGAGGGCGCGCGCGTCGGCGGCGAGGTCGCGGCCGGCGCCCGTGCGGCGGTGGGAATACCGCGGCATGCCTGCGCGTCGCGGCGGCCGGAGGGTCGCGGCGTGTCCGCGAGTCGGCGCGGCCCGAGCGTGCGCGTCGGGCGGAGCGCGGCGTGTCAGCGCGTCGGGGCGGCCCGGAAGATCGCGGGTGCGTGCGCTTCGGGTCGCGGCTCGCGTGTCCTCGCGTGTCGAGGATCCGCGGGGGCGGGGGCGGAGCGCGGCTCGCGGTCGGCGGCGTCCTGCGATATCTTCCGCGCGTGGCGCTTCGCCCCTCGCTCCGGCTCGCATGGGCCCTCGTCCTCGCCCTCGGCTGCGACGCCGAGGAGCCGCCCGCGGCGTCCGCCAGCCTGCCGCCGCGGCCCGGCGCGCACCGCCAGGGCCAGGCCGAGGTCGCGCGCGCCGGCGTCGACGCGCTGCTCGCCGCGCCCGGGCCCGCGACGCTGCTGCCGGTGCTCGCGCAGGGCCACGGCGTCGCGCGCGAGCTGCTCGGCCGCCACCGGCTCGGCTACACGGCCGACTTCGAGCTCGCGCCGGAGGCCGAGGCGCGCCCGGTCGTCGACCGGCCGGTCGCGCTCGCGCAGGACGTCCGCGACGAGCTGGCGCTGCAGTGGGCCGCCGGTCCCGGAGAACCTGTCCGCTTCCACCTGTCCCAAAAGACCGACAAGGAGCGCGGCCGCGAGGTGATGGTCCTCGGCGAGCAGGTGTACACGCGGCTGTTGCACCGCGGCTGGCACGTCCGTCCGCTCGACGGCGACGTCCACCTGCGCTGGCTCGACGAGGCGCAGCGCGGCGTCCACGACGTCGTCGCCTTCGCCGCGCCGGCGCTGGCGGTCACCGCCGCCGAGGACGGCGAGGTCGTCCGCGTCGAGCTCGCCCGCGCCGGGGCGACGGAGCCGGCGCTGCGGGCCGCCGGCGCGACCCGCAAGTGGCGCGAGGCCGCCGAGATCACCGCGATCGAGGGCTCGCTGACCCTGCAGCGCGCGACCGGCCTGTGGCTCGCGGCGGACATCCGCGTCCGCTACACGCTGCGCGACCCGGAGGGTCGGACGCTGCGCGGCGAGACCCATCTCACCGGCCACGTCGAGGCCGCCCCGGATCTGCAGCTGGCCCCGCCCGAGGGCGCCCAGCCGCTGCCCGAGCGCCTGCGCTACGAGGTCGAGCGCCGCCGGCTGCTCGACGGCCTCGCCGGTACGTGAGGTGACGCGCCCGCCGGGCGGCCGGGAGTCTTTGCCTGGCCCGCGTGAAGCGCTACAAGGCCACGCGTGACCAAGCCCGCCCTCACTCGCGCGGAACTGCCGCCCGCCCTCCAGCGCGCGCTGGACCTCGCCGTCGACGCCAAGGCCGCCGCGCCGATCGCCATGCAACTGACCGAGATCGCGGGCTACACCGATTGGGCGCTGATCGTGTCCGGCCGGTCCGACCGCCACGTCGGCGGCATCACCGAGGCGATCACGGCTGGCCTGAAGGACATGGGCGTCTCGCCGACCGGCACCGACGGCCTCGACGAGCACCTGTGGGATCTCCTCGACTACGAGGACTTCCTCGTCCACGTGTTCTACCACCCGGTCCGCAAGCACTATGACCTCGAGAGCATGTGGCGCGACGCCCCGCGCGTCGAGCTCGGCCTGCCGCCCGAGGTGATGGACACCTCGGCGCTCGAGGGCCTCGCGCCGCCCGAGAACATGCCCCCGTACCGCGGCGGCACCTTCGGCGCGTTCCCCGGCGAGCTCGAGGACGAGGACGAGTTGAAGGACGCCCCCGGCGAGCTGGCCGCCGACGACAGCGACGACGACCGCGAGCCCTACGACGCCGAGGCCGGCGAGGACGCCGAGGGCGACTACGACGAGGAGTCGTACGACTACGACGACGCCGAGGACGCGGAGGACGCCGACGACGAGTCGTACGGCGAGGTCGCCGACGAGGCCGACGCCGAGGTCGCCGAGACCCCCGCACCCGCGGCCCCCTCACGCCCCGCCGCGCGCCGCAAGTCGCCGTGAAGCTGTCCGTCGTCGCCGCAGGCAAGCTGAAGGACACCGCGCTGGTCGCCCTGTGCGCCGACTACCTGCGCCGCGTGCAGCCGTTCCTCGCGGTCGACGTGATCGAGGTCCGCGACATGCCGGCGATCCGCGCCCACTGGTCGCGCCTCGACGGGGCGCGCGTGCTGCTCGACGAGCGCGGCGAGCAGATCGACACGCGCGAGCTGGCGCAGTGGATCGACCGCTGGCGCCGCGACGGCCGCGACGTCGCGCTGTACATCGGCGACGCCGACGGCTTCACGGTCACCGACCGCACGCAGGCCGACAAGATGCTGGCGCTCAGCAAGCTGACGCTGCCGCACCGGCTGGTCCGCCTGGTGCTGCTCGAGCAGCTGTACCGCGCCGCCAGCCTGCTCGCGGGGCACCCGTACCACCACGGCTGAAGCCTCGGCGGGCAAGTTGCCGAAGGCCGGCGCGTGAGCTGTCGACCGGCTAGCGGACCAGCTCCGCGAACATGCGCAGCATCGGCTCGGTGAACAGCGGCGAGGGCACGATGGTCCCCGCCAGCGCCCACGCGCGCCCGAGCGGGCGCGGCCAGCGGGCGACCTTGAGCGGGCCCTCGGCGCCGAGCAGCGCCCCCTGCAGCGCGAAGAACGCGGCTGTCCTTGCGACCATCTCGGCGTCGAGCGCCACCGCCACGATCCACGCGTGCAGCGCCACGCTGACCGCGAACGCCAGCGCCAGCCCGAGGCCCGCGCGGCCGCGGCGGGCCAGCGGCACGAAGCAGTGCTGGCGGAGCCAGCGGTTGACCGGCAGGTTCCAGCGCTCGCCCCAGAAGTCGCGCAGGCTGCGGGCCAGGATCGGGTGGCGGTGGACCGGCGGGAACTCGGCGCCGAGCAGGTGGCCGAGCGTGTGCAGCAGCCCCGCGAGCAGCTCGGCGAAGCTGTACATGAACACCAGCCCGGCGAGCCAACGCAGCGGCCCGCCGTCGGGCGCCAGCGTGTGGGCTGCCCACAAGGACAGGTACGCCGCGGCCCCGGCGAGCGCCGCGCGGCCGAGCCACTTCGGGTCGAGGCGGGGCCCGGTCCAGGTCACGCGGCGGCTGTCGACGATCGCCAGCACGTGGACCGCGCGGTGCAGCGGCGGCAGCGGCCGCGGCTCGCGGGCGAGGTCGACCAGGCGCGCGCAGCCCCAGAACGCGGCGGCGGCGAGGATCGCGCGGGCCATCACGCTGGTCGCGAGGAACGGCAGCGCGAACACGGGCAGCGCGAGCGCGAGTCCGAGCGCTCGCCGCAGCGGGGAGCCGGCGGTCACGAGGGCGGCGAGCACCAGGAGGACGAGCATCGCCCCGTCAGTGTAACCGCGGCCGCGCCGGCGTTCGACGGTCGGGCACGTGCGGGCAACGAGGAGGTGCGCCGCGCCAAGCCGGCGCGAGCGGTCCGCGTTCGCCCGGGCGCCGGCGCGGGCGCCCCCTGCGCCCGCGTCACTCGCCCGCGCAGCACTTCGGGTGGCCGTCGGTGCCGCACTGCGGGTCGTCGACCTTCTCGACGCACAGGCCGCAGCACTTCGGGTAGTTCGGCTGGCCGCACTTCGGCTCGAGCTCGACCGGCACGCAGCCCTTGCAGTCCCAGCGCCAGTGATCGACCAGCGTCACCGTCGCCTTGCTGCTGTCGCCCATGTCCATGATCGCGAACGCGAACGTGAACGTCTCGCCGGGCACGACCGGCGCCTGCACGGTGACCCAGCCGGTCGTGCCGTGGCCGCCGAAGCCGGTGCCGGCGAGCTCGGGCGCGTCGCCGACGAAGCCCGCGCTCTCGATCGCCTCGGCGAGCGCGGTGACGGTGAACGGCCGGCCCTCGAAGAATGTCACGTTGCCGGTGTACGCCTCGCTCGTCGACCAGCCGATGAACATGTCGTTGAACTTGTCGCCGACGAACTCCGGGTACTCGGACGAGAAGAACGCCGCGTCGAACAGGAAGCTCTCGACGCCCGCCGGCGCGGTCACCGAGAACGACCCGAACAGCAGGTCGTTCGGGTCGCCGTTGCCGAGCGTCCAGTTGGGCGCGATGCTGTCGGAGCAGTCGTGGACCCCGTCGCAGTCGACGAACGGGTCCCCGCCCTGGCCGCCCTTCGAGCCGACCTGCCAGTGCATCGGCGCCGGCAGGGCGTTCGGCAGGTCCGGGTTGAAGTTGTTGTCGTTGTCGTACTGCGGCATCGTCTCGACGAGCGAGCCGTCGGGCTGCAGGTTGGCGACGCGGCCGGTGCTGAGGACCAGGAACTTCGCGCCCTCGCGCGGGCGGAACAGCAGCTTGCCGGGGTCGTTCGGGTCCTTCGCGGTGCCGAAGCCGGTCGCCGCCCGCCACGCGATCGGCTGCGACATGAAGACCTGGTTCGTGATCGGGATCGTGTTCTCCGGCGCGCCCGGGCAGCCGACGCCGATCGCGTGGAACGGATCCTTGTCGTCGTCCTGGTCGCAGACGTTGAGGATCCCCGGCGCCTCGCAGTCGATGTCGCCGGTCGTCGTGTCGGCGGCGGTCGTGTCGCCGGTCGTGTCGCCGCCGGTGGTGGTGGTGGTCGTGTCGTCGGCGGTCTCGCCGGCCGTCGCGGTGACCTCGGCGGTCGTCGCCTCGCTCGTCGTCCCGCCGGTCGCGTCGCCCGTCGAGGCCGCGCTCGAGGTCGACGCGGCGCCCGTCGGATCGCCCGCGGTCGTCGGCTCGGGGCCGGTGGTCGGCGACGGCTCGGTCGTCGCCGCCGCGCCCGTCGTCGCGTCGACGGGGCCCGTCGAGCCGTCGCCGGTCGCGGAGGTGCCCGGCGGGCTGCCGCAGGCGAGGCCCGCGGCGAGGAGGCAGAGCGTCGAGGTGGCAGGCAGGCGCATGACGAGGATCCCCGGCCGATAATGGACCACCGCGGCGGCCGTGGGGAGGGGCCGCGTGCAGATGATCTGGGCTTTGATTGCGTGAGCTGTCCGCCTTGCGTGGGCAATTTGTTCAACAAGGAGTTCCTTTGCACGACGGTGGAGAATAGTCTCCAGATCATGAGGTGAGCATTCATCGGTCGCTGCGCGATGCGAGAAGTGATGATATCGGTCGGTATGAGAGTATCTTCCTTGCCGCCCACAGAATGGGCAATATACGTTAGGCCTGTTTTCCAAGGCACCGCTTCAAAAAGTGTTGTGCAAGGCGGATTCCTGGAGTTCCGAACAGCCTGAGCTTGTCCTCTCAAACAACTTGCGCCCGGACATCGTCCTGCTCCAGGGGAATGTCCCAGTCTTCCTGATCGAAGTCTTCGTCACGCACCGGATCGGCGAAGAGAAGAGGAGCCGTCTCGCGGACGCGGGCCTCGTCGGCATTGAAGTCGCTGCCAGCGATCTTTTCAACGAGAAAGGAGAGCCTACATATCAATACACGGGTGCTCTCCCGGTGCCGAAGACTGCCTGGGGCATCGAGAGCGCTCCGCGTAGCTACAATATCTGTCCACGCTGCCGAGCCATCTCAAGCGTAACTGAGACCACCGCCAAGGTTGCCGAAGCTCTCTCAAGAACCGACGCGACGGCTTGGGGCGCTGTCGTGGCCGCAAGCGGTGTCTCCGCCACGTGGGTCTCCGCTCTAACGAAGGAGCCCGCCTCAACGATCAGGGATCTCGCATCCAGACCCGAAAGCCTCCGCGATAGGTTCGGCGTCCCCGCCCAGGAGATGACCCCCTCTCAACTCGAAGCACGGCTATATGGAGGATTCTTGCTACACAACGGCGATTCGGCCAAATTCTGGACTTCCTTCGGCGACCTCGCCGACCAGCTCTTCCATCCGCTCGCGCAGCACGTCTCGAAGTGCGCGGCCGACATTTCTGGGAAAATGGATTCTCTGACTGACGACGACAACGCCTTGCTCAAAGCCCTGGAGCTCGCGGAGATGATGCACGGCGCCCTGTCCAGCGATGAGTCCACCTTCCGGCCGTGCGCGTGGATCGGCTACGGACTGCTGAGCAACGCCTATAAATACGGAAACACGAACATGAGAGAGGATGGGCTCGCCACAAACTGGCCGGGGAAGAAAGTCCGCGGACTGACCCCGGAACAACTTGCCACGTGGCTGAAGGTCCTCGCCAAAGACAAGATTATCGAGCGGTTTAAGGTCGGCCGCGAGCAGCAGGTCGCCCTGTACTCCCTCGCCTCCAAAGAACGCAGCATAGTATCTGCGCTAAAGAAGATCTGGGCACAGTCGAGGAAGAAAATCCGTCCGACTAGGGAAGGTTTCTACACCACGCTCAACAAGGAACAACAGAGAGCCGTGGATCGCATCGAAGCCTGTCCGATCACCATCGTGCACGGCGCGGCCGGGACAGGCAAGTCCCACGCGATCAGGGGTATCATTAGAGCCTTTCCGTCCGTCCACTGGCTCCTTTTGGCACCCACGGGCAAGGCAGCGGGCCGCCTTCGAGACACCGCCGTCGACAGCACCAATTGCTCACAGCCCATCACATTCGCAAAATTCATCGCGGAGCAAGAAGGATGCGCGCCGCCCGACGAGAGCCGCTCGTACGGAGTAATATTAGATGAGGCAGGCTTCGTCTCCGTCGAAGGCTTTGACGGTCTGCTCAAGGCATTGAGCCGCTATCGCGTAGTCCGTCTGATACTGGCCGGAGATCCAGAACAGCTTCCAAGCATCGGCCCCGGCAACGTCCTTGGGGATCTGATCAAGTGGGCGCGCGGCCGTCGAGACGACAGGGTCGCTGAGGTCGAGCTAACAAAGGTCGTTCGCAGCGCCGATGACCTCACCGCCGCCGGTCACGCGGTGCGTCGCGGAAGGATGCCAAAGTTCGGAAATTCCATCACAATCGAGGATCCTGGGGGCGATCGCACGGCGCAGATTGTCAGCGCCGTGCGCTCGCTCGCGCAGAGGGGCTCCGCGCCCGTCCAGGTCATCGGCAGAACGCGCGACCTGGTGCAGGAGCTCAACGTGGCATTACAGGCCTGCTACAATCCGAGAGGACGCCCTCTCGAGTGTAATCGGAGTCTTCGGGTGGGAGACATCGTCATCTGCACGGAAAACTACTATGGAGAGGTAATACTGTTGAATGGCCAGCAGGCGACGATTGTCGCCGAGAATGAACAGTCTTTGACGCTGGAGACCGAGGGCCGTGCTCTGGTGCTGCCCATCTCTGAGACACGGCGGATAACCCTCGGGTACGCTCTTACGATCCACAAGGCGCAAGGGTCCGAGTGGGACTCCGTGGTGATCGCGCTCCCCGGGACTCCGCCGAAGAAGAAAGGAGGAGGGTTCGTAAAGAGGCCGTTGATCTATACGGCTATCACGCGCAGCAAGCGCCACGTACATATTATCGCGCGAAGGGACACACTCGAGGCAGCAGTCGCGGCTGAATCCTTCCGAAAGACGTCCCTACTTTATTTTCTCAAAAAGGATTGGCCGTAACACTGCGATAGCATCCTCGCCGCGTCCTCGACACGAGCCGATCGTCAAAATTCTGGTCGCCCGCGGCGTCGCCGGCTTCGTGGAACGAGCCCAGGACGACGCCGGCGAGGCTACGCGAAATTCTTACTTTTCGTCAGTCGTGTAGTTGCCACCGACGCTGAACCCTTTCATACTCTCAAGTTGCTCCGCCGTGATCAGTACCGGTGCGTCAGTGATGACTCCGAGGCGCTCCGTCACGGCGAAGGCGGGTTCCCATCGCTCACGCGAAGGCGTGTATTTATATACCAATCGATGCAGCCCTGCATTTGCGTGAATGCGTTCCGCCAGACTCAAAGCGAGGCTCGCCGCCTTCACTAGCGAAGCTGCCGCCTTCGCTTGAATTCCGTCGGAGGCCGTCATGTGCAGTTCGATTCGATACGGCCCTGGCGAGAAAACGAGAAACACACGCGTGCCCACAATCTTGGGAAGCAGAGAGTCCTGGAACCAAGCCCAGAATGCCTCGGCTGGCTTCTCCATGATCTTGGTGAGAATCGGAATGCCGAGAGCGATCGGCAGAAAAATCTGAATGATTGCATCCGCATCTACCGCCTTGCGGAAAGCATTCCCTCTGAGCTGGACAAATGGAGGAGCAGCCACCGCGGGTTCGCTCATGCGGGATGCAGAGATCTCTCGGACGGAATAGATGACGGACACAGCAGGCTCCGAAGGCTGGTCTTCCATCAGTGCGTTCAGCGCCGGCTCCGGCAGTGCCTCCAGTTGATCCAGTTCTACCCCGGCGGCCGAAAACTTGGCGTAGGATGAGCCAGTCTCGACATCAAAAAACCCTACAATGGCAATGGCCCAGAGATGCCCATCGGGCATCTCAAACGTTGCTGTTTCGAGAGCTTTGCCTATCGGCTGAATTGATAAATCATGCTTATAGTTGATGTATTGTCCCCGCAGTGTCTCCGCGGCTTCTCGGACCTGCGCGGGCTTGAACCGGTCGGAGTGCGCATCGACGTCGGTCGATACCAACGGGGCGATGACGAACTTCTTGTAAGGGTGATCTGCTTCGAGGGCTCCGAGAACAGCGTCCGCCCAGCTCTGGATCCTGGGATCATTCAGCATTTTCAAAAAAGTGCGCATAACCCGCCGCCGTTGTCAAGTACGGCGCGACGCCTGCATGCCAGTCCAGCCGGGCCTGGCATCCGCAGGCCCAAGGTGCAGATGGCGAGAAAAGGAGCGGGCCGGGCATCATATGCAAGCTGGCTTGCGGTCGCTACCGTCGACGGTCGTCGCCGCGTGTAGGTCCGCGCCAGGTGCGGATCCTGCGCGCTTGGGTTGACGGCTCTCCGTAAGTAACCTCACGCCTCCGCCCAAGCCCTCAAAGGCCCCGTCCTGGCCAGGGGCCGAACTGCGGGTGTCCCGGACTCGCCAGTGCCTTCGCCGTCCCGGCGCCAGATCTGCAGTTCACGCTCGACCTCGCCCGCCCTGCGAACGGCTCCGAGAGGCGGCCGACGCTTCCCTTCATGAGCATCTGAGCATCTCAGGCTGGCTGAAATCTCCTTGCTCGGCGGAAGGGTTGTCGGCCAGACTTCGCGTCGTCATGGAAGATCTCCACATCGCTCACGCCAATATTATTGCAGCATACGGAAGAAACATCGCGTCGCTTTTCCGCGGAGACTTCGACAAGGTCGACGAGGACGTACTCGGAAGCCGATTCTACCTCAGCTCGGCTACTCGCTCCCGGCCCGGAATGGTCTTGACTTATGACAATCTCGTTTCGACCCGTGTCGCTCTGCTGAACAGCATCGCGCCGATCGCGGGCGTCACGGACATTCTGTGGCGTTTTCAGGCGGAGGGAAGCGGCTGCACGTTGACAGGTACCGATCTCCAAAAGACAGATCTTGTGGCCGTTGGCGAGTTGGTATCGGTCATAATTCACGCCGACGCCGCCGCGGTCGGGCTCCATGCGCGTCTTGAGCTGACATGCGAGACCGTCTATTTCACGTTGACGGCCGGTCTCGCGCCGAACGTCCTACTTGAGACCATCACACGGACGCTGGCGGGCTTGCCTGAGAGCCACACTCGATCCGGGCTGCCAGCGGCGGGCGCCGTCGATGCGGGCGCGGTCGACGAGACTCGAGAGCTTACGTCGAGCGAATTATCCATCCACACGCTGCAGAAACTGGAGGAACTTTGCCGAGAGACCGCGCGCGATTTGGCCAGCGACGCCGCCAGCTATCGCTCGTTGATCTCGGTGAGCGGGCAAGCGAGCGCTGACACGTATAACTCCGTGGATTCGCTCAAGTGCAGATACGAGAGCGGATGTTTTCCGGACAAGACCCGCGAGGTCAAGCTCTGTATGTGGATATTCACGTCGCAAGAGGACGCTGACAGCTATGACGTGAATTCGGCGACGTTGAACGGGGTGGTCATCGAGTTGAAATTCACAACCTCCGAAGCCACGCTTCACATCGAGGGCAAACTCCCGAAGGCAGCCCAGTTCGTCCGTGATATCCATCAACAGGTGGCCGTGGGCACCCGTGCGGTGCGGAACATTCACAAGCTCGCTCACAACGGCTTGCTCTTGATCTTGTGCATGGTCCTCGGGGTCGCCGTTAGCGTCGGCTGCATTGTGAAGCTCGGCGAGACCCCGGGGGTCTTGACGACGTTCGGGCTACTGGCCATCGCGTCGTACATTACCCCCTTTATCGTCCCTCGACTATACCCCTACACGGTGTTCTTCAACCACGAGTCAGAGCGGCGCCGAAGAACCCTTATCGGCGTCTGCAAATTTCTCCTGCTCGGCGTCCTGCTCCCCGTGATCATCGAGCGCGTAAGAGCTCAGCTCTGACTCAGTCCGCCCCCGAGAGCCAGGTGATCACGACGGGCAGGAGCACAAGGGTGAACACCGCCGGGACGACGACAGTCAGGACTTGATCGAACGTAGCGAGCTTGAAGGGCTCGAGCACGATGTAGGGGAACCGCCGCCGCGCGGCCATGACCGCGAATGGGAGCATAATCAAAGGCAGCAGAATGATGGCCGAGACCCGGTCAGAGAAAAGAAACAGCTCGCAGATGAACACGATCCCCATGTACATAAAGAGGCCCCGATGAGGCCCCCAGTACAGAACATGGTGATACGTGCGCCTAGCCGCGATCTTGACTGTGAGGGCCCGCACAATCTCTGCACCTTCGGCGAGCAAGCTCGGATCATCGAACGCAGACAGTGAAACCGAGACCTGATTCTCTCTGCTCTTCGGGTCCAGGGTAATCGTAACGTCCGCCGATCGGTCCTTCGACCCGCGGCGAATACATACCTCCACCCTTCTGATCTCATCGGCTATGTTACAAACGTCACCGAGCGAAGGCACGGCGCGGCTCCCGTTCTGAGTCTCGACGACGATATCCGCATCCTCGACGAGACGATGTGCCGGGCCCAGGAACTTCCTGAGTGCGGCGTCGACGTGCTGCTCGAATTTCGTCAGATGCTCGCCGGCGATCCGGCAAGACGGGATCCGCGCGGACATCTGGCTCGTATTCGGTTGCGGAAGTTTTCCGGGGAGCGCGTGGCTCCTGAGCAACGCCCCGAGGTGGTTCCACAAGCCCTTGAGCCGTGTTCCGGATCGATCGAAATCGGCGCTGCCCGATAGGTGGATCTTTCCTCGTTGAATCGGAGACAGCTCGAGGCTCACTTCCAGGCCAAGTTGCTCGCACCGGACGGATAAGCTCGCCACCTCACATCCATCTGGGAGTTTCCGCGCACTGTAGTGCTGTACCCCGCTCGTCATCTCTGAATACTCTTGCGATATAAGCGTGAGCGTTGTCCGAACCCCCTCGCCGCTGACGTAGAAGTCTTGGGTGATCAGGAGTAAGAGGGAGGTCTCACACTGCTCGATCAATTCCCAGCTAAGCGGGACAGGGGCTAGTTCTTTGGTGAAGCTGAACGTGGTCATGGCGTGAGATAATTACCCGAACTTTCCGGGATTTTCTGGTCCAGTATCGCTTGAAGTCCGTGAGCTCACAAGCCGAACCTCGCCCCGAGCTTGGGCTCATCGTCACCTGGCACCGCGCGAAACGCCTGGACGCTCCCAGAGCTCCCGTGCGAGATCTTGCGTGAGGGTGTAGGGATTCGCACGGTTCACGGTCTCAACCGTGAGGGACCGAGAAGCGCACTGCCGACCGACATCCGACGAACTGCCGCTCCTGCGAGCCCCTGAGGCCAGCGCTTGTCGGGGCCAGGTCGTCGATCAAGGCGAGCAAGAGCCCGAGGGGCCGCGGAGGCCCAAGTGCGCGCAGATTTCGACCTTCAGGAAGCCTAACCGTCCGCTTCCTCGCGCCGCTTCTTCCTTGTGTGGCGCGCATGGCGGGCCGCCGCGAGCTTCTTCTCGTACTCGACCGCCTCCTCGACCGGGACCTTGTCGGCGGATCCCCAGCGGGCGTGGACCATCGGACGGATCTCGTCGAGGGCGTAGCCGAGCTCGCGTTGCTCGACGACGAAGCGGGCGTGGTCGATGGCGATCTTGGGCCAACGCGAGTAGACGCCGTTCCCGTCCGACATGACGCGAGGGACGGGGAGCACGCCGAGCCGTACCCACTCGTACAGGCTTCTGCGGCTCACGTTCGTGATCTCCAGGAGCTCCTCGGTGCGGGCGAAGGGGCGTTCCTTCGGGCGTGCCACGGCTAAGGAGTGTACGGCGGCGCCCCCTCGGCCGCCAGTGGAAACACGCGAATTCGCGCGTCAATTTTCCGTGAGGATAGGTTGACGGCAGCATGATAGAGAGTATATGTCTTCCGAAAGGTAGACGACAGGATGCGATGAGCGAAGTGCGGCCAGGATGCCGCCCACGGCCCCCAGGAGGGGCTTCCCGAGACCCCGACCCCAAACCAGGACAACCACAAAGACCCATGCCCCGCTCGCGCGGGGCACGGCACCCCGCTGCGTCTCGCCGGCAAGCAGACCGCAGAGGGGCGCCGCCACCCTACCAGACACGCGACGCGAAAGGGAGGCGACCATGAACATGACTCGGCGCGAGGCGCACCGGGCGGAGATCGAGCGTGATCTCCGGCTCGTCAGCCTCGGTCTTCTGCAGGCCCTCGAGATCCTCGTGGACGAGGAATTCGCCCGCCTGATGCGGGAGCACGCCAGTGCGGCTCCGTTCCTCTTGCTCGACCAGATCGAGACCCTCGTGGCGACGTGCCGCGAGGATCTCGGGCGCCTCAGCAGCGCGCGCATCGAGCTCCGTGCCGAGCGCGATCGGTCGCACGCGAACTCGATCCCACTGCCCCAAGCCCTCGCGGCGTTCCGCCACCGCGGCAACTACCACGGGGCCTTCGCCTCGATGTCGGAACTCGGGCGCGCGCTCGGCATGGGCCTCGGGCTCCCCGAGGCGTGGATGGATCCCTCCGCCGCGGCCGTGCTCGCGGCGGGGCTGCACCGCCGCCGCGAGATCTGGACCTTCGAGCGCAACGGCGCGATCCACGTCTTCGGAAGGCCGCACTCCACCGCGGATCGGGTCCTCACCGCGCGAGCCGACTACGAGGCGAAGACCTCCGGCGAGCACAGCACCGAGACGACGACGCTGCGGCTCGTCGCACAGCCCGCGTAGCTCAGCGCCGCCCCTGGAGGCGCGAGCCTCCTGAATCACACCGCGCCCAAAGGCGCCGGGCGGCCACGATCGCCGCCGAACCCTAGTGCTGACATATGCGCTCGCAAGAGCGCCACGGGAGAGGTGTGCCTTGAGACGTTCAATCCTTCGAGGAGCCGCATCGGCCTTGCTGCTGTCCTTCGCCTGCACTGGCGATTCCACCCACGATCCGCCGCACACCCCTCCGGGGGGAGCCGCGGAGTTGTCCGAGCCGGACGCGCCGCCGACGCCGCCGACACCGCCAGGTCCAGGTGCGGACGGGGCGTGCCAGGTCGACGCCGACTGCGGCGCGGGTCTCTTCTGCGAGCTGCGAGTCTGCGTTGCGGGCTGCGCCGACGACGACGAATGCGAGGCCGGGATGACGTGCGATCCGCACGGCCGCTGTGCGCAGATCGGCGGCGACCTGCCGGCACCGCTCGTCGCGGTGCCCGTGCTGATGGATCGCGTAACGGTCCTCGCGCTCGGTGAGACCGAGGCGCGCACGATCCTCCGCAACGACGGTCCCGGCGTCCTCACCTACCGTCTCGTCACCCAAAGCCCCGCGCTCATCCTCGACGAGGCGCCGGCCGATGTCGCGCCGGGCGCCGAGATCGACCTCGTCGTCACGGTCGATGTCGCCGAGCTGACGCCCGAGGATCGCGTGCTGCCGGTCCAGATCCTCACCAGCGGCGGCGCGATCGGGTGGACGATCGAGCTCGACGTCGTGCCCGAATCGGGGAACTTCCACGGTGCGGTGGGCTTCGACACCGGCGGCGTCAGCCTGGCCAGCAGCGCTCTGGTCCTCGACCTCGACTTCCGCGACGACGGCACGATCGCCGGCCGGGTCGACACCGACGCGAGCCTCCTGTGGCCGCAGCCGGTCGCCATCGTCGGCACCTGGACACCTGCGGGCGAGATCACGATCAAGCTGCGCGACCGCCTGCCTGCCGAGGACTGGCGTTCGAGCCCGATCGCCCGCGAGCTCGGGCGCACTCTCATCCTCACCGGCACGCGCACCGCCGCGGGTCTTCAGGGCACAGCCCTTGAGTCGATGACCGGGCTGCGCGACGCGCCCGTGCAGGTCAGCGGCACGTTCGCGCTGCGCCGTCACGGCCCGCTCACCGGCCTCGTCCACGCCGCCGATGACATCCCGGGCGACGCCACCGCGCCGCTCTGGCTAGCGCCGCCGGGCCTCGACACGGAGGCATGCGAGGGGCTCGGCACCTTCTACGGCACGCCGGACACGCTCGCCCAGCCGAGCCCGGCCTGCGACGCGTGCGCCGACGGGAGCTGTACCGCCGAGGACAAGATCGAGTGCGGCGACGCGCTGCACGCCTCGGCCTACAATCTCCCGGCGCTCCTCGCCGGTCTGCACGAAGGCGGCAAGGTCAACCCCCCGAGCACCTGGACCTGGGATGAATGTACCGCCGCGAACCCGGAGTACGACGGCGGCCTGACGTGCCTCGACCCGAGCGGGCTGCGCTGCGCCCTGGCGCTGTTCCGCCGCGGCAGTGTCGAGCTCGGCGGCGCCTGGGGCGAGGCGTTCGGGCACTACGCCGCGCTACCCGCCGCCGACCAGGCGCACGCCGCCGCGCTGCTCGCCAGCGAGGCGCAGATCGATGCCGCGTTCGCCTACAAGGACGAGCTCGGCGAGCCGGTCTCGGATCCGCTCGCCCGCGAGGTCGACATCTTGGGCGCCGACCGCGAGCGCCTCGCCGCTGCGCTCGCGCCGATGCTCGCGCCGGCGTTCCTCGACGGCCTCGCCTATCTCCAGGGACAGGGCGACGACCTCCCGACCGCGCCGGCCCACCTGGCACCGGCGAACCTCGTCCCCGCCTTCGCCCGGACCACGAGCCAGTGGGCCCGCCTGGCCGAGCGCACTGGCAAGAACCCCGCCGACGTGCGCGCCGCGGTGCGGCTCGCCGCGATCGCCACCCACGCCGCGGGCGCGGAGCTGTACGCGCGCCTCGCCGACAACCCCGACGCGGCCCTCCAGCTCCGCGCGCTCGGCCCCGCGCTCGAGTCGCTCGCCGCCACCGACGCCGAGCTGAGGTCCGAGTCGTCCTACGGCTACCCGGCCGCCTACGTGCCGCGCACCCTCGGGCCGCAGGACATCGTCCAGCACCGCAGCAACTTCGAGGCCGTCCACGTCATGGCCGAAGGCGACATCGCCCAGCTCGAACAGGTCGCCGCGACCGCCGAGCAGGCGATCCGCGACTATGAGCAGAAGACCCACGCGCTCGACGCGACCGCCTTCCAGATCGCTGCCGAGTACGACGGCAAGCTGCGTGCCCTGTGCGGCAGCCGCCCCGGCGAGACCGAAGCCGCGCTCGACGCCTGCGGCCAGCACGGCGGCCAGATCGCCGAGCTGACCGCGGCGGTCGGCGCCGCCGGTCTGCGGATCAAGCACGCCGCCCAGGCGGTCGACAACAACCTCCACGCCGTCGCGGTCGAGGAGAAGCGCTTCGCCATGGAGCTGCAGGCCCTCGAGGGACTCGAGGACGCGATCGCCGATGCCCAGGGCCGGATCTTCACGGTCGTGTCCAACTACGGCCAGGAGCGCTCCGCGCTCGCGCAGGCCGAGGCGATGGCCGAATGCACCCGCGTCCGCGAGAACGCCCAGGCGGAGGCGGAGGCGATCGTGGCCGGCTGCAACAGCCGGCTGCAAAAAGAGTTCGTCTCGGGCCCGGCGATCTTCGGCTTCTCGACGCCCGACGTCGCCGCGATGATCTTCGGCGAGAAGGAGTGCGAGGCCCAGAAGGCGTCGCTCGAGACCGCGACCAACAACCAGTGCGAGAGCATCTTCGGCAAGGCCGGCCTCGACACCGCGCTCGAGGAGCTCGGACGCAACGAGGACATGGAGCTGCGGACGATCAACGCGGAGATCGACGCGGCCGTCCGCGCCAGCGATCTCGAGGTCCGCCGCGCCGCCTCGGTCGCGCTGATCAAGAACCTGCGCGCCGAGGCGCTGCTGCTGCAGATCGAGGTCGAGGAGGCCGAGCTCGCGCGCGAGGCCGCGACGACCTCGCTGTGGAGCGCCTACCAGGAGGCCGCCGCGCTCGCGCAGGAGCGGGCCGCCGCGGTCGGCCTGATGGTCGAGGACAGCCCCGACAACGCCCTGACGCGCCCGCACTTCCTCCAGGCGCGCCTGGAAGCGGCCCGCCGCGTCCTCCCCGTCCGCGAGCAGACCACGCGCCGCGTCTACCTCGCGCTGCGGGCCCTCGAGTACGAGCTGAACCAGCCCCTGCCGAGCCTGCGCGACAAGCTCGCCGCCGCCCGCTCGCCGGCCGACTTCGCCGAGCTGCTCGCCTGCACGGACAGCATCTTCGAGGACTACCGCCTGGAGCACGGCTACGGCCAGTCCTACGTCACCGAGGTCAGCCTGCGCGCCGACGTCTTCGGCATCACCACAGGCGTCCCCGACGTCGACGGGTCGTCCGTCACCCCCGGCGAGCAGTTCGCCGCGCTCTTGCGCGACCCGCTGCACCGCCAGCCGGACGGCGCGGTCGCGCTGCCGTTTTCGCTGTCGGCCTTCGAGCACGCGCTGTTCTCGTCGGCGCTGTGCGACGACCGGATCGAGGAGATCGAGGTCAAGCTCGTCGGCGACTACTTGGGCGACCGCGAGGCCGAGGTTTGGCTGACGCGCCAGGGCCTCGCGGGCGTGCGCCGCTGCGACGGGGCCGACCTGCCCGACTGGTCGGCCTACGTGCCCTACAGCTTCGAGCGCGAGCAGATCGTGATCCAGGCCGGCGTGGGCGACTTCGGCACCGCGGGCCCGAACTCCGGTTATGCCGCGTGGCCCGTCCACGGCGAGCAGTGGACGCTGACGATCCCGCCGCCGGACGCGGCGCCGGCCAACCTCGACCTCGACCTGCGCCACGTCTCCGACGTCGTCCTGCGCCTGCACCACCGCGCCCGCTCGATCGCCCCCGCGGGGCAAGGCGCGTTCACCCCGAGCTGCGGCTGACCGGAGAGACATCCATGACCTCGCACCGCATCATCTCCGCCGCCGAGCTGCGGCCAGGCCCCGCGACGATTGTCGTCGCGCTGGGGGCTCGCACGCTCCGCAGCCGCGTCCTGATCGCCGTCACCGAGCCGCACGGGCTGATCAAGGTCGCCTTCGAGTCGGGCGATGTCCTCGCCTTCACGCCTCGCTGCGTCGTCGGCTGCATCGACCCGGTCCCGCCCTCGCGCCCGCGCTCGCGGTCACCACGCCACATGGGCGCCGTCTGACGACCGAGGACGGCGCCGCATCCCCGACGCCGTCCTTCCTGCTTCTCCTACCCGAAAGGACACGTGTATGCCCCCCGACAACAGGCGCCACCTTTGGTACCTGCGCAAGATCCCCGCGTTCGCTGCCCTCCCGCCCTCGGTACTCGGCGAGCTGGCCGACGTCGCCGAGCTGCGCGAGCGCCCGCGCAAGACCTGCCTCTATCTCGCCGGCGATGTCGCCGATCGCGTCTTCTTCCTCCACGGCGGGCGCGTCAATTCGCTCCACGTGTCGGCCGGCTCGCGCACGATCAGCCTCGGATTGTACGGCCCGACCGATGTCTTCGGCGAGAGCTGCCTGTGGACCGCCGCCCCGCGCGAGCACATGGCCATCACCGCGACCGCCGTCCTGTACACGGAGATCCCGCGCGCCCTGCTGCGTCTCCTCCTCGACGATCACCCTGCGGCCGCGAATCGCCTCAGCGAGCAAGCGATCGCTCGCCGCGACCTCGTGATCCGCCGCCTGTGCGTCGCCCTGAGCGCCAGCGTGCGGGCTCGCCTGGCCGACCAGCTCCTCGAGCTCGGCGAGCACGGGAACGACACGCCCGCGGGTCGAGCACTCGTCTTCCCGCTGACCCACCAGGAGATCGCGGCTCTGATCGGCACGACCCGCGAGACGGTCTCGCTCGAGCTGCAACGCTTCGAGCGTGACGGCCTCGTCGTCCGTCACCGCCGCCAGATCTTGCTGTGCGACATCCCGCGGCTGCGCGCGCGTGCGCGCGAGGTCCACCATGGCGCGGCCGGTCATGGCCGCGCGCCACCCGGCCGGGCGGCTTCCCGCCCGAACCGCGTGGACGCACTCGCGGGCGCTCCGAACGCCTGCGCCCTGTAGCGACTCCTCACAATCATGCGCCCTCGCGGGCGCCACGCGCCACGGAGGGCGCGGCCTTCGCTCCTTGCTTTCGCCGCGAAAGGCCCGACATGTCCCTTCGTCCACCATCCATCTCCCTCGCGCTCGTCCTCGCTGCCAGCACCGCTCACGCCGACACCAGCGCCACGCTCGCGACGGCCATCAACCTCCCGAAGGGCCCGGCCTCGATCGAAGGCTTCGGCCAGGGCTACGACATCAGCCCCGCGAGCGGCCTGCCGTCGCTCAGCTACCCGATCGACGTCCCGCCCGGCCGCGCGGGGCTTCAGCCCCATCTCGCGCTCAGCTACAGCGCGGGGGAGGGAGCGGGCGTGCTCGGCCTCGGCTGGTCGCTCGGCCTTCCTTCGCTCGAGCGTTCGCTCCACCTCGGCATCCCGCGCTACGACGGCACCGACGCATGGACCCTGCGCGGCCTCGGCGGCGACGAGGAGCTCACCGAGGTCGCCCCAGGCGTCTACCGCGAGCGGATCGAGCAGGGCGCGCCCGTCATCGTCCGCGCGCTGCCCGGCGGAGCGATGTCCGCCGTCACCACTGACGGCACCGGCTACCTGTTCGGCCTCACAGAAGCCGCGCGCCTGTCCGGCGACGCGGGCGACTACCGCCTCGAGCTCTCGGCGATCACCGACGTCCACGGCAACCGCATCGACTTCGAGTACATCCGCGCGCCCGGCTCCACCGCGCCGTTGCTCGCCGCGATCACGTACAACGACGGCCGCGCGGCGGTGCGCTTTCAGTACGAGGCGCGCCCCGACCTCGTACGCACGCGCGCGCCCGGCTTTCCCGTCGAGCTGCGCCACCGCCTGCGCGCCCTCACCACCGAGGCCCTCGGCGCGCCCGTCCGCACGACGACCCTGACCTACGCGCGAAGCGTCATGGCCCCGGCGAGCATGCTCGCGCGGATCGACACCGTCGCCGCGGATGGCACGGCGCTACCGCCCTGGCACATGGCCTACACCCGCGCGGACGACGAGCCTCGCGCCCTCGAGGTCGCGCACGCCCCAGCGCTCGACCCGACCGCGGACGGCCGCGCGTGGCTCGACCTCGACGGCGACGCGCTCCCCGACCTCCTCGACGCGACCGGGGACACCTGGCGGTACCGCAAGGGACGCGGCGACGCGCTCGCCCAGGCATGGACCGAGTTCCCGGCGCCGGCCGTCACGCTGACCACGACCGCGCGCTTCGCCGATCTCACCGGCGACGGAATCGAGGATCTACTCACGCAGCCTGGCGTCGGCGAGCTGTGGGCATTCACCGGCGGCGACAAGCCATTCGGTACGGCGACGCCTATCACCGTCGATCTCGGCTTCGATCTCACTGCCAGCAATGTCGCCCTCGTCGATCTCAACCTCGACAGCCGCGTCGATGTCCTGCGCCACGACGACGCAGACGGCTGGATCTGGCTGCGCCACCACGACGCACCCAGCTACCTCCCTGCCGAGCCGGTCCCGCCGCCACCCGCGGGCATGCGCCTCGGCGATCCGGGCGTGCAGCTCGCCGACCTCGACGGTGATCGCCTGCCCGACCTCGTCCGCATCCTGCCGAGCGAGGGCCGCGTCCTTTACGCCGCCGGCGAGGGCCTGGGGCTGTTCGCGGAGCCGGTCGACCTCGCAGGCGTGCCCGCGATGCAGGACAGCGAGCGCTGGGAATTCGCCGACCTGAGCGGCGACGGCGCGGCCGATCTCGTACGGATCGGCCGCGACTCGCTCGACCTCTACACCTCCCAGCACGACGGCTCGGTCGCCCTCGCTGCCAGCGTCGCCTGGCCCGTGCTCGAGGCCGACGAGGTCGTGATCCTGAGCGACATCGACGCGAGCGGCACCGTCGACGTCCTGCGCGTCGACACCGACGGCTCGAACCCGTGGCGCGTGTGGTCACTCGCCGAGCGCCCCGGCCTGCTCGCCAGCGTGCGCACGGGCCTCGGGTACGCCCACGACTTCACCTACACCCCGGCCGCGGCGCTCGCCGCCGCAGACGCCGAGGCCGGCGCGCCGTGGGCCACGACGCCGCCAACACCGCTGCCGGTGCTCACCCGGTCGCAGGAGACCGACGCGCACACCCCCTGGTCGCACACCACCGAGCATGCCGTCCGCGACGGCTGGTATGACCCCGCCCGCGGCGAATTCCGCGGCTTCGCCGAACTCCGCGAGACGAGCGCAGGCGACGACTTCACCGAGCCCGCGACGACGACCACCCGCTACGATCTCGGCCAGGCCGACGAGGCGCGCAAGCTTCAGCTCCTCACCCGCGAGACCGCGAGCCCTCGCGGCGTGCTCGTCCGCGAGACGCACACCCCCGCGGTCGACACGCCCGCGCCGGGCGTCCGCGCCGTCCACCGGATCGCCACCGACACCGATCACGTCGAGGCCGGCCTTCAGTCCGCGGCCGTTCGCGTCCGCATCGAGTGGGACTACGACTCGTGGGGCAACGTCCTCGAGGAGCGCGCCCTTGGCCGCGTCGACGCGAACACCGGCGCCGACCTGCCCGGCGACGAGCGGATCACGAGCTACACCTACGCGGAACCCACCGCAGACGGCGGCCCGCGCGACCGAATCGCCGAGCAGACCGTCACCGACGCTGATGGCACCCCGATCACCGCGACCCGCACCTACTACGACGGCTCGCCCGAGCAAGGCGCCCCGCTCGGCCAGCTCGAAGCGCGGGGCATCATCGCCCGCACGGAGACCTGGCTCGCCGGCGACGCGTGGGCCCTCACCCTGCGCCAGCGCGTCGACGCGCACGGCAACGTCATCCAGCTCCGCGACGCCGAAGACGGCACCTTGCGCCGCCGCTACGACGACGCCGGCCTTTTCCCGATCGAGGAGCGCTTCGTGCTCGGCAGCGCGGCCGACCTCATCACCACCGCGACCTGGGACGCGCGGTTCGGCCGGCCGCGCAGCGTCACCGCACCGAGCGGCGCGACCACCCGCGCGGAGTACGACGGCCTCGGCCGCCTGGTCGCCGAGATCGAGCCCGGCGACACGCCCGAGCTGCCGACGACGTGCTACCAGTACCACCTGGACGGCACGTCCGCGCTCCCGTCGATCGTCACCGACCGCCGCCGCGTCAGCGGCGAGCCCGACGTCGAGCGCGCCGTCACGCACCTCGACGGCCTCGGCCGCGCCGTCTTCGACGTCACGCAGGACGACGAGGGCACTGGCGCGGTCCTCAGCGCGGCACGACGCTTCGGCGCGCGGGGCGGGGTCGCCGAGCTGCGCGCGGCCGCGCCGCTCCCGGCGTCGGCGTTGATGCCAGGCGCCATCGTCGAGCTCCCAAGCGACCCGCCGCCGAGCATCACCCACCACGACGCGCTGGGCCGCGCCGTCTGGACGCGCGACGCCGACGGCTATGAGACCGCGACGACCTATCTCCCGCTCGCCCGCGAGCGCCGCGACCACGAGGACCTGCACCCCGAACCCCCGTACACCGGCACGCCCGAACGCACGGAGCACGACGGCCACGGGCGTGTCGTCGCCATCACCAGCCAGCTCGACGCCCGCGGCATCGTCCACCGCTACGAGTACGACGCGGCAGGCCGCGTCACCGCCCACGTCGACCCGGAGGGCCACCGAACGGTCTACGGCCACGATGGAGGCGGCCGCCTTGTAGAAGTCGACTCGCCCGACGCCGGCCACCTTCGCCAGCGCTTCGACGCCACAGGCCGCCTGCTCGAGCGCATCGACGCCACCGGCGCGCGAGTCACGTGGTCCTACGATCCCATCGGCCGCCTCACCCGCGAGCGCGCCTTCGATACCAGCGGCGCGCAGATCAGCGACGTCCGGCGCCACTACGACAACGGCGGCCCCTTCGCCCGCGGCCAGTTCGTCGCCGCCGACGACGACGCCGGCCGCGTCGACTTCACCCACGACGCCCGCGGCCGGATCATCCGCACGACTCGCCGATTCGACCTCCCGCGCGGCCCGGTCACGCTATCGACCGCGCACGTCTACGACGCCCAGGACCGGCCGCTGCGCGACGTCTACCCCGACGGCAGCACCCTCGACCACAACTACACCGCCCGCGGCCTCGAGGCGCCGGGCGTGTTCGCCGAGGCCACCTATGACCCGCTCGCCCGCTGGATGCACATGTCCCTCGCGCCGGGTGCCGAGCTCACCCGCCAGCTCGACCAAACCGGCCGTGTCCTCAGCCAGCGTGTGACGCAGGGCCAGGCCGCGCTGCTCAACCTGACCCACCGCTACGACGCCGCCGGCCAGCTCGCCGAGACTCGCGACCACCTCGCAGCCGAGGGCTTCTCGCTGTCGCAGACCTACGTCTACGACGACCTCCGCCGCCTGGTCGCCGGCACCGCCCAGGGCAAGACCTCGCGCTGGCGTTACAGCGACGACGGCAACCTTCTCGAGCAAGCCGGCCGGGTGCTGACCTACGACCCCGCGCGCCCGCACGCCGCCGCCGGGCTCGACGCCCAGCGCCTCACCTACGACGCCGCCGGTCAGCTCGCCGAAGTCGCGGGCGAGGGTCCGCTCGCGTCGGGCACGTGGCAGTTCGACCCGCACGGCCGCGTGCAGTCGTTCACGGCCGAGGACGGCCGCCGCGTCGAGCACGTCTACGACTACACCGGCGAGCGGGCGATCCACCGCGAGTACGACGCCCGCGGCGAGCTCGAGCACGAAACGCTCTACCTCGCCAAGAACGCCGAGGTCCGCGACGGCCAGCTCGTCCGCTGGATCTTCTTCGCAGGCGAGCGGATCGCCGAGAGCGCGGTCCCGATGCCCCGCGGCGGCTTCGCCGAACTGCCCGCCGAGATCGTCGCCGCCGTCCACCCGAGCCGCGGCCCGCCACCGCCCTTCGGCCTGGCCGTCCTCGCCGCCCTCGCGCTCGCGGCCCTCACGCTGCTCGCCCGCCAGCTCGCCCGTCCCGCGCGACCCCGTCGGTGGGCGCCTGCAGCGGTCCTCCTGCTCGCCAGCCTGGCCGCCCTGAACTGCCGTCACCACGGCGAGGCCGCGCGCCCGCTCGTTCCCGACGAGCACACCCGCTATCACGTCGCCGACCGCCTCGGCTCCGCGGCCCTTGTTCTCGATCACGAGGGCCGCCCGCTCGCCCGCGACGCAGCAGAGCCCTACGGCGCCGCCCGCCTCGCTTGGCGCTCGGGCGACGCCGCCGGCCCGACCTACCGCTTCACCGGCAAGGAAGACGACCCGCTCAGCGGTGCCGTCGCCATCGGGGCCCGCCACTACCTGCCCGAACTCGGCCGCTGGGCCAGCCCTGACCCCCTCCACCTGCTCAGCCCCGCCGAGCGCCTAGACGAGCCCGGCGAGCGCAACCTCTACCGCTACGCCGCGAACAACCCGATCGCCAACACCGACCCGACCGGCCACGGCTGGATCGCCTGGGTCATCAAGACCGGCAAGGCGGGCGTCAAGAAGATCGTCGGCGGCTACGACAAGGTGGACGAGTTCAGCGGGATCGTCGACGACATCGCCACGATCGCCAGCGCCGAGGCCGGCATCGGCGCCCGCGTCCTCTCCGCCCTCTCGCTCGCCAGCGAGGCCCTGCCCATCAGCGCGGGCGACCTCAAGTCGACCTACCGCTGGTTTCGCGGCGCCGACGAGGCCGCCGCCACCGCGAAACGTGTCGAGGTGCGCACGTACAAGGAGCTGCGCGACGCCAAGGCCCGCGACTCTCACCACGTCATTCAGAACGCCGCAGCCCGCGACCTGCCCGGCTACGATCCCAACCGGGCGCCCGCGATCCGTTTGGAAGGTCCGCCGACGACACCTGGGACTCCGCACTACCGAGCGACACAACTTCAGCGCGAGCCCGGGGGCGGGACCTACGCCGCCGAGCGGCGGATCGGGTATAAAGCCCTTCGAGCCGCAGGCTTGTCGCCCGAGCACGCCCGGCAGGCAGTTGAGACGGCGGATCGGTACTTCCAGTCCATCGGTGTTACCCCAACGACCCCGACGCGCATCCCTGGCAACAGACAATGAACAAGAGCCTCAAGACCCAGCTCCAGACCATCACGCTCGACATGATGAACGCACTCGTGCGCGCGGAGTACGAACTGCTGAAATGTCCACCCGGTCGAGGTACGGTCCAGGAGATCGTGGCAGCGATTCGAGAGTACGGCCGAACGCCGGTCTCCCCCACGGAAGAGGCCGTTGCCAAGCTCGCGGTGTACCCGGAATCGGATGCCACGGACTCATGGATGATCGAAATGCCGTTCTGGACCCGAGAAGAAGGCGAGAGCGATCTTTGGCTCTATGCTGAAGTTCATCGTCATGGCAAAGAACTGGTCGGGTACGTGGACTATGTCCGTGTACCGTGACCGCAGTTCGTCGCCACTTGCGCTTCATTCCCGGCGCCGCCTGCCGGACGGGGTGACAGGTGGAGTCGGATCCGCTAGGCTGTGGGTAGTGCTCCGCGGCGTCGCGCTTCTCCTGCTCTCGGCACCGCTGGCCTGCGGCGGCGGGGGGGCACACACCTCGGGGTTCTCGAACTCGAGCAGCCCGAGCTCGCCAACCTTGCCCGGCGAGTCCAGCAGCTCGAGCGGGGGAAGCTCGACCTCGTCCGGGGGAGTTGACTCGACCTCGACCTCGTCGGCGAGCAGTTCAGACGCTTCGGGGGCGCTGAGCCTCGACATGGCCATGCCCGACTTCGGTCCCGGGCCCCCGGTCGGCTGCCAGGGGAAGATCGACTTCCTCTTCGTCATCAGCACGTCGGGGACTATGGAGGGCCACCAGAAGCAGCTCGCCCTCAGCTTCCCGGGCTTCCTGGCGTCGATCCAGCAGCACTTCGACGAGTTCGACATCCACATCCTCTCGGCCAACCCCAACGGCTACTGGGACATGGACAGCTGCGCGTATTGCGCTGATCAGGAATGCGACCCGAACGCCTCGCCGCCCGCATGCGGGGTCGGCCTCGACTCGTGCGACAAGATGATCGGCGCGGGGGTCGCCTTCCCAGCGGGGACGGGCTCGGCGAACCGGCGCTGCGACTTCTTCGGTGGCCAGCGCTATATCGTCGGCGATGACCCGAAGTTCGAGGAGTCGTTCGCTTGCATGAGCCAGGCCGGGATGAACGGTGCGGGGGCTGCGTCCGCCGAGTCGATGGTCGAGGCGATCAGCCCCGAAATGAACGGCCTCGGCGACTGCAATGAGGGATTTCTGCGCAACGACGCGCTCCTGGTCGTCACGATCCTCGACGACGGATACGACGTGGACTCCCAGGGCACGGTCGAGAGCTGGATCGATGCACTGCGCGCGGCCAAGCACGGCGACGAGGACGCGTTCGCGGTCCTCGTCCTGACGACGGACATCGACCTCGGCTACTGGCAGCTCTGCCACCCCGACATGTATGACATGGACAAGAACCGGCTCCGCCTGCTCGTCGAAGGTATCGGCCACGGGTTCATCGGCTCGATCTGCGAGGAGACCTACACACCGTTCTTCGAGGCTGCCGTCGCCGAGGTCGTTGAGATCTGCGACGGCCTCGTCATCCCGCAGTGATGGCCGGGCTCGCGGCACTACGGGTGATGCACCCGCACTACGGCCACCGGCGTGCCGTTGATGGTGCGGTGGCCGGGCCAGGCGCAGAAGCCGCGCGCGTCGCAGACCACGCCGTTCGCCATGTCGTCGCCTGCGATCCCACTCTCGTACCAGGTCCGCTCGCCAAGCGGATCCGCAAACGCGAAGACCTTGGCGTCGGAGCCGCCCGCCGACCGAAAGCCCGCGCCGACGACCTTGCCCTCACGGTCGCAGGCGGCCCCGCGCAGTTCGGTGGAGAGCATCGGCTCCACCAGCTTATCCGACCAGATGCCGTTCGAGGCCCAGCGGAACAGCGGCTGTGTCGGCGTGACGTTCGGGTCCTCCTTCTCACGCGTCCATCCGCCCGCGATCAACTTGCCGCCGCAGACGGCGATGGAGTACACGGCGTCGCGTTTGTACGCATCCCCGGGCGAGGTCGAGGGCGAGCCGACTGGCCCGCCCAGCGGGACGAAGCGGGCGATGAAGGCGCGAGTGTAAATGTTGACGTCGTTGTTAGGCTTGAACTCCCGCTCGCCGGCGACGACGAGGAAGCCGGTCTCCGGCTCGATGAGCATCGCCCGGATCATCTCGCTGCGCCAGTTCGGGTCGTCCGGCGGTTCGTCGGCCGTGAACGGCGCCTTGAGGGTCGTCTTGATGACTGACTCATCGGACAGGTGCCGCCAGATCATCGCGTCGGTGCGCGGCGGGTTGTCGCTGGTGAACTTCCATCCGCCCGAGATCACGAGGTCGTCGTCCGCGATCACCACGCTCGAGACGACCTCGCCGACGAGCCCCGTCCGCTCCCACAGTCGGCCTCCGCTCTCCGTCAGCAGCGCTGTGTAGCGCTGCGGCTTGCCGCCTACCACGAGGTTGCCGCCGACGGCGATGGTCCCCGTCTCGTCGACCGCGATCGCCGACAGGACTGAGTGCAGGGCATCGAGGTCGTCCTCCTCGCTGGTCCAGTTGGCGATCGTCTTCGGCCACCCGGGCAACGTCTCCTCGCAGTGATCCGGGTCGAGCTTCCAGATCGTCGCCCTGGGCCCGGCGCCCGTGTCGCTCCAGCCCCCGGCGACGATCGCCGCGTCGGTGTAGACCATCGCCGAGATCATGCTCCCGTTCGACGTCTTGTCTTCGAACAGGCACCGCTCCGCCCCGCTCGCCGGGAGCTGCACGGACAGTTTGGCCATCGCGCTGGCGATCAGGCCCTCGTCGTCCTCGACCTCGACTTCGTACACGTGGTCCTTGACGGTGTTGTCCTTGGCCGAGAACGCCTCGAACGCGAGGTACGGGAAGTCGGCGGGCGTCAGCTCGGCGAGCGGCTCACCGTTCATCGACAGCCGCACCTTGACCACGTCCACGTCGGTGTCGAGCAGCAGGAGCGCCTGGCCGGCTTCGTCGAGGTGATCCGGCTCCGTCTTGAGCTTGACCGTCGGCGGCTCGTTCTCCTCGGGCGGCGATGTCGTGCTGCTCGTGCTCGTCGTCTCGCCCGGCCCTGTCGTCGTCGTCTCGCCCGGCAGGCCCGTGACGGTCTGCACGCTCGAGTCGGCAGTCGTCGTCGGGGTCGTGTCGCTCGCGGTCGAGGCCGCCGCCGTCGAGGCAGCCGTCGTCGCCGTGTCGGTGAAGTGCTCGGTCACGTCCTGCCAGGCCGACGCGAGGCAGCCGGTCGTGGTCGCCAGGAGCACCGTGAGGGTCAGGAAGCTCGCTCGCATCTCGGCATCTCCCTCAAAACTGAAGTCGTAGCACCAGGCCGCCCCCGCGCGTCACGCTGGACGGCAGCAGCGCCATCTTGCGCGCCGCCCGTTTCTGTGACGCGAGCAGGCCTATCCCGGTCGCCAACGTCGCCACGCTCGCCACCCCGAGGCCGGCGGCGAGCCCCTGGAGCACCTGCGCGTCGGCATGTTCGCGGCCGAGCGCCGCCTGCTGATCGCCCGAGTACACGAAGCCCTCGGGCTTGTCGCCGGCCGCCTGGATCACCTCGTAGGACTTCAGGTACTCCGCGAGCGCGGCGCCCATCAGGCCGGCGAAGCCGACTCCCACACCAGTGAGCGTCAAGCCGGCGGCACGGCGCGCCCGCAGGCGGCGCTCGACCGGCCGTGGCGTGTTGTCCACCATCGGGGCGAGAGTGGCCTCGATCGGCGAGCTCGGCGCTGCCGCGGGGGGCGGGCCGTCGGCGACGAGGAGGTCGACCCGCTGGGCCTGGGCCGGCGGGCAGATGGCCTCGCCGCCGACCTCCGCGAGGCGCTCCAGATCCTCGGCGACGGTCTCCTCCCAGAACAGGCGCCTCTGGCGTTTCTGCTCGTTGTCGTCGGCTGCGAGTGCGAGGCGCCCACGCGCGAGCTGCAGCGCGCGGCACAGGTGGTTCGCCTGCTGCGTCGACGAGAACGCGGCCTCGAGGTCGAAGTGTGCCCGGCCGAGCGCGTCGTCGACGTCGACGCCGGGGAGCGACGACAGCGCGAGGTAGGCGTCCGCGGCCTGCACGTGCTCCTGTGCGTCGTGGTGCGCACGGGCGCGGGCCGCGAGCTCGGCCGCTCGCGCCGCGATCTCTGGCGGCGGAGCCGGGGCAGCGAGGAGAAGAAGGGGGAGCAGCATCGTGACCTCCTATGCCTTGCGGAAGAACTCGAACGCCTCGACGAGCCCGCCCTCGATCGGCGGCTTCGCTTCGCGGACCACCCTGTCGATGCACTGCGGGAACGGGTGTTGCGACGACATGCCGAGCACGCGCACGGACTCGACCGAGCCGCCGGTGCCACGCACCTTGACCATGGTCGGCTCGATCGGGACGCCGTGCTGCGCTGCGCACGCCCGTATCTTCGGCTCGATCGCCGCCATCGCCCCCGTGAAGCTCCCGGCGGCCTTCGCCGCGGCACGGGGCCCTTGCGCAGGCGGCCGCTTCGAGTGGCTCGTCGATGTCAGCGTCGGCGTCCTCGACCTGGACGGTTCGGCGGGCACACTGGGGACCGGCACTACCGGCGCGGCGGCGGCAGGCCGCGCCTCGCTGGGCACCTCCGCGGCGCTCGGCGTTCTCGCGGCCGCGTCGACCTTCGCCGCGATGGCCTGCGGCTCCAACTTGACCGGCCCCACCTCGACCGGCGCATCCTCGACCTCTACCCGCAAGTCACCTGTCCCCAAGGACAGCGTGCCCGCAGAGCCTGCGATCCCCAGCCCCACCCCAAGGGCGAGGAGCGCCCCGGACCACCACCGACTCGGCTTCGCCGTGACGACACGCTCGATCGTGACGACGCGCTCGACCGTGACGACGCGCTCGACCGGCGCCGCCACGATCGGCTCCACCGCGGGCGGGGCCAGCGCCGCCTGGATCGCGGTCGCCATCTCGCGCGCGCTCTGGAAGCGCACCTCGACATCGCTGAGCGCCCGCATCACGATGTCCTCGACCGCCTCGGGGATCTCCGCGCCCGGCGCGATCACCCGCGGCGGCGGGATCGCCAGCAGATCGCCGAGCTCCCGCGCGTCGAGCACGGGCCGCGTCGTCAGCATCGAGTACATCAGCGCCCCGACCGAGTAGAGGTCGCAGCGCGGGTCGGGCAGGTGGCCCGCGAAGTACTCGGGCGCGATGTAACCGGCCGTCCCGAACACGATCTCATCCGGCGCCGGCGCGTTCGAGATCCGGCCCGGCGGCACCGCGGCGAAGCCGACGTCGAGCAGCCACACGCGGCTCTCCCGGCCGATCCGCCGCTGGACGATCACGTTATCGGGCTTGACGTCCCGGTGGACGATGCCCTCCTGATGCAGGGTGTCGAGGGCGTCGAGCACCGGCAACATCACCTCGCACAGCTCGCGCCACGGCATCGGTCGCTCGAAGTAGAGTTGGGGAAGCGGCTGCCCGGGGACGAGCTCGAACACGATGTACGGCGGCTCGCCGACGCCGCGGTCGTGCGCGCGGACGAGGTGCGGGTTCGAGATCGCCGCCGCGACGCGCCCCTCCTGATCGAAGTACGCGCCGATCTGCTCGCGCAGCCCCGAGCAGAGTACCTTCACGGCGACGAAGATCTTGAGGTGGGGGTCGAACGCCTTGTAGACCGCCGCCGTCCCGCCCCACGCGATCGTCTCGCGCAGCTCGTAGCGGCCGTCGAGGACGCGGTTGGTGTCGTCCTCGGCGTCGTCGGACTCGGGCGAGAACACCTCGACCTCCGAGTCGAGCTCCTGCTGCGGCCGAATCCACTCGAACGCCATCGCCTGCTCCTCTCACCCGCATTAGAACTCCACTGACGCGCGGACGCAACGCGAAGAACTGCGGGCGCGGGTGGGTTCATCGGGCCTCATGCTGCCTTATCCAAGGCAGGCCCGACGGCGTAGTGTACGAGGCCCGACGACCCGACTGAAATTTTGGTGAGTTGCATACAAACAGCCGCGCGGTAATGGCATCGAGCCGTGCGACGTTGTCGGCGTCGCTAGTTCTGCCTCCGGTGCAGATGTGTGTGCCTGAGGCCCGCAAATTCTACGCGCGACACGAGATCGAGGCCCTCGTGCGCGAGCGCTGGGGGTGACGAGAAGGACAGGCGCTGAGTCGGGCGTCCCGCCTGCCGGCCAGCACGCCGCCGGCATCGCCGCCCGCCCCCGTGACGACGCGCCCCCGCCACCCGCTGGCGACGAGGGTTGCCGGACCCGCACGCGCGACGACTGGTCTTCGCGGGGATGGCCGAGCGTGAGACCGTCCCACAGCAGGCGGTCCTGAGCGCACCGACGTCGTAGCTCCGCAACACGCCGGGAGGGACGACCCTCCACCCCGGCTCGCTCTCGTGCACGAGCACCGGCAGCGAAGCTACCAAAAGCAACCCGTCAGCTTGCTTGATCCCAACCAGATCAAGCGCGGTATTGATCGTCTTGGGCCGCGACGGTAGAAGGGCACCGAGGTCGCAGACGTTCACGTGAAGGTACCGCCACAACGCTTCTTCCACTTTTGCGCAGGTCATGTGGACCTTTTGCGAGAGCTGGCGGGGCTGGATGGCGAGCTCTCCGAGGCCGAGGTGCGGCAGATCATTCGAGCAGACCCAGTCCTGGGTCTCGAAAGTCTCGAGCAGACGTGGAAGCAGCTTCAAGCGCTTCAGATCCTCGTCCCGGCTGAGGTAGACAGCGACTACTACGTGATGGCCAGGCCGGTGAGCCGCCTCATCGCCTATCTCTTCGATGAAGCGCACGCCGCTACGCCAGAGATGATCCGTGGGTACATGGAGTCCCTCGAAGTACTCGGCCGGGGACTCGCTCGTTCGATAGCTAATGATGATATTCTCGCAGTGCGTTTGGCTCTAGAAGAGTTGCAGCAGACATTGCAACGAATCCAGTCCGACCTCGATGAAACGTACAGATCGGTCTGCTCCGAGGTTTCGGACTACAAGACGCGGCGCCGAACAGTGGCGATGCGCGAGCAGTTCCGACGCATCGTGTACTGGATGGACCGCTACGTCGAGCCACTGGTGGAATTCGTCCGACCCGATGGGCTGCGCACTGCGACGTTCGAAGAATTCGAGCGATTATTGCTCCGTGCCCGTGATTCGAGCATGTTCAGTGACGTACCGGCACTGGACCGGTGTGCACGCCAACTCCGGCTGATTGAGCGGCAAGCTCTCCGCGTCTTCAGGCAATGTCGAGATGAACTGCGTCCGCTCTATGAGTCTTTGCGCCGTTCATCGTTTATCGCGGCAGGAGCGGCCCTTGCGCTCGAACATCTGCAGCGGGACGGCATTGGCGGCTGGGCCCAGAAACACGTCGTGCCGGTGTACACGACGTTAAATTACAGCGTCCCGAGTGACGCAGCAATCGCGCGGTGCGTCAGGGCTTTGAGCGATTATCGGCCAGAGAGACCGCCGAAGGTCGACCTTCATCGAGATGAACCTGTCCCCACGGAACTCGTGCGTCAGAAATGGCTCACCGCATTACCCCGTGAGGTCCGAAAGGCGCTCCCGCTCTCCGACCTGCTCGCGTGGGTTGTCCTTCGGTATCCGTCCATGAGCACAGCGGATATCTTGGAAGGCTTCACGCGACTCGTCTTCCACAAGGATTTTTCCGCTAGTTTCACCCATGCTGAACGCCGAACATACGCGATCGGGGACAGCATCATATTTGCCAACCCCGTCGAACTTCGTGCGCCATGAACACCGCTCTAGCTCATGTTGGAGAAATTTTCGATCGCCTCCGGCGAGGGCACCATCTGTCCTTGGAAGACGAGCCCCTCTTTTCCGCCGTTGCCGCCAATTACGAGGAGTATGCGACGTTCTTCGCCGCTATCAAACTCACTCTGGTAAGGCACCCACGAGACTTCTTCTACTTCGCCCCCGAGCCCGGCGACAAGGTTCCGGACGGGTTGCCTCGCATCGCGGTGTTCTCATATATCTTGATCGACCACGCCGCAAACATCGGGCGCAATCTCGAAGAGTACATCTTCACTCAGCACTTTCTGGTCTCGCAGTTGCCACATTTTAGTCTGGATCGATACTGTGTGCTGCTAAAGCAGGTCGACATCCGGGACATCCAAGGGCTACGCCCAACACTAAGGCAGATGCACCGGATGGGGTGGCTAAAGTTCTTGGACGGCGAAGAGTTTCGCTTTCTCCGACCATTTCACCGAATGCTCGACAAGTGTCTAGAGTTGTCCGGTCCACGGCCATGGGCGGGCAACGCGGAGCCCGCAGCCGGTTCCACGTCTTGACCATCCTGACTCGGAGTTACCATGCCCAACGGCCCGCAGAAAGTTATCCTCATCAACGCCGGGAGCTATGACTATGCTGAGATCGAGCTCAGCGGATCACTCCAACTGGTTGGCCCCAACAACACCGGCAAAACGACACTTATCAACGCGCTACAGTTCCTGTACATCGACGACCGCGGTGAGATGAACTTCGGGGCCTTCTCCAGCGAGCAGACCGCCGAGTATTACTTCCCGAACCAGTACAGCTATGTCCTGTTCGAGTGCCTCGGTGTAGCAGGCAAGTTCGTGCTCGGATGGCGTGGGCGAAGCAGGGTCGCCGGCGGCGAACCCGAACGGTTCCATTACGAGGGAGAATTTTCTCTGAGCGACTATTTCGACGAGGACGGCGTGGTTCGAGAAAGGGATGATGTGAGCGCACGCCTGAGTTTGCGGCAGTTCAGCCTCCTGAAGACGGCACAGGAGCATCGCGAATTTTTGCTGCTTCCCACCCGAGGTGTGCCGAACGCCTCCGGTCTCGTCGCGCTGCGCCAATTCGATCAATACGCTAATTTTCGAGCAACGTTGAAGAATATACTTGCGCTAAGCACGATCACTCAAGACCAGATGCGAGAGAGACTGCTGATGCTGGCTGGTCTAGCCGGAGACAAGTTCGCTCTTGATATCCGCAAGGTTTTCGGGGAAGACTACGACACCATCGTTCGCCGCCGTGAGGAACTCTTCCGCTTCAAGGCGAACATCTCTCGGGTCGAGGCAATCCTCGCGCTGGGAGTGGAGCGTTCGTCGATCCGACGCGAGTTGATGTGGCGCTGGACGGATCTGCGCGAGAAGGCGCAAGCATTCAAAGAGGAACATCGAGCAGATATCCAGTCCCTCGCGGAGAAGTCGCAGCACGAGACTGAACAGGCCGCGAAACAGGCGGAAGCGGTCGAGGAGGAACGAAAGAAGCTTGGCAAGCTGCAGGGCGATAAGGGGGCTGTGGAGAGCCAGCTTAGACAAATAGACGAGCAGAGCGCGAAGTATGCAAATTTCGTAGAGTCTCTGGCCCGGGTGAGCCTCAGCAACTTGGAGGAGGAAATGCAACGCCTTCGTTTTGTCCTAGCGCAGGCTGGGAAAGAAACACGTGCCAAGGCGGAGCGCAGAATTGATGAGTACCGTCAGCAGGCAGAGCGGATGCGGCGGAACGCGGAGAACTTTGATCGAGCGTTCGTTACAGTCCTCCGTGAGCAGTTCACCGATGAGGAGCTCGAGCCGCTGGCGCAGCTCTTCTCCACGAATCTGCTCCATCTTCCAGTAGGTGAGCATGGCGTCCAGATTCGAGATAGCGACGGTCTAATCCGAACTCTTCGCTCCCTGCAACTACGGGTGCACGATGGCGTGTACCGCGACGCAAACCTGGAACTGCCGCTGAACGGCGAGGCCAATCTCTCCTCGTTCACAAATCCCGCTGCAGTCCGTCAGCAGTTGGTGGAGGTCGAAGAGGAACTCGCGCGATGGGAGGATATCGTGCGCACAATTGACCAACGCGAAAACCTCGAGTCCGAGCTACAAGGAAAAGAGGGGCACGCGACCGGCCTGCGTGCCGAATTGTTCGGGTGGGAGCAGTTTCAGTCACAGAAGGCGAATGAGACGTCGCTCAAGTCGGAACTTCGGGGTATCGTGAGCCAACTGAGCAGTTGCGAGGAGAAGATCCGGCGTGCCGAAGCCGCAGCGAAGTTTCACAGCGAGAATGCCCAAAAGTACGGTCAGCTAAGTGGTGAGCGCGAGCAGGCCCATGCGAAGGTGCTAGCTCGGCTGGACGAGTGCGCTTTTCCGGACTTTCCGGGGAAGCCCACGGCGCCGATTGAGTCCATCCCGTCCGGGTTGGAACTCGCGGTCGAAGTATTTCTTCGACGGCAAAAGAAGCTCAAGGAAATTGACGCGAACGTGGGTGAGGGCCTTCGCCAACTGGAGGGCCTTGTCTCCGGTGACTTTTTCGGAATCGACGAGGACGAGACGATCAAACTGCTGCAGGAGGGAGTCGATGCCCTCCCCGACCGCGAGGCGGCACTCCGACGCGACTGGGAGCATCAGTTCCATGATTTGCGTGCAACGTTTCACCACGTTCTCAAAGCGATCGAAGATGTTAAGGCCGCGGCGGGCCGCCTCAAGCGCGCCTTGGATAGCGCCGACATTTCGGGCGTCAGGACCTTGAGCATGGAAGTCATGGAGCAGACAGATATCGTAGAGCCGCTGCGTCGGTTCGCAAGTTTTGCAGAGCCCGGTCTTTTCGACGACAGAACGAGCGTGGAGGCGCATTTCGACGCACTTCGCAAGCGGTTTTACGATAATCCGCGCCTGAGATACGGCGACCTTTTCGCGCTGAAATTTACGGTCGTTAGGGATGACGGCAAAGAGCACCACTACACGGATTTCAAGCAGGTGGAGTCACATGGGACGACGATCACAATCAAGGTGCTCTTCAGTTTGGTCGTGCTTCGTAGCCTTCTCCGCGAGGACACCAACAAAACACTGCTGTGCGAAATTCCATTCTACTTGGACGAGGTACACTCATTGGACCCGACGAACCGGCGCGCCATCATTGCCATGGCCCGGCGCCTAGGGTTCATCGCGGTCACGGCCGCGCCATCGTCAATTGGTGAGGTGAACGCGCTGTACTTTGTCCAGCCGCGGAATGGGCGAATCGTTATCCGCCAGGGACATCGCATCGACGTGAGGCATTCTCGGAGTGACGATGATGGATCACAGCAAACTTCATGAGGCTCTCCAGTCATTGCTTCGGAACGGATCGTCACCCTGGTCTGGGTGCAGCGATGCGTTGAAGTCCTTTCTCAAGCCGTCGTTCGACGCGGGTGTGGTCGTGAAAGAGCGCTCCGGACGGGGCGTACGCTTGGCGGTTCAGAAGCCAGAGGTCCTGCGCGAGCATGTCCGGCGGGCCTTCCCCGACGTGACGATCTCCAACAACGCGCCGAACCGCGTAGTGGCTGTCGCACGCTTTCGCGACTCCAAAGCACTAGTTGCCGACACGCCAGACATTGTTTCGCTACGCGCCTGGTCAGACATAGCGCTCTGGCGTGGCGCCCATCCTCTCGGCCTCTCGGCGTTCACGGCGGAGCACGGCGTGTTCTCCTTCGTCCTACGAGGTGCGTCATACGCGCTGCGCGGCTCCTGGGCGCTGGTCGAAGGGCCAGTTCTGTTTCTGAACTTCGAACACCTGCGTTCTCACTGCCATGGGGTGCTGTACGGGACCGGGCGCCTCTCTCATCGCGTGCTCGCCTGGCTCGCGCTCCAAACACGCGAAGACTTCCAACTCGAGCACTTCCCCGACTATGACCCAGTCGGCTTGAGTGAATTTATCCGTCTGCGGCGTGCGCTCGGCGCACGGGTTACGCTTCATCTACCCGAAGACCTTGGGGAGCGCTTCGGGCGCTTCAGCAAGCGTAGCCTCCTACGCAAGCGCGAGAATCAGAACGTACTCGGACGAGTGCGCAAGTCATCGCTGCCTGAAGTGCGAACTGTTCTACGGCTTATTCATGAGTTCAATGCTGGATTGGAGCAGGAGCAACTGCTCATTGAATCGATGTCCTCATCGGCGTGAGTGGGCGAACGCGTTGCCTTAGCCAGCGAGGACCCGCAGATCTTCGCTCCGAGGACGGGGTGATCGAGGGCAACGCGACTGGCGGCATCGCTGCTCGACCTCGCCGACCGCCCGGCGATCCGACCGCAGGCTTGGACGCTCGGACGCTCGGACGGCCCCCCCCTACATGTCCCCCGAGCAGGTCCGCTACGACCCCCGACGCTCGCAGCACCCACGCGCCTGCCATCGAGGCTGCCCGAGCGCCCGAGCGGCTCATGGGCGTGGTAAGCGCGACCGCTGCCCCCGCGGACCGCTGTGCGATCAAGCATCGGTGTCTTCGGCGAAGATACGCCGTGCTCCCTCCGACATCAGGGTGCCTACTACGCGAATCCCCTCAACGCCGTCCAAGAGCTCACGCAGCTCTTGCTCGGTGAGCTCGCCAACGTTGAGACGTTCTGTTAACCGATGGGAAACAACGCGCACCGCGAGCTGAAGAAACCCTCGTGCCTGAGTGCTTAGTCCGTCTTCCTGGGTGCCATCGAGCGCAGTCAGCCAGTCAAAGAATGCAAGCAGGTCCGAGTCCTTATGTCTCTCGCGGAGAAGGTCGGACACGGATGTCATAAGCCTGTAGAGCCTGGCTTCATGCTCTTTGAGTTGCTCGCAGATTAGAGTTAGACGTTCGCCAGGCTCGGTGCTCCTCGTCAAGTTCAGCTTGTCGACCAGCCCTTCTGTACCTAGAGTCCATTGCCTATCTCGGATCGCCTCGAACAACGCAGCCACGCGCGCGGTGCTCATCTCTGCAGTTGCCTCGCTTATAGCAATGGAACCAGGAGGGAGCGAGCACGGAAACTCGTCCAGCGGCAGATCACACACGGAAACGTCGACGCCGTCCTGAGCATGCTCTGCGAGCGGATCGATGGTGATCAGTTTGCAGGCGTCCGAGTTCTGCCCAGTAACTCCAAACTGAACAACGAAGTCATATGCATTGAAGAGGCAGACTCTAGCGTAAGCGGTCTTATGTGAGCCATTGATGATGAATAGAATCCGGTGAGCGAAGGGAGTTGCAGGCGCGGGCAACGGAAACGTTCCCGCAGGTGTCCAGAAGACATGGGCACCATCGCCGGGGGAGCTCTTACCCTTCTTAATGTAAGACTTGAAACTTTCAAGGGCAGGACTACGAGCGTCATCCGGCCACAGAGTAGCAAAAAAATTGAGAGCGATCCTCCCAATCGAGCGGAGGTTTTCATCACCGTCGAACGACAGATTAACCTGAACGTTGGCGTCGAAATACCGCTCAACCTCTTTGCGCTCATGGACACGAACGCGCTTACCCTCGCGCCTGAGAGCTTGTCTCCAATCTTCGTACTGTCTCAGATTGGCAAAAGCCACCTCGATGCGGGTGCTCGTTTCGTCTAACGGCGCCTCCGCAATCACTTTGGGAGATGGTCGGGATAGCCTTCCTGTCATGTCTGCATGTAATATTCCCTCGGAAGGATGTTCTACCTTTGCCAGGCGAGGCACGTCTTCGCGGTCCCCCCTCACGCCGATCAGGCCGTTCAGCGCACTGAGCCTCGCCGCGAGCAGACCGTCAAGGTGCGAGAATCCGTTGTTACAACCCTCGCATAATATGCCCTTGTTTTCACGTCTCCCCCCTAACGCCGCAGGAAACGTGTGCTCTCTGGAACCTGTCTCCTTTCCGCAGAAGATGCAGTCAGTGCGCCTAGCCATGGCTCGTAGTGTGATGAAAACCCAGTTCCAGATCTACCTGCAACAGGGCCACACGCGCGATCGCTGAGTGATCAAGCGCACATCGGGTGCTGCAGCAGCGTCGCGCGGCTGCCCCTGCCTCGGCGCCCGCGCCTCACACGGAGGGCCTTACCCGAGCCAAAGAGCAGCCGCGGGCTGAGGGGAGGTGCGACGCCAGGCCGTCGCTGATCTGCGCGAGCACCGCCAACCAGCCGAGCCAGGGCACTGTTGGCCGGCCCTGCCGAGGAGCCAGCGAGGGTTGCCAGCGAGCCCTGTGTGGGCGTTTGGGTGTTCTTTGATATGTCCACACAGGAAGACCTCTGGGTAAATATGCGGCCCTGAGCGTGGTTTACGCGAGGCGCGCCGGAGAGGTACACTTTTCTCGTGATACGTCACGCTCCCGAGCCAAGGCCCTTCCTCATGCAACTTCAGGCGATTAGGAGGGATACAACCGCTTGTCTGGCGGATCAGGCGACGTTCGAGGGATCGATGCCTCGTCCTATCTCAGGGGACCTGGCACTCGAGTATCGCGGAACGCGGGTGACGGATGTCAAGCGCGAGACAATGGACGACTGACAGGGTTGGTATGATGCCAGGCAAACCGTTCATATTACTCTATGCCCGACCTCTGCCCGCCGCAGAACCGCGGAAAATTCGATACAATTCAAACACTCAAATGACAGAGGTTCAAAGTGGTGTCTCTTGGATTTGCGCTTTAGATCAGAGAGAGCCCATTTCCGTAGAGACGCGCATCACCCTCGTAGGGCGGGAGACAACGGATGACTCCTAGCTCCGAGCGGCTCGTGGTCCTTGTAAGCACCGTGCTGGACCTGGAGACTGACGCAGTGACCCGCTCTTTGTGTAGCCGAGGGGTGGAGTGCGTCCGGTTCAACACAGATGCGTTTCCTTTCGGCCACCACATCACGTGGGAATGTTCAGACCAACATGATCAAGTTCTGCGCTTTCATGGGCGCCAGATCCAACCATACTCGGTGTGGGTACGAAAGATCCGAGGTCCCGCGCAGCCGCACGACATGAGCACGGGGATCTATGATTTTTGTCGAAGCGAGGCGTATCATACCATCCGCGGGTCACTGCTAGCGCTGCAAGGCGTTCGGAGCATGAGCCCCATAGACCGAATATGGACCGCTGAGAATAAGCTGCTGCAATTGAGCGTGGCCAGGAAAGTCGGCCTCGATATTCCGCGGACAATGATCACGAACAGACCTCAGTCTGTGCTCGATGCCTATGCGATGTTCGGCGGACGCATGGTCTGCAAGCCCGTTCATTCTGGATATGTGGACGATGGGGAAACCGGCATGGCGATCTACACTAGCCAGGTCCTTGAGCAGCACTTGGCTAATGTGGAATCTGCGGCATTCTGTCCAAGCATATACCAAGAATTATTGGACAAAGAGTTCGACGTCCGCGTCACTTGGGTGGGCGGCCGCGCGTTTGCGGCTTCAATCGATAGTCAAAGCGATCCGTCGTCCTCAATCGACTGGCGCGCAACCACTAATCCGCAACTAGGGCATGACCGAATTTCGCTTCCGCCTTCAATTGTGATTCGCATCGAACGACTCATGTCGGCCTTGGGGCTTAGCTACGGCGCTCTCGATTTCGTGAAGACACGCAAGGGGGAGTGGAAGTTCCTCGAAGTGAATCCGAACGGTCAATGGCTTTGGTTGGACGACTTTCTTGATTTTGGGATCACTGATGCCGTAGCAAACTGGCTGTCGGGAGAACGAGTGTGATGCGGCTCCCTAAGAGGCTGGTGCGTCTTGGGGAGTGGGTGACAGATATTGTTTGGCCGACTTCGTTTGAGTCTTTTGATGCTGAGCGAGCTAAGGAGCGATACGTCGTTGAGCTGACGAAGTTCAGGAACAGTGCAAAGACGGTGGACAGCCTGGAGAAGTTCGTTGCGCTAAAGGCGATCTTGGAGAAGTGGATCGACGCTGAGCGTTCAAGACGAGCGAGCCTTGAGAGCCGATTGAGTGCGCTGGTCGGTCTATCTGGAGGGACGACGGCTCTCTTGTTCGGACTACTTGTGAATACTAGCTTCAAGAGTCACGCGGAGCCCGTCAATGCGATCTTTCTGATTCTGATTTGCTATATTGTTCTCCAGTTGACTTGCGCTGCTGTTCGTGGCATCCAGGGAATGGGGCCTTCACCCGTCGATGAGTTTACCGCCAACGATCTCCATCCGGGCTCGATTGATCTCCCGGTGTTCACAGCCAGTTTTGTTGATAGATGTCAGGCCGTCCACTACTCCTATGTTCGGAGAAACGAGGACAAAGCCACTTCTCTGAAGTGTGGATACCGCGCACTGATTAACGTGGCCTTCGCCGGAGGCGGGGCGCTTATGTTCTTGTGTATCTCCCTGTTGGCTTGCTAATCGGAGGAGGCCGAGGGCGGGGTCGGTGGGCATTATCGCGCCGCCGAAGCCAGCGTCGCAGTGCTCGTCGGCGTCGCGGATCTGTAGCGTTCCCGCTCGAGGCAAGGAATACGCGGACGCGAGACAGCTCAACTCGATGAGCCGCAAGCGCCGCGCGCTCGAAAATGGCCCTTGTCCTCGGGCTCGCTCCGGCCCTCCGGCCCTCCGGCCGGCCTCGCACGTGGGGAGACTTCCCTTTGGACCTTCAGCCTGCGATCCTCACGAACTGTGGCGGAGCCCAGACGGAACACCCCGTGCCCGTGTGGGAGCGGGCTGAAGTACAAGCGTTGTTGTGCGCAGGGGTTCACCGACGACGACGCGGAGCGTGGGCTCGAGGCGCTCGTGCGCCTCGTCGGGACATGGCAGGGCGTATCCGAGGTCCCGTGGGAGGCATTCTACGGGCCGCAGGGGCGGCCTCCAGGGCCACACAGCATCGAGGACGACGTCTACCTTGACTGGCTGTACTTCGATGTCCGCAACAACCGCGGGTCGCGGCTCGTCGACCTGCTCCTACGCACCAAGGGACTGCCGCGAGGCGTTCGGGCCTACGCGGCGGCGATGCGCGATTCAGCGCTCCGCCTCTACGAAGTGAACGAGCACAGGCGGGGTCGCCAGGCTGTGCTGCGCGACGTGCTGAGCGGCAAGACACACGTGCTGGCCGGTGGGGTGGATGGCAGCGTCGCGCTCCTGGCCGCCCGGGTCGTCACCCGGGGCGTCTCGGGCGGGGCTGAGCTCGTCGGCCCGGGCCTGTCGTTCCCTGGGTTCCTGCGCGCGGAGCTCGTCGGACTGCTGCGTGACGAACTCGCGGCACTCCGCCATGCGGCGGGCGACACAGCGGGCGACGAATGGAAGGCGCTCGCGCCGATCCTGTATCGCCGGTGGTGTTCGTATGTCCATGCACCGCCGGCGCCGGCGAGCGCACCGACGGCCGCGACGAATGATGCCGCGCGCGAAGCCGCCGAGCTGCAGTTACAGGCGGAGTTCGCCAACTGGATCGACGCAGCGAGCGAGCGGCTCGCCGGGGCGACACCGCGGGCCGCAGCCGAGTCCCCAGAACTGCGGCTGCGGCTGGTCGATCTCCTGAGGGAGATCGAGGCCGAGTACGAGCGCCGTCTCACCCTCGACGAGCCGGCGTTCGACCCTTCGCTGTTGTGGGACGACCTCGGGCTCCGGGCACTGCGTGATGGCCCCCGCGATCATCCGCCGCCGCTCGGCCACGAAACGATGGCGGCGCTTCTCCCCGGCCTGGCCGACGTCGCCACGGAGGTTGCCCGCAGGCACCGCAACGCCCGGGACCGCGACCTCGAGTGGACGATTCCGGAGGAAGTCGTCGCCCGGGATCCGCGTGTGCGTCGCTTCATGCAGGACCAAATAGATGCCCACATTCAGCAGGGTGTCGAACCCCGCGAGTTCGGCGAGGTGGTCCGGTTGCTGGCGGCGCACCTCGTCTTTCTCAGCAACTTCCAACTCCATCTGCGCAAGGTGTTTTGGGTCGCCGACGCTCTGAGTTGGATGTTCAGTGCCAGCTCGCTTGAGGAGGTCTACGGCTCGGCGCTCCGGCTCCCGTTCGGCTGCCTCGCGCTGGTGTTCACCGACCGTTATGCGCTCGGGCTGGCCGAGCGGCTGCTCGCGCGGACGCCAGGCGTTCCGCTCCGAGGCCGGATCCTCCGCGTCCTGACGGTCTACCTGCACAACATCACATTGCCCGGCGGCCGCCACGGGATCCGCGTCGTGTTCACCTGCGACGCGGACGGTGACGAGTGGCCGGCAGTGTTCGGTCGCTACTTTCCGGTCGATCCGGACGCGCGGGTGGTCGATATCCTGGCGAGCGTCGCGCCCGGGAGCGACGCCGGCGAGTTGGCCCCGCTGTGGTCCTGCGTCCCGCTGCGGCACTTGCTTCACCTCGTCGTCCACACGATTCTCGAGGTGACCTCGACCCGCGGACAACAGGTGGCCCGGGAGCCGCCTCCGCCGCGGCCGGACACCTCGTCGCGGGAACGTCGGACGGAGGAGCAGGTCTTCGACTTGCCTGGCACGATCGACATCCGGGTGCTCCGCGCGCTCCAGGAGGCGAAATTCGGCGCGGTGAGCGGCGAGCAGATCCATCGTTGTCTGGTCCGCGGCTACCGCCGCCGGGCCAATCCCGGGTGGAAGGACCAGCAGGAGCGGTTCGTGAAGCCCTACTGGCGCGGGCCCGAGGACGGGCCGATCGTCGAACGACCGTACCGGCTCATCCCATGAACCACGGTCGAGGGGGCACGTGTGGCCAACTGGCATGGCACTTGCCGCGACGTGCGCGGCCTGCTCGAGTGATTCCCCGTTTCGCCGTCAAGAGCCGTCTGCGCGCGTGGACACCAACCTCGTCCGCGGCGCAAGGGCGTCAGAGTTCGACGGCTTCGGCTGTTCACATCTGCTGGCTCTCGATTTCCGAAAGGCGGCGGACCATCAGCCACATCTTGGAATATGGTGCGACCGCGCCGTCGGGGGAGCCTTTGTAGAATCTTTCGCCGGGCGGGCTTTCCTTATCCTCAACCCAGATGCGGCCAAGCATCAAGTGTCTCTCGAGCACGACGAATGACGTCCCCCAACCAGTACCATCCTCTTCCTCGTTGTAGCTGAAATGCCGTGGGTGCACCTGAAGCCGAAGGATGTCTCCCTTTTGTGGGATGGCGCCGCTCGGCGGGTACTCCATGAATTCGAGCACGTAGTTGCGGATCTTGGCCCGATCCCCCGGCCGCGGCTCCCCAGTCCTCCATTCGTAGATTTCGATAAATTCGCTCGATTCCTCCGCCTGCCGGACCCGCTGTTGGATGGCCTCGCGCTCGGCCTTGTTCTTGTCGATGATCGCTTGCTTCTCGCGTTGGAAGTCATCTTGCGTTGCCATAATATTCTTCTCGCGCCGAGGCGATGGTACACCAGTCCCGGGCTCGACGTCGGCGCGCCGTCACCCGGCGCGCCAGCGCGCATGCGGGTTGTCGCAGGTGCTGCGTGCCGTGGATCGCCGCGTGTTAGCGACGGCGGGCCGCGCCGGGGCTGTTGCTCGTGGAAGTGAGCGCGCCGTCCGTCGGCGAAGACGGGCCCGGCGGTTGGCCGCGCGGGCAGCAGCCGAGCCCGCCTTCTGGCAACGGCTGGCAACGCCTGCGTGCCGAACGCGCATGGCCGTTGGCAGCGGTCGGCAGCGCGTGTGCGCTGATGGCGCCGCGTCGGTTGCCACCGCGTTGCCGAGACCGCCCGTGCCGCGCTCGTTGCCAGCTCAGGTCGGGCTCGGTCGGGCTCAGGCGGGGAACGCAGAACCCCCGCCAAACACCGAACTGGACCAGGAAGCGAGGGGGCCGTGGATCGGGGATGTTTGGCGAGGGAGGCGTTGGACTTGTTGCCGTCGTCGCACATCTCGCCGGGGCCGACGACGCCGTCGCCGCAGATCGCGGTCTTGCAGGCGTTGGTACACGCGTCGGCGTCGTCCTGGTTGCCGTCGTCGCACTCCTCGCCGGGGCCGACGATGCCGTCGCCGCAGGCCGCGGCCTTGCAGGCGTTGGTGCAGTCGTCGGCGTCCTCGGTGTTGCCGTCGTCGCACTCCTCGACGCCGACGAGCACCAGGCCGTCGCCGCAGATCGCGGTCTTGCAGGCGGCGGTGCAGGTGTCGGTGTCGTCCTGGTTGCCGTCGTCGCACTCCTCGCCGTCGTCGACCGTGCCGTCGCCGCAGGCCGGCGCCGGGCCGGTCGTCGCGGTCGGATCCGTCGTCGGCTCCGCGGTCGTGCCCGTCGTCGGGTCGGTGCCCGATCCGGTGCCCGTGCCCATCTCCGTCGTCGTCTCGGTCGTCACGCCGGTCGTCGGCGACGTCGTCGCGCTCGCCGCGGTCGTGCCGGCGTCGGTCGTCCCGATCGTCTCGCTCGTCGGCCCGGTGCTGTCGTCGCTGCAGGCCACGACGAGAGAGAGCGCCCCGATCCCCACCCAAGATGTCGAAATACGCATCCAGGCAGTGCGCCACGAAACTCCTGCAACGACAACTTTCGTAGTCGCGCCTCTCCCTCGTGGGCACGCGCGAGGGGCGATCGAGCGATCCTGGAGGGCGAGGCGGAGGTCGTGGGTCGCGGCCCGGGGCGGCGCTCCCGAAGGGTCTGCCTTCAGGGGCAGGTCTCGCCGGCACACCGCCGTCACGGCGCGAAATGGCGCGGCGCCGCCCGTGGTGCCCGGACGCGCGATGCGTTACCGTGGTGCCATGCGCTTCGCCCCTTCCCTTCGCCTGCTGACCCTTGGTGCATGTTCGACCGTCCTCGCGCTCGCGGGCTGTTCGACCGCGGATCCCTCGATGCTCACGACCGAGGGCGTCTCGGCGTCGGAGAGCACGAGCGGCACGGCCGGGCAGGAGACCACCACGACGGCGACCACGAGCCCGCCGACGACCACCGCGCCGCCGACGACCGGACCGGACGACACGACGACGATCGGCACCGACACCGAGCCTGGAAGCAGCACGACCGCGGTGTCGACGTCGGCGTCGAGCGCGACCTCGGAAGGCTCGACGGGCGACGCGACCTCGGGCACGAGCGAGCCGGTCCCGTCGGACACCGACGAGGACGGGGCGGCGGACGACGTCGACAACTGCCCGGACCTCGCCAACCCCGGCCAGGAGGACGGCGACAGCGACGGGCTCGGCGACGCGTGCGACAGCTGCCCGGCGGCGGAGAATCCCGGCCAGGAGGACGGCGACGCCGACCTGCTCGGCGACGCGTGCGACAACTGCCCGGCGGACGAGAACCCCGGCCAGGAGGACGCCGACGCCGACGGGCAGGGCGACCTGTGCGACGACGACGACGACGGCGACGGCGCGCCCGACGGTGCCGACAACTGCCCGGCGGACGCGAACCCCGGCCAGGAGGACGCCGACAAGGACGGGCAGGGCGACGCGTGCGACGACGACGACGACAACGACGGCGACCCCGACGCGATGGACAACTGCCCGCTGATCGCCAACGCCGACCAGAAGGACGGCGACGGCGACGGCAAGGGCGACGTGTGCGACGACGACCTCGACGGCGACAACATCCCGAACGGCGACGATCCGTTCCCGAACGACAAGAACCTGCCGGGCGTGGTCGTCCCGTTCAAGATGTACGCGCACTCGTCGGGCGTGCTGCACACCGTCGACGTGACGACGTACGACACGGTGCAGGTCGGGGCGTTCAAGTTCAGCAACGACGGCTGCGACCACTCGGTCACCGACGTCGCGATCGACCGCTGGGGCGTGCTCTACGGCGTCACGTTCGGCTGCGCCTACGTGATCCACCCGCAGACGGCGACCGCGTACAAGCTCGGCTCGCTGCCGCAGTCCTTCAACGGGCTGACGCTGGTGCCGAAGGGCGTGATCGACCCGAACAAGGACACGCTGATCGGCATCAGCAACGCCGGCGGGTGGTTCCGCCTGACGCTGATGAACGGGGTGTTCCAGGCCCAGCAGCTCGGCACCTACGGCCCGGGCTACAGCTCGGCCGGCGACGCGTTCTCGATCGAGGGCGTCGGCACCTACGCGGCCGTCAACAAGCAGGGCGTGGTCAACGCGACCGTGATCGTCTCGGTCGACCCGGCCAACGGCAAGGTGCTCGGCGAGCTGGCGACCCTCAACGGCTACCCGACGGTCTACGGGCTCGCCGGCTGGGAGGGCCTGATCGTCGCGTTCAACTCGGGCGGCCAGCTGATCAAGGTCGACCCGATGACCAAGGCCGTGACGCTGATCGGCAACAAGGGCGTCAGTTGGTGGGGCGCCGGCGTCGGCACCGTGCTCCCGCAGTGAGCGCGAGGGCGAGCAGGGCCCACGCGCCTCCCTCGCCCGCGCTCGCGCAGCCGCACGGCTCGTAGACCGGCGGCATCGGCCCGAGGGTGCCGCCCGTCGCCTCGGTGTCGGTGCCGCTCGCGTCGCCGGTGGTCGGCTCGCCGGTGGTCGGCTCGCCGGTCGAGGCGAGCGCGAGGGCGAGGGGCAGGGCGAGGTGCGGGAGCAGGTGCATGCGCGCGAGCATAGGCGCGCGCGCCGGGGGCTGTAAACCGGGGTCCTGTCCGCAGGGACAGGTGTCCTCGGGCGGGCCCGCCGAGCTCGCCGACGCGCGAGCGCGCGAGCACGGCGCCTTGCGCCCGCGGGGGACGGCTCAGCCGGCCTGGCGGACGACCCAGTGGACGTCGAGCGGGGCGTCGCACAGGCCGGAGCGGTGCGACTCGAGGTTGATCGCGGTGAACGTGTCGAGCTGCGCGGTCTGTCCCTCGGCGACGGTCGCCTGGACGGCGAGCAGATCGAAGGCGATGTCCCACAGCTCGTCGGGGCCGCAGCAGGCCTCGCAGTCGCAGGTCTGCACGGGCACGGGGGCGAGGGTCAGCTCGTCCTGCGCCGCGGTGGTCGCCTGGAAGCCGGCGCCGGCGTGGTAGAAGGCGGGGCCGTTCGGCTGCTGGCTGTCCCAGATCGAGACGGCGGCGAACTGGCAGCCGCCGAAGCCCATCTGCCGATCGACGACGATCCGCGGGCAGGCCGGGAGGGTCGGCAACCACTCGGCCGGGGCCTGCATGGTCAGGGTCCACGGGTCGGGCACGAGGCAGTCGGCGCCGCAGGGGCAGGCGTCGAGCTGCCAGATCGGGCCCTTGGGGTCGCTGACGAGCTGGCCGGTGAACTCGAGCGGGCCGCACGGGACCGGCTCGCCGACGTGCACGAGCTCGGCGAGGACGCTCTCGCCGTCGACGCCGCAGACGCCGGGGCCGCCGGTGGTGGCGGTGGTGGCGGTCGGGTCCTCGGTGGTGGCGTCGGTGGTGGTCGTCGCGGTCGAGGTCGAGGTCGAGGTCGTGTCCGGGGTGTCGGTGGTCGGCAGAGCGGTGGTCGGGGCGTCGGTCGTCGGGTCGGTCGTCGCCGGGCCGGTGGTGTCGGTGGTGCTGGCGCCGAAGCTGGTCGAGGCGGTGTCGTCGCCGCAGGCGGGCAGGGCGAGGGCGAGCAGGGTGGTGAGCGCGGCGCGATAAGGGCAGGTCATGCGGTAAAGGTAGTACGTCGGCGGGGGGGCGGGTGCGCGCATCTTGCATGGGGGCGGCGGAGGGGCGCCGGGTTGCTGATTGCCGCATGTGCCTCGCAGCGGGCCGGGGATGCGGGTCGGCGCGCGTCGTTGGCCGGTGGAACCCTCCTTCGTCGGGCTCCACCGACCATCCGATACGCGCCGACCCGCATCCCCGGCCCGGTGCACGGCGCACGCGTGAAAAGCGTCGCAGCCGGTCGCCGGCTCCGCACGGGGACGTCGTCTGGCCGCGGTGCCCGCCGCGGGAGGGTTGCTCGTTCCTCGCACCCCTCCCACGGCCCCCTCCAGGCCCACCCGGCTGCTCGATGTCGGACCGCGACGCGCGTGGTCGCCTGTCTCCGCGAGGCCTCGGGCGCCGAGAAGCGGGGCGTGGGACGGCCGTCGGGGCGCACGCCGCCCGATGTCGCCGGGCACCGAGACACGGTGCGTCGACGGCCTTTGGGGCGAGTGTCAGGAGACGCGGGGCGCCGAGACGCGGGGCGTGGGACGGCCGCCGCGGGTGCGACGGCCCTTGGGGCGAGTGTCAGGAGACGCGGGGCGCCGAGAAGCGGGGCGTGGGACGGCCGTCGGGGCGGGGCCCCGGGGCGGCGAATTGGGACGCAGGCGGGGCGGAGTCCGTTTCAGCGCGCGCAGGCGGCTTGTCTGGCACTATAGGCAGGTCGTTTAGGACATGTGCTTTGCGACTCGTCGGCAGTGGGACGCGCGGGCCGCCGAGCACGTGAAACGGGGGGCACCCGCCGTCTGCGAGGGACCCGATTCGCCGCCCCGGGGCCCCGCCGGCCAGGAACTCCGCGCCCCGCGTCCCCGGACGCGCCCGGACCTCCGCGCACACGAGGCCCCGGGCCTCAGAACGTGATGCCGACGTCGAACACGAAGCGGCCGTTGCGGTCGTCGATCGGCTTCACGTTGCCAGGCGCGATCGCGTTGGGCAGCAGCACCGCGTAGCCGAGCGACAGCGTCACCAGCTTGATGTCCCACTTGAGGAAGTTGATGCCGACGCTGCGCCGGAGGTCGCGCGACAGCTGCACCTGCGACCACTTCTGGGCCAGGATCCCGAGGTCGACGAACAGCGAGTGGGCCAGCTTGCCGCCGAGGAAGTCCTTGAGCGACACCACCTGGAGGGCCAGCGTCCCGAGCGCGCGGATGTGGCCGCCCTGGGCGATGTAGTGGAGGCGCTTGACGCCGTTGCCGAGGTCGATCTCCTCGATGTCGACCAGCATCGTCTCGGGCAGGATCCCGCGGACGCCGAGGTCGATCGTCCCGCCGCCGAAGTAGCGCCAGATCTCGGGCACGCTGTTCGAGCCGGGGTTGCCGCTCGGGGTCGGCAGGCCGGGGAGCGGGATCGCCTGGCCGTAGCGGAGCGCGTAGCGGAAGTTGAGGCGGCCGTTGGTGCGCGGGATCGGGATGAAGTGCTGGAACGACAGGTCGGCGCGGAGGAACCAGTCGAGGCCGCCGAGGTAGGGCGAGGCGAAGCGGACGTCGGCGGAGGCGATCAGGCCCTTCTCGGGGTTGAACGGGTTGTCCTCGATGTTGGTGTAGGCGACGCCGGCCGTCAGCGCGCCGGTGCGGTCGAACACGATCGCGTCGCGGCGGTTGATCACGGGCGGGGGGACGGCGCCCGCGGCGGCCGGGCTGTAGGCCGGCTTGACGACGTCCTGCGAGATGTTGGCGCGCTGGATCAGGTAGCCGAGGTAGAACTGCCAGCGCTTGCCGCGGTTGTACGTGAAGGTCATCTGGCCGATCGCCGACTCGATCGGGCCGCGGGCCGGGGTGACGCGCAGCTGGTACTGGCCGCCGACCTCGAAGGTCAGCGGCGAGGCGAAGATCCGCGGGCGGGTCAGCGTGCCGCGGGCGCTGCGCTCGTAGCACTCCTGGCCGGCGCAGTCGCCGAGGAACGGCACGCCGGCGGGGATCTGGCTGGTGTTGAAGCCGTAGTGGCCGAGCGCGTCGAGGTCCCAGGCGGTGCCGAACAGGTTGGGGAACTTGGGGTTGAGGAACAGGTAGAACGGGTCGAGGGTGGCGAGGCCGACGCCGCCGCCGATGTCCATGGCGACGTCCTTCGACTCGCGGACCTCGAGCACCTGGTGGACGACGCAGCCCTGCGGGTCCTGGTCGTCGTCGAGGTCGCAGCCGACGGGGTAGGGGGTCAGCGTCGCCGACTCGGCGACCTGCAGGCCGTCGATGTTGCTGCGGGTCGCGTCGGCGGCGGCGCGCGAGTAGGGCCTGCCGGCGCGGTGGGCGAACTGGCGGCGCAGCGCCCACCCGCGGGTCTTGAAGTTGCCGCGCAGCACGGTGTCACCGAACACGCCCTGGCGGCCCTCGTAGACGCTGAGCTCGGTGCCGACCTCGACGGCGGTGCCGCTCGGGAAGGCCTGGCACATGCCGATGTCTGGGTCGGCGAGGCGCCTGGCGTTCGGGACAGGTCGGACCTCGCCGGTCTTCGGGTCGGTGTACAGCCAGCGCAGCTCGGCGTCGGCGACCGGGAAGCCGCTGTTGCGGTAGTTGGCGACCACGGCCTCCTCGACGTCGCGGTCGAGCGAGGGGCTGACGGCGATGTTGCCGGGGCGGTCGTCGCCCTCGCGGCGCAGCGGGGTGCCGCGGAGCATCCGCGTCGGGCCCCACTCGCCGCGCTCGTGGACCGGGAGGTCCTCGACGTCGCGGTCGCCCGGGATCGGGATGTCGAGGTAGCGGATCGTCTCGGGGCGGCGCGAGGTGAACACGCGCGGGCCGGGCTCGACGGTGATCCGGACGTAGAGGTCGGCGCGGCCCAGGCGGCGCAGCGCGGCGAGGCCCTCGGGCGAGAGGTCGCGCTCGGCCCACGCGGGGAACGGGTCGCGGCGGAGGATCGTCTCGATGTCGACGTCGGCGTGCTCGCCCTTGCGGTCGAGGCCGTCGGGCCAGAACGCGACGCGCACGCCGGCGGTGGCGCACAGGTAGCCGTTGTCGGCGAACTTGGCCATCAGCGCGCTGAGGTGGTCGACGACCGCGGCCTCGGTGAAGGTGCCCGGGGCCCGCAGCGCGCGCTCGTCGGCGAAGTCGCGCTCGATCCGCTCGAGGATGCCGGGCGGCACGCCGCGGCGGACGACCAGGTCGAGGCGGCGCATCTTGACCACCGGGCCCTCGCTGATCACGAACTGCAGCTGGCTCGGGGCGGCGCTGCCGTACTCGTTGTGGCTGCCCTTGACCTCGGCCAGCAGGAAGCCCTTCGACTGGTAATAAGCGCGCAGGTTGGCTGCCTCGCGGAGCGCGGCCTGGTCGCTCGGGGCCTCGCGGCGCGAGAACAGCTGGAGCTGGCCGCGCAGGCGCTGGTCGGTGTAGCTGCGGTTGCCGATGAACTGCGTCTTGACGCCGCGGCCGAGGTCGACCTTGACCTTGAGCGGCAGGCCGCCCTTGCGCGGCACGTCCTCGGGCTTGAGGTCGTCGTAGCTGGTCTCGATCCGGATCTCGGGGTAGGGGAGCGTCAGCTGCGGGACCGCGGTCTGGCGGACCAGGCTGTCGCGCGGCTCGGCGTACTGCCGCTCGGCGCGCTCCTTGCTGTCCTCGACGCCCTCGCGGGTGATCCGCGCGGGGAACGGGGTCGCCTTGACGCGCGGCCAGAACGCGCGCCGGATCCACCGCTTGTCGGCCTCGGGCATGTTGCCGACGACGGTCAGCTTGCTCAGCGGGACGCGGTAGGCCGGGCCCTTGTCGAGGAACACGTGGAGGTCGACCTCCTCGCGCGCGCGGCCGCAGGCGAGCCCGAGCGAGGCCTTGCCCTGGAGGTAGCCCTTGTCGAACAGGTAGCGCTCGAGGCGGGCGACCTCGTCGGTCTCCCACTGGGCGCAGGCGGCGTCGCCGGGCTCGCAGACCGGCGGGCGCGGCTCGTCGCGCAGGCGCCGCGGCGGGACGCACTTGCCGCGCGCGAGCGCGCCCGGGCGCGAGGCGATGCTCAGCTCGCGCTGGATCTCGCGCTTCGACAGCGGCAGGTGGCCGCGGACGCGCACGCGGCGGATGCTCTGGCCGGGGTCGACGACGATCTGCAGCTGCGCCGGGCCGTCGGCCTCGAACACCGCGCGGTAGCCGAGCTGCTGCAGGCCGGCGCCGACGGCCGCGGGCACGAGGTTGCCGGGGCCGAGGTCGAGGATCTTGCGCAGGCGGACGCCGTCGTCGCCCTTGAGGTAGGTGCCGGTCAGGCGGATGTGCTCGATGCCGGCCCACAGCACGCCGCGGTCCTCGCCCTCGAGCAGCGGGCGGACGACGAGCTCGACCGAGCGCTTGCCGGTCGGCAGGACGAGTACGACGTAGCCGTCCTCGGCGGTCCGCTCGAGCTGGTAGTTGAGGAAGGCCGGGTCGCCGCCGCCGACCCGCACGGCGCAGGCGGTGCCGCGGATGTTGGTCCGCCGCTCGCGCGGGCCGACGACGAAGCCCTGGGCGCGCAGGCCGTCGAGCACGGCGTCGATCAGGCGCAGCGGGTCGGCCGGGCTGTCGAGCCGCGCGCAGGTGCCGGCGACGACGGTGGTGTCCGGGGCGGCGCCGGGCCCTGGCGCGCCGGTCTCGTCCGGCGGCGGCTCGGCGCTCGGGACCGCCAGCGGCGCCTCGGGGC